>Ga0137412_10004939_pt1 | contig 10659 bp, 8 predicted proteins | sample CZODoug2_1_16fun_FD_122160 | JGI IMG/M metagenome (GOLD analysis project Ga0137412, IMG submission 122160) | Vadose zone soil fungal communities from Angelo Coast Range Reserve, California, USA - CZODoug2_1_16fungal (Hybrid Assembly) | ecosystem: Environmental > Terrestrial > Soil > Vadose zone... | reverse complement strand
GCAGCTTTCGCCAGCGGCATGTCGACGGCAACACGGCCGACTTCGGCAATTGCGCGCCCCCCAACGGCTTCCTGTGCCTCGACGATGACTTGCTGACCGCGCCCGGCGGCAGTCCGATTCCGACGCTGCCCGGGGGCGCGGTGCCGGGTTCGCTCGACCGCACGGCGACCTCGGCGCAAAGTTTTGGCAGCACCCTGCAGGCGACGGCCACGACCCAATGGCTGGGCCGCGGCAATCGGCTCGTGGCCGGCGCCAGCGTCGACCGCGGCAATGCGCGCTTCAATGCCTCGAGCGAGGTCGGCACCATCGGGTCGGACCTGTTCGTGACCGGCACCGGCGTGGCGATCTCGTCGCCCGCCGCCGGCATCGCGCCCGTCGACCTCGCCAGCACCACGACCTATACCGGCTTCTATGTGACCGACACCTTCGAGTTGACCTCCGCGCTGTCACTCACCGCGGGCGGGCGTTTCAATATCGCGCAGATCCGGCTGGACGATCAGCTCGGCGGCGATCTCGACGGTGCGCATCAATTCAGCCGCTTCAACCCGGTCATCGGCGCGACCTATCGGATCCAGCCGAGCCTCGTCGCCTATGCGGGCTACTCGGAGGCCAACCGCGCGCCGACGCCGACCGAGCTCGGCTGCGCCGATCCGGCGCGCCCCTGCCTGCTCGACAATTTCCTCACCGCGGATCCCGCCCTGAAACAGGTCGTGGCGCGCAGCATCGAGACCGGGCTGCGCGGCGAGGCGAGCGCGCCCTTCGGGCGGCTCACTTTCGCGCTCGGCCTGTTTCGCACCGACACGGCCGACGACATCATCAGCGTGGCAAGCCCGATTCCAGGACGCGGTTTCTTCCAGAATGGCGGCACGACGCGCCGGCAGGGCGGAGAGGCGAGCGTGTCCTATCGGTCGAGCCCCTGGCTCGTCAGCGCCGGCTACAGCTATGTCGAGGCGACCTTTCGCGACGCCCTGACGCTGTCGTCGCCGAACAATCCGGCCGCCGTCGACGGATTGATCGCGGTCATGCCCGGCGACCGTATCCCGCTCGTTCCGCTCCACCGCCTGAAGGGAACCGTCGAATATGCGGCGAGCTCGCAATGGACGATCGCCGCCGACCTGGTGGCGGTCGGCAGCCAGTATCTGCAGGGCGATGCCTCGAACCAGAATCCGAAAATTCCGGCCTATTGGATCGTCAATCTGCGCACGAGCTATCAGGTCCGTCCCGGGGTCGAGCTGTTCGGCCTCCTGCAGAACGCTTTCAACCAGCGTTATTATACGTACGGCACCTTTTTCGACCCGACGCTGATCCCGGGCCTCAATCTGTCCGACCCGCGCACCCTGGTGCCGGGCGCCCCGCTCGCCGCCTATGCGGGGCTGCGGGCAAGGTGGTAATGCCGGCCGCTTGAACCCGCGAACATCATGATGAAATCCGCACGTCGCCTCGATCGCTGGCTCGCCCCCGCGCTGTTTGCGATTGGCTTCATGCTGGTGTTTCGCGGCTGGCTGTTCACCGGCTTCGACGGCGCCATCGGCGACCTGGAGGACGGCTATATCGCGATCGCGCTGGTCGAGCATTGGCACCACGTGTTCACCGGCGCCGCCCATTGGACCGATCCGGTCTTCTTCCATCCGCAGCCCGGCACGCTCGGCTATACCGACGCGTTTTTCCTGCTCGGCTCGGTCGCGGCGCCGCTGCGCGTCCTCGGCGTGGATAGCTTCACGGCCTACATGCTGGCCATGTCGGCGCTGGCGGTTGTCGGTTTTTTCGGCTTCCAGCGCCTGGCCACGCGCCATTTCGGCCTGCCCGCCGGCGCCGCGGCGATCGGCGCCTTCCTGTTCTGTTTCGGCAATGTCGACGCCGTCAAGCTGATCCACGTGCAGACCTATTGCGCCATGTTGCTGCCCGGCCTCTGCGACCTGGTCCTGTCGGGCTGGCGCAGCCAGCGCCGCGGGGCGCTCCTCGGCGCCGCGGCGGGGCTGCTCTATGCCGCGCTGTTCCTCACCAGCTTCGAGACCGCGTGGTTCCTCGGCTGCTATCTGCTCGCCTTGGTGTTGCTGCATCCCGCCATTTTCGGCCTCACCGCCACCCGCGCGCTGGCAGCCGAGATGGCGACGTCGCGGCGGCCGCTGATGCTGGCCGCGGCCGGCGGTTTTGCGGCCGGCATCGTGCCGTTTCTCATGCTCTATCTTCCGGTGCTGCTCTCCGGACGCAGCCGCGATTTCGCGGAAGTCGCCGCCATCATGGCGCAGTGGCGCGACCTCGCCAACGTCACCCCGGAAAACGCGGTCTGGGGTCCGCTCCTGAAATGGCTGACCATCGCCGGTCGTCCCGATCGTCCGGCGTGGGAAGCGGAGCTCGCCTTCACGCCCGCCGTGATGGCGGTCTTTATCGCCGGGATGACCATGCTGGCGTGGCGCGCGCGCAATTCGATTGCCGAGCGCGACCGCTATCTCCTGATGCTGGGCGCGGCGGTCGTGGTTTTCTGGCTGCTGCAGATGGATTATTTCGGCTTCCGTCCATGGCGGGCGATCTGGGCGCTGGTGCCGGGCGGCAGCGCGATCCGCTATACGTTCCGCTCGCAGCTGGTGGCCAATCTCTTCGTTGCTATCGTGGTGGCGCGCGTGCTCGCCGGCATGATGAGCCGGCCGGGCCTGACCGTGCTGTGCGGCTTCCTGGTGATCGAGCAGATCAATCTGGTGTGGCCGCCGACCGTGTCGCGGCGCGCCGCGCTCGCCTGGATCGAAGCGGTCCCGCCGCCGCCGGCCGGCTGCCACGCCTTTTATCTGGCGCCCGGCGGCGCGCCGGGCGGCCCGATCGCGCCCGAGCGCCAGGCCGCCGCCATGCTGTTTGCGGAGATCCGCAACATTCCGACCGTCAACGGCTATTCGAGCTGGTTCCCCGACGGCTGGGCGCTCGACGACCCGGAAAGCCCCGCTTATCCGGCCGCCGTGCGCGACTGGGCGCAGCGCCGCGGCGTCGCGCAGGGATTATGCGCGCTCGACCTGCCGGCGGGGCGCTGGACGCCCGGGCTGCCGTGACCTGATCCGACCCGAGGGCCTTGTCGCCGCTCCGTCACGTCGGGCGCGGCAACCGGCTGATGACGTCCACAATGGCGGCCACGTCGTGGTCGGCCATGCCGTCGGCCCGCGCTTGGTCGAACAGGCCGACGGCGCGGTCGAGCATGGGCGTGCTCACCCCGAGCTCCGCCGCCATCTTCCTGATGGGCCCGAAATAGTGCGACAGCACCTCGATGCTGCCCTGGGCGGGCAGGAATTTTCCTTCCGCCATCCACGGCGCGCGGATCGCGAATTGGGGCGAGCCGCCCGCCCCGCTGCCGACCGCCTGGATGAGCGGCTTGATGTCGATCCCGGTCTTGAGCGCCAGCGCCATCGCCTCGGCGACCGCGGTCACGTTGAGGGTGACCAGGAGATTCGCGATCAGCTTGACCTGGATCGACGAGCCGAACTTGCCGAAATAGGTGCAGGCGTCGCTGAAGCTCTTGACGACCTCGGCCGCGGTCCTGCACGCGGCCTCGTCGCCCGACAGGAAGACCGCCGATTTGCGCTGCGCCACCATGCCGGGAGTTCCGCTGATCTCGCCGTCGATGAAGACCGCTCCTTTGGTCGCGAGCCGGTCGCGCTGGCGCAACTTGACCTCGACCGGATAGGTGCCGAGCTCGAGAACGATCTGGCCCTTGCGGATTTCGGTCAGCAGGCCGCGCGGACCGGCGACCACGTCGTCGAGCGCCGCCTCGGAAGGCAGGCAGGAGATGACGAGGTCGCTGTCCTGTGCGACGGCTGCGGCCGAGCCTTTCGGGATTCCGCCGGCGGCTTCGAACTGCGTCATCGCGCTGCGGCGGAAGCCGACGACGCGATAGCCGCCTTTGACGAGATGCTCCGCGATCGGCATCGCGATCTTGCCGAGCCCGACGACGCCGACGGTGCGGATGGACATTGCTATTCAATCCTGTAGCTGGTGTCGGAAAAATCCAGTTCCACTGTGACGCGGCCTTCCATGACGGTCCACTCGCGGATGTCGTAGCCGCGCGCGCCGCTCAGCACGAAGGGATCGCTGTTGGCGAAAACCTTCGCCTCGTCGATCGACGACGCCCGGAAGATGGTCAGGCCGTCCCCCAATGACGCGCCCTGGCCCGGCGTGAACGGGCCCGACGCGAATACGACGCCGCGCTTCTCGAGCCCGATCATGTAGTCGAGATGCTTGGGAAGATCGCGTTTCACCAGATCGGGATGCCCGAGGCTCTTCCAGAGGACGACGAACAGCTGCTTCTTCAGCATCTTCGACGTCAGCGTCTCGATAACCGACTTGAATTCGGCAGACACGGTCGACTCCACGCTCAGAACGGAACGCTACGCACCACCGCGCCGGCGCGCGCGACCTATTCGAGGAAGCCGGGCGGCGGCGGATCGCCCCAATAATTCGCGGCGCCCGGGCCTGGCGTCCAGACTTTCGGCCGTTGCGGCTTGTCGCGGTGCCAGGGCCTGGGCTCAAAGTAGCCGAGATCCTCGTCATGCATCTTGTCGAGTTCGGTGAAGAGTTCGGTGATCTGATTGTCCGGGTTGCGGTGGTAGGTGAAGACATTGTGGCCGATGCCGTGGCGGCCCGGTCCCCAGATCAGCCGGATGTCCTTGAGCGAAAGATGGTCGCAGGCCGCCTCGACATGCGCCCAGTCCTTCAGCTCGAAGGCGATGTGATGCATTTTCGTGTTCTTCGCCTGGACGAAATTGACGGTGTGGTGATCGGGCCCGCAGCGCATGAAGACGAAGAAGTCGCCCATCCAGTCGGATACCCGGAAACCCAACGCCTTGGTGTAGAACGCGACCACCTTCTGGAGTTCCGTCGTCGTGAAGGCGACGTGGCCGAGCTTCTGGGGCACGATCCCCGTCGGTTGGAAATCCTGCCGCGACGTCTCGTGCTCGGCGAAAACGTCGATGCCGGTCCCGTTGGGATCCTCGAAGGAAACGAATTCCCGGATCGATGGGGCAGGGGCGCTGCGGCGTTCGGTCTTCACGCCCTGGTCCGCCAGCTGCTTCTCGAAATCCGCAAGCCCGTCGGTGGGAGCGATCTGGAAGGCGAGCCGCCGGCAGGCCGCCGCGGCGCCCTGCTTCAGCACCACCGAGTGGTGATCGAGGGTGCTCGCCAGATAGGCCGTGCCGTTGTCGCGCGCCACCAGCGCGAGGCCGAGAACGTCGGTGTAATAGGCGATCTGGCGTTCGAGATCCGGCGTTTCGAAAGTGGCGTGGCTGATCTTCCTGACCCTGATCATCGACAGGCCTCCCTGCATCCGGACTTTGACCGGCCGGCTTATGGGGTTGAGCATGCTAAAGTTTGCGCATGCTGCGCAACCCCGTGGCGAAGCCCGGCCGTACTTCCACGGCAGTCTGTAGCCCGGATGGAGCGAAGCGTAATCCGGACGGCGCATCGAAATGGCAGGCCTGATCCCGCATTCCGCTTCGCTCCATGCGGGCTACGAGGCTAGCGCGAATTTGGGCCGCCCGGAGGCCGCGGCCGCGCGGCCGATGGGCTAGCCGCAACCACGGGATGAGGGTATCATTTTATCAAATGCCAGCCATCAATGGCGGCGATGCCGGAACACAAAGGGAGGACAAGATGAGACGCCAGCACCCCACTCGTCGGCATGTTCTCAAGACCGCGGCGCTCGGCTCCGCCGCGCTGATGACGGCGCCCTATGTCAGCGGCGTCCATGCGGCCGGCACGCTGAGCCTCGGCTGCTGGGACCATTGGGTGCCCGGCGCCAACAACACGCTCACCAAGCTGTGCAACGCCTGGGGCGAGAAGAACAAGGTCGAGGTGAAGATCGATTACATTACGTCGCAGGGCGAGAAAGACAAGCTCACCGCGGCGGCGGAAGCGCAGGCCGGCACCGGCCACGATATCATGTCGCATCGCGACTGGAACATTCAGGTCCACCAGCGCGTGCTCGAGCCGCTCGACGAGGTGGTGAACGAGCTGATCAAGCAATACGGCCCCATCAGCCCGGTCGCGGAATATCTCGCCCGCATCAAGGGCACGTGGCGCGGGGTGCCGACCACGGTCGGCAGCCAGGTCAAGCCCTGCCAGTCGCGCTTCGATCTCTACCAGCAGCATTGCGGCATCGATTTGCGCGACATGTTCCCGGCCGACGAGGCGAAATACGACAAGGCCAAGACCGACAAGTGGGACTGGGATCTTTATCTCAGCAGCGCCGAGCAGCTGTTCAAGGCCGGCAATCCGGTCGGCTTGCCGATGGGGCAGACGAGCGACGCGGTCGACTGGGTCGGCGCGCTGTTCAATTCCTTCGGCGTCGTCATGGTGGACGACAAGGACAACATCAGGGTCGATTCGCCCGAGACCCGCCAGGCCCTCGAATATCTCAAGAAGCTGATGGCCGTGAATCCGTCCGAGGTCTATGCCTGGGACGACGCCGGCAACAACCGCTGGATCATCTCCGGCAAGGGCTCGGGCATCATGAACCCGCCGAGCTCATGGGCGGTCGCCAAGCGCGACAATCCGACGATCGCCGAGAAGATCTGGCATCATCCGATGCCGCGCGGACCGAAGGGCCGCTTCGTCGGCCAGTTGCCGCAATTCTACGGGCTGTGGCAATTCTCCAAGAACAAGCCGGCCGCCAAGGATCTGCTGCTGCATCTCTCGCGCAAGGAGTCGGTCGCCGAGCTGGTGGAAGCCTCGTCGGGCTACGACCTGCCGTCCTTCAAGAGCATGTACGACCTCGACACCTGGAAGAAGGTCGGGCCGCCGCTCGGCACCACCTTTTCGTATCCGCCGCGCGGCGACGAGGTCACGTCGATCGCGGGACGGCCGGCGCGCCCCGAGGTCGGCGCCCAGATCTACAACCAGGCGATCAACACCGTCATGGTGGCGAAGTTCACGCAAGGCAATGAGAAGCTCGACAGCGTGATCAAGTGGGCCGCGAGCGAGCTCGAAGGCACTTTGCGGGTCTGATCTGCGGCAAAGACACATGAACTGCGTGCCGCCGTGCGCCGCACGCGGTCGATCGACGGAAGAGCCTCCATGGCGGACGCCGTTCAGCAATCCTGGGTGCCGGCCCTTGCCGTCGCGCGCGAGCGCGCGCCGCCGCGCAACGGCCTGCAGCGATTCATGCGGCGGCGCTCCACGCTCGCCTTCGCGATGTGCCTGCCGCTCATCCTCATCATCGTCGGCCTGGTCGCCTATCCGGCGCTCTATTCGATCTATCTGTCGACCCTGAACAAGACGCAGACGCGCTTCATCGGGCTCGGCAATTTCAGCTTCCTGCTGTCGCGCGACGTGTTCTGGATGGTGGTGTGGCAGTCGGCGATCTTCGCGATCACGGCCGTGCTGGCCAAGGCGCTGATCGGATTGATCACCGCCCACCTCGTCAACAACCTGCCGACCAAGGGCCAGCGCAAGTGGCGCGGCATGCTGCTGGTTCCCTGGGTCATCCCGCTCGCGCTGTCCTCGCTCGGATGGTGGTGGCTTTTCGATCCCACCCACTCGGCCTTCAACTGGCTGATCGTGCTGCTGGGCGGCAACGAGATCCCGTGGCTGAGCGATCCCTATTGGGCGCGCTTCTCGGTCATCCTGGTCAACGTGTGGTACGGCGCGCCGTTCTTCCTCATTATGTACCTGGCGGCGCTCAAGTCGGTGCCCGAGCAGCTCTACGAGGCGGCCGCCATCGACGGCGCCAATGCGTGGCAGCGCTTGGTGCATATCACCCTGCCGATGATGCGCAATATCATCGCGATCACGGTGCTGTTCTCGCTCATCGTCACCTTCGCCAATTTCGACATCGTGCAGATCATGACGGCGGGCGGCCCGCGCAACATGACGCATGTGTTCGCGACCTATGCCTTCATGCTCGGCATCCGCTCGGGCGACATCCCGCTCGGCGCCGCGGTGTCGCTGTTCATGTTCCCGATCCTGGCGGTCGCGGCCGTCTTCATCCTGCGCGGCGTGCACAAGCGCGGGAGGGAGATCGGATGACCGCCACCGCCATTGCGGCGCCCGCCGTCCGCCGGCGCGCCGCGAGCCTCAGCCGCGACCGGCGCTGGGCGCTGATCGTGTCCTACGCGTTTCTCATCCTGTTCGCGATCTTCTTCCTGCTGCCGCCCTATTACATGATCGTGACCTCGCTCAAGAGCGACGGCGAGGTCGCCCGCATGGCGACCAACCCGTGGATCGTCGCGGACGGGGTGACGCTCGACCAATACAAGCTGCTGTTCACGCAGAGCGACTTTCTGGTCTTCTTCAAGAACACCGCGATCGTCACGGTCTGCGTGGTCGCCATCACCATGGTGGTGAGCATCCTGGCGGCCTTCTCGCTCGGCCGGATGAAATTCTGGGGCTCGGGCGTGCTGGCGGCCGGCATCTTCCTCACCTATCTCGTGCCCGACACCCTGCTGTTCATCCCGCTGTTCCAGATCGTGCGCGGCCTCGGGCTGCTCAATTCCTATTGGGGCATGGTGCTGGTCTATCCGACCCTCACCGTGCCCTTCTGTACCTGGATCATGATCGGCTATTTCCAGTCGATCCCCAAGGAACTCGACGAGGCGGCGCTGATCGACGGCGCCGGCCACATGCAGATGCTGCTGAAGATCTTCATTCCGGTGGCGCTGCCCGGCATCATCGCGGCGACGATCTTCGCCTTTACGGTGTCATGGGCGGCCTTCGTGTATCCGATGGCGTTTTTGTATTCGGCCGACCAGCAGGTGCTGACCGTCGGCACGGTCACCAGCCTGATCCGCGCCGACGTCTACAAGTGGGGGATGCTGATGGCGGGCGCGCTGGTCGCCGCCACGCCGCCGCTGGTGATCTACGCCTTCCTGATGGACTACTACATTGCCGGGCTCACCGCCGGCGCCACGAAGGGATGAGTCATGGCCGACGTTGCGTTGCGTAGCGTGGTCAAGCGCTTCGACGACGTCGAAGCGGTCCGCTCGATCGATCTCGACATTCCCAACAACGAGTTCGTCGTGCTGGTCGGGCCGTCGGGCTGCGGCAAGAGCACCACCTTGCGGATGATCGCCGGCCTCGAGGAAGTGACCTCGGGCGACATCCTGATCGACGGCGAGCTGGTCAACGACCTGCCGCCCAAGGACCGCGACATCGCGATGGTGTTTCAGAATTACGCGCTCTACCCGCACATGACGGCCTACGAGAACATGTCCTTCGGGTTGCGGCTGCGCAAGACCGCCAAGGCGGAGATCCGCCAGCGCGTCGAGCACGCGGCGCGCATCCTCGACATCACCGACCTGCTCGACCGGCGCCCCAAGGCGCTGTCGGGCGGGCAGCGCCAGCGCGTCGCCATGGGGCGCGCCATCGTGCGCAATCCCAAAGTGTTCCTGTTCGACGAGCCCTTGTCCAATCTCGACGCCAAGCTGCGCGTCCAGATGCGCACCGAGATCAAGCGCGTGCACCAAAAAGTAAAGACCACGACCGTCTACGTCACCCATGACCAGGTCGAGGCCATGACGCTCGCCGACCGCGTGGTGGTGATGAACAAGGGCCGCATCGAGCAGATCGGCCCGCCGCAGGAGCTCTATCACCGGCCGAGGACGCATTTCGTCGCCGGCTTTATCGGCTCGCCGGCCATGAACTTCATTCCTTGCCGGCTGGAGCGCAACGGCGCCGGGCTGACCGTGCGCGTGTCCGATGCGATCAGCCTGCCGGTCCCGGCGCCGCTCGCGCCGCGCTACCAGGCGGCGGCGGGCAGGGAGCTGATCCTGGGCCTGCGGCCGGAGCACCTGACCGAGCCGCGGCACGGCGACCACGATGCGGATTGCTGTTTCGCCGTCACGCTCGACGTCGTCGAGCCGATGGGCATGGAGACCATGGTGTTCTTTACCGTCAACGGCGCCGAGCTGTGCGGCCGCGTCGACCCGGCCGCCGCCAAGGGGCCCGGCGAGTCGATGCTGCTGTGCGCGAATGTCGAGCACATGCATTTGATCGACCCGACGACCGATCTGGTGCTGTAGGGCGCGTCGGGCCGGTTTACGCCGGCTGCTTCAACGCGGCCGGATCGATCGGCAGTTTTCGCAGGCGCTTGCCGGTTGCCGCAAAGATCGCATTGGCGACGGCGGGGGCGATCGCCGAGGTTCCGGCCTCGCCCATGCCGCCCGGCGGCTCCGAGCTCTGGACGATGTGCACCTCGATGGCCGGCGCCTCGTCGATGCGCAGCATTTGGTAGCTGTCGAAGTTGGATTGCTGGACACGGCCGGCCTTCAGCGTGATCTCGCCATGGAGCGCCGCCGTGATGCCGAAGTTGACCGCGCTCTGGATCTGCGCCCGGATCGTGTCGGGGTTGACCGGGATTCCGCAATCGACCGCGCAGACCACGCGGCGGACGCGAACCGCGCCGTCCTTCGACACCTCCACGTCCGCGACTTGCGCCATATAGCTCGCAAAAGCGAACTGGAGGGAGACGCCACGGCCGACCCTTGGGGGCACAGGCTGTCCCCAGCCGGCCTTCTCGGCCGCAAGATCGAGAACCGCCTTGGCGCGCGGCGTCTTGTCGAGCAGAGCCCGCCGATAGGCGACCGGATCCTGCTTCGCCGCCGCCGCCAGCTCGTCCATGAAGCTTTCGGTCACGAAGACGTTGTGCGACGGCCCGACGCTGCGCCAGAAGGCGGTCGGAATTCCCGG
>Ga0137412_10004938_pt1 | contig 10660 bp, 9 predicted proteins | sample CZODoug2_1_16fun_FD_122160 | JGI IMG/M metagenome (GOLD analysis project Ga0137412, IMG submission 122160) | Vadose zone soil fungal communities from Angelo Coast Range Reserve, California, USA - CZODoug2_1_16fungal (Hybrid Assembly) | ecosystem: Environmental > Terrestrial > Soil > Vadose zone... | reverse complement strand
TATGCGGCTTTGCGGTCGATCGAGAAGAACGGGCAAGCCACGCGCATCGCGGATGTTCTCGCCGAAGCCCAAGCACGGATGGGCACGGTGCACGATGCTACCTAGCCGCTATTTCATCGAGCTGACCCAGCCTGAAATTGCCGCGCAGATGAAGAAGAATCCGCTGGTGATTCTTCCGCAGGGCAGCGTCGAGCAGCACGGCCCGCATCTTCCCGCGGGCACCGATATTTTCGCCGCCAACGCCATCGCGCATGCGGTCGCGGAAAAAATGGATGGCCTGGTTCTTCCCGGCGGGCCGCTTGGCGTTACGCCACTGCACATGCCCTTTGAATCCACGTTGACGCTGACGCCGGACACCTATATCCGCGTGATGATCGAAACGGCGTCATCCGCGGCGCAGCATGGCGCAAAATACTTGCTCATTTTGAATTGGCATGAACTCAACATTCCTTCTATCGGCATCGCAGCGGATGCTTTGCATCGCGAACACGGCCTCACTGTCCTGACCGTGCAGGCTTGTTTCGTGGCCGAAGAAATGTTCGGCAAGGATTGCCTGGTATGGGTTTTCGAACAGCCGTTCGGCTCGTATTTCTTCGGCTTGGTGCCACAGGTCTTGTTGCAATATAATGCTTTCGCCTTCGGCCAGCTCCTCGACGAGCTGGCCTGCGGTTTCCGGATCGTCCTCGACGACGAGGATGCGGCGGTGGCCTCCGGTCATGACAAACTCCGCGCGACGATCGCCACCAGACTATCCCGTTCCGGGGCTGAGCGGAACTGCCCGGTGGCGATCGCGACAATGGTGCGGTACGGCGGTGCTAATACCAATTATCCCCGCACACATTGACCCATTGCCACCCATAGGGCGTCAAGCTCCTGCGCCAACAGCCATCATCGTAATAATTGGCGTAGTAGGGCGCGCCGAAGACGGCGAAACGGCGGAAGTGATGATGGCGGAAGAAGAAGGCGTGGCGGCCGATGAAGGGCCTGCCGGCGCCGGCGAAGCGCGGACCGATCGCCGCGTGCGCGAAGCGGGCCCCGCCGAAAGCCGGTCCGCCAAAACGGGCGCCGGCAAAATGCGCGCCGCCCATGCCGCCGACATGCATGCCGCCGGAATGCATCCCTCCTCCCATGCCGCCATGCATGCCGCCACCGCCACCACCGCGAGCAAACACTGGTGACGCAAGAGCAAGCGACGTACCAAGCGCACCCGCGACGATGCAGCTAAGGAGCTTGTTGTTCATCCCAATTCCTCCGTGGTTGAATCCTGGCGACGGGTACCGCCGCCGAAAGAAGACGACCAGCAGACCTCAAATGGTCCGATGATTTCAACTTACAAATGCGACAGTTTCTGACACGGAAGTTAGGTTCATCGACTGGCGAAGGCGGCGCAAATCGCGACTGCGAAGATGCGCTTGCCCGGGCGGCTCAATCAGCAGCACGAGCCGGTTTTCGCATCAAGGGCTGACCGGCCAGAATCCGCGCGGATTCCACGACGTTGTCGCAAAACTCGAAATGATCCGGCGCCAGCACGATGATGGTCGATCCGTGCTCGAACCACCCGAGTTCATCGCCTTTGCGGACGCTGGTATCGCAAGCAAAGACGGTTGGCCCACGGCTTGCGGCATTGAGCACGATATCGAGAAAATGCAGCCGGATGCTCGCAACCAGGATGGCCGCGACCGGCACCAGGGTTAAGGGTTCGCCGCTTTGCAGGCGGGTGCGAATGACGGCGCGCTCGTTCTTGCAAAACAGCTTTTCAATTCGTTTCAGCGCGATCGGATTGACGTTCCAGGTGTCGCCGCCGATCAACGTGACCTGCTCGATCCGGCAATCGTGCGGCGCATGAAACCGGTGGTACATGCTCGAGGTCAGCCGCAGCGTGATGAACCGTCCATTTCGGTGCGCGGCCACCAGCGCGGGATCGCCGAGCAGGTCAAGCAGCGAGTAAGGCGCGCCCTTGATCTGAAACAGTTCGGTGTCGGCGATCGCGCCGAACGCACCGATAATGGCGTCGCTGGGACTGACCACGATCGACGGGTCCGGGTCGGGCGGACGCAGCCCCGGACGCAGTTCGCGCGTAAAGCAATCGTGCAGGCTTGTGAAGCTTGTCTTGCGCGCTTCGGAAAGATCGAGATCCGAAAACAGCCGCCAGCAGGCGATCGAGAGGTCGCGGATCAGGGGGTGTTCGATCTTGCTGAACCAGCCCACGAACCGCGTCAGCGCCGCGCGCGGAATCCGATTGGTCAGCAGGAAGTTCAGATCTTCCTGTTGCGACAGAGTTGAGATCAGGCCGCGAATTGTCATGAATCTGTCAGCTGGACTGAGTAGCGCTTAGCGACATGGATTCGTCTCTCCCGATTCTCTCTTTCGCCGGCGTCGCGGTCATGGCCACCGCGGCCGCATACCCCAAATTGCGGGCGCGGCTGGCGCTGTCGCGGGCCAAGCACGGCTCGCTGACCGGGCATTCCAAGATGTCGCGCCGGGTGGCGCGCCTGATCCCGTTCTATGAATTCGACATCAACGATTTTTTCCGTTCCGACGGCGCGCCGGCCGCGGTGGCCACCCGGCGTCAGGATGGCTTCTTCCGGCTCGCCCGGCTCTACCGGGACCGGTTCGCCCGCAGCCGGGAAATGACGTTGCAAGCTTCGGCAAAAATCTCCGACCTGCAGTTCACCGAGGCCTACCGGGTGCCGTTTCAGTACAGCCGGCTGGTCCGGGAGCATCTGGGCGCCGGCGCGTTCGTGCAGTCGTCGGCGGGGGTCACGGTCACGGATCTCGACGGCAATATCTTTTACGATCTGACCGGCTCGTATGGCGTCAATATTTTCGGCAACGATTTTTACAAAGAATGCATTGCGAAGGCCGAAGCGCGCGCCCATGCGCTCGGCCCGGTGCTCGGGCCGTACCATCCCGTCATTGTCGAAAATGTCGCGCGGCTGTGCGGCGTCTCGGGGCTCGACGAGGTCTCGTTCCACATGTCCGGCACCGAAGCGGTGATGCAGGCGGTGAGGCTCGCCCGCTATCACACCCGCCGTTCGCATCTGGTGCGTTTTGCCGGGGCCTATCATGGCTGGTGGGGCGATGTGCAGCCCGGCGTGGGCAACCCGATTTCGCCGCACGAAACCTATACCCTGGCCGATATGTCGGAGCGGACGCTCCGGGTCCTGAAAACGCGGCGCGACATCGCCTGCGTCCTGGTCAATCCGCTGCAGGCGCTTCATCCCAACGCCAATGCGCCCGCCGATTCCGCGCTGGTCGACAGTTCGCGCAGCGGTCATTTCGATCGCGCGGCCTATAGCGCGTGGCTCCAGGCGCTGCGGCAGGTCTGCACCGAGCGCAACATCGTCCTGATCTTTGACGAGGTCTTCGTCGGCTTCAGGCTCGCCGCCGGCGGCGCTCAGGAATATTTCGGCGTGCGCGCCGACATGGTGACCTATGGCAAAAGCCTCGCGGGCGGACTCCCGGTAGGCGTGGTCTGCGGGCGCAAGGATCTGATGCGTCGTTTTCGTGAAGATCATCCCGTCGATGTCTGCTTCGCGCGCGGCACCTTCAATTCGCACCCCTATGTCATGACGGCGATGGATGAATTCCTGACCCGGCTTGACGACCCGGGGTTTCGTTCGGTCTACCGCGGGCTCGATGCCATCTGGGATGAGCGGGCGCGGCGGTTGAACCAAATGCTGGCCGAGCACGATCTGCCGGTGCGGGTCGGGAACCTTTCGTCGATCTGGATGGTCCATTACACCGAGCCGTCGCGCTACAATTGGATGTTTCAGTATTATTTGCGTGCAGAGCAGCTCGCCCTGAGCTGGGTCGGGACCGGTCGCCTGATCTTCAGCCTGAACTACACCGACGCGGATTTTGCCGAGGTGGCGCAACGCTTTGTCGCCGCCGCCGAGAAAATGAAGCAGGACGGCTGGTGGTGGCGCGACGCTTCGCTCACCAACAAGAACATCCGCCGGCGAGTGCTGAAAGAGATCATCCGGCGGGTATTTTCCCGCTAGGCGGAGTCTTTCATTCTCCGCCATGGCTGGGACATCTGCGCGAAGACGCGCTTCGCGCTTTAGGCATGACGAACTTTGCGGCCGTCCGTCTGGCGGCATTTCGGGTCAAACGCTCAGGCGTGCTTGACGTGCTTCTCGAGGCCGGGGTCGATCAACTCGCCCTTCATCAAATACAGCGGGGCCTTGTAGTACAGCTTGAGATCGCTGAACGGGTCGGTCAGGATCTTGGTCATCCACACCAGGCCGGTCTCGACGTCGCGGATGAAGAACAGGTGCACGGTCCGAAACAGCAGGCCGCCAATTCCGATCGCGAGCCAGACCTTGGCGATCTGGCGCATGAAATCGGCCGGCGAGGTCCACGGCGTAAACGCCCCGAACAGGGTCGGATCGAGGAACAGCACCAGCGGCGAAAGCGCCCAGATCGTCATCAAAACGATCTTCCGGTTCAGATTATAGCCGACCTTGATTTCCTCTTTGTGGTCGTGCGTCGCGTGGTTGACGTGATCGTAGCCCTTGGGCTCGAAGAAGAAGTGACCCGCCTGCCGCGTGGTCATCGAGACCAGCCACCCGACCAGGGCGGCAGCAACCGGATTAACGAACAGCAGCGCATACGCGATCAGAAAGCTCGCAGCGCTGACAAAGTGTAGCGACTGGTTGATGCGGCTGTGATGATAGTAGCGATGATCGTCCCACCGCTGCGTTCGCAACTGTTCGCGAAAGTTCTTAATCATTTTTTCTCCCCAAAAGGTATGCCGGGATCTTGGTTACTGCGATTCGATGTCCGCTGTGTGACGATATCATAATGACATATGACGTTTCACACCGACGGGTTCGGCGAACGCCTGCCCGCGCGGGCTAGGCGGCGGCGGCTGCGACCTCGGTCTTGCGGAAACGAATCAGCGAGAAGTGGCCGAGAGGCGGCACCAGGCGGCGCTCGACCAGCTCCATTCCGCGCGAGCCTGCCAACCACTTCGCATAACGCGACCAGGCGAATTCAGCGGTCCGAAAGCCGAGCGGACGCACCACCGGCTGCAGCCGCTGCTCGATGAAACGGCGCACGCCGGCATCGGCGCTGACCCGGGTCAGGACGATCAGTTCACCGCCCGGGCGCAGCACGCGGGCAAACTCGTCGAGCGCGACCTCCGGGTTCGGCACCGCGGTCACGACATATTGCGCCATCACGACATCGAACGAATTGTCGGGAAATTCGAGCTTCTCGGCGTCCATCACCGCGAGGTTCTCGACATTCTTCAACCGAAGCTCGGCAACACGCTTCTTGGCCTTTTGCAGCATCGCCTCCGAAATATCGGTGCCGAAGATGCGAAGGTGCGGCGCATATTGCGGCAACGAGATCCCGGTCCCGACGCCGACCTCAAGAACGCGGCCGCCGATCTTGTTGGTGGCGGCAATAGCGGCCTTGCGGCCCTTGCTGAACACGCCACCGAACACGAGGTCATAGACGGGGGCCCAGCGGTCGTAGGCTTGCTCGACCGTCTCGCGGTCGAAGTCGAGCTGCTGTGTACCGTCAAGTTTGATGATTTCTGCCATGATGACTCTCGCTCACTGTTCTGGTGTTTGATCGTTTGGTTGGAGCATGATCTTTTCGGGATCATGCGCTAGCCGCGCACGGCGCCGCTCGCCGCTACGCGGCGGGCGGGAAGCGGCGAACGGCTCGGCTGCAATGCGCTGAGATTGCCGATGAACTGCCTTGCGCTGTTTTCCCAGGAACGCTCAAGCGCAAAACTCCGGCACAATTCACGGGAAATGCCGAGCGCGCGGATGCACGCGCTTCGCAGGTCGGTATCCAAAGCTCCCACAGGGTGATCCGCAATCACGTCCAGCGGGCCTGTCACCGGGAATGCGGCGACGGGCGTGCCGCACGCCAGCGCCTCGAGCTGAACCACGCCGAAAGTATCGGTGAGGCTCGGGAAAACAAAGACGTCCGCTGCCGCCAGATGCGAGGTCAGATCCTTACCCGTCTTCTCGCCCAAAAATCTGACTTTCGGGTAGCGGCGTTGCAGCACCGCCCGCTGCGGCCCGCCCCCGATCACAACCTTGGATCCGGGCAGGTCCAACGCCAGAAACGCCTCCAGGTTTTTTTCGACCGCGACACGGCCGACGGTCATGAAAATCGGTCTCGGCAAATCAAGCTCGGCCGCATCGTCGGGCGTAAAGAGGTCGGTGTCGACGCCGCGGGTCCAGGTGCCGAGCTTTCTGAAACCTCTGGCGCTGAGTTCCTGCCTCAGCGATGCGGTGGCGATCATCGTCATGGCGGCCGCCGCATGAAAGTGTCGCAGCACGGTGTAGCTCACGCCGGCCGGAATGATCGAGCGCACCGCGATGTATTCCGGAAACCGTGTCGTATAGGACGTCGTGAAAGCCAATTTCCGGCGGCGGCAATAGGCGCGCGCCGCCCATCCGATCGGCCCCTCGGTCGCGATGTGAATGGCGTCCGGCGATGCCGCCTCGATCCTGCGGGCGATCTCGCGCCGGTTCGGCAGCGCCACCCGCAACCCCGGATAGGTCGGGACACCCACGGACGGAAACCCATCCGGGGTCAGAAAGTCAATTTCGGCGCCCAGCGCTGAAGCGCTGCGGGCCAACGAGGTTAACGTGCGAACCACGCCGTTAACCTGCGGATGCCAAGCGTCGGTTGCAATTAGGATTCGCATCGCGGGAACCTGAGGGCTTGCTGATTCTCAATTCCCGACGTTCCGCTAAGGATATTTCAAGCGTGTGACGTCATTGATGTTCCGGTCATGCTTTTTCGGGCCGCTTTGACGTATTTTTCGTGTACAATTGCAGAACAATGACTTCATCAGAGACTTCACCGGACCTCGGCACAACGTCAGGCCTGCCTCTCAGGCGCCGGAAAAGAAAAGACAATTCGCTGCTGGTGCTGGCCGCCGGCCTGTTGCTGTTTGCCGCAGCCGCGGGCGCACTGTATTTCGCGTTGCGGCCGGTGACGTTGCGGATTGCCGTCGGCCCGCCCGGAAGTGACGACCAGAAGCTGATTGGGGCCCTGGCGCAGACCTTTGCCCACGACGGGAGTTCGGTTCGCCTCGCCCCGATCGCGACCGAGGGCGCGAGTGAAAGTATCGCGCTTCTTGCGGCCTCGAAAGCCGACCTCGCCGTTGCGCGTGGCGATCTTCAACTGCCGGCCAATGCCGAGTCCGTCGCCATCCTGCGCAAGAACGTCGTTGTTCTCTGGGCACCTTCCGGCCTCCCGGCCAAGGGTTCCAAGAAACCACCGGCATCGAAAATCAAGGGGATTGACGATCTCGCGGGACATCGCGTCGGCGTCATCGGCCGGACCCAGGCCAATGTCACCTTGCTGCGTGTGATCCTGACCGAATCGGGCGTCAATCCCGAAAAGGTCGCGGTCACCCAGTTCGCCACCAATCAGATCGCCGAGTTGACGCGCGATGCGGCTCTCGATGCGTTCATGGCGGTTGGGCCGCTCGACAGCAAGATCACCACCGAAGCCATCGCCGCCACCGCCAAGGCCAGGGGCGAGCCAAAATTTCTGCCGATCGACGTGTCGGAGGTGATCGCCCAGAAACATCCGCTCTATGAAGCCGAGGAAATTCCGGGCAGCACCTTTGGTTCATCGCCCGCCAGACCGGACGACAAAATCGATACGGTCAGCGTCAACCATCTCATCGTCGCGCCAAAGTCCTTGTCGGACACGGCGGTTGGCACCTTCACCCGGCAATTGTTCGCGGTTCGTCAGACCGTCGCCAGGGAAGTGCCCAGTGCCTCAAAGATCGAGAAACCGGACACCGACAAAGACGCAGCATTGCCCGCGCATCAGGGAGCGGCGGCCTACATCGATGGCACCGAGCGCACCTTCCTTGAGAAATACAGCGATTATTTGTGGGGAGGTATTCTGGTTCTCTCCGGGTTCGGGTCCGCCGGCGCCTGGCTGCGCCAATATCTGAAGCGCGATGAAAAACAACAGAGCACGTTGCATCGCGACAATCTGCTGGCCATGATTTCGAAGGTGCGCCAGGCGGAATCATCGGAAGAATTGACGGCGATGCAATCCGAGGTGGACGGCTTGTTGCGGGAAACGCTCGAGAGCTACGATGATGGCGCCATCGAGGAAGGCGACCTGTCAGCCATTGGCCTCGTGCTGGAGCAGTTTCATCACGCCGTTGCCGACCAACGCGTGGCGATAGGTGCTCCCGCACCCGATCTGCCGCGCAGGCGTGCGCTGTAATCAGGGGAACACGCGTCGCGTCGTTAAGATTGTTTCCTCACGACACCGGGACGAAACAATTCCCTACCCTGACGAAACGATTTTGCGGTTTTGACGCAAGCGTCCGGAAACCTTTGCCCGGTACTGGTGAGGTTAACGACGCGCCGAATGGCGCGCTGGCGACCAGACAGGGGGACGAGCGATGTTGAATCTGGATGCATTGAAGTTGAATTCCCGCCGTGCCGCCGCGGCCTTTGGCGCGCTGGCGATTGGCGCTGTGGCATTTTCCGCGTCCGCCGCGGCCACGCCGCTGCCGCTGTTTCCATTCATCATGACGCCGCCGGTGCAATCGGCACCGCCCTCGGCGCAGGCCGCACCATCGGAAGATGAAGGCGCCGCGGTCGAGATGCCGGCGCGGCTGAAGCGCCAGATCGTCAGCTACGCCACCCGCGAGGCTGCCGGCACCGTCATCATCGATACGCCCAACACCTATCTGTATTATGTGCTCGGCGGCGGTCAGGCGATCCGTTACGGCATCGGCGTCGGCCGCGAGGGCTTCACCTGGTCGGGCGTGCAGTCGGTTACCAAAAAGGCCGAGTGGCCGGATTGGACTCCGCCCCCGGAAATGATCGCGCGCCAGCCCTATCTGCCGCGCCAAATGGCCGGCGGCCCCGGCAATCCGCTCGGCGCCCGCGCGATGTATCTCGGCGGCACGGTCTATCGCATTCACGGCACCAACGCGCCGGGGACCATCGGCACCCGCGTGTCGTCCGGTTGCATCCGCCTTACCAATGAAGACGTCTCCGATCTCTATTCGCGGGTCAACGTCGGCACCAAGGTGATCGTGCTGCCGATGGACCGCCGCGCCGACGGTGCGGACGGCAGGCGGGGCTGATTCGCCGGCGCCGCCGCAAAGCAGCGTTGCATGCAAATGGCGCGGTCTCCGCGCCATTTTTGCTTTTGATCTATTGTCGTCCCGGCGCACGCCGGGACCCATACGCCGTGTCATCTCGTTATTGTGTGGCAGACGTTTTCACTTCTATTCAAGCACGGTGATTATGGGTCCCGGCGTGCGCCGGGACGACGAATAACGGGAGGGCAAGCCGCCCACTCTGGCGCCCGCCGGAGGCGCCCTGTAGACTCGGCTGCGGAATCAGTCCAGTTGCGGGGGGACGATGCGTCTCAAGACGATTCTGCTCGGGATTGCGGTGGTCGCGGTCTCGTTTTTCGTCAGCCTGAAGGCCATGGACTGGCTGTCGCCGCGCGGCACGGTCGGTGCGCCGGTGCTTGTCCAATTGCCGCCGCTGTCCCCCGCCCCGCGCAGTTCCAGCATCATTGCGCCGGTCGTGATTACGCTTGCCGCCATTCGCGACGCCGCCGATCGCGGCGCGCCCCGCACCTTCGCGGGAAAAGCCGACAATCCGGCGGCGCAGATTCTGCAGAACGCCGACATCGGCTGGACCGCGTCGCGCGGGCCGATCTCCGCGACCGGTGCCCAGGATGTGCTGTCGCTGGCAACGCCGCTGACGGGAACGCTGAATGCGACGGGCTCGCTGTCGGCCAAGGCGACCGGCGCGGTCGGCGACGCGCTCGGCAGTCTGCTCGGCGGCAATGTCGCCAAGCAGATCGGCAGCGTGAACATCAAGTCGCTCAATGCCAACGCCGAGATCAAGGGCAACGTCACCATCACCGCGCGGCCGAAGCTCGCCGCGGCCTGGCGCATCGAGCCTAACCTGGCCGCGCAGGTGACGCTGGGCGACACCAACCTGTCGGTGGCGGGCGCGCGCGTCAATGTCCCGGCGCAGGTCAAGCCGCTGATCGACAAGACGGTCAACGATCAGCTCACCGCGGTGCAGGCGAAGATCAGCAACGATCCCGCGTTCGAGAACAGCGCGCGGCTGCAATGGGCCAAGGCCTGCCGCTCGATTCCGCTGCAAGGCGCGGGCACGTCCGCGTCTTTGCCGGCACTCTGGCTGGAACTGCGGCCGACCCGCGCGATCGCGGCACAGCCGCGCATCGATGCATCGGCGATGACGCTGACGCTCGGCATCGAGGCGGAGACCCGCATTACGCCGGCGCAGACCAAGCCGGACTGCCCGTTTCCCGCGACCATCGTCATCGTGCCCCCGACCCCTGGCCGCGTCAGCATCGGCGTGCCGATCGATATGCCGTTTACCGACATCAACAAGATCGTGGAGGCACAATTCGCAGGCCGGACGTTCCCTGAAGACGGTTCGGGTTCGGTCGACGTCACCGTCAAGCGCGCCGTCGTCTCCGCATCGGGCGACCGGCTGCTGATCTCGCTTCTGGTCAACGCCAAAGAGAAAAAGAGTTTCTTTGGATTAGGCGGCGAGGCCAATGTGCATATCTGGGGCAAGCCGGTGCTCGACCAGGCCCAGCAGACCTTGCGGCTGACCGACGTCGAACTCGCCGTCGAATCGGAGGCGGCGTTCGG
>Ga0137412_10004937_pt1 | contig 10661 bp, 8 predicted proteins | sample CZODoug2_1_16fun_FD_122160 | JGI IMG/M metagenome (GOLD analysis project Ga0137412, IMG submission 122160) | Vadose zone soil fungal communities from Angelo Coast Range Reserve, California, USA - CZODoug2_1_16fungal (Hybrid Assembly) | ecosystem: Environmental > Terrestrial > Soil > Vadose zone... | reverse complement strand
ACTTCGGCGCTGATCTCGGACCGTTCCGAGCCGACGGACTGGGTACCGGTGAGCCGGCCGCGCCTGGTCGACAGGTCGCTCATAATCGCGCCCACATAGGAATCCGGCACCGTGACGTGCACCTCGGCCACCGGCTCCAACAATGCGATCCGGCCATTGGTCGCGGCGTCCTTCAATGCTAATGAGCCGGCCACTTGGAAGGCCGCATCGGAAGAGTCGACGCTGTGCGCCTTTCCGTCGAGCAGGGTGACCCGAATGTCGACCATCGGAAAGCCGGCCGATGCGCCGCGTTCCATTTGTGCCCGGACGCCTTTTTCCACCGACGGTACGAACTGCCCCGGAATTGCCGCGCCCACGATCTTGTCGACGAATTCGAAACCGGCACCGCGTTCCAACGGCTCGACCTCGATATCGCAGACCGCAAATTGACCGTGCCCGCCCGACTGTTTCACGTGCCGACCGTGCCCAGCCGATTTCGCGGCGAACGTCTCGCGTAGGGGAGTAATCACCGGGACGGTTTCCAACCCCACGCCCTGCTCGCGCAGCCGATCCAACAACACATCAGCATGCGCCTCGCCCATGCACCAGAGGATCAGCTGATGGGTCTCGGCATTGCGTTCCAGGCGCAATGTCGGGTCGCCGCCGATCAGCTTCGCCAGGCCCTTGGCCAGCGCGTCCTCATCGCCGCGGGATTTCGCCTGTACGGCCACCGGCAGCAGCGGCTCGGGCATGTCCCAGGCCTCGATCAGCAGCGGATTGTCCTTGTCCGACAGGGTGTCGCCGGTCTCGGCCGACGCGAGCTTGGTGATCGCACAAATGTCCCCGGCGGCGCAATGGTCGATCGCGCGCAGGGTCGCACCCAAGGGCGCGTGCAGGTGCCCGAGCCGCTCCTCCAGGTCGTGGTCGTCGTGCCCGCGCGCGGCCAGCCCGTGTCCGCAGACGTGTACCGGCACCTCCTGCCGGAGCGTGCCGGAGAAGACCCGGACCAGCGACACCCGCCCGACGTACGGGTCGACGGTGGTGCGTACCACCTCCGCCACCAGCGCGCCGGCCGGGTCGGAGGACAGCGAGTCGCGGGCACTGCCGTCGATACCGGTCACCAGCGGCAGGTCACGTTCCAGCGGCGACGGGAACGCGCTGGTGAGCATCTCGAGCAATTCGGCCAGGCCGAGCCCGGTGACCGCCGAGCACGCCAGCACCGGGAAGAACGAGCCGCGCGCCACCGCGGTCTCCAGATCGTCGATGAGGATTTCCAGATCGATATCCTCGCCGCCGAGATAGCGGTCCATGAGGGTCTCGTCCTCGCTCTCGGCGATGATCCCCTCGATCAGGGCATTGCGGGCATCATCGATGAGGGCGAGCTGCGCGTCGTCCAGCGGCCGCTCGACCGGGGGATACCCGCCGGAATAGTCCGACAGCGTCCGTGACAAGAGTCCGATCACACCGTCGGGCACCGGCTGGTAGAGCGGCAGCACGCCATTGCCGAATTCGCGCTGACAGACCGATACCGCATCATCGAAATCGGCCCGCTGGTGATCGAGGCGGGTCACCACGACCGCCCGCGGCATACCGACGGCCGAGCATTCCTCCCACAGCGCGATCGTTGCGGCGTCCACGCCGTCCACAGCGGACACGACGAAGAGCGCGGCGTCGGCCGCGCGCAGGCCCGCCCGTAGCTCACCGGTGAAGTCGGCGTACCCCGGCGTGTCGAGCAGGTTGACCTTGACGTCGTCGTGCAACAGCGGCGCGACGGCCAGCGCCACCGAGCGCTGCTGGCGCATCTCGGCCGGGTCGGAATCGCTGACCGTGGTGCCGTCGATCACCGAACCCGCCCGCGAGATGATGTTGGTCGCGGCCAGCAGCGCCTCGACCAGCGTGGTCTTGCCGGCGCCGGAGTGTCCGACCACCGCGACGTTGCGAACCTTCTCCGGTCTCTCTGCGGGATCTATGCACCCCGCCTGCCGATCTGTGCCTTTAGCTGCGCCCCCGGAGCTCTTAGCCGACATGTCTGTGCCTCCCGTGACCGCCGCGAGGGCGCTGGGCACGCCCTAAGCCGTCATGTCCTGTTGGGCGATTCGACACCCAACAGCCATTCGGAGGCAAGGGGTGCGTGGCTATCCCTTCACACCGGTCAGCGTGATGCCTTGAATAAAGGTCCGTTGCGCCAGGAAGAACACGATGATGACCGGGATGACGATCACCGTGCTCGCTGCCATCAATGGCCCGTACTCGGTCTGATACTGAGCCCGGTAGAACGTGAGGCCGAGCGACAGCGTGTAGAGGCTCGAGTTGGACAGGTAGATCAGCGGACCCAGCAGATCACTCCACGACACCAGGAACTGGAACAGTGCCACCGCGGCCAGCGCCGGCCGGGCCAGCGGCAGGATCACCCGGGCGTAGATCACGAGCTCGTTTGCCCCGTCGATCCGGGCGGCATCAGAGAGATCGCGCGGAATGCTCATGAAGAACTGACGCAGCAGGAAGACGTACAGCGGTACGCCGAAGAACGTCGGCACGATCAGCGGCGCGTAGCTGTTCACCCAGCCGATCGCCTTGAACATCGTGAACAGCGGCACCATCGTCACGTAGAACGGGATCATCATCGTGGCGAGGATCAGCACGAACAGCGGCTTGCGCAGCGGCCAGTCGATCCGAGAGAGGCCGTACGCGATGAATGAGCTGGACAGGGCGGCGCCGATCATCGACAGCACGCAGATAAAGAGCGTGTTGCCGAAATACCGGAGGAATGGAAAGACGCGCAGACCGTAGATGTAATTCTCCAAGGTCAGCGTGTGCGGAAACCACACGGTCGGCACCTTGTTCAGGTCCGTCGCCGTTTTCAGCGATCCGGTGACCATCCAGAAGAACGGGATGAGAAATACGACGGAGAGCACGATCAGCACGGCATGCGTCACGATCTTCTCCGCGATCTTCGGCCAAACCGGTGCCCGCTTGCTCTGGATCGCGACCGGACGCGGGGTCTGGACTCGCAGCGCCGTCGGGTCTGCTGCAACCATCGCTACTCACCTCCGTAGTAGACGCGCCGGCCGACCAATCGGAAGGTGATGGCGGTGATGACCGCGATAATGATGAACAACAGCCAGGCGATCGCGCTTGCATAGCCGACCTTGAAGAACGAGAACGCATTCTGGAACAGATACAGGCCGGCAACCAGTGTGGAGCCCGCGGGCGTCCCTTGGCCGACGGTTACCACGAAGACCTGGGTGAAAAACTGGAAGCCGAAGATCAGCCCGGTCACCAGGCCGAACATCAGGTGCGGGCTGAGGAACGGCAGCGTGATATTCCGAAACCGGGAAAGCCAGCCGGCGCCATCCACCTGAGCAGCCTCGTGCAGTTCACGGGGCACATCCTGCAGGCCGGCCAGCATGATCATCATGAGGTTGCCGACGCCCCAGGTGAGCAGAATGATCAGCGCCGGCTTGGCCCAATGGGGGTCGTTCAGCCATCCCGGCCCGGTAATGCCCACTGCCTTGAGAATGCTGTTGAACGCTCCGAACTGGGGATCAAACACGTACCACCAAATGACCGCCGACGCGACGATCGGCACCATCGTGGGCAGGAAGAAGATGGTCCGGTAAATAGCCTGGCCGCGAACGTTCAAATTCAACAGGCTGGCCAGCGCGACCGCGACAACGATCCCGATGGGGACGGACAGGATGACGATATAGAACGTATTCCAGAGCGAGGACCACCAGGTGTTGTCGTGCATCAGGTCGCGGTAGTTGGTCAGACCGATCCAGCGGGTGTGGTGCCCGACCATCGTGTAGTTGGTGAAGCTGTAATAGAGCGAGGCGAACACGGGGTATGCGGTGAACCACAGCAGGCCGATGATGGCCGGTGAGGTGAAGACCAGACCCCAGAAGAAGTCGCGCCGCGCCTTGGCGCTCCGTCGACGTTTCCGTGGGCGGGTTATCGGCGCGGTTGCAGCCTGAGTTGCCATTACTGGCCCACCTCCCGCTTGAATCGATCCAATTCTCGTTGTGTATCGCTATTGACCGTGCGCAGCGCCGCCAGCGCCGACTTCTCGCCGAAGATGGCCTTCGAGACCTCGGTTTCCAGGGATTGGGCGAAGAAATCGGCCACCGGGATGTTGGGGCGAACGTTCTCGGTGGCGAAGAGCGTTGTGTAGAACGGGTTCATCACAGGGTCTTTCTTGACCGTCTCGAGCGCGCCTCCGAAGTAGGTCGGCACGAGACCGACGTTCTTCCATTCCGCCGCGGTACCGGCCTCGGTCGCCGACATCCACTTGAGGAAATCCCAGGCGGCGTCCTTCCTCTTCGACTGTGCCGGGATGAATGCCGCCCAGCCGCCGACCCAGGCGCCCTGGCCGGGATGATCGGCGCCGGGGGCCTGGTACGGGATCAGCCCGGCACCGATATGCATGTTCTTCATGGCGGCCTTGATGTTCTTGTAATCCGTCGCGACCATCGGGGCCATTCCGATGTTTCCGGTGGCGAACGGGTTGAGCTGCAGGCTGGGCGGCGCGACGCTCACCCGGTTGGCGCCACCGACCGTCTTGGCGTAGCGAACCATCCACTCGAGCGCCTTCACGACGTACTCGCTGTCGGCCGTCACACGCTGCTTATCCGGATCCCAGAACTTGCCGCCGAAGGCAAAGCCCCAGGTGAACATGGAGTTGGCGAAGCCGTACGTCTGCCATGGGATCAGCCCGATCTGGGTGATATTCGGGCCGGACTTCTTGAGCAGCTTCTTGGAGTATTCGTCGACCTCATCGATTGTCTGCGGTGGCTTATCCGGATCGAGCCCGTGCTTTTCGAAGAGGTCCTTGTTCCAGAAGAACGGAAAGTTGGGGTCGGCGTCCCATTGCAGCTGCCAGATCTTGCCCTGGTAGTTCATGTCGTGCCACGCCGGCTTGATGAAATCCTTCTGTCCCAAGCCATCCCGCTTGAGGTACGGGGTCAGGTCGGTCATGATTCCGAGCGCGGCCCACTGGGGCGTTTCGTACGGAACGATCTGGGCCACGTCCGGTGGGTCGCCGGAGGCAATTGCCACCTGGAGTTTTTGCTGTACGCCGATACCGGTTGCCGGCGCGTACGTGATGCGTACGCCGATTTCGGACTGGCTCTGCTCGTATTGCTTGGCAAGCGCGGCAAGTCCCTGACCGGTCGGTCCGCCCCACAGGCTGAACATGTTGATTGTGGTCTTCCGGCCGGACGCCGGATTCTTGGCCAGGCCGGCGGTGGAGATTGGCGCGGTGCCCCTCGTGACGGTGCAGGCGTCCAGCAGCATTGTCCCGGCTCCCAAACCGCCAAGGGCTAACAATGCATTGCGCCGGCTGAGCGTCGTTGGGGTATCGCGAGGACGGTGTGTCATCATCCCTCCTCGGGTCCAGGGGATGCCTTTTACTACAGCCCGTGCATACGGGTGGTAAAGGATCGGTCCGGAACTGGTCAGCGGTGCCGCGCTGCCGGCGCCGCGCGGTCGGTACCCCGCTCAGCGCTATCGTGGCCACAGTCAGACATGTCGCCCGGATCGGAATTCGATGCTCAACATCTTCGCCCGCGCCTCGATCTCGAAGCTGATCGCGCCGCTGGGTGCCCGGCTGGCCGCTGCCGGCGTCACCGCCGACGCGGTCACCGTGGTCGGCACGACCGGTGCGGTCGGCGCCGCGTTGGGCTTCTTCAGCCAGGGCTACTTCTTCGTCGGCACCCTGGTCATCTGGTTCTTCGTCATGCTCGACATGGTCGACGGCGCGGTGGCCAGGGCCGGCGGCGTCTCGTCCAAGTTCGGCGCGCTGCTGGACTCGACCCTCGACCGCGTTGCCGACGGCGCCGTATTCGGCGCGCTGGCGTGGTATTTCGCGGATGGACACAGCAAGCCGCTGCTGCTGGCATCCCTGCTGTGCCTGGTGTTCGGCGCGGTTACCTCCTACATCAAGGCCCGCGCCGAGGGGCTCGGGATGACCGCCAACGTGGGCATCGCCGAGCGGGCCGAGCGGCTGATCATCGTGCTCGTGGGTACCGGCCTGGATGGGCTGGGCGTGCCGTACGTGCAGGCCATCGCCCTGTGGGTGCTGGTCGCCGCCACCGGGATCACGGTCGTGCAGCGGATGGTCGAGGTGCGCCGGCAGTCCAACGAGCTGCAGGCCCCGCGGAGCGACTCGGGAGCGGAGCAGGGGTCACAGCGCAGCGACTCGGGAGCGGAGCAGGGGTCACAGCGGAGCGACTCGGGAGCGGAGCAAGGGTCACAGCCGGCCGGTGCGCAATGAGCGACCCGGCCGAATCGGCCAAGGATCGAGTCGTCGATCTGGGCTATGCGGTCGGCTGGGGCCTGATCAAGGCGCTGCCCTACCGGCTCACCGCGGCCGGGTTCCGGGCCGGTGCCGATCTGGCGTACCGGCGCGGCGGCAAGGGGGTGCGCCGCCTCTCGGCCAACCTGCGCCGGGTCGTCCCGGCCGCGACCGAGGCCGAGCTGGCCGCGCTGACCCGCCGGGCGGTGCGGTCCTATGCCCGCTATTGGCTGGAGACATTCCGGCTGCCGGTGATGGACAAGTACGCGGTCGCCGCGCAGGTCAAGGTCACCGGCCAGGCCGGGTTGAAGGAGGCCGTCGGGCTCGGCCGGGGTGTGGTCATCGCGCTGCCGCACATGGGCAACTACGACGTGGCCGGCATCTGGATGGTGCAGAACGGCATGCCGTTCACCACGGTCGCGGAAAAGCTGAAGCCCGACTCGCTGTTCCGGCGCTTCGCCGCCTACCGGGAAAGCCTCGGGATGGAGGTGTTGGCCCTCGACCGCGGGGAGAAGGCGCCGGCCGAGACGCTGGCCAAACGGCTGCGCGCCGGCGGCATCGTCTGCCTGGTCGCCGATCGCGACCTGACCGAGTCCGGTGTGCAGGTCGAGTTCTTCGGCGAGGCGGCGAAAATGCCTGCCGGGCCGGCATTTCTGGCCGCAACGACAGGTGCGGCGCTGATCCCGCTGCGGCTGCATTACGAGGGCGCCGGCTGGGTCATGCATTTCTATCCGGTGCTGGCGGTCGACGAGGGTGCCCGACTGCGCGACCGGGTCACGGCCGCGACCCAGCGGTTGGCAGACACTTTCGCCGCCGACATCGCCGCGTACCCGCACGATTGGCACATGTTGCAGCGGATGTGGCTGGCCGACCTGAGCACGGCACCGGCCGGCCCGGCCTCGGAGTGAGCCCGCGACCCGGCGCAACGCTGCGGGTCGGACTGGTGTGCCCGTACAGCTGGGACGTACCCGGTGGCGTGCAGGCGCACGTACGGGATCTCGCCGAGACGCTGCTGGATATGGGGCATCACGTCTCGGTGCTCACCCCGGCCAACGACGAGACCCGGCTGCCGGCCTATGCGGTGTCGGCCGGTCGGTCGGTGCCGGTGCGCTACAACGGATCGGTGGCGCGGCTGCAGTTCGGGCCGGTGTCGGCGGCGCGGGTGCGCCGCTGGCTGCGGGACGGACACTTCGATGTGCTGCACCTGCACGAGCCGATTGCGCCGAGCGTGTCGCTGCTCGCCTGCATGCTCGCCCGCGGTCCGATCGTGGCGACGTTTCACACGTCCACCCCGCGGTCGCGGTCACTGGCCGCGGCGCAGGGCATGCTGCAGCCGTTCCTGGAGCGCATCCACGGCCGGATCGCGGTGTCGGCTGCGGCCCGGCAGGTGCAGGTCGAGCACCTCGGTGGGGACGCGGTCGAGATTCCCAACGGGGTGGCGATCGACCATTTCGCCGGCGCTACGCCACTTCCGGGTTATCCGAGGGCCGGCGGCACCGTCGGGTTCATCGGTCGGTACGACGAGCAGCGCAAGGGCATTGGGGTGTTGGTGGCCGCCCTCGACCTGCTGGTGGCGCACCGCCCGGACCTGCGGCTGGTCATCGCCGGGCCGGGCGATGAGGCCGAGCTGTGCGAGACTCTCCCGTACCGGCTGCGGGATCGGCTGGACTTTCTCGGCCAGGTGAGCGAGGTCGACAAGGCCCGGATGCTGGCGTCGGTCGACGTGTACTGCGCGCCCAACCTCGGCGGGGAGAGCTTCGGGGTCATCCTGCTGGAGGCGATGGCGACCGGAACGGCGATCGTGGCCAGTGACCTGGAGCCGTTTCGGCGGGTGCTCGACGGCGGGTCGGCAACTATCACGGCCGGGCAGATGTTCGGTACCGGCGATCCGGCCGGCTGCGCGGTCGCGCTGGCCGAGCTGCTCGACTCGCCCGAGCGCCGGGCCGCGCTGGTGGCGGCCGGGCGCCAGGTGGTGCGGGCCTATGACTGGCCGTTGGTCGCCGCCCAGATCGTGCGGGTGTACGAGCTGACCGCGGCCGTGACGCCCGGGGTGGTCACGGCCGAGCAGCCGACACCAGATCCGCTGGCGTGATCGTCACCGGGAACGGCTTTGCCGCCGCGTAAGGCTGCGTGCCGGTCACGGTCCCGACCGGCACGTACGTGCCGTCGGCTAGCTCCCAGGCGGTCAGCGACGGCTCGTCCGGATCGACGATCCAGTACGTCGGGCAGCCGGCCGCCTCCAGCCGGGAATGCTTGAGTAGCAGGTCAATCCGCCGGCTGCTGGGGGAGAGCACCTCGACCGCCAGCAGTGGCACGGCCGGCAGGTCGCGGTCGGTGAGGTCTGACTGCCGGGCCACGAGAACGTCCGGCTCGAGCACGGTGTCATCGGCCAGTACGACGTCCAGTGGTGCGGTGAAGACCTCCAGTCCAGCAGGGCATGCCTCGGTCAGCTGCATGAAGATCCGACCCGCGGCCCGTTGATGCAGCGGCCGAGGCGCCGGGCTCACGATCAGCACCCCGTCCAACAGCTCGTAGCGATGCCCGTCATCGGGCATCTGCTCGAGGTCGGCCCGGGTCAGCGGTCGGCTCCACGGCAGTGCGGTCACAGCGCTCATCTTGCTCCCTCCGTGACATGCCGGCCAGCATGACCGAATGCCCGGATTTGTCGCCGGCGTTATCCACAGGCCGCGCCGTCCGGCCATACCCGCGGGTAGGCCTACGATCAAGGTGTGGAGATCGTGCTGGTGTTGGCGAGTGCCTTCGGCGTGCTGCTGACGCTGTGGGTCTGCTGGAGCGCGGCCCGGCTCGACCGGCTGAGCACCCGGACCGGGTCGGCGCGGACCTCCCTTGATGCGCAGCTGGTACGCCGGGCCGCCGCCGCGCAGGCGCTGGCGGATCACGACGCCGCCCGGCTCGGGCCGATGCTGGCCCGCCGGTTGCGACTGGCCTGCCGGCAGGCCCTAGAAGCCGACGACGCCGGCCGCGAGCTCGCCGAGAACGAGCTCGGCCGGGTGCTCAGCGAGCTGCCGGACGGGCTCGATCCGGACCTGCTGCAGGATCTCGCCGATGCCGCCGCCCGGGTCGCGTTGGCCCGCCGGTTCTATAACGACGCGGTCCGCGACACCCGGTCGCTGCGCTCGGCCCGGATGACTAGGATCTTCCGGCTGGCCGCGCACCGGCCGGCCCCGGCCTTCTTCGAGATCGCCGACACGGTCGTGCGGGTCGGCCAGCCGCGGGCCGGGGCGCCGGCCGCCTGAGTCGGCGCGGTCGCCTGGGTCTGCCGGCAGTTCGAGTCTGCCGATCAGCTGCGGCCCGGGAGGTCGCCACGTACGCTGGATTGTGTGCGCGGTTGGGGTATAGGAAGCCGCGGAAGGTCGCTCGCCGTCGTGCTCCTGGCCGCCACGTTGACCGCGGTCGCCTGTAGCGGACCGCAGGTCTATCACCAGAATGCCGCGCCCGCGCCCGGTGCGCCGGCTCCGACCGATTCGGCCGCCCCCACCAAGGCGCCGCCCGCGCCGCTGACCGTCAACCCGCTGACCGGGCTGAAGCCGGTGCCGCACGGCCGGGTGTTCGCGGTGAAGATCGACGACACCGCCGCCGGTCGACCGCAGACCAACATCGACGCCGCGGACGTTGTTTATGTCGAACAGGTTGAGGGTGGGCTGACCCGGCTGGTCGCGCTGTATGCCAGCCGGCAGCCGACCCAGGTCGGGCCGGTACGCAGCGTCCGGCTGGGTGATCCGGAACTGCTTGCGCCCTACGGTCGGCTGGCCACCGCGTTCTCCGGCGGCGCCAGCGGCGTGGTGACCGCGGTCAACCGCACCGATCTCGTCGATGCCTCGGCCGACCGCTACCCGGGGGACTACTCGCGCAGTGCCGCCGCCCCGATGCCGTACAACCTGATGGTCGACCTGCCCGCGCTTGCCGCCTCGCTGCGCCGGTCGACGGCGACCGTGCGAGATGTCGGATTCCGGTGGAGCGGCTCGACCGCGGGGCTGCACACCGACCGGGTCGTGCACGAGCTGCACACAACGGTCGGCGCCACCACGGTCGGCTTCCGCTGGTCCGGCGGGCGCTGGGTGCGCCAGATCGACGGGGTGGCGGCACGGCAGCGTGGCGGCGCGGTGGTCTCCACCCCGAACGTGATTGTGCAGCTATCGAAGGTATCGGTCGACCGCCGCGATATTGACGTGGACGGAAACCCATCGGCATACACCCAGACCGTCGGCTCCGGTCGTGCCTTGATCTTCCGGGACGGTCGGATGATCGAGGGCCGCTGGATCCGCGGCAGCGCGGCGGCACCGACTCGCTATGTCGATGCCCACGGCCACGACATTCCGTTGCATCCCGGCGGCGCCTGGGTGCTGCTGTCCGCGCAGGGCTCGATCGT
>Ga0137412_10004936_pt1 | contig 10662 bp, 9 predicted proteins | sample CZODoug2_1_16fun_FD_122160 | JGI IMG/M metagenome (GOLD analysis project Ga0137412, IMG submission 122160) | Vadose zone soil fungal communities from Angelo Coast Range Reserve, California, USA - CZODoug2_1_16fungal (Hybrid Assembly) | ecosystem: Environmental > Terrestrial > Soil > Vadose zone... | reverse complement strand
CTCAAAGGCTTTCACGGCTTCCGGCTCAAAGAGATGTTCGCGACGTATCCCGACGCGACGCTGGTCTGGCTGCACCGGGACCCGGTTCAGGTGGCCGCGTCGCGCACGATGATGATGGCCGACATCATGGACGGCATCGTCGGGCCCGTCGATCTGCTCGCCGAGGCCAAGAAGCACCTCGAGATGACCCGTGCCAGCATCGCCAACACGATGAGCAACCCGATGGTCGACGATGCGCGGATCCTGCACGTCCGCTACACCGACTTCATCGCCGATCAGGTCGCGACGGTACGTCGGTACTACGCATTCGGCGGTCGCGAGCTGACAGCGCAGGCCGAGTCGGCGATGCGGTCCTACCTGGCCGACAACCGCGGCGACCGGCACGGCAAGTTCCGCTACTCCACCCAGCTGCTCATCGACATCGGCGAGGACCTCGACGCATTGCATGAGGAATTCCGGCCGTTCCGTGAGCGATTCGGTGTCGAGATCGAGAACCGAGGGTAGCCGTGACCCACGAGCGCCTGTCGGTGCACAACGTCACGTTCTACGGCGCCCCGCTGACCGATCTGCAGAAGTACTGGACCGACCTCGCGGTAACCCGGTTGAGCATCCTGGACAGCCAACTGCTCGACCCGCAATTCCCAAACCTGCTGCATCACAGTAATTACTGCGTCGAGGCCGTGTACCACCTGTTCGCCGGCGGCACGTTGGCCAACGACCCCCAGGACGCCCGCACCGCGCTTAACCGAGTGATCGACGCGGCCGCCACAGTCCGCGCACACACCGTCTACCTGCTCACCGGCGGGCGGGGTCCACTCACCTGGGCTCAGGCTGCCGAACGGTTCTGCGAGATGGTCGAGCAGTGCGCGGCGCATGCCCACCGGTCGGGTGTGGCGCTGGCGATCGAGAACGCGTCGAGCCTCTACGCCGACATCCATCTCGCCCACACGCTGCGCGACACCCTCACGCTGGCCGAGATGAGCGGGCTGGACATCTGCATTGACGTGTTCCACTGCTGGGCCGAAGGCGATGTCGACGAGCTCGTGCGGCGCGCGCTGCCGCGCACCCGGCTGATCCAGCTCAGCGACTACGTGCTCGGCGACCGGTCGCTGCCGGGGCGCGCTGTTCCGGGCGACGGCACCATCCCGATTGAAGGGTTCGTCGCGCAGGCGCTGGCCGGCGGCTACGCCCACGGCTTCGACCTCGAGCTGATCGGCCCGCGGATCGAGAAGGAAGGCCGGCTCGAATCGGCCCGGCGCGCATGTGATGTCGTAGGGGCGATGCTCACCAAGTTGGGGGCCTGACGATGGCCTACGGCGACGGGCCCGACGACGCCGCGCTGCGGGCGGCGTGGACGGCGTTCTGCGAACAACTCCGCAGCGCGGGCGAGTGGGCGTTCAAGGACGCCAACGCCCACTCTGGTGCGCAGCGCGTCGACGCATTCCGGTTCCTCACCCAAAACCTCGGCCAGGCTTTCGATTTGGCGCTGGAGACTCGCGACACCGGTTATCCGGCGCTGCACACGTTCTGCGGTCCGACCCGCAAGCTCGGTGGTGACTGCGGCGACTTCACCTACCAGCAGGCGTGGATCGACGGGCATTCGACATATCGCGTGACCGGCAGCCGCGGCACCGCGCGATTTTTCAACATCACCGTGCAGGGCCGCCGCACCCCCGGCCCCGGCGTACTGCACGAGCCATTCGGTGACACACCGGAAGCCAACATCGTCGGCGATCAGCTCACCGTCGGTGGCGACGGGACTTTCCAGCTGTACATCGGCGGCCCGCAACGTGGTCCCAATTGGCTGCCCACCACGCCGGAGTCGCGAAAGCTGTTCATTCGACAGGGATTCGACCGCTGGGATGAGCTGCCCGCGCAGATCCGGATCGAGCGAATCGACATGTCGACGCCCAAGCCGCTGCCCTCTGCTGAGGTGATGGTCGAGGCAATGAATTGGGCCGGCGACTTCGTCAGTGGTCTGATGTCGGATTGGCCGGAGTTCCCGTTCAGCTACGGCGGCGTCGACGCCGATCGGCCGAACACCTTTCCTCACGTCGAGGCCACCGGTGCCGACGCCAAGCGCGGTCGGGCCGCGGCCAACATGTATTGGGAGCTCGGCGCTGACGAGGCGCTCATCATTGAGTTCGACGCTCACGACGGGCTGTGGATGCTGACCAACATGGGCGTGTTCTTCAACAGCATGGACTACCTGTACCGGCCGGTGAGCTACACACCGAGCCGTACCGCAGTCGACACCGACGGCCGCATCCGGCTGGTTATGGCGCACCGTGATCCCGGCGTGCACAACTGGTTGGACAGCCAGAGATTCGAACGCGGCAACCTGACCTACCGCCACATGCTCGAGGGCCAACCCGCCGTGCTCACCACCCGCGTGGTCCGCCACGACGAACTGCTCGGCGCCCTGCCCGCGGACACCGCGATGGTCACCGAGTCCGAACGAGCCGCCGCGATGTGGGATCGATTCCGCGGCATCCGTCGTCGCTACGTCCTCTAGGGTCAGGAGTTGTGAGCGACATCTCCGACGACGCCCTGCTGGGTCTGTCCGAGTTCGCGCTGCTGCCCGAGAACGCCGAGCAGGCCGGCGCCACCGGTCCAGTGCCCGCGGTCCATCGCGTCGACGCGGGCGACATCAGCGCCCTGAAGTGGGGCGAGGCAACTCCGCGGGTGGTGTTCCTGCACGGCGGCGGACAGAACGCGCACACCTGGGACACCGTGATCGTGGGGCTGGGCGTGCCTGCGCTGGCCGTCGACCTGCCCGGCCATGGGCACTCCGCGTGGCGCGAAGACGGCGACTACTCACCGCAGAACAATGCCGCCGCGCTGGCGCCGGTGCTGGGCGAGCTGGCACCGGATGCCGACCTGGTCGTCGGCATGTCGCTGGGCGGGCTGACCGCGATCGGGCTGGGCGCCGTCGCGCCCCAGCTGATCCGCGAACTCGTCCTCGTCGACGTCACGCCTGCGGCGATGAACCGACACGCCGAGCTGACCGCGGCGCAAAAGGGCACGGTGGCGCTGATGCAGGGCGAGCGGGAATTCCCCAGCTTTGCCGCCATGCTGGAGCTGACCACCGCCGCAGCACCGCATCGCGATCCGAAATCGTTGCGCCGCGGCGTATTTCACAACTCTCGCCGGCTCGACAACGGCAGCTGGAGCTGGCGCTACGACACCATCCGGGAAGTGCCCGACTTCGACAGCCTCTGGGACGGCGTCGCCGGGTTGCCTGCGCCGATCACGCTGGTGCGCGGCGGAAACTCGGGCTTCGTCACCGACGAGGACGCCGCCGAACTCGGCCAGCGCGCAACGCAATTCCGCGGCGCACACGTCGTCGACAATTCCGGGCATTCGGTGCAAAGCGACCAGCCTCGGGTGTTGATCGACATCCTGCGCGGCGTGCTGGCGAGTTAGCTGCGCCGCGGCCTTACTCGGGCCAGGTGTTGCCCAGGATGGTGTCGACGAAGTTGTCGCGGGCGAACGTGGGGTCGAAACGCTCCAGGACATCGGCGTTGCATGTCCCGAAAGTGGTTTGGGGACGGTGCTTCATGCCCTCGTTGAACGCCGCCAGGATTTGGTGCTTGAAATCCGGCCGAGGGTGGGCGGCGACAACAGCCGCGAGGTCCTCGGCGGCCAGATCGTCGCGGCCGATGCCGAGCACATCGGTCTCGACACCCGCAGTCACCAAAGCTGTTTCGGGTGCCCGGAATTCGGGCACGCCGGGCGTGGTGTGCAGGGCGATGCCCAGCCAGACTTTGTCGGCGTCGGCGTCGTCGACACCGTGTTCGAGCAGAAAGTCACGCGCGGCGTTGGCCCCGTCGACCTCGAAGCGCAGCGTCGAGTTGCGGTAGCCCTGGGTGAGCCCGATGTCGTGGAACATCGCTCCGGCGTAGAGGAGCTCGGGGTCCGGGCGCAGTCCGCGGCGGCGGCCCTGCAGCACCCCGAAGAGGAACACGCGTCGAGAGTGGTTGAACAGCAGGTCGTCTTCAACCGCTCGGATGTGCGCGGTGATCGCCGTGACCAGCTCGGTGTCGGGGATGTCGACGCCGGCGATGCTGTCGGAAGCGGTGCTGGACATATGCAGCTCCTACCAGAAGGAGGTTCGCTGCCGAGCGTATCCCGCGTGGCACCGCGCCCTACGGTGGAAGGCATGACTTCTTCCGACCGGCCGATCCGCATCGGGGTCCAGCTGCAACCCCAGCATTCCCCGAACTACGGCAACATGCGTGACGCGGTGCGCCAATGTGAAGACATCGGCGTCGACATCGCTTTCAACTGGGACCACTTCTTCCCGCTCTACGGCGATCCCGAGGGCGCGCATTTCGAGTGCTGGACCATGCTCGGCGCCTGGGCCGAGCAGACCTCGCGAATCCAAATCGGCGCGCTGGTGACCTGCAACTCCTATCGCAACGCGGAGCTACTGGCCGACATGGCCCGAACCGTCGACCACATCTCGGACGGTCGGCTCATCCTGGGCATCGGCTCCGGCTGGAAGGAAAAGGACTACGACGAGTACGGCTACGAGTTCGGCACCGTCGGCAGCCGCCTCGACGACCTGGGCGCCGCGCTGCCGCGGATCAAGTCCCGGCTGACCAAGCTCAACCCGGCGCCCACCCGCGACATCCCGATCCTGATCGGCGGCAAGGGGCCGAAGAAGACGCTACGACTGGTCGCCGAACACGGCGACATCTGGCATGGGTTCACCACCGTCGACAGCTACCCGCAGGCCGCGGAAACACTGGCCGACCATTGCAAGGCGGTGGGCCGCGACCCCGACACCATCGAACGCTCGGCCGGCGTCAACGAGAAGAGTCTGCTCGCCGATGCGGAAGGGTTGGTGGCGCTGGGCGTGACGCTGCTGACCGTCGGCGTCAACGGCCCGGACTACGACCTGAGCGACGCCGAGGAGTTGTGCCGGTGGCGTGATCGGTCATGAGGGTCACATCGAAACTGGGCGCGCTGCTGGCCACCATCCTGCTGATCTACTGCCTGGCCCCGATGGCCCCGGCGGCCGCCGACAACCTGTGCAAGCCGTCGGGCAAAGAGGGCGCGATCGCCCTGCCTAAGAAGGTGGTCACCGCCTACCGGCCGCAGGAAGACAAGTACACGACCGCCGACGTCGAGCCGTTGAGTTCGGTGAACATCGACGCGCTCGGTTTGCGGACGCCGCGGACCCTGACCGTCGGGACCCAGCCGGGAGGTCCCCCGACCAGCTGTCTGGATTCATCCGGGCGCTTTACCGGCTATGACAACGAGTTGCTGCGGGCGATCGCCACAAAGCTCGGCCTACGCGTCGTCTTCGCCGGCACCGAGTTCGCCGGCCTGCTCGCGCAAGTGGCGACGGGACGCTTCGACGTCGCCTCGTCATCGATCATTGCAAGCGAAGCACGCCGCCGCACAGTCGGATTCACCAACGGCTACGACTTCGGTTACTTCTCGCTGATCGTGCCGTCCGGCTCGCCGCTCGACAGCTTCGACAAACTGGGTGCCGGGCAGCGGATCGGCGTCATTCAGGGCACCGTCGAAGAGGCCTACGTCGTCGACCACGTGCATGTGCAGCCGGTGAAGTTCCCCGACTTCACCACCCTGTACACCTGCGTGAAGAACCATCAGGTCGACGCGTGGGTGGCGCCGGCGATGGAGGCGAGCAAAGTGATGCGGCCAGGCGACCCAGCCACCGTCTCCGCCTACACGTTCGGAGTGGGCAGTTTCGTTGCGTTCCCGGTGGCCAAAGACAACCAACCGCTGATCAATGCGCTGAACGCCGGCTTGGACGCCGTCATCGCCGACGGCACCTGGTCACAGCTGTATACCGACTGGGTTCCCCGGCCCTTGCCGCAGGGCTGGAAGCCGGGATCGAAGTCTGCCCCGACGCCGCACCTGCCGGACTTCGCGGCGATCGCCGAACACAATCACCGCGGAGAGACGGCGGGGGCCGCGCAGCCGAAATCCACGCTGGCCCAGCTGCGGGACCAATTCTTCGACTGGGAGCTCTACAAGCAGGCCATCCCGGCGATGGTGACGACGGGCTTACCTAACACGCTGATCCTCACCGTCAGCGCCAGTGTGACCGGCCTGGTGGTCGGTATGGCGCTCGCGGTGGCCGGCGTCTCGCGGACCCGCTGGCTGCGCTGGCCGGCCCGGGTCTACACCGACATCTTCCGCGGCTTGCCCGAGGTGGTGATCATTCTGCTGATCGGGCTTGGCATCGGGCCGATCGTGGGCGGACTGACGAACAACAACCCGTATCCGCTGGGCATCGCCGCCCTGGGCCTGACGGCCGCCGCGTATGTGGGTGAGATCTTCCGATCCGGCATCCAGAGCGTCGAACCCGGGCAGCTGGACGCCTCACGCGCACTCGGGCTTAGCTACCACACCGCAATGCGCATGGTGGTGATCCCGCAGGGCATCCGCCGGGTACTGCCCGCCCTCGTCAACCAGTTCATCGCGCTGCTGAAGGCCTCCGCGCTGGTCTACTTCCTCGGGCTGATCGCCGGCCAACGCGAACTGTTCCAGGTCGGCCGTGACCTCAACGCGCAGACCGGCAGCCTCTCGCCGCTGGTCGCAGCCGGGGTGTTCTACCTGATGTTGACCATCCCGCTGACCCACCTGGTCAACCTTGTCGACAACCGGCTTCGGCACGGCCGGGCCGTCGCCGAGCCGGAGGATCCGCTGGCCCCTACCACCAGTCAGGAGATGACGTGACCGAGTCAGTGTCGTTGGCAGGCAATGGGATTCACTTATCGTTCGGCCGCAATAAAGTGCTGCGAGGTGTAGACATCAGCGCGCCGGCCGGCAACACGGTGGCGGTGATCGGCCCGTCGGGCTCCGGAAAGTCGACCCTGTTGCGGGCGCTCAACCGATTGCACGAACCCGACAGCGGCGACATACTGCTCGACGGCCAGTCCGTCTTGAAGGACGATCCCAATACGGTTCGCCTACGGATTGGCATGGTATTTCAACATTTTAACCTTTTCCCGCATCTGAGCGTCCTGGACAACGTCATGCTGGCGCCACGCAAGCTCAAACGGCTCTCCGGTGACGCGGCTCGCGAGATGGGGCTGGCGCAGCTGGACCGGGTCGGCGTGAAGCACAAGGCCGATCGCCGCCCCGGTGCCCTGTCGGGCGGCCAACAGCAAAGGGTGGCGATCGCCCGCGCGCTGGCCATGGAACCTCAGGTGATGCTGTTCGACGAGGCGACCTCGGCGCTGGATCCCGAACTGGTCAAAGGAATCCTGGCGCTGATCGCGGACCTAGGCTCCGAGGGCATGACAATGCTGGTGGTCACGCACGAAATGGCTTTTGCCAAGTCCACATCCGACACCGTCGTCTTCATGGATCACGGCCAGGTCGTGGAAACCGGCCCGCCCGCGCAGATCTTCGAGGCGGCAACAACCGAGCGCCTGCAGCGCTTCTTGTCGCAGGTACTTTGACACCAAAACCGAATTGTGGGCCTCTGAACTGCAGACAGGTTAGACTGTCGAACTATGGCGGAATGCGAAGCCACGGTGCCGGAGCTGACAGAGCTGGCGGATGGGCTTCACCGCACCCTGTCCAAGTTGTTCTCCATCCTGCGCCGCGGCGATCCGAGCGCCGGCAAAGAAGCAGCCGGGGACCTTACGCTCGCCCAATTGTCGATTCTGTTCACCTTGCTCGACCGTGGCCCGATCCGGATGACCGACCTGGCCGCCCACGAACGCGTTCGCACACCCACCACTACGGTAGCGATCCGCCGGCTGGAGAAGGTCGGCTTGGTGAAGCGCTCGCGCGACCCATCAGACCTGCGCGCCGTGCTTGTCGACATCACCCCGCGCGGCCTGGCCGTTCACCGTGAGTCGCTGACCAACCGGATTCACGCGCTGGCCACGCTGCTGAGCCACCTCAGCGAGCCCGACCAGGAAACCCTCTGCAAAGCGCTTGCACCGCTGGAGCGGTTGGCCTGCAGCGAGCCGGTGGGTAGCACGGCGGCCGCCCAGACCAACGGCGACCAGACGTTGTAATTCCTTGCTGCGCATAGGTGCCCGGACTGCATTGATCACCGGCGCCAGTCGCGGGATCGGCGCCGCTATCGCCGACGCCCTGGCGCCGACCCACACTCTGCTGTTAGCCGGACGACCGTCACCTGCGCTGCAGGCCACCGCGGATCGATTGGGCGCCACCACGCTGGCGCTGGATGTGACCGACACCGATGCGATTCCGGCTGCGACCTCCGCCATCAGCGAGCTCGATGTGCTGGTGCACAACGCCGGGGTGTCGTTGCCCGGGCGGGTCGCTGAGTCCACCGTCGATCAGTGGCGGACCACTTTCGACGTCAATGTCGTTGGCGCCGTTGCTGTTACGCTGGCTCTGCTGCCAGCCTTGCGGCGTGCGGAGGGCCAGGTGGTGTTCATCAACTCCGGGTCGGGCCGCAAGGCGTCGGAGAACATGGCGTCGTATTCGGCGAGCAAGTTCGCGCTGCGGGCGTTCGCCGATTCACTGCGCTTGAGCGAGCCGGCGCTACGGGTCACCACCGTCTATCCCGGCCGCACCGACACCGACATGCAACGCGAGCTGGTGTCCTTCCAGGACGGCGAGTACGACGCGGATCGGTTCCTGCGCGCGGACACCGTCGCCGCGGCGGTCGCCCACGCCATCGCGACCCCGGCTGACGGACATCTTCACGAGGTCATACTCAGACCACGAGGTTGACCATTTTCCCGGCGACCACGATCACCTTCTTTGGTATCGCGCCGGCCAGGAACGCCTGCACCTTCTCATCCGCCAGTGCTGCAGCCTCCACCGCATCGGCGTCGGCACTGGCCGACACCGTGATCCGCCCGCGCACTTTGCCGTTGACCTGCACGGGATATTCCACGCTGTCTTCGACCAGGTAGTCGGGATCGGCGGCCGGGAACGGGCCGTGCGCCAGCGATGCCGGATGACCCAGCCGCTCCCACAACTCCTCGGCCAGGTGCGGAGCCAGCGGCGCCAGCATCAGCACCAGCGGCTCGGCCGCGGCCCGCGGAACCGAGTCGCGGTGCTGCTTGGTCAGGTGGTTGGTGTACTCGATCAGCTTGGCCACAGCGGTGTTGTTACGCAGTGCCGCATAGTCTTCGGAGACTCCGGCGATGGTGCGGTGCAGCAGCCGCAGCGTGTCGGTGTCGAGATCCGCGTCGTCGGTCAGTCGAGTCTCGCCGGACTGCTCGTCGACCACGATCCGCCACACCCGCTGCAGGAACCGGTGCGCCCCGACGACGTCCTTGGTGGCCCACGGGCGTGACGCCTCCAGCGGGCCCATCGACATCTCGTACACCCGTAATGTGTCGGCGCCGTAGTCGTCGCACATCTCGTCCGGCGACACCGAATTCTTCAGGCTCTTACCGATTTTGCCGAATTCCTGGAAGACTTCGCTCTCCCCGTCGGCACCCGGGTAGTAGAACTTGCCGTCACGCTCGACGACGTCGGCAGCCGTCACGTAGGACCCGCGGGCGTCGGTGTAAGCGAACGCCTGGATGTAGCCCTGGTTGATCAACCTGCGGAAGGGCTCGCGCGAGCTGACGTGGCCGAGGTCGTAAAGCACCTTGTGCCAGAACCGTGAATACAGCAGGTGCAGCACTGCATGCTCGGCGCCGCCGACGTAGAGATCGACGCCACCGGGATCGCCAGGCCCGTGCTCGGCGGGCCGGGGGCCCATCCAGTAGGCCTCATTCTCCTTGCCACAGAAGCGTTCTGCGTTGTATGGGTCGGTGTAGCGCAGCTCGTACCACGAGCTGCCCGCCCACTGCGGCATGACGTTGGTGTCGCGGGTGTAGGGCTTCAGGCCGTCGCCGAGGTCCAGATCGACGTGCACCCATTCGGTGGCCTTGGCCAGTGGCGGCGACGGCTCGCTGTCGGCGTCGTCGGGGTCGAACAGCACCGGCGAGTAATCCAGGACGTCCGGCAATTCGACCGGCAGCGCGGCGTCATCCAGCGCGTGGGCGCGTTCGTCGCTGTCATAGACGATCGGAAACGGCTCACCCCAATACCGTTGCCGCGCGAAAAGCCAGTCACGCAGCTTGTATTCGATGCGAGCCTTACCACGACCTTCGGATTCCAGCCGTGCGGTGATGGCTTCCTTGGCGGCCGCGACGTTGAATCCGTTGAGGTAATCCGAGTTCACCAGGGTGCCATCGCCAGCGTATGCCGCCTCCGAAATGGCGCCGCCGGCAACGACTTCGACGACCGGCAAGCCAAACTCGTGCGCGAACTCCCAGTCGCGCTGGTCGTGGCCGGGCACGGCCATGATCGCTCCGGTGCCGTATCCGGCCAACACGTAGTCGGCGATGAAGACCGGTACCTGCGCGCCGTTGGCCGGGTTGGTCGCATAAGCGCCGAGGAACACACCGGTCTTGGCCTTGTTCTCCTGACGTTCCAGATCGGACTTCGCAGCGATGTCCTGCCGGTAGGCGGCGACGGCCCGTACCGGGTTGTCCGCGCCGTAGGTCCAGCGCGGATCCACACTCGCCGGCCATTGCGGCGCCACCAAACGGTCGACCAGCTCATGCTCGGGAGCCAGCACCAGATACGTTGCGCCGAAAAGGGTGTCCGGCCGGGTGGTGAACACCTCCAGGTCCACGGTTTCGCCATCGGTGGTCGGCGCTGAGAACAGCGCCGCCGCGCCGGTGGATCGGC
>Ga0137412_10004935_pt1 | contig 10665 bp, 7 predicted proteins | sample CZODoug2_1_16fun_FD_122160 | JGI IMG/M metagenome (GOLD analysis project Ga0137412, IMG submission 122160) | Vadose zone soil fungal communities from Angelo Coast Range Reserve, California, USA - CZODoug2_1_16fungal (Hybrid Assembly) | ecosystem: Environmental > Terrestrial > Soil > Vadose zone... | reverse complement strand
TCGCCGGAAAGCGGGACGGCGGCACGGAACGGCCGATCAGTCTGTCCACTCTCGGCACCGGGCTGTGGGCCCGGTACGACCAGACCGCGAACCCGGCCGATCTCGACGAGGCGGTCGCCGTACTCCGTGAGGCGGTCGAGTCGCTGGCAGCGGACAACCCGGACCGGGCGCTGTGCCTGTCCATGTACGAGGTCGTGCTGTCGCAGCGATTCCGGCTGAGCGGCGACCCGGCCGACTTGGACGCCGCGGTCACCGCCGGCCGGGCCGCCGCCGACGCCGTGGCGCCCGGCCATCCGGCCCGTGCCACCTACCTGTCCAACCTCGGCGGCGCGCTGAGGGATAGATTCCACGCGACGGCGGACCCCGCCGACATCGAGGCGGCCGTCGCCGTCAGCCGGGAGGCGGTCGCGGCCACGCCCGTCGACCACCCGTACCGGGGCCGGTTCCAGTACGCCGCCGGTATCGCGCTGGGTGTCCGGTTCGTCTCGGGCCACGATCCGGCGGACGCCCGTGAGGCGTTCGACCTGTGGCGGCGGGTCACCTCGATCGGCACCGCGCCGACGGCGGTCCGCATGGAAGCGGCCCGTGCCTGGGGCGACCTGGCGGCGGCGCAGGGCGATTGGATGACCGCCGCGGACGGCTACGCCGAGGCGGTCCAACTCCTGCCGCTGCTGGCGTGGTTGGGTGCGGGCCGCCGCAGCCGCGAGCAACTGCTGTCCGGCTGGGGCGGGTTGGCCTCCGACGCTGCGGCTGCCGCGATCGCGGCAGCCCAGCCGGCCCGGGCCGTCGAACTGCTCGAACAGGGCCGCGGGGTGATGTGGTCGCAGCTGCTGGAGACCCGCACCGACATCACCGCGCTGGAGGAGCAGCACCCCGAACTGGCCGCGGCGTTGGCCCGGGTACGCGTCCAGCTCGACGGCCCCGGCGCGGCGGGGGAGTCCGCCGGCGGTCAATTCGCCATGACGCCCACCGCCGGGGCGCCTATCGCGGGGGCCCACGTCACCCGAGCCGACACCGCCGGGACGTACGCGGCGGGCACCCACGCCACCGGGACCAGTACCCCCGTCGGCGGCGCCACCGTTAGCGCCACCGTCGACGGCAGGATCGAGGCGGCCCGCCGGTGGAGCGCGCTGCTCGACGAGGTGCGGGCGCTTCCTGGCTTCCACGACTTCACGCGCCCGCCGTCCGCCGAGCGGCTACTTGCGGCCGCGGCCGGCGGCGCGGTGGTGATCGTCAACATCAGCTCGTGGCGCTGTGACGCGCTGGTGGTCACGAGCCGCGGCACCCAGGTCATCGCCTTGGGCGCCCTGACCCAGGACGACGTGGTCGCGCGGGTGAACACGTATCTGAGCGCGTTGCAGGCGTTCCAGGACGCGGCAGACGCCGGGCACGCGCGCGACGCGATGGAGCGGACGATCGCAGAGACGCTGGCCTGGCTGTGGGACGTCGTCGCCGAGCCCGTGCTGAGCGGCCTCGGCCACCTGGGCACGCCCGCCGACGGCGACGCCTGGCCGCGCGTGTGGTGGTGCCCGACCGGCCCGCTCACCATGGTGCCGCTGCCCGCCGCCGGCCACCACGGACGGGACGACGGCAGCAGCGTGCTCGACCGGGTGATCAGCTCGTACACCCCGACCCTGCGGGCGCTGTCCGCGGCCAGGGCCAGGCCGCAGGCCGCGTCGGCGGGTCGCCTGCTGCTGATCTCACTGCCCGACACGCCCGGAACCACGCCGCTGCCCGCCGCCGCGGGCGAGAAGATTGTCCTGACCAGCAAGTTCGATGCCGTCGACCTCACTCTGCTGGAAGGCGCCGACGCCACACACGCCGCCGTCATCCGGGAGCTGGCCACCCACCCCTGGGTGCACACGTCCTGCCACGGCAAGCAGAACCTGGCCGACCCGGCCAGCGGCGGCCTGCTGCCCTACGACTGGTCCGACGCCGGGGCGGTCAGCGTGCTGGACATCGCCGCCGCGCGGCACGGCGGCGCCGAGTTCGCGTTCCTGTCCGCCTGCAAGAGCGCCATCGGCGGGAGCGCCGTCCTCGATGAGGCGGTCAGCCTCGCCGCTGCGCTGCACTACATCGGCTGGCGGCACGTAGTCGGCACGCTCTGGTCGGTCTGGGACGCCGATGCTGCCCGGATCACCAAAGGCGTCTACGAGCGCCTCGCCGCCCCCGCCTCCGGGCCGACCGGTCCCGCCCTCGACCCCTCCGCCGCCGCAGCCGCGCTCCACTACACCCTGCGCGCCTACCGCCGCCGCGACCACTACGCCCACGAGCCGAGCCGATGGGCACCGTTCCTGCACATCGGCCCGTGACGAGCGCGCGGGGTCCTGTGGAGGCGCCGGGTCAGGCGCGCGGTTTCAGTGACGTAGCGGAGGGACGAGTTTCTGCAGGTCGAAGGTGATCTCGAAAGGGCACCGGACGGTGGAGCGAGTCCCTGAAGATGCCTGCGGCCACGTAGGAGGCGGTCGGCTCGTCGAGCTCGTAGACGTGCACGATCGGCGTGCCGTCCTCGTCCTTGATGCACCAGTAGTGCGGGATACCGGCCTGGCGTACTTGCGGAGCTGACGGTGCGATCGCCGGTGGGCGGACTCCGGGGAGACGGCCTGAGGCGGTTCAAGGTCGTGTGAGGCCGGGACCGCCGCAGCGTGGCGAGGTTCCGCTTGACCGCCACGAGCTTGCCCTCCGCCATCCGGCAGCCCATCCGATAGGTAAAGGGCACGTCCGTCACCACACCATCGTCGACAGCCCATTTGTAGAAGCCGGAAAGGATGCCCACGTGGAGATTCCACGTGGCTGGCTCCCACCGCTTGGGCACCGGGCCGGCGAGCCGATACTCGGCGTACATGCTCGGCACCGCCCGCAATTCCTCGCGTTCGCCGAATGGGTGGCCGGAGACCTTAGGTATCCGACAACACGTGCTGCAACAGACTCCCGAGCCTGCCCGTCTGCACCATTTGAGAATGAGACACAGCGGTTAAGCAGCGACTTCGACACCACCGCCCTAACCTCGGTCTTTCGTGACGGTCCGCCGACGGAGTCGGTGGACCGTTTCGCGTTCTGTGCCTGATGGCCCGCAGGTTGAGGGCCCGGCTGTCGCGTCGGGTGGGCGCCGGGTTCCACGGCTCCGGTCGGGATGGTGCTGCTCGTCGGGACGGGACCAGCTGGTCAGCCGGGGTCGGGGAGGGCTTCGAGCCGTGCCAGGGCATCTGTGATCACGTCGGTCCAGGGCCAGTGGCGTGCGAATCTCAGATGCCGGCGGCGGGCGGTCGTGACGATCTGGGCGGCGGCGCAGAAGAGGCGGATCCGGAGGCGGCGGGGCTCCCACCTACGGGTTTTTCCCGTCAGGGCGAGCATGGGCATCCACGCGAGGAGATCGAGGGCGATCTGGACGACCTCCAGCCAGATCTGGTTCTGCGCGGTGTCGTGCAGGGGCAGGTTGCGCAGGCCGGTGGCGCGGGCGGCGCGGATACGGTCCTCGGCCCTCGCGCGTTGGCGGTGCCGCAGTTCGAGTGCGGCGATCGGGGTGCCGGTGGTGTTGGTGGCGAACGCGGTCAGCCGCAGGCCGTCGGCGTCGGTGAACCGCAACTGCGCGCCGGGGTGGGGCCGTTCCTTGCGGACGATCAGCCGCATTCCCTCCGGCCAGCCGGTGAGGACGTCACCGGCGAGTTCGGCGACCCATGCGCCGTCGCGGATCCCGCCACCCGATTCGACTGCCGCCGCCCACGCGGTGGCAGGAACCTTCAGCACAGCCTGGTGGATGGCGTCGGTGATGGTCATGCCGACCGAGTACGACAGCCACCTGCCCCGCTGGGCGAGCCAGGCGACGAACTCGTGTGTTCGGCCGCCGGAGTCGGTACGAATAAGCGTCTGGCGTCCGCGCCGGTACTTCTTCGGCAGTTGGGCCAGGGCGAGTTGGGCCGTGGTGATGTGATCGACGGCGGTGTTGCTGCCCGCGTTGCCCGGCCGCAGCAGACCGGCCACCGGCTCCCCGCTGCCACCGCTTCCGTGGTCGACGAAGGCCATCAGCGGATGGTGTCCGAAGGTTTTCTTCCAGGTCGCGGTGGCGTCCTGCTTCTCGGAGTGGGCCAGTACGAGCACTCCGTCCAGATCCACGACCACCTGCCCGCCGGCATCCGGGGCCGCGTCCTTGGCCATGTCCCAGACGTGCTCGCGGGCTTCGGCCCGCGCGGCCCGTATCGCTGACAGAGCCTTCGGTCCAGCCGTGGCGAGGGTGTCGATGAGGCGGGAGACCGTCGGGTCGGAGGCCACCGGCCCAAACACACCGGGCTCGGCCCGCAGCATCCCGGCATCCGCGAGGCAGTCCCCGCCCAGCGCGACCGCGAGGGCCACGTCCAGCAGGATCTTGCCCGGATCGTGCACCGCCCGCGGACGTCGCCACGGCGTCAGCGCCGTCGATTTCGCCTGGTCCAGCCCGGCCTTGCGAGCGGTCTCGACCAGCAGCACGGCCCCGGCCTGGGATACCACCCCATGGCCGGCGCCCTCGATGCGGACGCGTGGGTAGGACCCGATACGCTTCTTCACCTGGGAAGTGCCTCCGACGGTGGCAGGAACAAGGACCTCGACAATCCTCATTCTTGCTGGTCAGAGGCACTTTTCACTTACCTGACCATCTGTCGGACAACCCGCTTCATGAAAGCGCGAGGCTAGTCAAACACTCCGACGGAACTTGGCGTCTGGTCCAAGACGGCCACCAGCCTCTAGATGATCCGCCCGCGTGGATCTATGTATTCGACGTCGAGCAGTCAGAGACGCAAACCCCGAATTCGTTGAACCTTTGGCGTGTGATCGGGACCGATGCGGCAGCCCTCAGTCACTACACGCTGGATGTCTCTCCTGCAGCCGCGCTGGAAGCCGGAGGGTCCGTCGACCGTCTACGTGAAACAATAAAAACTCGGTTGGCCAAGTACCTCCCGGAGCTTCGACCAGCCCCGAAGCGAAAGCGAGGCAAGGCGAATCCTGCGTCCTCGGGAGCGGCGCGATAGAAGCAATTGAGGGGAGAGCGGGCAGAATGCCCCTCCACTTTAGGGCCATCCCTATTGGGTCCTTGTCCTGAACATTCGGGCCAGTCTGGGCAAGGATGATCACTGCACCGCGGGGGCGCCGTTGTGGATGACGACTGGGGCGGAGCACTGCTTGTCCGCACTTGCGCCCTGCTGCCAGACGCAGATACGGGTGCTATGGCCGATGTCTGAAACCGCGCCAGTGCGTTCGGCGCCGGTCGAGGCCGCGAGGTCGACGGTCAGCCCGTCGTTCCGGATCAACTCGGCGTGGCACGTCTCGAAGTAGCTGGTGTTCAGCATTCCGTACAGCTTGCCGGAGCCGGCGTCGTCGAGCCAGGCAGTGCAGCCACCAGCGGGCCCGGCGGAGGCCCCGGAGTCCTGGACCGCGGCGGAGTCGTTGCTCATGCTCACCCCCGCGATCGGGTACGTGCCCGGCTCCGTGGTCGCGGACGCGCTCGGGCGCGTGGCGGAGGGGCTTCCTGACGCCGACGAGGCGGATGGAGATGAGGACGGGAGGTCCGTCAGACCGGTGCTGCCCTTCGTCGCGGCGGAAGGTGACGGCGAGGCCGTCTGCGGGACGGAGCCCGAAGGCGCCGCGCCGGCACTGTGGGCACTGGACGCGGAGGTGGACCCGGAGGTGGACGCGGACGCGGAGGCACCTTGGCCGGGTGTGCTCGTGTGGGATCGGAAAAGCGAGGGGCTGATGAGCATGACACTTCCGGCAACCACCGCGACGAGGCAGGCGATGACGGGCGAGGCGAACGCCGGAATCAGCACCTTCTGGAAGATCCCGCTCCAGTTCACGCCTGCGCTGCCGAGCGCGGCCAGCCCCGCACCGATCAGTCCGCCGAACAGCGCGTGCGACGAGCTCGACGGGATGCCGAACAGCCAGGTCAGCAGGTTCCAGAGGATGCCGCCGATGAGGCCGGCGAAGATGATCGTGAGCCCCATCGATGGATCGATCCCCGGGAGAAGGTGACCGGATTTGCTGTCCTGGACTTTGAGGACCGACGTGGTCACGGTGACGGCGACCTCAACCGAGAGGAACGCGCCGACGAGGTTCAGGACACCGGCGAGCAGGACCGCGGTCTTGGGCTTCAGAGCCCCGGTGGCGATCGACGTCGCCATCGCGTTTCCGGTGTCGTGGAATCCGTTGGTGAAGTCGAATGCGAGTGCTGTTGCTATCAGCAGCACCAGGATGATCATCTCTGCGCTCATGGGTGCTAATTCTGGGACTACGACGGCGCATTTGACCAGGTCGCTAGCTACCCTAAACGGACCCTCTGACCAGCGACTTTGCCTCGCCCAGTGAGGTGTTCATCTACTGTTCACCCGCTGGCCCGTAAACGTTGTTATGCACCGTCGACTGAGGGGAGCACTACCATCGACCTGTCCAGGAAAGCGAGGCCGTCGGCCTCCGTGGGGAGTTGACGCTGTGACCAAGTTTCTGGCCAAGATCGTGGCGTGGATCACCTCGGGGTATCCCGAAGGTGTACCTGGTCCCGACCGGGTTCCGCTGTTCGCACTACTCAAGCCACGGCTCACCGACGATGAAGTGAAGGTAGTGGCGACGGAGTTGTTGGAACGCGGGGAATTCGACAACGTCGACATCGGGGTGCTGATCACCGCGATCACCGACGAATTGCCCGCCCCGGTGGACATCGAGCGAGTGCGAAACCGCTTGGCCGCCAAGGGATGGCCGCTGGATGACCTGCGCGACGCCGAGGAGACCGAATAGCCGTTCTGCGCTCCATCGCTGTCCCGTCAGGTGCGTCAGCGCTGTCGCTGCTGCCGTTGTTCGAGGACGTGCTTGCCGGCGGTGGCGGGGCCGTGCTGCCGGTATCGGCCGACGATGCGCGCCAAAGTTCGTTGTTGACAACGTCGTTGCGAGCCGGTGAGCCGATCGACGACGACGTTGCGGTGGTGGTTTCGACGTCGGGCACAACGGGTGTGCCCAAGGGCGCGATGCTCACCGCGTCGGCGTTGATCGCCAGCGCGGAAGCCACGCACCGCAGGCTGGGCGGTCCGGGGCGGTGGCTGCTGGCCCTGCCTGCCTATCACGTGGCCGGGCTGCAGGTGCTGGTACGCAGTGTCATCGCGGATACGACGCCTGTCGCGGTACCGGCCGGGTTCGACGGAGCCGAATTAGCCTCCGCTGTGGCGTCATTGGGGTCGGGCCGCCGTTATGCGTCGCTGGTCGCGGCGCAGCTGGATAAGGCGCTCCAGGACCCTGCGGCTGCGGCAGCGCTCGCGTCGCTGAACGCGGTGCTGATCGGCGGTGGACCGATGCCAGAGGGTGTTGCCGAAAGAGCCTCGGCGGCAGGGGTTTCGGTGGTGCGCACCTACGGGATGAGCGAAACGGCCGGTGGATGTGTGTACGACGGCGTTGCCCTGGACGGGGTCAATGTGCGCATCGACGACGGTCGGGTGTTGCTCGGCGGGGCGACGCTGGCGAAGGGCTACCGCAATCCGGTGGAACCGAATCCGTTTGCCGAGTCGGGCTGGTTTCGCACCGATGACATTGGCGCCGTTGATGATTCAGGTGTGTTGCGGGTGCTTGGTCGGGTCGACGACGCGATCAGCACCGGCGGGTTGACGGTGTTGCCGCAGTTGGTGGAGGCGGCGTTGGCGACTCACCCCGCGGTGGCGGGCGCCGCGGTGTTCGGCGTGGCCGACGAACGGCTGGGACAGCGAGTGGTCGCGGCTATCGTCGTCGCTCCCGGGCACACGGCGCCGCGCCCTGGAGCGTTGCTCGTGGAATTGTTCGTCCGCGCGAAACCGGATTAGCGCGGAGCGATATCGAAGGCGCGCCACGGCACTTCCGCACCGACATTGCCGAGTTTCATGACCTTGCCCGCAGCCAGAGCGACGCTCACGACAACGGCGGCATGGCTTACGTCTGCGCCGGTCCCTTAAACTGGCGCGACTTCGCCGCCGTGGAAACCGACATTGCTCGGCTCGCGGCTGCAGCGGCGACGGAGCATCCGCACGAGGTTTTCATGTCGGCCTTGTCACCAGGTTGTTTCGCGCGTTTTTTCAGGAACGAATATTATTCCGACGAAGAAACTTATTTGCAGGCAGTGGCCGATGTCATGCGCCGGGAATATCAAATGATCGTCGCAGCGGGTTTCGTCTTGCAACTCGACTGTCCGGACCTCGCCTCCGGCGCCAACACGGATTACGCCGACCTGAGCGTCAAACAATTTCGCAAAGTCATCGAACAGCATATCGAATGTCTCAATTATGCGCTCAAGACGATTCCGCCCGAACAAGTGCGCATCCATATTTGCTGGGGCAATTACGAAGGACCGCACCACCGCGACATCGCGCTGAGCGATGTCATGGATATCGTGCTTAAAGCCAACGTCACGGGAATCACCATCGAATCAGCCAATCCGCGCCATGGCCATGAATGGAAGATTTGGCAAGAGATGAAATTGCCGGACGGAAAAATCCTCTTCCCCGGGGTGATCGACGACACCACCTATTTCATCGAACATCCCGAGTTGGTCGCCGAGCGCATCGTTCGCTTCGCGAAACTCGTCGGCAAAGAAAACGTCATTGCCTGCACCGATTGCGGTTTGCGCCACCTCCCCGATGCCAGTCTCGCCTTTGCAAAACTCTACGCGCTGGCGGAGGGCGCCCGATTGGCGAGCCGCGAGCTATGGAATTGAGTTGCAGAAGAGCGCCACACTCAAGCGCTATGGCGTCGGGGCATTCACGTAATGCTATTCGCTTTCCGGCCAGCGGGTCAGATGCTTAATCTCGCCGTTTTACCAGGGGCGCGTTTCGCCGAGCTTGAAAATCCACGCGCGTGACGAATCCATGTTGCGACGGCGGATATCGGCTAGTAAACGTCGGGGTGGCTCGTCGAGCGGCTCCTCCGCGAGATCGAAGGTGCCCCAGTGGATACCGAGGATCACACGGGCATTGAGGTCGATGAACGCCTGCACCGCTTCTTCCGGTGTGAGGTGCACAGCTTTCATGATTTCTGGAGGCAGATAGGCACCGATGGCGAGCGCCGCGACGTCGAACGGACCGAGCCGCTGGCCGGCTTCCTTGAAGCCCGCGAAATAACCGGTATCACCCGAGAAATAAAGCCGTCGCTCGGGGCTCAACAGCGCCCACGACGCCCAGAGTCGTTGGTTCGCGTCCGACAATGTCCGTTGGGAAAAATGCTGAGCCGGCGCACAGACGAATTTCACGGCGCGATATTCGCGTTCCTGCCACCAGTCCATCTCTTCGACTCGAGTCATTCCGTTCTCGGCAAACCACGCCTTGAGACCGAGCGGAACCAAAAAGAGCGGATCGTGCGCCGCGGCAAGGCGCTTGACGGTGTTGAGATCCAGATGATCGTAGTGATCGTGAGAGATCAAGACAACATCGATCCGCGGCAAATCTTCGAATGCGAGCCCGGGAGGGCTTAGACGGCGCGGGCCGGCCCAAGACACCGGACTTGCTCGTTCGCTCCACTGCGGGTCGGTTAGAATATTCACGCCGTTGATCTGTACCAACAAGGTCGAGTGACCAATCCAGGTAATACTCGGATTCACACTGCCGGCACGGAGGAGGGCGCCGTCGTTGGAGACGCGCGGCGCATCGAAGGTTCGCGGTGTCATGGAAGTCGTCCACAGTCGGCGCACAACGAAGCTCCAGCGTGTCCATGTGGAAGGTCGGCGGAAATCCGAATTGGTATTGCGAAAACCGCCCACCACGTGATGCGCGGGTTGCCCGGGGATCGGCTCGTTTCCTACACCCGTACAGGCGATGAGCAAGATCAAAAAGATTGCAGAGTAACCGCGGCACATAAATGCAGCCAGTATTGAAGCATCTCTAGTAGGTGAAACGCTAGTCAAAGTAAAAGAAAGAGCCTGACGCTGACTCTCGGCTTTTCCATTATTACGAGCGGATCGCGACCTGCGGAGCTTGCCGATGCATTTTACGCGGCGCTACGGCATGACATGAAAGAGACCGTGGAAAAGCCGAACTCCTTTTCGATTGGTGAACGCGATCTCAGCCGCGTGAACTTAGAGGTTTCCCTTATTTCGTATCGTCGGCGATGTCGTCCGGATTCTCGTCGTGCGTCACCACAGCAGACTTCTCACTGTTAGTATCAGGCGCCGCTCATGGCGCCCACGGCGACGCGATAAGGGGCGCGATATTGCATTGCGACAAATGTGTGATTGCAAGACCTGGCCCCAAAGTCTGTGTGGCCCAAAGTCTGGCGCAAATACGCCACCGGCGCCTGCCCAGGGGCAGACGACGGCGACAACTTAGCCGATTTGGCACGTCAATGCGCGGAAGCCAGCTCTCCGGGCGCCCGCTCGTAGCGATGGTTCTACACGTCGACGTTGCCGTTGACGAGATTGGTCGCGCAGGGGGCGGTCTCGAGGAAATCCCAGCTCTTCATCCAGTCGTAAGTGCGTTGGAGTTCATCGGCCGGGATCGGCGCCGGATCGACCAGATAGAGGCGGCTCTCGCGCAGATCGTCGATGGTGAGCTGACTGATCTGCGGATCGCGATCGCGATAGTAGTCGATGAAATAGTGCATATAGGCGCGCTTGTTCGCCATGATACGCCCGACCGCCTCGCGGATCGCGCGGTTGAAGGCTTCATAGTTTCGCCATCGACACGATCGGACGCC
>Ga0137412_10004934_pt1 | contig 10665 bp, 9 predicted proteins | sample CZODoug2_1_16fun_FD_122160 | JGI IMG/M metagenome (GOLD analysis project Ga0137412, IMG submission 122160) | Vadose zone soil fungal communities from Angelo Coast Range Reserve, California, USA - CZODoug2_1_16fungal (Hybrid Assembly) | ecosystem: Environmental > Terrestrial > Soil > Vadose zone... | reverse complement strand
AACTCGCCGTCGATGCGGGCGTTGGCGATCGCCGATGCCAGATCCTCCGTGGGGTGATCGCGCCGCGACGTGGTGAGGCGGTGGAAGTAGCCGAGAAAATCCGCCATTACGGCCATTAGCTCTTCCGGTGACGTGCCTCGGCGGAACTCGTCGTCGTCGCCGCCGAACAATTCCTGCGTCAGCCTGAGCATGCGGGGAAAGTCCGACTCCGGCAGGCCAAGCAACGACAAGATCACGTGCAGTGGATAATTCACGGCGACTTCCTGGACGAAGTCGAACTCGGAATCTGCCGCGAGCATCTTGTCGACGTAGATCTTCGCCAACTGGTCGACGCGAGCCTTCAACGCCCGCAGTGCTTTTGGTCGAAACCAGTCCGCGCCGACCGCACGGACCACCCGGTGATGCGGGTCGTCCATGTTGATCAAGGTTCGCAGGCCAATCCCCGCGTCCGCCTGCGCACGAGTCAGATCGTCGAGTTCGGCAGGCACCAGCAGCGGGCGCGGCTCGTTGATCCACAGCGTGTTGGCGCGCTCGATCTCCATGATGTCAGCGTGTTTGGTGATCGCCCAGAAGGGTCGGTACGGGGCGAGATCGACCAGGGACACCGGTTCGTGTGTCCGCAGGTGGGTCAGCGCGGCATGCAGACGTGGCTCATCGGCGTATGCCGACGGATCGGCCAGCACCTCTGCAGCGTTTTCCATCGTCGGTGTACTCATCGGCTCTCCTGTTCTGCACGTCAATGTGGGGGAGTAGCGGTGATCCAGGCCGCCGGCTACCAGGGCCTACGGCTTGCGGAAACCGATCCGCTCGCTGGCCGGGGCCAGGTTGATCACGACGTTCTTGGTCACCGTGTAGTGGTCCAGCATCGTCTCGATCGAACCCTCGCGACCGAACCCGCTCTGCTTGTAGCCGCCAACGGATTGCCCAATGGTGCTGTTGAAGTAGCGGTTCACCCAGATGGTTCCTGTCTCCATCTGGCGGCTGATCCGGTGGGCCCGGGCGAGATCGGCGGTCCACAAGCCGCCGCCAAGGCCGTAATCCGAGTCGTTGACCTCACGCAGCATGTCGTCCTCGTCGTTCCAGACCAGGATGTCGGTGACGGGCCCAAAGATCTCCTCCTGAGCGATCCGCATGTCGTTGCGGACGTCGGTGAAGATCGTCGGCTCGATGAAGAAGCCGTCCTCGAGTCCGGGAACGTGTGCGCGCACCCCGCCGGCGTGCACGGTGGCGCCCTCGCTCACGCCCACCTCGATGTAGGACATGACCTTGTCGAATTGGGCTTGCGATGCCTGAGCTCCCAGATTCGTCTCGGGGTCGACGGGGTCGCCTTGGCGCACGAGGGTCATCAGTTTGGCGAGCTTCTCCAGGAACTCATCGTGCACGGACTGGTGCACGAACACCCGAGTGCCGGCCAGGCACACCTCGCCCTTGTTCATGATCGTCGACTGCACGACGGAGGCCGCGGCGGCGCCGATGTCGGCGTCCTCGCAGACGATGTTCGCCGACTTGCCGCCGAGTTCGAAGGTCTGCGGAATGATGTTCTGGGCTGCGTATGTCATCACTTTGCGAGCGGTCTCCCGGGACCCAGTAAAGGCCACCTTGCGGATCTTGGGGTGGCCGACGAGCGCCTGACCGATGTCGGCGCCGTATCCCGTGACGACGTTGACCACACCGCGAGGCACGATATCGGCGATGTCCTTGATGAACTCGAGCACCGAAAGACAGACGGTCTCAGCGGGTTTCAATACAACGGTGCAGCCTGCCGCAAGCGCGGGTGCCAATTTCAACGATGCCATCAGCAACGCCACGTTCCACGGGATGATCTGAGCCACCGGCCCGATCGCCTCCCGATGGAGAAGCACGGTGCTGTCCTTGAAGTCCTTGAGAGCACCGTCGATGTGGAACGCGGCGCCGGCAAAATACTCGAACTGACCGATCGCGGCGTTCACATCGTGGCCGTAGGCCTCGCTGATCGGCTTGCCGTTGTTCAGTGTCTCCAGCATTGCGTAGTCGAGGTGCCGCTCCCGCAGCTTCGCGGCGATCTGTCGCAGAACGTCTTGGCGGTATAGCGCTGAGGTGCGTGACCACGACGGGAAGGCACCCGCCGCGGCCTCCACCGCTGCGTCGACGTCAACGGCGTCACCCGCCTGGATGTGGCCCAAGAGTTGGCGATTGGCCGGGTTCCACAGCTCGATCTCTTTGCCGCTGTGTCCGTCCACCCACTCTCCATTGATGAAATGGCCGTAGGTCTTTGCCTCACCAAGGGTGCTGGCGAGCTGGGACGACGCTTCGTAGGTAAGGCTCATGTGGTTTGGCTCCTTTACGGCTACGCATGCAGCATAGTTTGCTTTCTGGCGCGCAAGCAAGCACCTTGCATGCGCGCAGGTAAGCTGTCATTGTGACGAGGATCGGATCGTGGTTGGCGGTCCGTGACGTGGATGGGGAGACGCCGATGAGCAGCGCCGATTGCACGTGCACGGCGTTGATGGGTGGCCGCTCAAGCGTAGGTGGTTGTGGTCAGGTCTTCAGCGGTCTGCCATATGCGTTCGGCGACGCCAGGACTGTTGGTGCTCGAATAGAAAGTCTGCATGGTGGGGCCGCCGGTGAGGTGGAAGAAACCGCCTGGGCCGTAGAAGGTATCGCCGTGCGCCTCCGGATTTGTCGCCGCGTAGAGCGCGGGCAGCGCGCCGGTGTCGACCTGCTGGATGAACCACGGAAACCAGCGAGCAACGCGTGGGAAGGCCCACGACATCAACGAAGGAGATCTGCGCCCCATGTTGGAGCCGGCGCTCTGCAGGTTGGTCGTGGTGAACCCGGGGTGGGCGACATTGCTGACGATTCCCCAGCCGTCGCGACGACTCCGACGATCGAGCTCACGGGCGAACATCGTCAGGGCCAACTTGGACTGGTGATACGCCGGCCACGGACGGTAGCGCTTCGTCGACTGCAGGTCGTCGAAATTGATCTCCCCGTTGCGCGATCCAACGCTTGACATGGTCGTCACCCGAGCCCGACCGGCCTTCAACAGTGGAAGGACGTGGCCCACCAACGCGAAATGGCCGAGGAAGTTGGTCGCAAATTGCAGCTCGAACCCATCCTCGGTCTCAATACGATCGGGCGGCACCATGACTGCAGCATTGTTGATCCAGATGTCAAACGGCCGGCCGTCCTTCATCAGTTCGCGACCCAGTTCGGCGACCGAGGTCAGCGACGCCAGATCGAGCTCTCGCAGCGATACCTTGGCCTTCGGGCAGGAATCGAGGATCTTCCGCTCGGCGGCCGCCCCTTTGGGCGAGTTGCGGACCGGCATGACGACTTCGGCGCCTGCGTGCGCCAACCGGCGGGCGATCTCCATGCCGAGACCATCGCTGGCACCCGTGACCAGGGCCCTCCTACCACAGAGATCGGGAATGACCATGTCCGGCTCGGTGTCTGGCATATGAACACATCCTCGTGCTGGCGAAGCGCCAGCGGTTGCGGGCGGTGGCGTCGATGTTGTCACCGCAGGCCGTCGTCATACAGGGACTGTCAATCCGCGGATCCGCAGTCCCAACGGCCGGCGCGAAAGACATTGGAAAGCCATACATCCCGCAGAATGTCTGAGCCAACAAGCCCAGATGCCAGAGACCGGAACACCTTCACGCCCATCCTGGGATCAACACTCCCTGGATGCCGTGGCGGAAGCGCGCAAAACTGGTGCCAAGCAGGGCGTCTGACGGTTGCATGCGCTTCAGAATCAACGGAGGTTCACACGTGATGGATCGGGCCCAACTGGCCGATTTCCTTCGCAAGCGCCGAGAAGCGTTGCAGCCGACTGATGTCGGTCTGCCAGAGGGTATCCGCAGACGAACCACGGGGCTGCGGCGGGAGGAGGTGGCGTCGCTATGCAGCATGAGTGTCGACTATCTGTCTCGACTCGAGCAGCGACGAGGACCCCAACCATCGGTACAAGTGCTCGCCGCCATGGCCCGTGGTCTTCACCTGACGCTCGACGAACGCGATCACCTGTTCCGGCTCGCTGGACACCAAGCCCCCTCGCGGGCACGTGCCTCAGACCATGTCGATGCGGGCCTGATGCGGGTACTGGACCGGCTCCATGACACGCCGGCAGTGGTCATGACCGCCCTTGGCGAGCCACTCGTGCAGACCAGCCTTGCCGATGCGTTGTTCGGTGAGACGGTGGCGCTGCCCGGCAAGGAAAGAAGCTGGATCTATCGGTGGTTCACCGACGTGTCGGTTCGCGCCATCTACCCTCCAGAAGATCACCGCCTACACAGCCGAGCATTCGCCGCGGAACTCCGTGCAGCGCTGGCCAGGGACGCGACCAGAACCCGCGCGTCGGACCTAGTCGCCGAGCTCACTGACCGCAGCGCCGAATTCGACGCGGTTTGGCGGGCCCACGAGGTCGGGGTGCGCCGCAATGATCTGAAGCGGTTCATCCACCCCACGGTCGGTGACCTGACGCTTCACTGCCAGATCCTGCTCGATCAGGACCAGTCCCAGTTGCTGCTGGTGTTCACCGCCGTCCCGGGAACCGATAGCCACGACAAGCTCGAGCTGCTCGCCGTCGTCGGACGGCAACGCCTGAGCTCGTGAACACCTCCAGTCGCCAACTGCAAGACAACAACCGGAAGAGGAATGTCAGATGAGCTCAATCCTGGTGCTTGGCGCGACCGGTCGCACCGGCGAGCACGTGGTGAACTATGCCCTGTCGGAGGGACATTCGGTTACCGCCCTCGTACGCGACCCCGCCAAACTGGACGCGCGTGAGGGCCTCACCGTCGTCGAGGGGACACCTGAGAGCCAGGACGACATCTCCGTCGCCATCCAGGGCGCCGACGCTGTCATCTCTGCGCTCGGGAATGTCCGGACGTCCGACATGCCGTGGGCGAAACCGGTGAGCCCGCGACACTTCCTCAGCGACACGACTCGCAGGATCGTGAAGGCGATGACGGCAAACGGGCTGCGCCGCATCGTGATTGTCTCCGCGCTCGGCGTCGGTGACTCGTTGTCGGTCACTCCTGCCTACCTGCGGTGGACTGTCAAGTACACCAACCTTGGCATCACATACGCCGACCACAACGAGCTGGAGGCCGAACTCCGTCAGTCTGACGTCGACTGGACGTTGCTGCGGGCGGTCGTGCTGACCGACTCACCGAAATCCAGACGACTACAGGTGCGCTTCGTCCCGGACAAACCGGCCAGCATGCGGATCAGTCGGAGCGAGGTCGCCCGGTTCGCCGTCGACGCTCTCGCCGACGGCACCCTGATCGGACGAGCGCCGATCATCTCGAGTACGAAATGACCGACCGATCAACGGCCAGTATGAGATCCGCCTGTCAAATGACAGAGCCGAAGGGAAGAAGTGAGATGGCAGAGCTCAAGGGCAAGGTCGCCCTGATCACCGGTTCGACCAACGGAATCGGCAAGGCGATAGCGGAGCGATATGCGTCGTTGGGGGCGTCGGTCGTCGTCAACTACTCGTCAAACGAACAGCGTGCCGCGGAATCGGTCGAGGGTATCTGCCGGAGTGGTGGCGACGCGGTCGCCATCCGCGCCGACATCACCGAACCCGCCGAACTGGAAACGCTGTTCGACAAGACCATCGATCACTACGGGAAGCTGGACATCGTGGTGGCCAACGCGGGCGTCGAACTCATGGACGTGTCCGTACTGGACACCACCGAGGAGCAGTTCGACCGCCTCTTCGCCATCAACGCCAAGGGGACGTTCTTCACCTTGAAATATGCCGGCAGGCGCGTCGCCGATCATGGCCGGATCATCCACATCGGGTCTACCGTGCCACTGAATCCGGTTCCTGGACACGCCCTATACGGGGCGAGCAAGATTGCGGGCAATTACGTCGTGCGGGTGCTTGCGACAGAGGTGGGACCACGCAACATCACCGTGAACACCATCGTTCCCACCATCATCGAGGGTGCGGGGATCGTCCCCGACATCGACCAGAATCACCCAATCATCCGAAGCATGGGCACTTTTCGCCCCCTGGGCGGCCGCCTGGGCCGTCCGAGTGACGTGGCCGACGCGGCACAGTACCTCGCTGGCGACCTGGCATCGTGGGTGAGTGGACAGCAGCTGATCGTCAGTGGCGGCGCACCACAGTGACGTAAGAGACGCTCACACTCCGTGAGTAGGCACGCTGGTAGGAGTGAGGGTGGTCAGGGATTTATCGTGTTCTCACCGACCTGACGGCCCCAGACGTACTCGGTAAGCATCGGCTGACCAAGTCCCAGGTGGTTGTACGGCGCGATCGAGGCACCGGTGTCCAGCACCATATAGGGGGTAGGCCACAGATCCCGGGTAACCGGCTGCCAGCAGCCCGGTCTGCCCTCCGGGCCACCCCGTGCGTTGACCCGCGGCAAGTTATCCGGGTACACATATGGATTACCCGCGCCCACTAACTCGGTCTTGGTGACCGCCGAGTACCCGTTTCCGCCGGAAGCGGCTGCGATCTTGGACTCGACGTCGTGATAGTTCCTGATAGTGCAATACAACTCGGGGCTGTACTCGTTCAACAGTTCGGAGCTGGGAATCAAGTCGGCGAAACCCCGCACGAGAAACGGTCCACCGCGCTCGAAGACGTCGGCACCGGTATCGCCGAACCCCACTGCCGCCAGCAGCGCCTGATCGATGTCGCCCTGATGATCGTTTAGGGTGCGCGCCGTGGTCACCGCGTTCTCCAGGAATTCGACGAGGTCCGGGGAAGCTTGCCCGTACACGTCGGCCAGGTCTGCCAACCGCTGCGTGTCATAACGGATCTGCGGCATCTGCGGATTGACGTCGTCGAGGATCTCGTTGCCGTCGACGATGGACTCGCCGAACCTCCTCCCCAACCCGGTCAGGGCCTGCGCGGTGGCCGACAACGTCGAGTTCAGCTTGACTGGATCCACCTTCTCCGAAATCGAGGTGATGGTTTCAAACAACGTATTGATCTCGGTGGTCACCGACGACACATCGATCACATCTGAACTGCTGATTCGCTGAGCCACCGGGTTTTTCGGCGAGCTGAATGACACGTATTTGCTCCCGAATACCGTCGTGGCCCTGATCTCGGTCTCCACATTCGCCGGAATGAGCTCGACGTATTCGGGAGTGATGTCCAGCGACAACTTCGCCTTGGGTACGCCGCCAACGTCGACCTCCTCGACGGTGCCAACCGTGCCGATCTCCACGCCGTTGTAGGTCACCTTCGACCCGGGATCCATCACCAGCCCTGCCCGGCCGGAGATCAGCGTCAACTGGGTTCGCGGCGTCATACCACCGCGGAACTGAAAGCACACCAATGCCACTACGCCCGCGATCACCGTCAACAGCACGAAGCCGGCAGTCTTGTAGGGCGGTGTTCTCCGCGACTCCGTGCGCCAGGTCGTCAATGGTCGGGGCCCATAGCAACGAGCATGGGAGGATGATATCCTTGATTTGCTTTCGAGCAAGTAAAATTGGCGAATCGGCGGTAACCACTCTTCGGCGTGGGCCGGTTCAGCGGGCAACCACGGGCGGCGGCAGTTGACCGGGTTCAGGCACGGTCGTTATCGCTATTGATCATTGGGTTCGCGGTCCACGACGCACCAACGGACACGTCCAGTCACGCCGTGGTTCGTAAGGGCGCAGGAATGTCGCGCGACGTCGTTTCGCGGGCCAGATCTAATTGCTTGCATGCAGGCAGGTGCATTTTGGGAGCTTGGACGACCCAACCCACTGTGGTGGGATGAAGCGCTACGAAGACGGCCGTTCGACTTGCACGTGAAAGCGCGATTGACTGCGGCGTCGATCGCGACCACATTCCCGTGAGCAATTAGAGTCAGCAGTCAGGAACCAAGCGTCCAAGCGAAGGGCGAGGAATGACTGCTCGCGACGGCGGCCCCGCACGACGCACTTCTGGCGACCGTGTGCGACCCGACCCCGTTGAGGCCGCGGCCACCACCGACCGGCGGGAACAGATCCTGCAAACTGCACAGAAGCTGTTTGCCGACAAGGGCTTTCGGGGAACGAGCCTCGACGACGTGGCCAAACAACTCGGGTTCCGTCAGCAAGCGGTGTATCACTACTTTCGGTCCAAGGAAGAGATTCTCTACGAACTGATCGATCGCGCCGGCCAAGCGATCGCGACGTCGGCGCAGCTGACGATGGACACCGACATGCCGCCGACGGACAAGCTCGCGGAGATCGTCCGCAACCACGTCCGTCAGCTGTTGAACAACATCGACATCTTCCGGATCCAGTTCAGCGAACTGTTCAAACTCCACGGGGATCGCGCCGACGGGCTGCGGCGAGACATGTTCGACTACGTTCGCGACGTTGCGGACGTGATCGAGGCCGGACAGAGGGCGGGTGCGTTCGTCGATGTTCCTCCGACAACCGAGGCGCTGTTGATCCTCGGAATGTGCAACGGGACCACCGACTGGTACGGCAGTTCCCAGTCCAACCTGAACGTCGAGGAGATCGCCGACTACGCCGCGCGGATGGCACTCTCGGGGCTCATCGGCGGAGACCGTCGCGACGCGAAGGTGGTCCGGCAACGCTGACGCGCCTGTCCTCCTGCGTCGGGGTGGCGAACGCGGCGCAAGTTACCTTGCTTGTACGCAAGCAAGGTGCCATAGTGGGTGGCGTCGCGATGGACACCAATCTGTCTCGCGGCCCCCCGCTGTAACCGTCGAATGGAGTACCCGAATGACCCGAACACCGACGTCGACAGGCGTACGCGTCGCGCCCGTCGTGCCCGCGGATCGCTCGCCGGAGCAGCGGCGGTTGTTGGAATCGGTGCGCGGTGACGACGCGGCCAACGTATTCGCGACATTGGCGGCACATCCGAAGCTGTTCGAAGCATGGCTGCCGTTCTGCCTATACCTGCTGCGGTGTCCCGATTTCAGCGCTCGTCATCGCGAGATGGTGATCCTGCGCACCGCGTGGCGGTGCGGCGCCGAATACGAATGGGATCACCACGTGCGTTTCGCCCTACGGTCTGGGTTGTCGCTAGACGAGATCCAGGCACTGGCTGAGACGTCCGGCGCCGAGTGGGCCGACGAGGAGGGAGCGCTGCTCGACGCGGTTGACGAACTGCATTCGCAGCACACACTCTCCAACGAGACCTGGACGCGGCTTGCCGCATTCCTCGACACCGAACAGTTGATCGCTCTGCCGATGCTGGTCGGTCAATACACATTGTTGGCGGGCACCCTCAACGCGCTCGGCGTGGCAACCGATGCGAACGTCGCGACCGACACCAATTGGACGGAGTGACGATGAGAATCGCCAGGATCGATGACCGCCCCGTACTACTGCGCGGGGACGGGATCGTCGACATTGCCCGCGCTAGTGGCGGTCGCTTCGGCGCCGCGCCGACGGCGCCGTTCGAGGACTGGCCCGCCTTCGCGGAATGGGCCGCTGGGATCAGCGATGCCGAGGAGCTGCTGGGTGATCGCGTTCTACAGAATCCGGTTCCGCACCCCACTCAGGTGTTCGGCGTCGGCGCCAACTATCGAGCACACCTACAGGAGGCAAGCGCGGCCGCCGTGGCGGCGGGCCGAACCGTAGAGATACCGACGTCTCCACTCATCTTCACCAAGTTTGCCAGCTGCCTTGCTGGCCCATTCGACCCGATCCCTATCCCAGCGGCCACCATTGACTGGGAAGTCGAGTTGGTGGTCGTGATCGGTGTTCTAGCCGAACACGTGACCATCGAGGACGCGTGGAGCCATGTCGCCGGATTAACGGTCGGACAGGACATCACAGACCGCAGATTGCAATTCGAGGGCATTGCGCCGCAGTTCTCGATGGGCAAGTCATGTCCGGCCTTCGGCCCGCTGGGACCGTGGGTGGTGACTCCCGACGAGCTACCCGACCCCGACAACCTCGAACTGGGGTGCGCACTCGACGGCAAGGAGATGCAGCGTTCGAGCACCAGTGAGCTCATCTTCAGCGTCCCGGACCTGATCGCGCGGCTATCTGCGGTGTGTCCACTGTTGCCTGGCGATCTCATTTTCACCGGCACTCCCGAAGGCGTCGGGATGTTCCGCAAGCCGCAGATCTTCCTGCAACCGGGTCAGGTACTGACCAGCTGGATCGAGGGGATCGGCGAGATCCGCAACCCAACCATCGGCGCCCCGAGGAGGGCTCAGTGAGCGACGTCAAGACGTACGAGGTCGGCGGGGTAAGAATGGCGCGCCCATTCAAGATCCGCCGGTTCGGCCATTTCGGCTTCAATGTCGACCGGTTCGACGAGGCGGTCACCTTCTACACCGACGAACTAGGGTTCCGGATCACCGACGACGCGAACCTGTTCGAAATGCTCGACGGCCCCGCGCTCGAATACGCACGCAAGATCGTCACCAATCCCCGGATGCTGTTCACCAGCAACTCGTCGGATCACCACGCAGTTTTGCTGGCGCACAAGTCATTCGGCACCTTGTTCGGCAACGACGCCGTCACCAAGGACAACACGGTCAGTCAGATCACCTGGCAGGTGGGCACTCTCGACGAGGTACTCGACGGAGCCGAATACCTCACCGCCAACAACGTTCAACTGGTCCGGCTCGGCCGTGACATGCCCGGCGGCAACTGGCACGCATACTTCCTCGACCCCGACGGCAACACACTCGAGCTGTACTACGGCATGGAACAGGTCGGCTGGGACCGCAATTCCAA
>Ga0137412_10004933_pt1 | contig 10666 bp, 8 predicted proteins | sample CZODoug2_1_16fun_FD_122160 | JGI IMG/M metagenome (GOLD analysis project Ga0137412, IMG submission 122160) | Vadose zone soil fungal communities from Angelo Coast Range Reserve, California, USA - CZODoug2_1_16fungal (Hybrid Assembly) | ecosystem: Environmental > Terrestrial > Soil > Vadose zone... | reverse complement strand
GGGCGACGTTGTTCAGCGCGCTGCCCGCGTTGGTCTGCATCGCCGGCAGCGCGGCCAGCCCGGCCGTCATGATCGGCATGATGGACAGGCCGAGGCCGACCCCGCGCACACAGGTCCAGAAGATCACGTCCGCGCGGGTCATGTCCGCCGTCATCGCGCACATCAGGTACGTGCCGTAGGCCGTCAGCAGCAGGCCGGAGACGCCCAGCCAGCGCGGCCCGATCTTGTCGTAGAGCCGGCCGACCATCGGCATGCAGACCCCGGTGACCAGCGCCGCCGGCAGCATCAGGATGCCGGCGTCGAACGCCTGCTTGCCCTGGCCCTGCTGCAGGAACGTGGGGATGAAGAAGGACAGGCCGAGCAGGTTGGCCTGCAGCACGGTCAGCATCAGCAGCGACGAGGTGAACGACCACACTTTGAACGCCCGCAGGTCGAGCAGGGGTTGGTCGACCTCCAGTTCGATCACCACGAACAGGGCCAGCGCCAGCAGCCCGCCGACGATCAGCATCCGGATCCGGTAGCCGTCCCAGCCCCAGTCGCTGCCCTCCGACGCCGCCAGCAGCACCGCGAACAGGCCGAGCCCGATGCACAGGAAGCCGGGCAGGTCGAACCGGCGGCCGGCCTTGCCGGGGGTGTGCGGCAGCACGAAGTACGCGGCCGCCGCGCCGATCAGCCCGACCGGCACGTTGACGTAGAACACCAGCCGCCAGTCCAGGTACTGCACGAAGTAGCCGCCGAGCACCGGGCCGGCCGCCGGACCGAGGATGATGCCGAGGCCGAAGACGCCCATCGCGACGCCGAGCTTCTCCCTGGGCACGATCCGGTAGACCAGCGTCATCGCCACGACCGGCATCACACCGCCGGGGATGGCCTGCACCACCCGGAACGCGATCAGCGTGCCGAGGTTGCCCGCGAGCCCACACAGCGCGGAGCCGACCGCGAACCCGGCCAGCGACATGATGTAGACCCGGGTGAGCCCGAGCCGGTCGCCCAGCCAGCTGCTCACCGGCACCACGATGCCGAGCATCAGTGTGTAGGCGGTGGCGATCCACAGCACGTCGTCCAGCGAGCCGCCGAAGTCCTTCTGGATCGCGGGCACGGCCACGTTGACGATCGTGACGTCCAGCACCGCCATGAAGTTGCCGATGACCAGCACCAGCACCGGCACCATCCAGCCGGGTCGGCCGGCGGGTGCGGCCGGGCGGACCGCCGAGGTGACCGGTGGCCGGGCCGGTGGCGCGGGCGGGACCGGCGGGGCCGGCGGCGCGACGGGCCGCGCGGCGACCGCCGTCGCCGAGGGCGCGGCTTCCACCGGTGCCCCGGTCGGCCGTCCGGGCCGCTCTCTGGTCGGCACCGAGCTGGCCGATCCGCTCATCAGGAGTCCCCCTCGATCTGTTCAGGACGTAGCCTGATCCCTCAAGTTGACTTGAGGTCAAGGGGGCAGAGCGGTGCCGACCGAGCCGATCCACTCGATCACCGAGGTCGCGAAGGCCTTTGACGTGCCCGTTTCCACGCTGCGCTACTACGACGACATCGGACTGGTAGCTGCGTCACACCGGCGCTCGCGGGTGCGGCACTACGACCAGCGGGCGCTGGAGCGGCTGGTATACGTCCAGCTGTTCCGGCTGGACGGGATGCTCAGCATCGACCACACCGCCGACCTGATCGCCAGCACGAACCGGGAGCAGCGCAACAAGCTGCTCAGCGACAGCCGCGCCGATCTGGCCGACCGGATCCAGCGGCTGCGGCAGGCGCACGACATGCTCGCGCACATGATGAAGTGCCCACACGACTCCACCGGCGACTGCGAGGTCATCAGCACCTTCTTGAGCACGCGGGTGAACGCCGCGCTGGACGCCGCCGGCGGCGCGCCGAGGGAGGCGCGCGAGGCCGCCAGCGAGACCCTGCAACGCCTGGCCGAGTCCCTGGCCGGCCCCCTGCACGACCAGCAGCTACCGAGCGGCGGCGGCCAGGACGGTCCCCCGGAGCTGCCTCAGGAAGCCAGCGACCCGCGGTAGATCACGAAGTTGCACTCGGTGGCGAGCAGCGGGGCGAGCGAGGGGTACGCCTCGTCGATCGTGCCGGAGCGCACCACGCGGTAGCCGATCCGCGTGTACCAGGCGTTCAGGAACTCCTTGACCGGGTGGGTCCAGGTCGTCGGCACGAGCAGCTCCAGCTGCATCGAGGTCAGCCCCTCGTCCCGGCAGCGGTTCTCGGCGAACTGCACCAGCTCCCGGCCGATGCCGAGGCCCCGGCGGTCCAGGTCGACCGCGAGCATGCCGAACTCGCCGGTGTCCGCGTCCAGCCGCTGTACCCGCACGCAGCCGACCAGGTCACCACGGTGCCGGGCCAGGGCGATCTCCCCCGCGCGGACCAGCTCGGCGACCTCGGCGACGGTGGTCCGGCTGGCGCCGGGCTGCCACAGCCCCTCCTCGCCGACCTCGTAGACGCGGTTGATCAGGTCGGCGATCTCGGTCATCAGTGCCGCGTCGGCGGCCTCCACCGACGGCAGCACCTGAATCTCGAGCCGGGGCCCGGCCAGTTCGGTCGTCATGTCCGTACCCACCCCGCGCCCGGTCGATTGCCTCGCCGCTACCGTCGCCCACCCGCGTCGACGCCCGGTGGACAAACTGTGAACCCGGCGAAACTCGGTGGAAGCCCCTCCGAGGGCGACCTAACCTGCAATGACAACCCCGCACAACCCACCCTGGGCACCACCATGTCATGAGGGCCGATCAGCCATGAAGAAGTCGCTCCCCATCGCCACGATCCTGGCGTTCTACTGGCGCGCTGCCTGGCGCTACCCAGGCCTGGTCATCGGCAGCCTGCTGAGCGTGCCCCTGACGGTACTGACCAACACGGTGGCCCCACCGCTGATCGTCTCCGGCGTGCTGAACCGGCTGGCCAGCCACAACTTCGTACCGCACGAGCTGTGGGCAAGCTTCCACACCAGCCTGGTCGAGTACGCGGTCGTCATGGCGTTCGGGGGCCTGGTCGCCTGGCGGATCGTCGACCAGTTCGCCTGGCGGCTCGAGGCCAAGGTGCAGCGGGACCTGTCGCGGCGCTGCTTCGACCATCTCATCGAGCAGTCGGCGGACTTCCACGCCAACCGGTTCGGCGGCGCGCTCGTCTCCCAGACGACCAAGCTGATGGGCAGCTACATCCGGATCGCCGACACCACGGTGTTCCAGATGCTCCCGCTCGCCTGCACGCTCGGCGGCATCGTGCTGATCATGGCCTTCTCGGCGCCACTGTTCTCCCTCGTGCTGACCGTGTTCGCCATGGCCTACATCCTGACGGCGATCTTCGTGTCCCGGCCGGTGCGCCGGATCGGCGGCCAGCACGCGGCGGCCGAGAGCGCCCAGACCGGCAGCCTCGCCGACGCCATCACCAACGTGATGGCGATCAAGAGCTTCGCCCACGAGGAGCACGAGCGGGCCCGGTTCGCCGCTGCCACCGACCGCACCCACACCACGCTGCTGCGGCTGTCCCGCGCGCACATGCGGCAGATGGCCTACTTCGGCGGCATCACCAGCGTGATCTCGGTGGTCTCGCTGGTCGTGGCGATCTTCGGCGTGGTCTCGCTGGACGCGAACGTCGGCACGGTGTTCCTGATCGTGAACTACACGAGCACCGCCGTCAGCCTGCTCTTCCAGTTCAGCAACAGCAGCCTGCGCACCTACAACCGCGCCTTCGGCGACGCCGGCGACATGATCGAGATCCTCGGTCGACAGTCCTCGGTGCAGGACCTCGCGCGACCCGAGCCGGGACGCATCAGCGCCGGGGAGATCACCTTCGACGACGTCAAATTCCGGCACGCCGGGGCCGCGCAGCCGCTGTTCTCGGGGCTGAGCCTGCGGATCGAGCCGGGCGAGAAGGTCGGCCTCGTCGGCCACTCCGGCGCGGGCAAGACCAGCTTCACCCGGATCCTGCTGCGCTTCTCCGACCTGGACGGCGGCCGGATCGTCATCGACGGGCAGGACATCGCGCGGATCAGCCAGGCCGACCTGCGCGCCGGCATCGCCTACGTGCCGCAGGAGCCGCTGCTGTTCCACCGCTCGATCAGCGAGAACATCGCCTACGGCCGGCTCGACGCCGACCCGGCGCAGATCGCGCTCGCCGCCAGCCGGGCCAACGCGACCGAGTTCGTCAGCACGCTGGCCGACGGCTTCGACACGCTCGTCGGCGAGCGCGGCGTCAAGCTGTCCGGCGGTCAGCGCCAGCGCATCGCGATCGCCAGGGCGATGCTCAAGGACGCGCCGATCCTGCTGCTCGACGAGGCCACCTCCGCGCTGGACAGCGAGAGCGAGGTGCTGATCCAGGACGCGCTGTGGAAGCTCATGGAGGGGCGCACCACGATCGTCATCGCGCACCGGCTCAGCACCATCCAGCGCATGGACCGGATCATCGTGCTGGACGAGGGCCGGATCTCCGAGATGGGCTCGCACACCGAGCTGCTGGACAACCCCGACGGGATCTACGCCTCGTTCTGGGCTCATCAGTCCGGCGGTTTCCTGCGCGACGAGGAGAACGTCTCGGCGCGCTGAGGGATACCGAGCCGCTGCCGAACCGGCATCGGCTCGGTGTCAACTCGGGGCCGAGCCCACGCTGAGTGGGCACTGAGTCGGTTTGCGCTCCGAGATCACCGAAAGCGACGCTTGCCACACCGTTCAACCCGAACGGGTGATATGTCAGAAATGGAAGTAACTAATTGTAGTTTTTTGACTCGCGAAATCGGCGCCCGAACCTCTGCAACCCCACTCGTCACATTAGCGCGAGATGGACCTTGAGATGGTTCTTAGCTATTCTGTTAGCCTCACCTAATGATGGGCAAAGGGATGACTGGGCGAGCTGCCGATCAGCGTGCACGACTCAATGCGGGGCGCCTCACTCGAGGCGATCTCGCGTCGAGCCCCCAACTCATTCATCCGGGTGTCGAGGCCGTTCGGCGGCCCACGCGAGTGACTGGGTGAGTCGATGATCGAGCTGCAGGGCGTGACCAAGATCTACAAGATGGGCGACGCCGAGCTGCGCGCCCTGGACGGGGTCAGTCTCAAGATCGACACCGGTGACCTGGTCGCCATCATGGGTGCCTCGGGGTCCGGCAAGAGCACCATGATGAACGTCCTGGGCTGCCTGGACGTGCCGACCGACGGCACCTACAAGCTGGATGGCGTCGACGTCGGCACGCTGAGCGACAACCAGCTGGCCGAGATCCGCAACCGCAAGATCGGCTTCGTCTTCCAGTCGTTCAACCTGATCCCCCGCACCACCGCCGTGCGCAACGTCGAGCTCCCCATGGTCTACGCCGGCATCGCCAGCCGGCGCGACCATGCGAACGCCGCGCTCGAGCGGGTCGGGCTGGGCAACCGGGCCAAGCACATGCCCAACGAGCTGTCCGGTGGCCAGCAGCAACGGGTCGCCATCGCCAGGGCGATCGTCACCGACCCAGTGATGATCCTCGCCGACGAGCCGACCGGAAACCTGGACAGCCACTCGACCATCGAGATCATGAAGCTCCTGGTCGAGCTGAACGAGTCCGGCCGCACCGTCATCCTGATCACCCACGAGTCGGAAGTGGCCAACTTCGCGAAACGCATCATCACGCTGCGCGACGGCCAAGTGATCAGCGACCAAGCCCCGGAGAACCGAACCTTGGTCGAGCACGCCGAATAAACCCCCGACGAAAAGGTTGCCGCCCGGACCTACCCAGCCGGGCCAGACCGCTTTCGACTGCTCCACAGCTTTTCCTGACCGGTTACAGCATTATTCGCTCCCCTCTCTCCGCGTTTACCCCCGATTTCCGTGGAGCCGGTACGAAAGGTAGGAACACGATGACTAGGACGGCGATACGGGGCGGCCCTGGATTGGCCAGGGCCGGCGCGGTGTCGTTGGCGCTGGTGGTCGTCACCACGGCGGCCGCCTGCGGCACGACCCCGACCGCGCCGCAGACGGTCCGAGTCGAACGCGGCACCGTGGCAGTGAAGGTGGCCGCCTCCGGCGCCCTCACCCCGGTGACTTCGCAGAACCTCGGCTTCCAGAAAGCGGCGAAACTGGTCGAGCTGAACATCAAGGTCGGCGACGTCGTCACGCCGGGCCAGGTCGTGGCCCGCGAAGACGACTACATCTTCCGCCAGACCCTGAACCAGCAGGCGGCGATCCTGCAGCAGCAGCAGGCCCAGCTCGACCGGTTGATCGCCGGCGTCACCGTGCCGAACGGCCGGGACTCCCTGGACGCGGCGGAGCGGTTCTACGACAAGACCAAGAAGGCCGTAGACGAGCAGATCTCACTTGCGCACTACAACGAGCGGAACGCCAGGAACGCATACGACACGGCCCTGCAGACTTACTACAAGGCGAAGGCGGCGTATGACGCCTGCCGGAACACCATCCCGGGGTGCATCAACGGCGAGCCAGCCGCATTCACCGCGGCGACAACCGCCGCCAACACGCAGAGAATCGCGTGGAAGACAGCCAAGCACAACTCGGACATCGCCGAGGCCAACGGTGGCGTGACCAAGGCCAACGCGTACACGCTGCTGGTGAATGCCCGGAATGGCCTGCGGACCGCCAGGTCCGACCGGCCGGGCTCGATCGACGTGCAGCGTGCGATCGTGCGGTCCGCCGCGGCGGTCGTGGCACTGGCGCAGAATGACGTCAACAACACCATTCTGCGGGCCCCGGTCGGGGGCACCGTCTCGGCGATCACCGGTGCGGTCGGCGAGTACATCGGCGCGGGTTCCGGTACCACCGCACTGTCCCCGGGCTCGGACGCCTCCATTCCCGGCGTCGGTGCGGCGGCCTCCAGCGACGCGGCCGGCAACGCCGCGTCCGGCCTCTCCGCGACCCGCCCTGGTGGTGGCGCGTTCATCGTGCTGAACAACATCAACACCTTCCAGGTCGTCGTCCCGTTCGAGGAGTCCGACGCCTCGAAGGTCTCGCCGAACCAGAAGGTGGACGTCACCTTCGACGCGATCCCCGGCCTGTCCCGGGCCGGCACCGTGCTCGCGCTCGCCCCGACCGGCGTGAACATCTCCGGTGTGACGAACTACTACGCCACGGTGATCCTCACCGAGACCGACCCCCGGCTGGTCGCCGGGCAGACGGCCGAGGTGGCGGTGGCCACGCAGTCGGTGGACAACGTGCTGACGGTGCCGAACGCGGCGGTGCTGCGCGACGGCGGCCAGTCGTTCGTCAACGTCCCGGGTCCGGACGGCAAACCGATACGCACCCCGTTCCAGCCGGGTGTCGTCGGGGACGGCAGCACCCAGGTCGTCTCCGGGCTGCGCGAGGGCCAGGAAGTGCAGTTGCCGCAGGTCAACCAGCCGCCGCCGGCGCCGGCCGGCACCATCGGCGGGAACTGACCCGAGCGGAATACCCGTTTGAGCGGGTAGACCGCCCAAGCGGGCTACCGGCCCGAGAACCACAAGATCCACCCAGCGCCCGTGCTCCCCGCCAGGGAGCACGGGCGCCGTGCCGTTTCGGGACACTCTTCGGGTTGCCCGCGCACCTTCCGGAGCACGGCGCCCGGGCCCGCTGGGAGCCGAGGGCCGGGGCCGATCAGAAGCGGAGGGCATCGATGGGGTGCAGCCGGGCGGCCCGGACCGCCGGGTAGGAGCCCGCGATCAGCCCGATCGCCAGGCTGACCGCGAACACGAAGAACACCACGTTGATCGACACAGCCGGGGCGCCGAGCTGCGGGGCGAATCGGGGCAGCAGCTTCGCACCGCCGAGCACCAGGCCGACGCCGAGCACGGACCCGACCAGGCCACCGGCGCCGGCGAGCACGATGGACTCGATCAGGAACTGCTTCATGATTGCGCTGCGCCGGGCCCCGATGGCCTTGCGGATGCCGATCTCCCTGGTCCGGTTGTTCACGGTGACCAGCATGATGTTCGCAACGCCGAGCGTGCCGATCAGCAGGGAGATCGCGCCGACCACCACCGTGACCACGTTCAGCAGGGTCAGGTACCGGTTGATCTCCTGGATCTGGATCAGCAGGGCGGTCGTCACGTAGTCGCGGAACCCGGGGTCCTTGATGTCGTGCCGCCGGTCCAGGATCCGGGTGATCTGGTCCAGCGCGGCGGGCACCTGCTGCACGCTGGGCACCATCACCCCGATGCCGTTGAGCCAGTCGGACCCGGCGAACAGGGACCGGGCCGAGTTGATCGGCACCAGGATGAACGCGTCCTGGTCGTCACCGCCCGGCTCGGTCACGCCGATCACGGTCATGGCCAGCCGGCCGATGAAGATGGTGGAGCCCACGGCCTTCTGGCTGTCCCCGTCGAACAGGTACTTGACCACCTTCGGCCCGATCACGGCGACCCGCTTGCGGTCCGCGTTCTCCTGGTCGGTGAACATCCGCCCGGTGACGATGTAGTGGTTGCGCACGTCGAGGAAGTGGGGCGTCGTACCCGAGATGTTGCCCCGGAACTCCCGGTCCTGGAACCGGGAGATCGCGACGCCGTTGCGGAGCGGGGTGACCGAGGCGATGTCCGGTGCCTCGGCCCGGTTCTCCAGCGCCGCGGAGTCCTCCTCGGTCAGGCTGCGCGCCGGGTTCGCGCCGGGCAGCGAGGCATTGGTCTTCGCGACGGTGATCTCGGTGCTGAGCTTGCCGAACGACTGGTCGAAGCCGGACTGCATGCCGTTGCCGAGCGCGACCAGGAAGATCACCGCCGCCACACCGACCACCACGCCCAGCGCGGTGAGCGCGGTACGCAGCCGGGCCGACCGGAGGCTCCGGATCGCGATGACCAGCGCTTCCTTGAAAAACATGGGTTGCTCCCGGCCTAGTATCGGAGTGCGTCGATGGGGTGCAGGCGGGACGCCCGCAGTGCCGGGTAGCAGCCGGCAAGCAAGCCGATCAGCAGGCTCACGCCGAACGCGGTGAGGGTGCCGACGACGGACAGCTCGGGCGGGCCGAACTGGGACGTGAACCGGGGCACGACCTCACGGCCCACCAGCACCAGCGTGACCCCGAGTGCCACGCCGCCGAGCCCGCCGAAGCCGGACACCGCCATCGACTCGATCAGGAACTGCTTCATGATCGCGCCGCTGCGGGCGCCGATCGCCTTGCGAATGCCGATCTCGCCGGTCCGCTCGGTGACGGTGACCAGCATGATGTTGGCGATACCGAGCGCGCCGACGAACAGCGCCACGCCGGCCACCCCCACCGTGAACTTCAGCAGCAGGTCGAGGAACCCGTCCACCTGCTGGATCTGGGCAGTCAGCTGGGTCGTGTTGTAGTCCCGCTCGCCCGGGTCGGTGATCCGGTGCCTGGCGTCCAGGATCTGGTTGATCTCCTGCGTCGCCAGCGCCACCGAGTTGACGTCCTTCGCCACCACGCCGAGGCCGTTGAGCGTGTCCGCGCCGGCGAACAGTGCGCGCGAGGAGTTCAGCGGCATCAGCCCGATGCCGTCCTGGTCCTCACCACCCGGGGCCAGCACGCCGACCACCCGCATGGTCAGCCGGCCGATCCGGACGTCCGAGTTGAGGGCGGCCACCACGTCCCCGTCGAACAGGTACCGGACCACCTTCGGGCCGAGCACCACGACCCTGACCCGGTCCTGGTTGTCCTGCGCGGTGAACATCGAGCCGGCCTCGATCGTGCGGTCGCGCACCTGCAGGTAGTCGGGCGTCGTGCCGGTGATGCTGGCATCGAAGTCGCGGCTACCCACGCTGATCACGGCCGCGCCGTTGCGGAACGGCGTGACGGAGGAGATGGCCGGGGCGGCACCCGGCTTGGCCAGCTCCAGGTAGTCGGACTCGGTGAGGCTCTTGGTCGGGCCGCCCGGCTCCGACGCGTTCACCTTGTTCACGTTGATCGTGGTGCTCAGCGCGCCGAACTGCTGGTTGAACCCGTCGCGCACGCCGCCGCCCAGCCCGACCAGGACGATCACGGCGGTCACCCCGAGCACGATGCCGAAGGCGGTGAGCAGGGTGCGCAACCGCGCGGTGCGCATGCTGTGCATCGCGATGACCACAGCTTCCCGGACGTTCATGGACGCGCTTCCCCTCGATCGTTTCGCGCGTCCATCCTCGGCGTTGGCTTAGGGTTAGGCAAGGCTGTCCTGGTTATGAGAATGGCCGCACTGTGCCCGGCGGCCGACTCGGGGCGGCCCCGGACCGCGCCGCGCTCAGCCGGAGGGACGCTCGGCGGCGACCTCGGCGGCGACGTGCGCGCACACGTGGTCGATCACCGCGACGGTCGCCGGCCAGGCCTGGGTGCCCGCCCGGACCAGGCTCCACATAATATAACGGCTTTTCACCCGGGAGATCGCGCGCCAGCACAAGCTTTCGCTCGGAAACGATCCAGAGCGCCGCGGCGATCAGCGACATAATCTTCAACCGCCGCGACGCCTCTTTCAGAAGATCGTAAGGAAGGGAGCGGACACGCTCCTCGGATAATCCCGCGTCTGCTGGTGTAGTCCCGGCTACGGGACCTATCAATTGAGGATCGGTCATGTTCCCCAGTCACTGAGTGAGAGTTCACTCACATTCGCAGCACGATTGTTTGCGTCTAATCTGGTCTGCAAGCAAGAATAACAAAGTCTTTGTAAATAGACGCGGAACGCGGACGGACGACTAAGGCGTGGATTTACAAATCAAAGAAGTGTGCCAGCCGGGAACGCCACGTTGAATTTGATTCATGCGAACAGTCCCAGCC
>Ga0137412_10004932_pt1 | contig 10667 bp, 9 predicted proteins | sample CZODoug2_1_16fun_FD_122160 | JGI IMG/M metagenome (GOLD analysis project Ga0137412, IMG submission 122160) | Vadose zone soil fungal communities from Angelo Coast Range Reserve, California, USA - CZODoug2_1_16fungal (Hybrid Assembly) | ecosystem: Environmental > Terrestrial > Soil > Vadose zone... | reverse complement strand
CTAGAGTCTTGGCGCGAACAATCGGGCGACGGGCCGCGAGTGTTTGAAATTTCCACAGGGCTCAAGACGGCGTGGGGACATATCCTGAAGCGCGCGAATATTGTGGGCTTTCGTTGGCATGATCTGCGCCACCACTTCGCCTCGCGCCTCGTGCAGCACGGTGTGCCGCTCAACACCGTGCGCGATCTCCTGGGCCATGGCTCGATCGCGATGTCCCTCCGCTATGCGCACCTCGCGCCTGATCAGAGACGCGAAGCGGTGGCGATGCTCAATCTAAAACCGATTCTTGCGCTTACGATGCGCTTACCACCGAATGCCGAGGTCGAGCGCCCGTTGCCGCATCGAATCATCGAAAGGGCGCGGCAAGAAGGCGGCGATTCCGCACACCACCCCCACGAACAGTCCTGCGCCGGCCCAGCGCTCCCGGCGCGGTGCGATCCGCCCCACGTGGATCATGCACAACCAGGCGGCAAGCCCGGCAAGACAGGTCAGCGCCGCTTGCAGATAAATGAACCAGTGATGAACCGCGAGCACGAATACCGTGCAAACCGCGGCCTGCGAAGCTGCACCGCACGCGTAATGCCGCGTGAGAAAGACGATCGGCACGATGACCCAGACGGTGAGGATCGCGCCGGCCACGCGGCTTATGGTGCCCTCCACCCGGAACATCGCGATCGCCGGCAGCGCCAGCAGCCCCGGCAGTATCGTCAGCACCATTCCGCGGCTCGGAGGCCAGTGCGCAAACAGCGGATCGACCAGCGCCCCGGGGCCCGGATTCAGAATGTGCAGCCCGTACGAGACGACCAGCGGCAGAAGCAACGGCAAACTCCACACCAGCGCGGTGAGCGCGACGATTGCGATCCAGCCCAGCGTCCGCGCATTGATTTCCCGGCCCGTCAATACGGCAACGGGCAGAATTGCCGCCAAGATCAATGCCGGCACGGTGTGCGCGAGAAAAGTCAATCCGATGGCGCTGCCGATCAAGATCGCGTCGCGCCAGCGTTCGGATCGTATCCGCGCATGGATCAGCCATACGCTGAAGAAAAACCCGCCCAACGCCAAGAGCGGCACCGAAGACCATGGGTGGTAGGCGGCGGTGATCCAGGGCGGCAGAACCAGGTCATTGTAAAACACGAGAAGCGCCGTGCCGATCACCCCGGCAACCGCGCCGATGAGGCGCCGGGTCATCAAAAAGAAACCCGCGGGCACGACGAGGTTCAACAAGGGCGCGGACATCGTGAGCAGGCGCAGCGGTTCGATTCCGGTGACGGCGGCGACGGCTGCGAAGAATGCGTGAATCAACGGGGGATAGTACCGCCACGCGCCGCCGATCGTCGGATCGCCGAACCAATTGCCGTCGACGATTCCCTGCACCAACCCCGCATCACGAAACGTGTCCATGATCCCCGGCGAGCGGAGACCGCGGGTGACCCAAAAACCGCGGACGGCGCAGAACACCAGCAGGAAGCAGACCGAATACCAGGTCCAGCGCGGATTTCGTGCGTCGAGTTTCAATACTTTCGCAGCGGCCCGTGTCTGAGGTCGCGTGCCCAGAGGAACGCGGCACCCATCGGCTGCTTGATGGCGTCCAGCACCTTCGACCGGAAGGGCGGCGTCGGAGTCATGTGAAATTTCTTGCGCAACAGGTAATTGGCGGCGTAGACATTCGCATACGCGCTATTCCACCAGTGGTACAGAATGGCGGCGGAGACCGAAATGTCGCTGCCGTTTTGCACCCAATGAGGCGCGTTGACCGGGATGTGCACGCCGATTCCCGGCGCCAAGGTCACGACCTCGGCGTGGCTCTGCAATTCAGGCTTGTAGACGGCGGCGTTGGTATCCGCCGCCCACGAGCGTTCGATCTCCTCCTCGGGCAGCACCTCGCGGTCGTAGCGATTGAACACGCTGATCTCCTTCCGGCCCCGAATCTGCAGCAGAAAATTACATTCGCTGTCGATGTGGTAGGTGCTCAGCCGGTTCGGCGACGTGATGAAGATCGCCATTTGCGTCCGTCGCATTTTCTTCTTCAGTTGCCCGCGGCTCACCTGCAGCAGGTCGGAAATGCAAGTGTCGAGCACCTTGCCGTACTCGGGATTTCGCTCAGCCGATTTCAGGTCGATCCATGCGCCGCATGATTCGATATTGTGGATGGCTTCGTCGACCGGGAAGGCGGTGTTCATCTGCCATCGCGCACCCACATTGGTAACGCCGCTATCGTAATACAGGTCGTCGGGCCATTTATCCGCGACTTCCTTCGCGAGTTCCAGCAAGCGCGGAATCTCGAACAGCGGATGGCCCTGAAGGTGGTGTTCGACGAGGAAGTGCCGCTTGTTGAATTTATCGGCAAATTGCACGGGATCGATCCGCAGGAGCGGTTTGCCCTGCTCGTCGACGGGTTGCAGAGGGGGGTCCCTTAGGGCAGACCGGTCCGTGGTTTGCATGGATGCGCGCAGCTTCGATTCGATGGAACGACCGGCAGGCATTTTACAGATGTTTTCCGTTCCCCGCAGCGTACCCATGTCGCATAATCCGTGTAAAACACCGCCATGGCCCGCCAAATCCAACCCTCTCTCAGCCGGATTCCCCCCGATACCCCGCCGCCCGGCTTTTGCGAGCATCCGCTGCTGACTCCGCAACCCGTGATTGCCATCGCACGCACCGACCAACTGCCGCTGCTCCAGCAGCAGCTCGATCTCACGCGCGGTGGCCGCGATGCTGCCGCCGGTATAAGCTCGCCATTTCCACTCAAGCGGACGACCACCATGGCTTCACGCAGCGTTGCCTACGCATTCTGCATCGACGACCTCCTTGCGGACTTGGGCAGCGCACTCGCCGCCGTATGAGTGAGGCTGAAATGCTGCGTCGAACCTTGGCTCTGACTGTCTTGACGATTTGGTCCATCGGCGCGAATGCTGCCCGGTCCGACGACTGCGGCCGCGCGATGAGTATGAAAATCGACCATGCGGCCGTCACGAGCGCGCACATTGTCGCCGCCGGTTCCGCGATACAGACTGCCGCCCGAGAGGAACTGCCCGCCGCCAAATCCGATTTTTGCCGCGTGCAGGTGACTTCGCGGCCAACCGCCGACTCGGAGATTCGCTTTGAGCTGTGGGTGCCGTCGGGCGGCGGCTGGAACGGCAAATTCGAACAGGTGGGCAACGGCGGCTTCGCGGGGTCCCTTCCCTATCGGCTGATGGCGCACGTGCTATCGCTCGGGTACGCCGTGGCCGGTACCGACGATGGGCATCGATCGAACGAGATGACCGACGCAAGCTGGGCGCTGAATCATCCGGAGAAGGTCAAGGATTATGGCTGGCGGGCCATTCACGAGACGGCGGTCGATTCGAAGCTCATTCTGCATGCCCTCACTTCGAAGTCGCCCGTGAAATCCTATTTTGTCGGCTGCTCGGACGGCGGGCGCGAGGCGTTGATGATGGCGCAGCGCTACCCGACGTATTTCGACGGCATCATTGCCGGAGCGCCTGCGTATACCATGACCCGCCTGTTGACGGGCGGGGCGCTGCGCACCGCCGAGCTCGGCGGAGTCGCCGCCCATCTGTCGACTCCGCAATTGATGCTGTTACAGAGCCGCGCACTGCAAAGCTGCGGCGACGGAGCTCCGTACTTGAAGGATCCCCGTCAATGCCACATCGAGGTCGCGGACTTGAAATGCACTGGGAGCGCGACGGACTCCTGCTTGTCCGAAGCGCAGATCAAGACGGCACAGGTCATGTATGCGGAGCGCAAGGATCCGGCGAGCGGCAGACCGCTTTACGGCGTTCTGCCGGGCGCCGAAGCCGTCAAGGGCAGTTGGGATGCGTGGCTCACGGGAACGGACGATCAGGGGCCTGGCGCCGGCACTGGATTCACGTGGAATTATCTGGCGTACATGGTGATGGGCGATCCGAAGCTGGACATCGCCAAGGTCACCGACACCGATCTGATCCGCGGCGAGCGCCGGTACGCTTCGATCATGGATTCCGACAATCCCGACCTGTCGGCATTCAAGGCGCACGGCGGCAAACTCATCCAGTATCACGGCTGGAACGACCCCGGCATCCCGGCGGGCTATTCGTTGGAATATCGCGAGCGATTGACCGCGAAAACCGGCGGCGTGGCTGATTTCTATCGGTTGTACATGGTTCCCGGGATGCTCCATTGCTCGGGAGGCGACGCGCCGACCAACGTAAACTGGCAGGCGGCGCTCGAGTCGTGGGTGGAAAAGTCTCAGGCCCCCGGCGTGCTGGTCGCGAGCGACGGCAAGGGAGCGACGCAAACTCTGGACCCCTTCTACTGAGTCACGGCAGCAGCAAGGCGGCAAGCGACAGTAAAAGCGCGGGCGGCATCACCACCAGGCCCAGCTTGAGAAAGTCCCACGCTTTGACGTGCACGCGGTCTCGCCGCAAAGCGGTCAGCCATAGAATGGTCGCCAATGACCCGGTCACCGAGAGGTTGGGACCCAGATCGATGCCGACGAGTACGGCGCTCGAGACGTCCGGCGGAACATGCGCCGTCTGCACCGCCATTCCGGCGATCAGACCGGCCGGCAGGTTATTGATGAGATTCGAAACGAGCCCGACCAGAATGCCGGATCCCGCTGCGGTAAACACTGCGGAGCGCTGCGTCTCGACCGTTACGTAGTCGCTCAAGGCGTGGATGGCACCGGAGCGGTCCAGTGCCTCAACGAGCACGAACAAACCGCCGACCAGAGGTATGACTCCCCACGATACCTCTCGCAGAAAACGCCACGGCGAAGACCGCAGCGTCAGGGTGACCGCGACCAACGTCACGAGACCGGCGATGCACGTCGGCAATCCGAGCTGAAGCCCGAACGCCGACGCGAGCATCAGAACGACGGCGGTAGCCGCAATGCCGCCCGCGGTCATTTTGCCGGGCCGCGACAATGTTGGAACCTTCATGTCGGCGGACGCCGTTTGCCGCAGCGCATCGCGCTGGGTCCATCGCAGGACCGCGTAAGTGACGGCTATCGATAGCACCGACGGCAGCGCAAAGCGCGGCAGCCACTCGAGGAGCGGAGGCATGTGACTGCCGTAAATCACGAGGTTCGCGGGATTGGAAATCGGCAGCACGAAGCTTGCCGCATTCGCGATGAACGCGCAGGTGAACAGATACGGCAACGGTTGCTCGATCTTCGCCGCCCGGGTCACCGCACTCACCGCCGGCGTGAGCACGACGGCGGTGGCGTCGTTGGACAGGAACACCGTCACGATGATACCCACCCCATACACGAGGTCGAACAAACGTGAAGCCGACCCGCGAGCCAGGGATGCCGCCCACGCCGCGAGCCAGTCGAACAATCCCTCCTGGCGAGCCAATTCCGCCAGCAGCATCATTCCCGTCAGAAACAGATAGACGTCGACACCCTTCCTAATCCCCTCCCCTGCCGCATCCAAAGGCAACAACCCGAGGCCGACCAGCGCGCCCGCGCCCGCCACAGCCCAAACGGCTTCCGGAATTCTCAATGGACGAAGAATCACGCCCGCCGTTGCAAGCGCTGCGATTCCCCAGGTCACGAAGTGCGCAGTCACTGGTGGGGAAATCATCGGCTCCCATTTTCGCACGAAAGCTGCACCGATCGCCCGGAACCTTATGCCTTTTACATCTTTTTTATATCTGGGGCTGCCACTTATGCCCTCATTTTTCACCCGTGTCCTCATAGTGAAGCGGTGACGCGGTTCGAGCCGTGGCGAGTGCCGGGAGGCCAGTAGTGGATATTGTATTTCTGATGGCGATTGCCGTGTTTTTGATGCTGACGCTCGCACTGGTCGCCGGCTGTGCGGCGCTGGAGCGAAAGAAATGAGTTGGGCTTACGCGTTGAGTGGCGCGCTGGCACTCGCCCTATTGGGCTATTTGGTGGTCGCGTTGATTCGCGCCGAGGATCTCTAGGTGACCTCCCAAGCCTGGTTGATGTTGGGCCTGTACCTGGTCGTCCTGATTGCGCTTGCGCTGCCGCTGGCAACCTACATCGCGCGAATAGCTCAGCCTGATCCGATCAAGGGATGGGCCGGGAAACTCGAGCGCGCGCTATATCGCGTGGCGGGGATCAAAGATACCCAGGAAATGCCGTGGACACGCTACGCCGTGGCGCTGTTGTTGTTCAATGCCCTCGGCGTTTTCGTCGTGTACTTGGTGCAGCGATTCCAGGTCTGGCTGCCTTGGAATCCCCAGAGCATGGCGAATGTCACGACCGATTCCGCGTTCGATACCGCGGTGAGCTTCGTGACCAACACCGACTGGCAGGGATATGCCGGCGAATCCACGATGAGCTATTTGACGCAGATGGCCGCGTTGGCTGTCCAGAATTTCTTCTCGGCCGCCACCGGCATCTCGGTGGCTTTCGCGCTGATTCGCGGTTTTGCGCGGCGTTCAGCACAGGGTATCGGTAATTTCTGGGTCGATGTGACCCGCAGCACGCTGTATATATTGCTCCCCCTGTCGTTGGTGCTGGCCGTCATTTTCATGGGGCAAGGCGTCATTCAGAATCTTGACGCCTATAAAGATGTCACCACCTTGGAGAGCCTCACCTACGCGAACCCGAAGCTCGATGCCGCGGGATCACCGCTCAAGGATGCGGCCGGCGCCGCAATCACCGAGCCTGCGACCACCCAAACGCAGACTCTCGCGATGGGTCCGGTCGCCTCGCAGGAAGCCATCAAGATGCTGGGTACCAACGGCGGCGGGTTTTTCAACGCCAATTCCGCTCACCCGTATGAGAACCCAACGCCCTTGAGCAATTTCGTGCAAATGATCGCGATTTTCTTGATACCCGCCGCGCTGTGCTTCGTGTTTGGACGAATGGTCGGCGATTCCCGGCAAGGCTGGGCCGTGTTCGGCGCGATGACCGTCATGTTTCTCGTCATGGCTGCCGTTGCCCTGTGGGCTGAACAACAGGGCAATCCCGCATTCGCGCAACTCGGCGTCGACCAAACGCACAGCGCGCTGCAGTCGGGCGGCAATATGGAAGGCAAGGAGTCGCGCTTCGGCATCGTCGCCTCCGCACTCTTCGCCACCATCACGACGGGGGCGTCTTGCGGCGCGGTCAATGCAATGCATGATTCGTTCACGCCATTGGGCGGCCTCGTGCCGATGTGGCTCATTCAACTGGGGGAGGTCGTCTTTGGCGGCGCCGGATCGGGGCTTTACGGCATGTTGATCTTTGCCGTCATGGCGGTGTTCATCGCAGGCCTGATGATCGGGCGTACGCCCGAATATATCGGCAAGAAAATCGAGTCCTTCGAAATGAAAATGACCTCGATCGTAATTCTGGTGACGCCGTTTCTCGTGTTGGTGGGAACCGCGATCGCGGTGATGGCAAGCCAGGGAAAGCTCGGGATCTTCAACCCGGGCGCTCATGGTTTCTCGGAAATTCTCTATGGTCTCTCGTCCGCCGCCAATAACAATGGCAGCGCATTTGCGGGGCTGTCCGCCAATACGCCCTTTTATAATTCGCTGCTTGCGGTGGTCATGTGGTTCGGTCGATTCGCTTTTATAGTCCCGGTACTCGCGATCGCGGGTTCACTCGCCAAGAAGAAACGCATCGAGGCCACGGCAGGAACACTACCCACTCACGGACCGCTCTTTGTGGCACTGCTCGTCGGCACCGTCGTTTTGGTGGGAGCGCTGACCTATGTGCCGGCCCTGGCGCTCGGCCCCGTGATCGAACACCTGCAGCTATACGCGATTCATTGAGGATTCACCGTGGTTCGTAAGTCATTGACCTTGTTCGATTCGACCCTCATCGTGCCTGCGATTGCCGACTCGTTCCGCAAACTATCGCCCAAAGTGCAGCTGCGCAACCCCGTGATGTTCGTCGTCTATGTCGGCAGCATCTTGACCACGCTGTTATTTTTTCAAGCGTTGCGCGGCCAAGGAGAAGCGCCCACCGGATTCATCCTCGCGATTGCCGCGTGGCTCTGGTTTACGGTGCTGTTTGCCAATTTTGCCGAAGCGCTGGCCGAGGGGCGCAGCAAAGCGCAAGCCGCCTCCTTACGGGGACTGAAGCAGTCCGTAAGCGCGAAGAAATTGGCGCTCCCCAAGCACGGGACCGAATGGACCGAAACGCCGGCGCCCCAGTTGCGCAAGGGGGACTTCTTCCTGGTGGAAGCCGGCGACGTCATTCCCGCTGACGGTGAGGTGATGGACGGGGTCGCGTCCGTCGATGAGAGCGCCATTACCGGAGAATCGGCCCCGGTGGTGCGCGAATCGGGCGGCGATTTCGCGGCGGTGACCGGTGGCACCCGGGTTCTATCCGACTGGCTCGTGGTGCGTGTGGCGGTAAATCCGGGCGAGGCGTTCATTGATCGCATGATTGCCATGGTGGAAGGCGCCAAGCGACAGAAGACGCCCAATGAGATCGCCTTGACGATCTTGCTGATTGCTCTAACGCTGGTGTTCTTGCTGGCAACCGCCACGCTGCTGCCTTTTTCTCTGTATAGCGTGGAGGTGGCAAAACTCGGGGCGCCGGTGACGATCACCGTCTTGGTGGCACTCTTGGTGTGCCTCATACCGACGACGATCGGCGGCCTGTTGTCCGCCATCGGCGTGGCCGGGATGAGCCGGATGATGGCCTCCAATGTCATCGCCACCTCAGGCCGGGCCGTGGAAGCGGCGGGCGATGTGGACGTTCTGCTGCTCGATAAAACGGGCACCATCACCTTGGGCAATCGCCAGGCTGCGAAATTCATCCCGGCCGAGGGTGTGACCGACGAGCTATTGGCGGACATCGCGCAGTTGAGCTCACTCGCCGATGAGACGCCCGAAGGCCGCAGCATCGTCATACTGGCCAAGCAACGGTTCAATATACGGGAGCGAAACCTGACTCAGCTTGCCGCGACCTTCGTGCCATTCTCCGCGCACACCCGCATGAGCGGCGTCGACATCGGCACCCGCGAGGTGCGCAAGGGCGCGGCATCCGCGGTGCGGCAGCACATCGAGGCAAAGGGATTTGCGTTTCCTGCGAAAGTGTCGCAGTCGGTCGATGATGTCTCGCGCCAAGGCAGCACTCCGTTGGTCGTGAGCGACGGTGGGCGCGTTTTGGGCGTCATTGAACTCAAAGACATCGTCAAAGGCGGCATCAAGGAGCGGTTTGGAGAACTGCGCCGTATGGGCATCCGCACCATCATGATCACGGGCGACAACCGCTTGACGGCAGCCGCCATTGCCGCGGAGGCGGGTGTCGACGATTTTCTGGCCGAGGCGACGCCCGAAGCGAAGCTCAAGCTCATTCGCCAGTATCAGGCCGAAGGACGGCTGGTCGCCATGACCGGCGATGGCACGAACGATGCGCCCGCCTTGGCGCAGGCGGACGTCGCGGTGGCGATGAATTCGGGCACGCAGGCGGCGAAGGAAGCCGGCAACATGGTCGACCTCGATTCGAATCCGACCAAATTGATCGAAATCGTCGAGGTCGGCAAGCAGCTGCTGATTACGCGCGGTTCGCTAACGACGTTTTCAATTGCCAACGACGTGGCCAAGTACTTTGCCATCATTCCGGCTGCGTTCGCGACCACGTATCCGCAGTTGGCGGCACTCGATGTGATGCGCTTGGCCAGCCCAAACTCGGCGATACTCTCCGCGGTTATTTTCAACGCACTCATTATCGTGCTGCTAATTCCACTCGCCCTTAAAGGGGTCAAATATCGAGCGCTCGGTGCCGCTTCCCTGTTGCGCCGTAATTTATTGGTGTACGGGCTGGGCGGGATCGTGGTGCCCTTTCTTGGCATCAAGGCGATCGACCTGACCCTCGTTGCGCTACGTCTCGTCTAATTGAGAAGGCCAATCATTATGTCTGCCCTGCTGCGTCCGCTGTTTGTCTTGTTTGCGTTGCTCAGTGTCATCACCGGTCTTCTCTATCCTCTGCTCGTCACGGGCATCGGCAAAATTGCCTTCCCCTATCAAGCTTCCGGAAGCATCGTTGTGCGCGACGGGAAACCCGTCGGTTCCGCCCTCATCTCACAATCGTTTCAGGAACCGAAGTATTTCTGGGGCAGGCTATCCGCAACTTCCCCGATGCCGAATAACGCGAGTGCCTCGGGCGGTTCGAATCTGGGTCCCACGAACCGTGCGCTACTGGATGCCGTCAAAGCACGCAGCGACGCGTTGAAAGCGGCTGACCCCGACAATAGACTACCCATCCCCGTGGATCTCGTCACCGCTTCGGGCAGCGGTTTGGATCCGCACATCAGTCCGGCAGCGGCTCTCTATCAAGTGACGCGGGTGGCTGCGGCCAGACACCTAGATCCCGCCGCTCTACGGAAACAAGTGATGGCTGCCGTCGAAGATCCGCAATGGGGGATATTCGGCGAACCGCGCATCAACGTTCTAATGCTCAATCTCGCTCTCGATCGCGGCCAATCAGGGTGATCGCTGTGGTTGCCGGTCGCATGCGTTCTCGGATGTTCAGGTGCGATTCGCGAGGGACCAGCGAACATACCACGGCTCGCCCACGCCATTCTCGTTCGACCTTCCCTCTTGCCAGAGAGTGCGGCCGGGATCGAGCCGAAAGCCGGAGACCGGTTCGTCGGAAAGGTTGGCGGCCAGGGTCAGCACGCCTCTTTCCGCGCCGCGATGGAATTGCCAGCGCACCGCCACCGCCGATGGGCCGAGCACTTCGTAGGTTGCCGCGTGGGCCCCTATTCCCGGTAGCA
>Ga0137412_10004931_pt1 | contig 10667 bp, 9 predicted proteins | sample CZODoug2_1_16fun_FD_122160 | JGI IMG/M metagenome (GOLD analysis project Ga0137412, IMG submission 122160) | Vadose zone soil fungal communities from Angelo Coast Range Reserve, California, USA - CZODoug2_1_16fungal (Hybrid Assembly) | ecosystem: Environmental > Terrestrial > Soil > Vadose zone... | reverse complement strand
TTTTATCGCACATCGATTCGAGCCCGGTTCCGTTTTTGCCTTCACGAATTTGGCGAACGAGCGGCCATTTCGAGAGCAAAGCACCAAGCGAGGTCATGGCAAAATTCTGCTGTTTCAATCTCTAGGGGGCGCCAGCTGATGGGTCAAACCAAATGTTCGCGGGTCTTCACGCGAATCTTCTCGACGCGAGCGGGCGGACGATGATTGGCAACAGAATCGAGACCGCCATCAATCCCGCGATTCTACCAAATGGCGATTGTCCTACCTGCGACTCTTATGACGCGCGATTCGCCGAGCTGCTCATCCAAAGATTGCCAACGAGGCCTCGCGGACCGAAGCAATGCAATACTCACCAATCTCAATACAAATTCCAATATCCTTCCTGCGCCACCACGACGCAATACATACAATGAAAAAGACGAAAATAATTATCGCTGGCGGCGGGTTTGCCGGTCTCTATGCCGCCAAGTATCTGGATAAGAGGTTGGCGCGCAGGCCGGACATCGAAGTGACGCTGATCAGTCGCGAAAATTTTATTCTCTTCACGCCGATGCTGCATGAGGTCGCCGCCGGTGATCTTTCACCGACCGACATCGTCAATCCACTCCGACGCATTCTTCGTCACGTAAATGTCGTCCAAGCTGATATTCAGGCGATAGACCTAACGACAAAAAAAATCCGCTGTGTGGCCGGCGTACGGAATATGGAGCTTGAATTCGAGTTCGATCATCTCCTTCTGACGATTGGTTCGGAAACGAACTTCTTTGACTTGCAAGGCGTGCGGGATTGGGCCGTAACTATGAAAAGCCTTTCCGACGCCGCACTGCTGCGCAATCGAATGGTGGAACTGTTAGAAGAAGCTTCCCTGGAAAAGGACGAGGCGACGCGCAGAGAGCTACTCACGTTCGTTACCGCTGGCGGCGGTTTCGCCGGCATTGAAACCACCGGCGCGATTAATGACTTCGTGCGCGAAACGGTGAAGTTCTATCCATCATTGCGCGAAGAGACGATTCGAGTGGTGGTGGTTCATCCGGGCAAGTTTCTTTTGCCTGAACTGGGCGAGGAGCTGGGACGCTACGCCGAACAAAAATTGTCTAAACGCAAGGTAGAAATAATCAAAGGCGTGCGTGTCGCGGGGTATGATGGTTCGGTGGTTAAACTGACTGACGGCACATCCATTCGCGCGACGACTCTCATTTGGACGGCTGGTGTTAAACCAAGCGCGGCCATTGAATCGCTAGGCTGCAAGAAAGAGCGAGGACGTCTTCTGGTGAACGAATATCTCAGCGTTCCGGGGGTCAGCGGGTTATGGGCCGCGGGCGATTGCGCCGCGGTTCCCAGCGGTGAAGTAGGTCAGTTTTGGCCGCCAACCGCTCAGCACGGTTTGCGGGAGGCGATAACAGCGGCAAAGAACATCGAAGCCGCGATCGTGGGGCGTCCGCTGAAGCCATTCGTCTTTACCACTCTCGGACAGCTGGCGACTATCGGCCGTCGCACGGGCGTCGCGATGATCTTTGGGTTCAAGTTTTCGGGTCTTATCGCCTGGGCGATGTGGCGAAGCATTTATTTAATGAAGCTACCGCGCCTGGCCAAGAAGCTCCGTGTCATGATGGATTGGACGCTGGACCTTTTGTTCGGCCGAGAGATCGTACAGATGATAACGTTGCACGATGTCCAGGCGCTGAGCGATCGGCTGGCTCGCATTCGAGCTCAAACAAAGCGAGGATCAGAAGAACAAACCAGTTTAGCAACCAACGTCAGGAGTTCATGACCTATGGCTAAGAAACGAGTAGCAGATGCTCCGGATGGCGCACCGCTTGCGCCGTCGTGCGTCATGATCATTTTCGGCGCGGCCGGTGATCTAACGAAGCGTCTGGTCGTCCCCGCGCTCTACAACCTGGTGGGTGCGCGGCGGCTACCTGACGAATTCCGGATTGTCGGCGTGGACCTCGCCTCGAAGACAACAGAGGAATGGCACACCGGTTTAACCGAGACAATGCAGGGATTCGTCGGCAGCGACGCCGAATTTGCAGTCGACCATATTGACCAGAACGTCTGGCAATGGCTGACCGATCGCATGAGCTATTTGCAAGGCGACCTAACAAATGCCGAAATGTACCGCCGGCTTGACGCGCATCTCGCCGGACTCGACAAGACAGCAGGAACCGCGGGCAACCGCCTCTTCTATCTCGCGATTGCGGACCGCTTCTTCGGTGTGGCGGTTGCGGGTCTCGGAGCCGCGGGTCTGGTCACGGAAAGAGACGGACAATGGCGTCGAGTCGTGATCGAGAAGCCTTTTGGCCATGACTTGAATTCGGCCAAGGCGCTGAACGCCGAAATACTAAAACACCTGCAAGAGCATCAGATCTACCGGATCGATCATTTTCTAGGCAAAGAAACCGTGCAGAACATCATGGCGCTACGGTTCGCCAACGGTCTGTTCGAGCCGATCTGGAATCGAGAACACCTTGATCACGTTCAGATTACCGCTGCCGAGACTGTCGGGGTGGAGCAGCGGGGGAAATTTTATGAGAAAACCGGCGCATTGCGCGACATGGTTCCCAATCACGTATTTCAACTACTGGCAATGACGGCGATGGAGCCGCCGATCTCCTTCGATGCCGATGCGGTTCGGGCGAAAAAGGCGGAAGTGATTGAGGCCATACGTCCACTCGATCCTGCGCAAGCGCTCAAGAACGCAGTGCGCGGCCAATACGATGCCGGCACCGTCCTGGGCAAGGCCGTCCGGGCGTATCGCCAGGAGTCTGACGTAGCTCCGGATTCGAATACCGAGACCTACATCGCCTGCAAGTTGCAGATAGATAACTGGCGGTGGGCAGGTGTCCCGTTCTACTTGCGTACCGGCAAATACCTGAAGCGGCGGGTAACGGAGATAGCAATCCGTTTCCACCAGGCGCCGTTTACCCTTTTCCGCGACACAGGCGTCGAGCGAATGCATCCCAATTGGATGATCCTGCGCATCGAGCCGTGTGAGGGTATCGGGCTAGAGTTCGCGGCTAAGCGTCCCGGCCCGACCGTGAAGCTGAGCAACGTCACCATGGACTTCGCCTACGAAGACTATTTCAAGACCGCGCCGAACACCGGCTATGAGACCCTCATCTACGACTGCATGATCGGTGACGCGACCTTGTTCCAGCGCGCCGATAACATTGAGGCAGGCTGGGCAGCTGTTCAGCCGATCCTGGATCTTTGGGCAGATAATCAGCCGTCCTTTTTTCCAAACTACACTGCTGGCAGCAACGGCCCGGCCGCGGCTGACGAGCTACTCGCGCGCGACGGTCGCGCCTGGCGGCCTCAGGACCTAACCAATCACCGATAAATTATGAAAGCGACACAACAACTCCACAATCTGGGCCAGAGCCTCTGGCTCGATAATATCACTCGTGACCTGCTGAATAATGGGACGCTTGAGCGTTATATCGCAGAGCTCGCCATTACAGGGCTAACGTCAAACCCAACGATCTTCGATCACGCAATTAAGAACAGCAGTAGCTACGATCGCGCGATTCGAGATTATGCAAGCAAAGGTAAGAGCGGCGAGGAACTCTTCTTCCAAGTGGCGTTGGAACACCTTACGCGCGCCGCAGACCTGTTTCGACCTGTCCACGATCGGACCAACGGGCTGGACGGATGGGTATCCCTGGAAGTTTCGCCGTTACTGGCGCATAACACCGCGAGCACTCTGGCGGAAGCGAAGCAGTTATTTGCGCGCGCGAATCGTCCTAACCTGCTAATCAAAATTCCTGGAACCAAGGAAGGTCTTCCAGCAATCGAGGAAGCTATTTTCGCGGGAATTCCGGTCAATGTGACCCTCCTGTTTTCACCGGAGCAGTATCGAGCAGCCGCCGAGGCTTACATCCGAGGCATCGAGCGCCGCATCGACGCTGGACTGAATCCAAAAGTGGGATCGGTAGCTTCGGTGTTCGTGAGCCGGTGGGATACCGCGGTCGCCGGCAAAGTTCCACCCGAACTTGCGAACAGGTTAGGTATTGCGATAGCTCGTCGTACCTACCAGGAGTACGTCAAACTACTCGGTTCATCCCGGTGGCAGCGCGCTTTCAATGAAGGTGCGATTCCGCAACGGCTACTGTTTGCTAGCACCGGAACTAAAGATCCGAAAGCGTCCGATACACTTTACGTTGAAAGCCTGGCGGCACCGCTAACGGTGAACACGATGCCGGAGGCGACGCTGCAAGCTCTAGCCGATCACGGCAAGGTAGATGGCCTACCAGCAAAAGACATGAACGATAGCGCTCGCACTCTCGACGATTTCGTCAAAGCGGAAGTGAACCTGAGTGCGCTCGGCGCGCAGCTCCAGGAAGAGGGAGCAACTTCATTCGTTAAGTCGTGGAACGATTTACTCAATGTAATCTCATCGAAAACTGCGGCACTTCAGCAAGCAGCCTAAATTATGCAAAAAAGGAGAACATCACTTAAGCGGTTACCGGCCTGGAAGGCCCTAGCCGAACATAGCAAAGAGATCAGAAAGCTACACTTGCGCGAGCTATTCGCTAGCGACTCTACCCGCGGCGAAAAGCTCGTCGCGGAAGGTGCAGGACTGTTTGTGGATTATTCCAAGAACCGAGTCACTGAAACCACCCTGAAGCTGCTCCAGCAGCTCGCCGAGGAGTGCGACGTGCGCGGAAGGATCGACGCCATGTTTCGCGGCGAGAAAATAAACACGACCGAAAAACGCGCCGTGCTGCACGTCGCATTACGGGCGCCGAAGAATGCAACCATCCTCGTCGACGGCAAAAACGTTGTGCCGGCAGTCCACGACGTGCTCGACAAGATGGCCACTTTTAGTGACCGGATCCGGAGCGGCGAATGGGTCGGGCACACAGGTAAGCGAATTCGGAACATTGTTAATATAGGTATCGGCGGCTCTGACCTCGGGCCGGTAATGGCCTACGAAGCTCTAAGACACTACACGGATCGCAGCCTCACCTTTCGCTTCGTCTCCAACATCGACGGGACCGACTTCGTGGAGGCTACCCGCGATCTCGATCCAGCGGAAACCCTGTTCATCGTTTCGTCCAAAACCTTCACTACGCTGGAAACAATGACTAACGCGCAAACTGCGCGGGACTGGCTCTTAAAAGGATTAGGCGGCGACAAAGCTGCTGTAGCCAGGCATTTCGTTGCTGTTTCCACAAACGCCGAGAAGGTCTCCGCCTTTGGCATTGATACGGACAACATGTTCGGCTTCTGGGATTGGGTAGGTGGACGTTACTCGATGGATTCTGCCATCGGCTTGTCAACCATGCTGGCAATCGGACCAGACAACTTCCGAAGCATGCTCGACGGCTTCCATCAGATGGACGAGCACTTTCGCACCGCGCCTTTCGAGCAAAACCTGCCAATTCTTCTTGGGTTACTCACCGTCTGGTATACGGACTTCTTCGATGCGCAGACAGTCGCCGTCCTTCCCTACGAGCAATACCTGAAACGATTTCCGGCTTACCTCCAACAGCTAACGATGGAGAGTAACGGCAAGCACGTCACTTTAGATCGGAAACAAGTCAACTACGACACCGGGCCTGTCTATTGGGGTGAACCTGGGACGAACGGGCAGCATTCGTTCTATCAGTTGATCCACCAGGGCACGCGCCTTATTCCGTGTGATTTTATCGCCTTCGGTCACGCACTTACGCCGCTCGGCCGGCATCACGACATGCTCCTGTCCAATGTCTTCGCGCAGGCTGAAGCGCTCGCTTTCGGCAAGACAGCAGAACAAGTAAGGGCGGAAGGTACGCCTAAGTGGCTGGTGCCGCATCGGGTCTTTGAAGGTAATCGGCCGTCGAATGTTATCCTCGCTGACCGGCTAACTCCTGAGGTGCTCGGCAAGCTGGTGGCGCTTTATGAACACAGCGTTTTCACTCAGGGTGCGATCTGGAACATCAACTCCTTCGATCAATGGGGCGTAGAACTCGGCAAAGCTCTAGCTCAACGAATCATTCCGGAGTTAGAAACTCCGTCAGAGCCGGAGCTGAAACACGATAGCTCAACCAACAATCTGATCCGCCGCTACCGGCAGATGAAACTACAGTCATGAAAAGGCAAATCGAGAGCATCTTCGAAGCTTCAACAAAGAAAAATACTTCCACAATGTAGCTCAACTGACGGAGAACAAATTATGAATGAACAGACCACAATGCAGCTCGGGATGATTGGCCTTGGCCGAATGGGTGGGAACATGGTACGACGCTTACTGGCGAAAGGACAAAAATGCGTCGTGTTTGATCGCTCCCCCAAACTAGTCGGCGATCTGGTCAAAGAGGGAGCAGAAGGAGCCAGCTCGTTGGCAGATCTCGTAACAAGGCTCGAGCGACCGCGAGCTATCTGGCTGATGGTGCCGGCTGGGGTAGTTGATCAGACCATCGGTGAGCTGTCACCGCTGCTCGAGAACGGCGATACCATCATAGACGGCGGCAACTCTTATTATGTGGATGATATTGAACGCGCGAAAGGGCTACGCTCCTTAGGTATTCACTATATCGATGTCGGAACCAGCGGCGGCATCTGGGGCTTGGAACGTGGTTATTGCATGATGATCGGCGGCGAGGCAGAGATAGTTCAGCGTCTCGATCCTATTTTTGCCGCGCTTGCGCCGGGCCGTGGTCAGGTGCCGCGCACCCCCGGCCGCGACAAACTTGGCGGGACGGCCGAACAAGGTTACCTCCATTGCGGGCCGAACGGCGCCGGCCATTTCGTGAAGATGATCCATAACGGGATCGAGTATGGAATCATGGCCGCCTATGCGGAAGGTATCAGTGTTTTGAAAGGCGCTAACGCAGGCAAGCGTGAAAGCGAAGTAGATGCCGAGACGACGCCACTGCGGAATCCGGAGCATTACCAGTACGACCTCAACATAGCCGATATTTCCGAAGTCTGGCGGCGCGGCAGCGTCATTGCGTCCTGGCTGCTTGATCTAACTGCATCTGCGCTTACGACCGACCCGCAGCTCGCGAATTTTGCCGGCCGAGTTTCTGATTCAGGGGAAGGCCGTTGGACAATCAAGGCAGCGATCGATGAAGGCGTGCCGGTGCCAGCGTTGACGGCGGCTTTGTATGAACGTTTTTCCTCGCGCGGCGAAGCTGATTACGCCGACCGAGTGTTATCCGCGATGCGCTTTGGGTTCGGTGGTCACTTGGAGAAACAACAAGCTAAAGCGGCTTAGAGTATATGAGTGTATCCGCGACACATGCGACCGCTAACAAGGAACGTGAGGTATCCTCTACCAGAACGCCTGCTACGATTCGCCTTCTTCTTGCCGATGTAGATGGCACCCTGGTGACTCACGAGAAGGTGCTAACGCAGCGTGCGCGCGCTGCGGTAGCAAAAATGCGGAGCGCGGGAATTCAGTTCGCGATTACCAGCGGCCGCCCGCCGCGTGGCATGGAAATGCTGATCGCGCCGTTGGCACTCACGACACCTATTGCTGCTTTCAATGGCGGCATGTTTGTTAAGCCAGACCTATCCGTCATCGAACAACGTGTGCTGCAGGCCGACGTTATCGAGCCTGCGATGGAGACGATGCGGAAGCATGGACTCGACAGCTGGATCTATCGTGGCACGGAGTGGTTCGTGCGCGACCGCCACGGACCACATGTCGATCGCGAAGAATGGACGGTGAAATTTTCTCCCACGGTGGTGTCGAACTTCGAAGGCCTTACCAACGACGTGGCGAAGTTAGTCGGAGTAAGCGACGATCTGGAGGCGGTCCGCAAATGTGAAACAGCGGTGCGCGAGCAGTTCGCGGCGAAAGTTCACACGAGACAAACCAATCCTCAGCGCGAAACCTTGGTCTCAGCCGCGCGTTCGCAGCCTTACTACCTCGACGTTACTCACCCGGAAGCGAACAAAGGTTACGTCGTTACGCGCCTGTCCGAAATGCTCCGCATTCCGACACAGCAAATTGCCACCATCGGTGACATGCCTAACGATATGGCGATGTTCGAAAAGAGCGGGACCAGCATTGCGATGGGGCAGGCCGCTGAAGAAGTGAGATCCGCGGCCACCCACACCACAAGTTCATCTGAAGAAGAAGGTTTCGCTAAAGCCGTCGAAGACTACGTTCTGAATCCATTCGACTCGGCCTGAGGCCTCGCTCATGACTACGCTTCGCGCAGCAATTTTATGCAGATCAGCTCGACCCGTGCGCGAGTCGAAGGACGTTTAGTGTGCTACACCTGTTGCCGTGTATTTTCGTCTACATTCTGCGAACGGCGTCGAATACACTCTATATCGGAGTCACTCAGGCACTAGATCAGCGGATTGACGCGCACCACAGCGGTGGAGACGCCGGATGAAGGCAAGCTTTCGTTGAATTGGAACCGGGAGGTGCGGCCTAACATGCGTGTAGTTCTTTGGACTTATCCCAAAGGAGGGATTACAGACAACCTCCCGAGTGGCAGCGGAAAATCTCGCAAAGGCGAAATATCCGTGCTCTGGCGCGCGCGCGAACGTGTGAGCATGAATTCGAATGATCCTCGACACGCATCTGAGCTGTGCAGCTTCTGCAAGTCAGATCAACCGATGCGACCAGGCGCGGACGACAAGGAATGGAGGTGGATCGCGTGATGAGCAGTCGCATACTAGCAACTGGCGATTCGCTGAGCGACCCTGGAGCGGCGATGTCGGCGCGGCGGCCGTTCCCGCTCCGCACGCTTATGGTTTGTTTCACAGTCTGGCTTATCGCCACCGAGGTCCTCATCTTCGATCAGATTAAATTTGACGCAAAGGCCGAGCTTCTCGAGCAAGCCGCGCGGGCACTTCCCGAACCGCGGGTTATGGTCCCGACTGAACGGCCGTCCAATCTCCCAAGCGGTGCAAAGATGGAGAGGTTATGAAAGCAAAGAATTTCAAACCGTTCAACATGCGCACTCACGAATCGCTGCGTGAGGAAACTTGCGGTAATACAACGGGCCTCGTTGCACGGTGGCAGACCAGACTGGAAGCGAGGCCTGGCTACGGCGTCTGCAAGTTGCGTTTGCAGTTCGCACCTTCGGAGCCACAAGCAATTACTAACTTGAACCTGTAGGAGCAATAACCATGATCTCAATCTCAATCGCGTGCGGACTTGTTATTTGCCTGTTTCAGCTGAATGTGGGGAGGCTAGTGGTCAGGATTAATCCTGCCATCGAATCCCCTGTCGAACGCGAATAGCAACAGAGGTAGACTCGGAGCAGCGAAGAAAAATGTGATGGCATTCATTAATCCCGCCGCTCTTCCGGCATTGCGAATTTGCCGGAGCGCTGTTTCTCATCATCTATCTGCTCGCCGGCGCCTACGTCTTCCGCCGCCGGGGTCGCCTCTTTGGTCGCGACCCTCGCGTTGATGGTGACAATGAAGCAACTCGCCATGTACGCGTTGAAGTCATTTTGATCGTGTGGCTAGGCCTTACCACGTTGCTTGTTGTCGAGTGGGTAGGACTCTGGATAAACTGACCCATCGCGATTGCGATGGGAGGTCAAAATGAAGTACACGAAATCCAGCCGGCGGACGTTGCGGGTGCCAGTGTCATTAATTGGCCAAGTTTTTCTGGCGATCAGCGTCGCGCAGGCACGCAACGACGCGCCGCCGAGTTCCGATAAAGCCTGGCTGCCGCCGAAGCTTTCAGATTACGAAAATCAACTTGCCGGCCAATGTTTTCACGAAGCTGAAACTGGCTCGCGTGTCTCAATCAACCCTCGAAAAACCTACAACCTGGCAGAGTTGATCGATATCGCGCAGCGCAGTAACCCGGAAACACGTGTTGCCTGGGAGCGCGCCCGGCAGGCCGCGGCTGCGGTCGGTCTAACGGAGAGCGCCTATTACCCGTACCTCGTCGCCGCTGCGGCGGGAGGATACGACCGGGCCTTTATTCCGTTTCCAACGTTGCGCGTTAAGCAACAAACGCCGCCGACCAACGGCAACCTGCCGAACGTGGAGATTGTCGGCGGCGGTACCTTAATCACCGAATCGTTGCTAGCGCGTGCTGAGTTAAACGCGAAATGGCTGCTGCTCGATTTTGGCGAACGAAAAGCGACCAGGGCAGCAGCACGCGAGCAGCTGATGATGGCAAATGTCGGCTTTAACGGAACGCACCAAAAAATTGTGTTTGACGTGACCGACCGCTTCTACCAACTCGGCAACGCGCGGCAAAAGGTGATGGTAACTCAGAGCGCGCTGGACGCGGCGAAAACCGTGGAGCAGGCAGCGCAGGCCCGGTTCGATAACGGGCTCGCCACCAAACCTGAACTACTCCAGGCCCAACAGCAGAGTGCACAATCAAATTTTGACGTTCAGGCAAGCCTCGGCGCGGAGAGCGACGCCAGAGTTGCTCTCATCGAGAGCATCGGTCTTCTGCCGACTGTGTCGCTCAAAGTGGCAGATCTGCCGGAGCAAAGCGATCGGGGTCGTCAGACGGCAGATTCCGTCGGTGAACTAATCACAAAAGCTTTGTCCCAACGGCCGGACCTGGTCGCGAAGCTTGCCAATGTCCGCGCCAAGGAACAGGGGATTCTGAAGATCCGCGCCGAGTACTATCCAAAGGTCACGCTTGATGCGCACGTTTCCGAAACCGACCTGCAGGTCAGCGTCGCCAAATCGGACTACTTCGGCGGCACGCGGCCGACCTTTGGCGCCTTTCTTACGATGAACGT
>Ga0137412_10004929_pt1 | contig 10668 bp, 11 predicted proteins | sample CZODoug2_1_16fun_FD_122160 | JGI IMG/M metagenome (GOLD analysis project Ga0137412, IMG submission 122160) | Vadose zone soil fungal communities from Angelo Coast Range Reserve, California, USA - CZODoug2_1_16fungal (Hybrid Assembly) | ecosystem: Environmental > Terrestrial > Soil > Vadose zone... | reverse complement strand
GCCGCCCAAAACGAAAGGAGTCGCATGATGACCGGGTTCACGCTTCCACGAATGCCCGCCGACGAGGAGCTGCGCGCCTCCGCCGAGCAGTGGCTCGAGCCGCTCAGCCCTTGCCTCTACGAGAACTGGCCGTTGCCTCTGAAAGGCCTGTCGTTCCGCACGATGCGGTTAACGTGACGAAAACCGAGATCCAGGCGATCCTCGACACATTTGACGAGAAATATGATGCACCGGTGCTGGCGGCCATCGAAGCGAAGATTCATCTACCGAGAGCAGTTTCGCGCCGATGGCCGCCGGACGTATGACGCGCGCGTGCAGCATGTTCAGCAGCGTGAAGGTGAAACTGTTTTTGATCTTCGTATTCACCGTCCTCGGGTCGGTTTCCGTCGTGGCTTATGGCGTGACCCGTTACACGCGAGCCGCGTTCGAAGAGCTGGACACGCAACGTACCGAGGCGATCGTCGCACAATTCCGACAGGAATTTAGGCAGAGCGGAGATGGAATCGCCCAGCAGGTGAAAAACATCGCCGATGCGGACATCACGCTGCGCGTGGCGATCGATTTGGCGCGGTCGAGCGCGGATCAATCGTTGTACGTTCACGACGCTACCGGAGCGGCACAGGACCACCAGTTGGACTTTGTCGAGCTGGTCGGATGGGACGGAACCGTAATTTCTTCCGCTCAGAATCCCTCGCGGGTTGGCTCTAAGAACGATTGGGTAAAAGCGACGAAAGATTGGAACGCGACGCCGGCTTTTTTGAAGAAGGAAGATCTGGCGGATAGCGCGGCACTTTCTTTGACGGCGGTGCGCTCGGTCTCTGGAGGAAACGACAAAAGTCTGTACATCGTCGGTGGGCGCCGCCTGGACCAGAATTTCCTGTACACGCTGGTGCTTCCGTCAGGGATGCGTGCGTTATTGTACGTTAACCTCGATCCGGGATTCAGTCCCACGGCCCTTCTAAGTGGCGTGAAAGAAGGGATCGAACAGCCGGAGCGATTGCAACCGCTGATCGAGCAAATTCGGAAACAGCCGCAGACTCTGGTTCGAACCATCAATTGGAATTCCGACGCAGCGTCGGCCGAGACGTTTCATGCCATGCCGCTTTTGGGACGCAACAACGAGCTGCTGGGCGTGCTTCTGGTGGGTAGCTCGCGGAGCCAATTGGTGCTGCTGACGAACCGCATCGTGATGACGTCGGCGGCGGTTGCGGCGGGGGCGCTGCTGATCGGTCTGCTGGTGAGTTTGTGGGTGGCCGCGCGAATTACGCGGCCGGTGAGGGAGCTTGCCGACGGCGCTCGGGAAGTGGCGGCAGGGCGATGGGAGACACGCATCGACGTGCGTGGGCTCGACGAAATTGGGCAGCTTGGCATCGCGTTCAACGATATGACTCGAACGCTGGCGATCCAGCGCGACCGCTTGCTGCAAACCGAGCGGGTTGCGGCGTGGCGCGAACTGGCGCGGCGGCTGGCACACGAGCTGCGCAATCCGCTATTTCCGCTGCAAATTACGGTGGAAAATCTGCAGCGCGCGAAACATCTGGACGCGAAACAGTTTTTGGAGGTTTTCAACGAGTCCACAGCGACACTGAAGGTGGAGCTTGCCAATCTGAATGCCATCGTCGGCCGCTTCAGTGATTTTTCGAAAATGCAGGTCCCCCAATTCGTTCGTATGGACGTGAACGAGGCCCTGCGCAATATCATCCGCTTGTTCGAACCGCAATTTAACGTTGTGGGCAAGCCTGCGATCGCGACCGAGTACGCCCTCACCGAAGCACTGCCCGAAATCGATGCAGACCCGGTGCTGTTACATCGTGCCTTCCAAAATCTGGTGTTGAATGCGCTGGATGTTATGCCGACGGGCGGCACCATTACGCTGCGCACGGGCGAGCGTGGCGCGAACGTGTTGATCGAGATTTCCGATTCCGGCGAGGGCCTGACACCTGAAGAATGCGAGCGACTTTTCACACCGTATTACACCACTAAGCAGCAGGGAACCGGCCTGGGCCTCGCGATCGTGCAGTCGATCATCAGCGATCATCACGGTACGATCAGCGTGTCCAGCGAGGAGGGCCATGGCACAACGTTCCGCATCGAATTGCCGAAACGGCAAGCCAACGCCACGGTGGCGCGCGGTGACGAGCCCAGCGCACCTAGTGATGCGAAACCGAAAGACAACGACAAGGACGTTCCTCCGACATTTGCGGCGGCTTCTGACTGACACGACGCGGAATCATGAGCTCCGGAATTCTCGTAGGCATTTCGTACACAAAGGACGGATATTTGCCGCGCAAAGCCCACCTCCTGTTGGTTGACGATGATCCAAGCACGTTGGCTTCGCTCTCTCGCGCGTTTCGGCTGGCCGGCCACGAAGCAACGGTTTGCGACAATGCAAACCGGGCGTTGGACTTGATTCGCAGCGAGGCGTTTGACCTGATCCTCTCTGATGTCGTTATGCCCGGCAAGAATGGAATCGAGTTCCTGGAAGACCTGAAAAAGACTGGCGTGAAAATCCCCATCGTCCTGGTTTCTGGAGAAGCGAACATCGAAATGGCCGTCCGAGCCACCAAACTGGGCGCCCTGGATTTCCTCGAGAAGCCTCTGTCCACCGACAAGCTGCTGGTCACGCTGGAAAACGCTTTGCGCCTTTCGCGCCTGCAGGAGGAAAATCGCCAACTGCGCGACCGCCAGGGAAAGCATGATCTGGTGGGTTCCAGTCCCGCGATGACGAAGCTTCTGGCTCAGGTCGAGCGCGTGGCGGCAAGCGAAACGCGCGTGTGCATCCTCGGTGAGACTGGCACCGGCAAGGAGTTGGTTGCGCGCGCTATTCACGAAAAGTCCGGGCGCCACGAAAATGCGTTTGTCACACTCAACTGCGCAGCGGTGCCGGCGGAATTGATCGAGTCCGAGCTTTTCGGTCACGAAAAAGGCGCGTTCACGGGAGCGGCTGCCAAACACTTAGGAAAATTCGAACAGGCTGACGGCGGCACACTGTTCCTGGACGAGATTGGTGACATGCCCGTCGCGATGCAAGCGAAATTGCTTCGTGTGCTGGAGGAGGGTGAAGTCGAGCGCGTCGGTGGGGACAAGCCGATCGGTGTAAATGTTCGGGTTGTCGTGGCCACACATCGCAATCTGGAAGACCTCGTGAAGCAGAATACATTTCGGCGGGACCTGTTTCATCGGATCTATGTCTTCCCGCTGGTACTGCCGCCGTTGCGCGAGCGTCTGGAAGATTTTCCGGTGCTGGTGGAGCACTTTACTCGGCAGGTGGCGGCGCAAAACGGCTGGAAAGAGAAAATCTTCGCCAAAGATGCGATTGACGAGTTACGGCGTTACGCCTGGCCGGGCAATATTCGTGAGCTCCGCAACGTGGTGGAGCGACTGGTACTCCTTGCCGGCGAAGACCCGGTTGCTGCCTCCGACGTGCGCTTGGTGTTGCCTTCGTCGCACGGAGCCTCGAGTTTGTCTGAAAGTGGTTCGGGAAGCGGAACACTCGCGGAGCGGACTGAGCGATTCGAAAAGGAAGTATTGCTGGCGGAAATTCACCGCCAAAATTTTCACATGACGAATGTGGCTCGCGCGATGGGTCTGGAGCGGAGTCATCTTTACAAGAAATGTCAGCAGTTGGGGATCGATCTTCAGTCCATGCGCAAGCCGGAATAACGGAATTACCTGCCTCGATTAATTTGCGCCCAGTAGGCGTCTAAAGGCGGTTCGTCCGAGGGGTTGTGGTGCGCCCAGCTAAGGTATTGATAACAGGGCGTATTTTGTGCTTGACAGGGAATTGCTGATTGCGATATAAGATTTGCATATTGCAATAACAGGCGGTGCGCTCATGACCCTCGGCGACAAACTACGATCCTTACGCGCAGTAGAAGGCTCGCTCCGCAGCTTGGGCCGCCCGATGACGCAGCTCGAGTTAACGCGCGCGATGAAGCGCGAAGTTGGCCGCGGATTGAGCCAGGCGTATCTCTCGCAGATCGAGGGCGGCTCTCGGCCCCACCTGACGCAGGCCACGCGGGAACTGCTGGCGCGTTTCTTTCGCGTCTATCCCGGCTTTCTGGTGGATGACCCGGAAGGATATTCGCTGGGTCTGCAGTCCGACTTGCGGGCTACGGATGCGAAGGTGGACCGCTGGTTGTACGCAGGTGTGGAAGAGTTTCCGGCCGATCCGGAATTGAGCGAGGCGCTGCTGACGATCGCGGAGGTCCCGGACTCGCGGCAAGCGCTCCTGCTGCTTTCAGAGATCCTTCGCGCGCCAGGACTCGCCGATAGGCTCGGCGAGGTTTTGCGTCCCGTGCGCATTCAGGGTAGCGGGCATCCGCCGCCTTCAGGCGCAGGTTCTCTCCGGAACTAACCGGAAAGTTTCGCGTCTCGAATCCCGGTCTGCGCACTGGCGTGCGCTCGAGGTGCTCTATGACGTGGTCCGATGTTTACCTCTTCTGTTTTTTGGTCGGATTCGCTTTCAGTGCGCTGACATTTCTTGCTGGCGCGTTTCACATCCACCTGCCGTTCCGTCTGCACTTGCCGGCGCACGGCGGTCATTCCGGCGGCGGGGATAGCATCGGCGTTGGCGTTAAGGGTGGAACAGGCCGAGCGACCAGCCATGTTTCGTGGCTCAACGCCTCGACAATGATGGCGTTTCTCGCGTGGTTCGGCGGCGCAGGCTACGTCCTCACGCGCGGGTCGCATTTGGTGGCGGCGGTTTGTCTGGTATTCGCTGCACTCGCGGGGCTCATGGCAGGAACGATCGTGTATCGCTTCATGCTGAAGCTCACGCGTGCAAGTGACTCGCAAATGCTTGACGCGGATTACCGGATTGAAGGTTGCGTTGGCACGTTGAGTTTGCCTATACGCGACAAGGGAACTGGCGAAGTGATTTTCTCGCTGGGCGGCGTCCGCAGGTGCGCGGGTGCGCGAAGCGAGGACGGCGAATTGGTGGAGAAGGGCGAGGAAGTGGTGATCGAGCGCTACGAAAAGGGAATCGCGTACGTGAAGCGTTGGGACGACTTCACGAAGTGACTCCTTGCCGCGCAACTCTCACGGCGTGGTAGAGGCGAGAGCAGGTTTCCTCGGGCCGCAAGCCCCGCGAACGGTCCGGGCGAGTTGGAAAAAGGGAGGTCTTATGTTCGATCAAATGACGGTACCGATTGTTGCAGGCCTCACGGTATTGGGGCTGCTTTTTTTCATGGGTGTGCTAGCGAAATTATTTCGGAAGGCAGGCCCGCACGAGGCGCTGATCATTTACGGCCTCCGCGGGACACGCATTGTGAAGGGCGGCGGGACGATCATCTATCCAATGATCGAGCAGTGCCGCGAGTTGTCGCTGGAACTGATGTCGTTCGACGTGGCGCCTCAGCAAAGCTTGTACACCAAGCAGGGAGTCGCCGTCACCATTGAGGCGGTTGCCCAGATCAAAGTGAAGTCCGATCCGGAATCAATCCGCACCGGAGCGGAACAATTCCTGACCAAGCGGCCTGAGCAGCGCGAAGGTTTGATTCGCCTGGTAATGGAAGGCCACCTGCGCGGCATCATCGGACAGCTCACGGTGGAGCAGATCGTCAAAGAACCTGAAATGGTTGCCGATCGCATGCGTTCCACCTGCGCCGACGACATGAACAAGATGGGGCTGGAAGTCATCAGCTTCACCCTGAAAGAAGTGCGCGACAAAAACGAATACATCACAAACATGGGCCGGCCGGACATCGCGCGAATCAAACGCGATGCGGAAGTAGCCGCCGCGGAAGCTGATCGCGACATTGCCATTAAGCGCGCGGAATCGCAACGCGCCGCGGCAGTCGCGAAAGCACAAGCAGACCAGGAGCGCGTCGCAGCGGAAACGGCTTCGCTGACAAAGCAAGCAGAAGCGGAGCGCGACCTGGACATCAAGAAAGCCCAATACTTGGAAACCACGAAGCGCGCGCAAGCGCAGGCCGACAAAGCCTATGAGATCGAATCCAACGTGCAGCAACAGCAGGTGATCCTGCAGGCCGTGCGCGTGCAGCAAGCGGAACGCGAAGCGCAGGTGAAGGTGCAAGATGCCGAAATTGCGCGCCGCGAACGCGAACTGATCGCCACTGTACTGAAGCCGGCGGAAATCGAGCGTCAACGCATTGAGACGCTCGCCGAAGCCGAACGCCAACGCCTGATCAAGGAAGCCGAAGGCAATGCTTCTGCGACGCGGGCGCAGGGCGAAGCGGAGGCCGAGATCATCTTCAAGAAAGGTGAAGCGGAGGCCAAAGCGATGAACGTCAAGGCGGAGGCCTATCAGGAGTACAACCAGGCCGCCGTCGTCGACAAACTGATCACCGGTTTACCGGAAGTGGTGCGCGCGCTCTCCGAGCCCCTCAGCAAGATCGACAAGGTGACCATCGTCTCGACGGGCAACGGCGATGCCGCCGGAGCGTACAAACTGACCGGCGACATCACCAGGATCGCAGCGCAAGTGCCTGCGCTGTTCGAAGCGCTCTCCGGCATGCAGATGTCGGACCTGCTCTCTAAGGTTCGCCTGATTGGCGATAAACCGCCAAAGCCGGCGCCACCGCTGCCGGGCAATTCGTAGCAATCGTCTTCGCCGTGGCGGATCAGGAGTCCGCCACGGCGCTTTCTGTTCTCGAAGACTTCCGTGGGGGGAAGGTCATGGCCGTTAGAAAGATATTATTTCTGAGCTTGTGGGTGCTCGTGGCGGCGTTCGCTCTGTTTCTGGCCATTCATTTTTCGGGCCACGCGCTCCATCTGTTTGAAAATCTTGTGGCTTTGTTCCGGGTGTATGTACCTCGTGGTTAGAAGCGATGAGGGTACTTCGGGTTCTCAGTAACAGGGAAAGGAGAATTACTATGGGGCTTTTAGAACGTGTCAGCACTTTGATTCGCGCAAACATCAACGACGCGATTGATCGCGCCGAAGATCCGGAGAAAATGATCAAGCAAGTGATTCTCGACATGGAGAACCAATACATGCAGGTCAAGACGCAGGTAGCAGTATCCATCGCCGACCAGCACATGCTGGAGAAAAAGCTAAGAGAGAACGAAGACGCGGGCAACGACTGGATGCGCAAAGCCGAACGCGCGGTGGACAACGCGCAGGACGACCTCGCACGCGCGGCACTGGATCGCTATCAAACCTCGCAGAAGCTAGCCCTAAGCTATCGCGAACAGGTAGGCGATCAAAAAGCGCAGGTAGATGCGCTGAAAGGAGCGCTGGTGAAACTCGAACAGAAGCTGGAGGAAGTGAAGTCTAAACGCGAATTGCTGCTGGCGCGGCACCGTCGCAGTATTGCGTTAAGTAAAGCGGCGCGCGCTCAAGGTGCGATTGGTAACCAGGCGAAGAGCGCCACGTTCGACCGCCTCAAAGATCGCGTAAATCACACGGAGGCAGTTGCAAGCGCGGATGCGGAACTCGCCACCGATGATGTCGGCGAGCGCCTCACGCGCATCGACCGCGACACGGAAGTCGAACGGCTACTCGAGGATTTGAAATCGCGCCGCCTTCTTCCTGGCTAAATTTCAGCGGTGCTCAAAGAATATTTTGCTGTGAGGTTGCTCACAGTCCGTCAACGATCTTGTGCGCTAGCGGCAGAATATCATCCAGCCCGCATGGGCACGTCATATACATGATGCGAACAACCTTGTCGCCCTTCCGTACAAAGAGCATAGCTCCCGCGGCGTCGAATGCTTCGTCGCCCAGATTGGCAACCGACGGCGTGATCGATGGACCCATGTTGCCCAGCGCCGCCTTGTTCAACCGCATCTGTAGCCCCGCGGCATTGTTGTCGATCGAGAAGGTAAATACGGGCGCCTCGCCGGGATGTTCACTCACACCGCCATCGGCGCCTGGGCGGGTGCCGTGAAAGATGGTCTTAGCGAAGGTTTCGAAGGTCTCCTGATCCGACTTGTTCATCTCTTTCTTGTGAGTTGCCGTGATATGTTTTGCAGTCAGGTCCCCCTGGTCTCCACTAACGCTATAAGTACATCCGGGCGTCTCACTGTGGTCGGATTCCGCGCGTACGACTTCCATTTTGATCGCTTGACTGACGTCAGCCTTCGAAAGAAGCGAGCAGCCGTCAATGCGACGTAGCGCAGCATTGCTTTCTCTCATTTCATCGGGAGACCGCGTGAGACCGAATTCCTGGGCCTTCTGATGGATGCGATGGCCGACGTACAGCATTGCGGTCGCGACGAAAACGCCGAACACGACAAACACAATCACGACGGCGATCAGAATTTTTACCAGTGGGCTCATGCCCGTCTTGGCTGGCACAAAGCCTGGAGCCGGCGCTGAATAGGCAGTCGGGCTGGCCTGAAGTGGCGGCTGAGCCGGCGGCTGCGGGGGTGCCGGCGTCGCAGCGGCGGGTTGCGAGACATCGCCAACGCGCGTTCCGCACTTCACACAGAATCCCTGCCCGTCCGCCAGCGGGCTCCCGCAATTCCTACAAAATCCAGCCATAAAATCCCCCTTGCGATGTAGTCGATGTGGTACGACGTGTGGCAGCATCCTGACAGAGACGTCACGCTCGGGGCAAGGACTTCGAAATTGACCGCGAGCCGAAGGCCCAACCTCACATTGAGAGACGAACAATCCTTTCTCGCTAGAGATACTTGCGCGGGCTCCCTCGTGCGAGAATAACCGCGTGAATCCGTGGATGATCGCCGGTCCTGCTATCATCACCGCTGCTGCGGGCTTGACGGCGTATGGCGCGGTCAACCCGGCATCTCAATTATTTGGAGCCACGATTCGGCATACCGCCTCGGCACGCGACCTCGCCATTACGTTCGACGATGGCCCGAATCCTGCGATGACTCCAAAACTCCTGGACCTGCTGCAGCGATATCAAGCCCGCGCAACATTTTTTCTGATTGGGCGCTATGTCCGCGAGTGCCCGGATTTGGTTCGAGAGATTTCCGCCCGTGGGCACACCATCGGATGTCACACTGACACTCATCCGAACCTGCTTTTCGCTGGCCCTCGGCGAATTCACGACGAAGTGTTCCGCGGCTCGGATGCGATTGTTTCCGCTACTGCCACCCTGCCGAAGTGGTTTCGCCCCCCGTGGGGTTTCCGCAGTCCCTGGCTCGCCGCCGCAACACGCGAGCTCAATCTGCGTGTCGTGATGTGGTCGCTCCTACCCAGCGATTGGCGCGCTCCGTCGGCCGCCTGGCTGATCGACCGCATGCAGCCGATCGGTACTCGCGCGGCGGCCAACGCCAAAAATGCCACCGGCGCGGGCGACATCCTCTGCCTTCACGACGGCTATCATGCCCGGCAGAACGGTGATCGCGCGCATACCCTGGCTGCCCTCGAGTATTGCCTGCCGCGTTGGCGCGACCTGGGACTTAAATTTGCTACAATCGACGAAGCGGTGAGCACTCCCGCATAAAACGACTATGGACGAGCGAGCCTTTTACACCGAACGAGAGGAAGTTCGAAAAATCAAGCTGGTATGCCCCAGCTGCCGCGGTGAATTTGAGTGCCCCGTGCGTTGGAAGGTGTCCCGAAAAAAGAAAGAGCTACCGCGCGGCGCCGGTGAGGAAGACAAAAAGCGCTTCGCTAAGGCGTCTTCCTTCATGGTGCGTCTGGATGATCTGGTCGCCTGCTATAAGTGCCGTAAACGTTTCGAGCTGACCGGCCAATCTACGGTGCTCATCTCCGATACAGTCGGCGATCCCAACGAGGATCCGGAAAACTTCGGCAATCGCTAAATAGCCACCACAACACATTTGTGATTTTGTACGGGCACAGCACTGCTGGCCCAAACGCACCACTCGATGTCCCGGGTCGGTTTTCTGCGTAACTCCTGCACATTCGCGACTCACGACTTGTCGCCGAGCCGCCCTCTCAAATCTCCGGATACATCTCAAAAAAAGCTTCGATCGACTCGCGAAACGTCGCCTCGATCTCTTCCTTAGTCCCTTCGATCAAGTGCATGGTCACCCGCGCCGTGCGGCCGTTCTTCAGTACCACGGTGGCGTCCTTGACTTCCCCGAGGTCCTCCTCCGGCAACAATCGCATTCCATAGATCAGCGCCAGCTTCGCCATGCGTCCCTCCTGATTTGCCTGCTACCAGCGTAGCTCTGCACAATTCGAGGGTCAAACTTGCGGCTCGAACCTTGGATCCCGGACCGCGGTCATGCACGCATGATTTCCGCAACTAGTTACGTCAATGGACAGACGACGGGTATACTGCAGGCATCCGCATTTCTTCGGTACGCATCGCACTAACGGAGAATCGCCATGAACCGAAACCCCTTGCTGCACCTTGCATCCGCGACGCTGTTCACGTTTTGTGCTTTCGGCGGCGTGGCGCTCGCTCAGCAACCCGACGGGCCGCAAGCTTCGGCGCCCGCTCCGGTGGCGCGGCCGCTGAGAACGGCCTCAACGCGTAACAACGGTCCCGGCGAGCGCATTAGCGTTCCTGCAGGTACGCGCTTCGCCGTCGTCCTGGAGAACGGCATCTCGACACGCGGCGCAAAACCCGGCGATTCCCTCTACTTCCGCACCTCGTTTCCGATCACGCAAGACAATCGCATCGTAGTGCCGGTCGGTTCCTACCTGCGTGGCGAACTGACCGAGTCCAAACGCCCCGGTCGCATTAAGGGCCGCGGCGAATTCCGCATGAAACTCAACACCTTGATTTTCCCCAATGGCTACACCGTCGACTTTAACGCCGCA
>Ga0137412_10004927_pt1 | contig 10673 bp, 9 predicted proteins | sample CZODoug2_1_16fun_FD_122160 | JGI IMG/M metagenome (GOLD analysis project Ga0137412, IMG submission 122160) | Vadose zone soil fungal communities from Angelo Coast Range Reserve, California, USA - CZODoug2_1_16fungal (Hybrid Assembly) | ecosystem: Environmental > Terrestrial > Soil > Vadose zone... | reverse complement strand
TTTTCCGAACAGCGTCTGGGGACTGAAGCCGACGAATCCATCGTTCCCAGTGGTTAATGAACCGCCGATGAGTGCTCCTTATCACTCCATCATTGGCGATCGCGGCAAAGGAGACTGTCCGAACTGCTCTGACGGCGTCGTGCCGTATTGGAGCTCGCATCTCGACGGCGCGAAATCCGAAGTTATTGTTCCCGGCCCGCACGGCTCGGCCGAACTGCCGCAGACTATTGTCGAGCTTGATCGTATCCTGCGTTTACATCTCGGAATCTCTTCGGCCTCAAAAGCCAGTGTCGCTCAGGCGGCGCGTTGAGACTGGCGACAAGTCGAAGCGCAGCAGCTACAACGTCACTGGTTGCAGAAGCTGGAACTGCATCAACGTTCCAGGAGTAATCATTAACGTGCCGGCTGTATGGCCGTAGTGCGCCTGACGCCCCGTCTTTGGCGGGCTACCCGGCTGGAACGCATTCGTCTTCACCGCGACGTTGCGGCCGTTCACCGAAACGGAAATCAGTTCCACTGTGAGCGGATCGTTTTTGCGCGGATTGTAACGAGACGACGCGACCTTTCCGAACACTTTGCTCCCAGCTTTCATTAGAACGTGCCCCTTGACGGAGACATCCTGAGCCAGCTTCGCCTCAAAAGTTCTGCCTACCACAGTTTTCGAGCTGAACGCGCTAACGGTGCTTACTGTGATTGTTGTTCCGGCTGGGAGCGTCGCCGCGTTTGTAGATAAAACCGCGATGCAACCGCAGATTACGGCTATAACAGAGATGATTTTAGTTCGTTTCATATTTCAAATAGCTTGTGGGTTGAGATTTCAATCAGGTGTTTCGTAAGGAGGCTCGTCTGTTGCGATGGGGGTGACTTGCAATGGCGGATTGATCAACTGGAAGACCACCGCTGCAGTGACGCCGGCGGCGAAGTTTGCCAGCAGATAGATCCATATATTGGCCCAATCGGAAATGCCGAGGATGCAAATGCCAAGCGCAACCGCTGGATTGAATGCGTCACCGGAAATATCACCGACCGCAAATGCGCCGGTCATAACAGTCATGCCGATCGCCAGCCCGTAGAATGAATTTCCTGACGTGCCTTCAGCCGTAGCCGCATTCAATACCACATACACGAGCGCGAATGTGAAAAGAAATTCAGCAAGTAACGCCGGGCCTACGTGCGGAGCAATTGGAGTGACAGCCACACCGGCGCGAAAACACTTACTCACGATCAGCGCGGCGAGCGCGGCGCCGGCGAACTGTGCCACCCAGTAAGGCACAACGTCGCTCGCATTGACCTTACCGCGAATTAAGACACCGAGAGTCACTGCCGGATTATAATGCCCCAGATATATGGCCGCCGGCATAAACCATCACCATCAGCGCCGCACCGATCGCGAGCGGGGCGATGACGCCCGCGCCTGCGCCAACTACCGTGCAGCCAATTGTCAAAACCAGGAAGAACGTTCCGATGAATTCGGCGATATACTTGTTCATACTTCTGTTCTTACTCGACGCAGTTTGAAGAAAGCAAGACTGATCAGCAATGAGACTTTGGTCTTATCGCGGTGCGACAACGCCGAGAGTATTGGCCGCTGCCGCAGCGCCATTTCAATTTGCAGACGCTTAATTCACGCCGGATGGACTGGCGGACGGCGTCCTCCTCGGTTTGAACAAACGTGGAAACCTCAATTTGAATTTGCGGGGCGTCGGTGACGCGACTGGAGTTGAAGTGGGACTAGCAGCCACTTCCGTCATTGCTTTTCTGCGGACAGGTCTCGGTTTCGGCGAAGCCGCAGGCGATGTGGCTGCTGAAGGTGATGTGGCGCTCTCGGCAGGCGAGGCCACCTCGGTTTCTTTTTGCGTGCGATGTTTTGGTGGTGAAGGGGATTCGGCAGGCGTCCCAACCAGCAGCTGCGATTGAACTTGCGCAACGCAAATTGTGAGGCCGATCCCAAACACTAATAAAAGAAATTTGCTAGCCATAACGTCCACGCGTTTGCGCTCAGATTGTCGTAGCGGGTTTTCTCTGCTGTTGGAGTCAGTTACCGAGTGGGTTACGCCTCTTACGTCAATCATTCGACAAATACGTCTAACCATTGAGCGACTTCTTTGCGATCCTGAAACACACGGACTTTGATCGGAGAACCTTGACTTAGTACGGCGTGCATCCTTGCCGTAATGAATCATCGTGGAATCTGTAGTAAATTTCCTTGGTCATTCATGTCTTCCTGGTCGCCGGGCCAGTTTCCCGCAAGAAAAATGTCAGGATTAATGCGATGATGATTCCATAGAGCAACGGTTTGAATCCAGCCTGGTAGTGCGCCAACGCAAGACTCGTGTCGCCCTCAGGCATTTCGACGAGCCGCGCTCCGAAGACGGGGCCGAGCAATGCGCTGAACGTGAAGTTAAGGAAGTTGACGACTCCTGTAGCTGTGCCGCCCAACTGCGGCGGATTTGCTTCTTTGATAACCGTGTACGGCAGCATCGCCGCGCCTGATGCAATTCCCATCAAGATTCCCACGGTGTGACCGCGAAGAATTTCCGGATTACCAAACAAGACCCACGCGACGACACCCAGCAGCATGATAGTGCCACCGAGGATGACCGGCTTGCGGCGGCCAAGCCGATCCGAGATGAAGCCGAGCAGCGGACAACCAATCATCCAGCCCAGAGGGACGGTTGCCGCTAATGTGACTGCCGCTTCGAATTCGCGCCCACGCGCTTCCTGCAGAAAACGCACACCCCATGTCATGCCGAGGATCGTGGTAGGAATGAAGAGCAGACCGGAAATAAGACCACAGAGAATGGATTGCGGATTACGAAAGACTTTGCCTAACGAACGCAGTAAAGTTGCCAACGCGGCAGATCCACTCGTGGATGTCTTCGGAGCCTCTTTCGGCAAGAGAATTAGAAGCACGACGCTAATCACCAGGCCGAGGCAGCCGGCGTAGATCCAGAATCGATCCCATGAAACCCCGCCTTTAATAATCGGCCCAACGAAGAACTGGCCGGCCGACCCGCCAGCCATACCGAACATTTGTGTAGCACCAATAAGCGACGCCCCAACCGACGCGGGAAAATTTTTCGTGATCAAATAAACCGCGCCGATAAGCGCGAACGCCCCGCCTGCGCCTTGCAAGAATCGTCCGATGTTTGCCGCAGCCACGTTGCCCGTACCGAACAAAATCGCGCCAATTCCAACAACAGCGGCGCCGATGGGGATGACTCGCTTCGCGCCAAAACGGTCCATCGAAGTGCCGGCGACCAGACTGAATGGCGAATAGCCGTAGTAGAACATCCCGACTATGGCGGAAACGCCGAGCGCATTTACACTGAACGCGTCGGACAGTTGCGGCATCATCACGCTTGGCGCCGAGCGCAACGCGTATTGGTAGAAGTAATAAACGGCAACGAGCAGCCAGGCACCGATTGCCGCGACCGGGAGCTTTGAATTCATATCGCGGAATTCTTCTCAGACCGCCTTCAGACCGGCCGCGCGAAAATGCGAAATCGCTTCATCCATTGTTTCCCGTGACGGAGGTTTAGCATCCCGCATCTGGTACTCCATCCCGAGCTTGTCCCACTTGAACCGGCCCATTTGATGAAACGGCAACACATCGACGCGCTCGACGTTTCCCAAACTAACCGCAAACTCGGCCATGCGATCCACTTCTTCCATGTTGTCCGTCCATCCCGGCACGATAACGAAGCGAATCCAGACTGGATGTTTTCGCGCTGCCAGTCGACGCGCGAATTCATGAACGGGTTTGCTGTCCATGCTGGTAAGACGCTTGTGCAAAGCGGGCTCTATCGCTTTTAGTCCGAGCATCACGAGATCAATCGAGGCGAGATCATTATCCGTAAGTCGTGCGCCCAAAAAGCCATTCGTTTCGAGCGTGGTATGGATTCCGCGTTGGTGCACGGCCGGAAATAATCGAGACAGGAATGGATATTGAAGCAGCGGTTCACCTCCACTAATCGTTAGGCCGCCTTTCATTGTGCGAAGGCCCTGGCGATACTGCGCTACGACTTCCACCGCGCGTTCCAAACGCACCGGGGTCCCGTTCGTCACCTTCCATGTGTCCGGATTATGACAGAAGACACAGCGAAATTGGCAACCACTTAACCAGCCAACGATCCGCACGCCCGGACCATCGACCGCCGAACCGGTGGTGAAGGAATGGATGAATCCCCAGTCTCCGCTTTCCAACGCCGAGCGGATATCTGTTTCGTCGACTTTTTCGCTTGCTGAAAGACGCAAATCAAAGGGGCTGCCGATCGGCGGAGCTGTGGGCTCCATCGCTTCCAGCTTCATATTGTAAGTTACGCCGCGCCGTGAAAAGTGCGATTGATCACATCCATTTGCTGGTCGCGAGTCAGTCGTACGAAGTTCACAGCGTAGCCGGAAACCCGAATGGTCAGTGATGGATATTTTTCGGGATGTTCCACCGCATCGAGCAGCATCGCGCGATTGAGCACATTCACGTTCATGTGATAGCCAGTGGTGCCGAAGTATGCATCCAATACACCGACGAGATTGTTGACCTGGTCATCCGGCGTGCGGCCCAAACCCTCTGGCACCATGGTAGTCGTTAGGGAAATTCCATCCGCAGCGTCGCGATATGGGATCTTTGAGACTGACGCGGCGGAGGCCATGATGCCATGCGAATCCCGGCCATGCATTGGGTTGGCGCCCGGGCCAAACGGTTCACCCTTGCGGCGTCCATCGGGCGTATTGCCAGTGCCTTTGCCGTAAACGACGTTCGACGTGATAGTCAAAACCGATTGCGTATGGATCGCGTTGCGATACGTGGGATGCTTTCGCAGCTTGGCCATAAACATCGACACAACGGCTGATGCAAGCTGGTCCACTCGATTGTCGTTATTACCGAACATCGGAAATTCGCCTTCGGTTTGGTAATCGACAATCAGTCCTGTATCGTCGCGGATTACTTTTACGCGCGCGTAGCGAATAGCCGATAAGCTGTCGGCTATGACTGACAAACCAGCGATGCCGAATGCCATCGTTCGCACCGGCGCATAATCGTGGAGCGCCATCTCGATGCGTTCGTACGAATATTTGTCGTGCATGTAATGGATGACGTTCATCGCATTCACGTACACGCGCGCCAGCCATTCCATCATCGACTCGAACTTGGCGGCGACGTCATCAAAATCCAGATAGTCGCCCTTAACGGGATCGACTTTAGGCCCGATCTGTTTCCCGCTGAGTTCGTCGCGTCCGCCGTTTATGGCATAAAGAAGACACTTCGCGAGATTCGCGCGCGCGCCAAAGAACTGCATCTGCTTTCCCATGAGCATTGGTGAAACACAGCAGGCAATCGCGCCATCGTCGCCCCACGCTCCACGCATGAGCGAGTCGCTTTCAAATTGCAGCGCGCTCGTATCGATGGCGACTTTCGCGGCAAACTTGCGGAAGTTGTCCGGCAGTCGCGGCGAATACCAAATGGTAAGATTCGGTTCCGGCGCAGGTCCCAAATTGTAGAGAGTGTGCAGGAAGCGGAAACTAGTTTTCGTCACCAGAGGCCGTCCATCATCGCCCATCCCCGCAATCGATTCTGTCACCCAGGTTGGATCGCCGGCGAAAAGCTCATCGTATTCAGGCGTTCGCAGAAAACGAACAATCCGCAGTTTGATGACAAAATCGTCGATGATTTCCTGCGCCTGCGATTCAGTCAGCGTGCCTTCGTTGAGATCACGTTCGAAGTAGATGTCCAGAAATGTCGAGACCCGGCCTAACGACATGGCCGCGCCGTTCTGTTCTTTTACAGCGGCCAGATACGCGAAGTAGAGCCATTGCACTGCCTCCTTTGCGTTGCGCGCAGGGCCCGAGATGTCGAAACCATAGTTCTTCGCCATCTCCTGCAATTCCTTTAGCGCGCGGATCTGCTCGCTCAATTCCTCTCGGTCGCGAATGATACTCTCGGTTGACATCTCCGCGTCGAGAGCGGCTTTTTCGCGTTCCTTTTCTTTAATCAACCGCGCGACGCCATAGAGCGGGACTCGCCGATAATCTCCGATGATGCGGCCGCGGCCATAAGCGTCGGGTAGACCCGTCAGAATGTGCGAACTGCGACACGCACGGATGTCGGCTGTGTAAGCATCGAACACTCCGTCGTTATGCGTCTTCCGATACTTGGTGAAGGTATCGTTTATTTCCTGTGGCGCTTCATAACCGTAGGTCTTAAGAGAAGTCAGCACCATTCGCCAGCCGCCGTTTGGCATGATCGCGCGCTTTAGGGGCGCATCCGTCTGAAGTCCCACAATGACTTCGTTCTCCTTGTCGATGTAACCCGGCGCGTGTGCAGTGATGGAGCTCGGGATCAACGAAACGTCGAGCACGCTTTTCTTGCGTTCCTCGACGAACAAGTCTTCCAGTTTTTTCCAAATGCGCTTCGTGCGTTCGGTTGCAGGTGCGAGGAAGGAATCGTCGCCGTCGTAAGGCGTGTAGTTCTGTTGAAGGAACCAACGCACATTGATGTCGCGCTGCCACAAGCCGGGTTTGAATCCGCGCCAGGCTTCTTTCGTGTCTGGTTCTGCAAATGCTGCTGCTTTTTTCTTTTCCGATGACTTCGTCGGTTTCGTCAGGACATCTGTTGCCATATTCGCCCTCGGGTTCGTGCTTCAGCAAAGAACTAGGTTCTGAGCCAAACCTGCTTCGCTGGTCTCCTTGTATTTCGTACTCATGTCCTTGCCGGTGTCAGCGAGGGTTTTGATCGTGGTATCGAGATCAACACGATGCCGTGATGCGATTTCGTTCGTCGCAATCATGTACGCGGTCCAAGCCTTCACTGCGCCGAACGCGCAACGTTCAATGCATGGAACTTGCACGTAGCCGGCAACGGGATCGCAGGTCATTCCGAGATGATGCTCAAGCGCAGATTCGGCTGCGTTCTCCGTCACCAGAGGCGAGGCATCCATCGCCGAAGCAATGAACGCAGCCGACATCGCTGAAGCAACACCGATCTCGGACTGACAACCGCCTTCTGCTCCGGAAAGAGTGGCGTTGTGTTTGCACAAGTATCCGATGGCAGCACCACCGAGCAAACCTTGCCGGACCTTTTCCTGGGGAAGCGCTCGTTTGGTTTGGGTTAAGCCATAAACAATTGCTGGCATTACACCGGCCGAACCTCCTGTCGGAGCAGTAATGACCAGGTGTCCGCGAGCATTTTCTTCCGACGCGGCCAGAGCACACGCGGAGAGCAGCGCCACCGCACGGTCTGCTTCGTACTTGTCGTCTTGAGCGCGCTTCCAAACCTCCGCCGCCTTGGAGTGCAGCTTGATTGGGCCCGGAAGAACGCCTTCCTTGACCTCGAGACCTGCCTTGACCGTCGCAAGCATCGCAGCAGCTATTTTGTCGAGGAATGCATTGATCTGTTCCTCAGTTTTACCAGAAACGGCCAGCTCATTGGCCATGATCACTTGCGCGATCGAAAGGTTGTTCTTCTCCGCGTGCTGACGAAGTTCCTTCATCGTCTCGTACGGATATTTGGGCTGCCCCTTTTTCGGCGGCGTATAGCCCTTCCACTCGTAAAATCCACCGCCGGGCGAGTAATACTCCAGTTCATAGATAGACTTGTCTCCGCCCATCAGTTTGCACGTCATCGTGTTCGGGTGCGGGAATTCGCCTTTCGGTTCGTCATAGACGATGTCGGCAAGCGACAGGTTGAACGTCTTATCGCCAAGCTTTAACGGATAGGATTGGTCTGACTTTTCTTTCATCTCATCCAAAAACAATGGATCGACGGTCGCCGGCTCCTTGCCTAACAAACCAGCGAGAGCCGCTCGCTCGGTCCCGTGACCTTTGCCGGTGGCGCTCAGGCTTCCGAAAAGCTGAACTTTCAGGCCGGTTGCCTGTTTCAATTGATCGGCTGGGAGTTTGGTGCAGCGCTGATAGAAGTCGTACGTGATACGCATTGGCCCAATCGTGTGCGAACTCGAGGGACCTGGACCCACCTTGTAGAACTCGTCGAGCACAGTCATCACTGGACCTTTGGATCTTTTTACCACGTCCAGGTCTTGGGACATGGAGGTGGAATCCAACGGCGGCAACGGAGACTTCTGTGTCGCTTCCTTCGCCGCTTGTGCTGCGCGAGCTTCAGTTGTCCAAACGGTTCCTGTCATTGCAGCAGCGGCGCCAATTACAGCATTACGGATGATGAATGTCCGGCGATCGATGTTTTCGGGAAGGTTCGCTTCCGCGGGCAATTCCGGGAATAGGTTTTCGTTTTTGTCTGAGGATGATGTGTTCATAGTAGTGACGATGGTTGTTGTTAGGTAAAATTCTTAGTTGCTCTGGTATCCCTCGCTTTGGATCGCGTCGATGTAGCCCTGCGCGCCGGTCTTCACGTTTGCGGCGTTTCCTTCGTCGGTGTCGATATGCATTGCGAGTTTGAAACTCGGATCCATGCGCACCAGCACGTCTCCGAAAACGAGCTCGCGGTCGCCACCGATCCGCACCCGCACAAAAGATTTATCGCGAACTCCATAGCGAAGCGCGTCTTCCGGGCTCATATGAACGTGCCGCAACGCGCAGATCACACCGCGATCGATCTGAACGCTGCCATTCGGACTCTCCAGTATGCAACCGGGCGTATCCGTGATGTCGCCGCTTTCGCGGATGGGCGGCGCAATACCGAGCTTGAACTGCTCGGTCATCGCAATCTCAACCTGCGTGTATTTGCGCGCGGGTCCAAGAATACGGACGCGCTCAATGCGGCCTTTCGGCCCAACGATCGCGAGTTGTTCCTTGCAGGCATACTGACCGGGTTGCGAGAGATCGGCGTGTTTCGTTAGTTGATGTCCTTTACCGAACAAGGCTTCGACATGTTCCTGGGTGAGATGAATGTGATGCGCCGAAATCTCAACGAGGAATGGCTGCTGTTTCTGAGCGTCCAAAACGCGCGTGATATAAGAGCGGCTTAGCGCGCGCAGAGCTTCGCGCGCCATCATGCGTTCCTCGTCGGTGGGCACGACTAACACCGTTGCTTTCGAATCATCGGTCGTGATCTGGCTGATCTCGTCGCCAGGCGCACCCTGGTTGCGTCTGCTGTCGAGCGTGATGCCCATGCAATCCAAACCCTGTAATGCAAGAGCGCGAACCACCGCGCTTCCCTGACCGACGCCGCCGGTGAATATCACCGCGTCTACTCCGCCCATCGAGGCGACATAAGCCCCAATGTATTTCCGAACGCGGTAGCAATATGCCTTGAGCGCGAGCAGCGCGCGTTGATGACCTTGATCGGCTGCTCGAAGGATTTCGCGCATGTCGCTCGAGACACCAGACAATCCGAGCAGACCGCTTTTCTTGTTCAACAGCTCTTCACTCTTCGAAGCCGTGAGTTTCTCCTCGCGTTCGAGGAACGCGAGCACACCGGGATCAAGATCGCCAGAGCGCGTGCCCATGATCAATCCTTCCAGCGGGGTGAAACCCATCGTCGTGTCCACAGATCGTCCGTGATCTACGGCGCACATCGACGCTCCGTTGCCCAGATGGCAACTCACGAGCCGCAGCTCGTTGGGCCTTCGCTTCAGGAATTCGGAGGCCCGTAATGCGACGTAGTTATGTGAGGTGCCGTGAAAGCCGTAACGGCGTACTGCTTTCTTTTCGTAGAACTCGTAAGGTAGACCGTAGAGAAATGCGTAGGCCGGCAGCGTGTGGTGAAATGCCGTATCGAAGACACCCACGTGTGGAACGGCGGGAAAGAGTTTCCGCATTTCGCGAATGCCCGCGATGATTACCGGATTATGCAGCGGTGCGAGCGGATTCAGCTTTTCCATTTCCGCAACGAGCTCATCGGTCAGCATTGCGGCTTCAGTGAATTTCTCGCCACCATGAACAACGCGATGCGCCACGACACTCACTTCACTCGGGCCATTGATGACTCCCGTCTCTTTCGAAGTGAGTTCAGTAATCATCGCCTTGAATGCGGCTGCGTGATCTCCTTTGTCGAGGTCGCGCTTCACTTCCGGCGAGCGCAGCAGCTTATCGATGCGCGCCGCTTCCTCGAACCGGTCGTCGACGCGGAAGCGCAGATCGGGTGCGAATTTGAGATTGATCTGGTGCGCGACTTCGCCGCGCAGGAATTTTTTGTTGCGCTCGAACGCAGCAATCACATCATCGGTGTCGCGGCCGGCGAGCGGCATGACGTAAACGGTGGCGAGCCGCAGGTCGGCGGTCATGCGCACTTCCGGGATGGTGATGAGGTGGCCCTCGATCACCGGGTCGTGCACCTCGCCGCGCATCAGCAGGTCGGCGAGCGCGTGGCGCACCAGTTCGCCGACGCGCAACTGACGCTGCGAGCCGCCGGGCGTGCCGCTGTCGCGATGGCCTTTTTTACGCGTCATGTCGTTCCAAAATTATTCGTGGCCGGAAACATTCCGGCCGGCCGTGCCCTTCTCCAATGAAGGCGCACATAATGACCTGGGCTTTGAGGCCCAGGCTGTACGGTGAAATGAGCGGAGAATACCTATTCCGAAGCCGTGAGATTTGGACTCACAGGCTGCGTTGAATCGTCTCCACCCGGTAGCATTCGATCACGTCGCCGGCCCGCATGTCCTGGTAACCCTCGAAGGCCATGCCGCATTCCTGGCCGGCGGCGACCTCGCGTACGTCGTCCTTGAAGCGCTTGAGTTGGGATAGCTTGCCTTCGTGGA
>Ga0137412_10004925_pt1 | contig 10673 bp, 8 predicted proteins | sample CZODoug2_1_16fun_FD_122160 | JGI IMG/M metagenome (GOLD analysis project Ga0137412, IMG submission 122160) | Vadose zone soil fungal communities from Angelo Coast Range Reserve, California, USA - CZODoug2_1_16fungal (Hybrid Assembly) | ecosystem: Environmental > Terrestrial > Soil > Vadose zone... | reverse complement strand
ATAAACGTCGTGTGCTGGATCAGTTTGAAAACCGGGTGAGGGTCGTCTTATGCCACGCGAAGGTTTCTCGCGCAAGCGTAGGAAACAACCATAACGCGCCTGTCATTCTGAGCGAAGCGAAGAATCTCAGTTCATTATTTGTGACGCGTTAGCAAAACCGACTAGCCAGAGATGTTTCGCTTCGCTCAACATGACAACAAGCCCAAGCCGGGGGGAGAATTGCCTGCCACGATACAATATGGTCCATGAATGCATTTTGGACTTCTTTTGAAACCTTACTGGGCCTCGGTGTGGAACCGAGGAATTTGACATTCGTGCAAATTTCGCTGCGTGGGATCATTGTTTTTCTTGTCACGCTGGTCGCAGTACGGCTTGGACACAAACGCTCACTCTCGCGGAAAACTCCGTTCGACGCCGTCCTGCTTGTCATTCTTGCCGCAGTACTTTCGCGCGCCATTAACGGCTCAGCAGCTTTTTTCGCGACGCTCGGTGGCGGCATGGTTTTGGTCGTTCTCCATCGCCTCTTCGCTTTTCTCACATTCTATTCCCATCGGTTCGGGATCTTAGTCAAAGGAAGGCCTGATGTCATCGTGCGCGATGGACAATGCGATGTATCCATGATGTGGCGCAACCACGTCTCAACGCATGATCTGGACGAAGACATGCGTCTTGGCGTACACACGGACGACCTTTCCAGTATTCGAGTCGCGCGCGTGGAACGCAGCGGCGACGTCAGCTTTATAAAAAAATAAATTTGACCCAAATGGCATATGACCTAATGGAACGGGAGCGACTCATGAGAACCAAGAAAAGCTGGATCAAACCGACGCTCAAAACGGTGCCGATCTTTTTTGAATGCACCTGTTATGCAGGCGCGGTCTGATTCGAACGGTATTAAAGCACTGCGGAACTCCGGTTGATTCGGATCCATATCCTCGGCAGCGCGGCCGGCGGCGGTCTGCCGCAATGGAACTGCGCCTGTGTAAACTGCGTCGCCGCGCGCGCGGGAAAAATTGATCCGCAGACGCAATCAAGCATCGCGATCAGCGCCGACTCGGCAGAATTTGAGAACTGGTGGTTAATAAACGCCTCGCCTGATCTGCCCCGGCAAATCGAAAGCACCGCGCGATTGCAGCCGCGCCGCAATGCATCGCGCAACACTCCGATCGCAGGTGTTCTTTTGACCAATGCAGATATCGATCATGCGCTGGGCCTGTTGCTCCTGCGCCAACAGGAGAAGCCGCTCGTCGTTTACGCTGCGGACGAAACCCGAGCTGCGCTCGCGTGGCTTGACCGCGCTCTCGCGCGGTTCTGCGGAATCGAATGGCGGAAGATCAGTTCGGATTTTCAACAGTTGAACGACAGTATCGCCTTTCGCGCGATTGAATTGCCATACAGTGTCGCGTTTCAGTTTTTGGACGAAGCGTCGGGCCGTTTGACGCTAGCCGCACCAGCGGTTGGCGAGCTTACCCGCGAATTGTCCCAAGCCTCTGCCGACTCCGAGGTGATTTTGTTCGACGGCACATTCTGGAGTGACGATGAACTTGCAGCCGTGCGGCCGAGAGCCCGCAGCGCTCGCAAGATGAATCATCTCCCGATCTGCAACGGCAGTCTTGATTTCTTGCGCCAATCGCTCGCTCGCCGGAAGATTTACACGCACATTAACAACACAAACCCGATCCTGATGCCTGGCTCTCCGGAACGCGCAGAACTCGAGCAGGCTAGCATCGAGATCGCGCGCGATGGACTAGAGATCGTCTTATGACCGCTGAGCTTTGGAACCGCGAAACCTTTGTCGAAAAATTGCGGGCGATCGGCGTGCGCGGTTATCACGATAAACATCCGTTCCACATGGCGATGAACGAAGGCCGCCTCTCGCCGGAAGCGCTGCGCGGCTGGGTCGCGAATCGGTTCTATTATCAGCGAAACATTCCGATCAAAGACGCCGCGATCCTCGCCAACTGCCCGGTGCGCGAGGTGCGACGGGCTTGGATTCATCGCATTCTCGACCACGATGGGGTTTCTTCGGGGGATGTAGAGTCCGCTGTCCTCTGCGGAGAGACCGCTGCGCACGATGCGCTGCAGACAGCGCACACTACAGCAAGCGAAGGCGGCATTGAAGCATGGCTGCGACTTGGTGAAGCGTGCGAGCTATCGCGTGACGAGCTGCTGGATAATCGCCACCTGTTGCCCGGAGTCCGTTTCGCCGTGGATGGATACGTGAATTTCGCGCGCAGTCAGCCGTGGTCGATCGCAATCGCGTCATCGCTGACTGAGCTTTTTGCGCCGGATCTGATGGTCACCCGGCTTGCAGCCTTCGAAAAGTTCTATCGGTGGATTGATCCTCGCGGACTTGACTATTTTCGCCGCCGAGTCACGCAGGCGCGGCGCGATTCTGACGATGCGCTGGCAATTACCTTGGAGTATTGCAACACGCGCGAGCTTCAGCGGGAAGCCGTGCGCGCTCTCGAGTTCAAATGTGATGTGCTCTGGTCGATACTGGACGGAATTCATTACGCCTACGTCAAGGAGGGGCGGTCTCTAGTCCGCCCACCAGCGGGGAAATTCGGCGGTCGGGAGACCGCCGCTCCTTGTTAAAGATGGCTGCCACAACAATTTCCGATTTGGCTCGGCCGAGCCTGGCGAAAGGCGTTCGGTTACAAATCGACTCAACCACGGGTAAACCCGTGCTGCTTTACCCCGAAGGCATCGTCGAACTAAACGAAACCGCGCACGAAATTCTTTCCCGCTGTGACGGACGAACGCTGGGTGAGATCGTTTGCGAATTGGCCAAAGAATACGAGGCGGACTCTAACGCGCTCGCCGCAGATGTACGCGATACGCTCTCGGATTTGCAGCAACGCAAGTTGGTCGAATTCAAATGACAGTGTCGCGTCCATACGCATTGCTCGCGGAGATCACGTACCGATGTCCGCTGCATTGCCCGTATTGCTCAAACCCTGTGACTGTAGAGTCCGCTGTCCCCAGCGGAGAACAAGCCCGTCCCACTGCGCTGAGGACAGCGCACACTACAACAAATAACCGCGAGCTCACGACGGAAGAATGGAAACGGGTCATTCGTGAAGCCGCCGCGCTTGGCGTTCTGCAAATCGGTTTTTCCGGAGGCGAACCGCTTGCCCGGCGCGATCTCGCCGAACTGATTCACGCCGCCCGCGAGGCAAAGCTTTACACGAACCTCATCACCAGCGGCATCGGCTTGGATGACGATCGCGTGCGTGCGTTGCGCGATGCTGGATTAGATTCGATCCAACTAAGTTTTCAGTCAGATGAATCAAGCCTGGCCGACGAAATCGCCGGCGCGCGTGCGCATGAGCGCAAGCTCGACGTCGCTGCGAAAATTCGCGCAGCCGGAATTCCGCTGAGCCTCAATTTCGTGATTCACAGGCGGAACATCGATCGGCTCCCGCAAATAATTGACCTGACGGAAGCGCTCGGCGCCGAGAGAGTCGAGCTGGCGAATGTGCAGTTCTACGGTTGGGCGTTTCGCAATCGTGCAGCGTTGCTCCCCACTCGCGAACAAGTGGATCGCGCACGCGACATCGCGACCGCAGCAAAGGCTCGGCTCGCGGGCAAGATCGACATCTTTTATGTCCTGCCGGATTACTACGAAGCTCGACCGAAACCGTGCCTCAACGGCTGGGGCCAGCGCTATCTCACTGTGAACCCAGTGGGCGACGTGCTCCCCTGCCCGACTGCGTCGTCAGCCATTCCGGATTTGCGTTTCGAAAATATCCGAGCACGCAATCTCGATTGGATTTGGCAGGAATCGGAAAGCTTCAACCGATTCCGTGGAACGGAATGGATGCCCGAGCCGTGCCGGAGTTGTCCGCAAAAAGAAATCGATTTTGGCGGCTGCCGTTGTCAGGCCGCATTGCTGACCGGAAATGCCGCAAATACCGACCCCGTGTGTGAATTCTCCCCAAATCGCGCAATCGTGCACGCCCTGTTACACGAGATAAATTCTTCAAATGGTCGAGTGCACGATTGGACATATCGCGTAAATCCAACGCACGTGCCAGTTCCAGCGTAGCCGATTTGTTGTATTGGCGGTTTTGACCGCCGGGGAATTACGCCAGCGCTGAGACAGCGCCCTACAACACCGAACTACACTGCGACGAGAGCTCGCAAGGATGTGCCGATCGGTGATAACTAATCGTCGATATTGTCTCGCTTACGGTCGCGGTGCCGGTGTGGGGCGCGACCTCGGTGTTACGCTGGGCCTGGCAGTGGGAGTTGGTCTAGGTGTAATTGTCGGGGTAGCCGTAGCTGTCGCCGTTGGTGTAGCAGTAGGCGTAGATGACGCAGTTGCCGTAGCAGTCGGCGTCGGCGAGGGACACGGCTTCGTTACGCACCCAGCTATATTGACTGTGTCAACGCGCCAGCCCTCATTCGAGCCACTGGTGTCGCTGGCCATCCGCCAGCGTAGCCTGCTGTTGCCTGCGAAAATGAAGGGCAGGTTCACCACGGTCGTGATAAAGCCCTCCGAGTTGCCACTCCACGCCTGCCGGCCAGCAATAGGACTGCCACGAACGGTGCTGATCGTGCGGTTATATCCGCCCATAACGAAGCTGCCGCCGGCTGCAAGGATGTCTTGAAACGTATTCCCACCGTCCGTGCTAATCTCTAGCACGCCCCCGTCAAAACCGAGATTAGGATCCTCGCTCGACGCCTCTAGATTGAAGTTGTGTCGGAAAGTCAACGAAAAGAACGTCGGAAAAAGAAAGAGGGATAACGAGTCGAGCCGTTTATCGCTGACTACGGCCGGATCATCGATGAATGCGGCGTTGGGCGGTGTATCAGCAGAAGGGATTGGTACTCCAGAATTAGATGTCACCCAAAGCGGTGGTGGACCTTGGGCATTTGTCGCTACCCAGTCTGGAGGCAATGCGGGCGGGGTAACGCTGTCGAAGTTCTCGTTCACCACCACCGGTTGGAAACAGGGAAAGGGCGAGCACGAAGGAGCCGGCGATGGTGTCGCGCCGACAGCGGCAGAAATATCGACGCGGCCCCATCCAGTAACATTGTTTGGAGGACCCGCCGACCCGCACTGCTTGTAGGCGAGAAAAAAAGCTGCCTCATTCAACACGGTTCGACTCGCGGAGATGTCGCGGCGCAGTTCCGGCCGGGCGCACCATAACAACGCCATTGCGCCAGCGATGTGCGGGGTCGCCATCGACGTGCCGCTAAGGATCTCATAATCACTATCAGATCCACTGTAGCTTGAACGAATGTTCGTGCCCGGAGCGGTGATATCGGGCTTTATCCGGTTGCTCCCATCGACTATCACCGGGCCGCGGCTACTAAAGGACGCGATGTTGTCGGTGCCGGTGTTCAAGGCACCAACTGTGTAAGACGCCGCATAAATGGACGGCGGATCTTCCATAGTGGAACAGTTCGGACCCGTGCTATCTGCACTGACCACTGTCATAATGCCAGCAGTGGCTTGAGCTTCGACAGCCGCTTGTAATGTGTCAACCGAACAACCTTCCGATGGTGGGCAGTGCCATGAGTTGCTCGTAATATCCGGAGCTTTCAATGGGTCGCCCTGGCCGCCGCCTATCGGATAAGGCGCAAGAAACCACTCCATGCATTCGAGGTATCTTGCCGGTGTGCCGTTCCCCTGGTCCATGTTACGGCAACCGATCCACTTCGCGCTGGGTGCCATCCCGATCTGGTTACCCACGCCGTCATCCCCAATCGCAGTCCCAATCGTATGCGTGCCGTGACCGATGTCGTCGCAAGGCACAGGCGAATCGTTGCCGCAAGGGTTTCCAATGCTGTCGTGGATGGAATCATGCCAGTTGTAATCGTGATCGGCGGTGACTCCGTCCCAGCCGCGGTAGTGAGGTTTGAGCGCGTTATGTGTCCAGCGCGCTCCAGTATCGGCCCCACCGACCGTGATTCCCTGACCTCTGAAGCCCAGCGCCCATACATCCGGCGCGTGCGTATAATTGATGCCCGGTTCAATCGTCTCCGGTCGCTGCGCTGGCGACGGCGCCTCAGCGATAGCATCCGGTTGAGGAAGAGTATTTTTGATCTGCGGATTGCCTTCCACTCGGGCCACGTCGGGACGCGCCGTCAATGCTTCGGCGATCTCGCGACTGCCTTTCACTAAAATCGCGTTGACGATGTAAAAAGATTGATGCTCGATCCCGCGGTCACGCAACCATTGCAGGATAGGCGTCTGCGTCGCCTTGCTCTTGTTCCGCAGCGCATCATATACGTAGCGGCCCTTTTCCATCTTCGTCCTTAAAGCTGCTGCCCCGCTGAGGTCCGCCTGGTGAGTGAGTACTACGATAAATTCGGCGCGCTTGCCATTGGCAGTGTGCTCAAGCACCCACGGCACAATCTTGCCAGCACGCGATCCATCGCTGCCGGCACTTTGTCCGATGGTGTGCGAAGAGCCGATCGCCCCAACCACAGCAATGCCAGCGATGAACAAAAAAACGCAAAGCAGAGCCCGCAATCGTGACGATCCGAATGTGCCGTTTGGATTAGAGATCATGGACGCGCCAGAACCGCTTTTGTACCCCAAACCGCAGAAATCTGTCAACACTTGGCGCTTTCATGTCGCTCAGCGAGCAGTTCGGTTCGGCGCGTCCTGCGGTCGCGTCCCGCCACGCTGATTACAGCGTGGGCCTTGGCACCGGCGTCGGGCGCGGCCTCGGCGTAATCGCCGGTCTGGCGATGGGCGTGGGCCGCGGTGTACTCGTTGGACTCCCTGAAGCAGTAGCTGTTGCAGTAGGCGAAGGGGTGGTCGTGGGACTTACACTCGGCGTCGGAGTTGGAGTTGAAGTAGCCGTCGCTGTTACAGTTGCTGTGGAAGTTGGTGTCGGAGTTATAGTGCCAGTTGGACTAGCCGTAGGTGTTGTAGTCGGTATGGGAGTTGGCGTCGTTGTTACAGTGGCGGTCGGAGTAGTAGTAGGTGTTACGGTCGAGGTGGGAGTAGGAGTCGGTCCATTGCTTAGTACGCGGTACACCGTGCCGCCCGGCTGATCTGCCAGATAGAGCTCGCCTGCCTCGTCTTCTCCAAACGTGGTGATGCTAAGCGAGGTTTGGAGGAGTTCCTGGCTTATCCATGTCCCATTCTCTTGACGTATGGCGCCCCAGATTCGTCCTGAGCAATAGTCACCGTAAAAGTAGATCCCGTTGAGCTGCGGGTAAAGTTGGCCACGGTAACGGTAGCCGCCTGTGACAGAACAGCCTAACGAATGGCTGTACTCGAGCACGGGAAGGGTCGATCCACCGTTCAAGAATTGATCGCAGCTCCCTGGGGGGTCGTCTTCATAACAGTGCATAGCCTCGAGCACGTCCCACCCGTAGTTTTGGCCTCCGGCGCTCGCTACCGGCTGGAAATCGATTTCCTCCCAGTCGTTTTGTCCTACTTCGCCGATCAAGAGATCGCCTGTCTCACGGTCGAATGAGAAGCGCCAAGGGTTACGCACGCCGTATGCCCAGATCTCGTCTAGCGCATTAGGGTTACCAATGAATGGGTTGTCCGGTGGCACCGCGTAATTGCGAGCAGGATCGCCCGGGAAATCGTCGCCATTGATGTCCACGCGGAGGATTTTGCCCAGCCAAATTTGGAGATTTTGTGCGTTCTCCTGCGGATCGCCTCCGGCGCCGCCGTCGCCCAAACCGGCGTATAGGTAGCCGTCAGGGCCAAAGACGATCTGGCCACCATTGTGATTCGTATACGGTTGATGCAGCTGACTTAAGATGGGGTAATGCGAATCTGGATCAGCAACGTTTGGATCGCCTGCGGAAACCGTGTAACGAGCGATGGTAATGCTGCCGGCAAGATCCGTGTAATAGACATAGAAAAATCCGTTGTTGGCGTAGTCGGGGTGAAAGGCGAGTCCGAGTAAACCCTGCTCGCTGCAACAAGTCACCAGTTCATGGATATCCAGGAAAGGTGTGGGAAGAACTGTGCTGTTAACAAAAATTCGGATCCTGCCGAACTGCTCCACGATGAAGAGACGTCCGCTGCCGTCACCTGCGTTCGTAACCGTGACCGGCGATGCAAAACCGGAAGCAACCGGTTGGATTTGAATCATCGGGAAGGGAGCGTCCTGACGATCCGTCGCATCGTTGAATCGTCGCATCGTTGGATCATTTAACGGCCTGGCAGTAGCGAACAGGCCGAGAAACAGCCCGATCAGCGCGAGTAATACGCCGATTGAGAGTCGCAGGCTCAGAGCTTTCACAGGATTTTATCGTGGATCGGAGCCATGCCCGTTGTAATGATGATTCGTTTGTCAGGGCCACGAACCACTGACAATCGATATATTGACCAATTAAAGCGTGGGCCTTGGCGGCGGAGTCGGGCGCGGCCTCGGTGTCGCCTGCGGTCTGACAGTAGGCGTCGGTCTGGGCGTAGGCGTCGGACTGCCTGAAGCGGTGGCAGTCGCTGTTGGACTCGCAGTTGCCGTGGCAGTTGGGGTCGATGTTGGGGTGGCCGTGGCGGTTGCAGTCGCGGTTGGCGTTGAGGTTGCTGTAGGTGTAGGCGTAGGACTCCCAGTAGGCAGCTTAAACGCGTAGATTTTGTTATCGGCACCGAAGTAAATCCGACCGCGCGCAGCAATTCCAGTGTTCCACTGGCGGGTGCCTGTCATCAACTCGTTGGCGCCGCCACCTGCATAGATCACTGCGCCCGTATCACCATCGTAACCATGCAAGCGCTGGTCGCCCGAGACACCGGCCACCCAGACGATCGTGTTATTGGTTCCATCAGTCGTTGTGACCCAAGGGGAGCCTCGGCCGGTCTGACTCATGCTCCAGGCGAAGGTTATGGTGGGTGGATTTGTTGGCGTAATTTTATATGCCCTGATCGTGCCGGCGTCGTTCTGAAAGCCAATATACGTTCCCTGGCTGGTGTGGTACGTGACAGCTGAGGTTCCTCTGTTAATTCCAGCAACGTTGGCCTGGGCCACAGGCGAAGTGATACCGCCGAGATTGTTGCGATCAACCAGGTAGGCATTCGAATCTTTGCCAAGAGCAAGCACAAGCTGCGAAGGCGTAGCTCCAGGCACATCGACCACCGTCGCGCTAACGCCGCCGAGATCGGTATCCGTGTTGTCGAGCGAGAACCAGTTGGTTGGTACCCAATAGTCGGTCGGCTGACCGGTCCAGGTCGGTCCGGCTTGCAAGCGGATAATCGCTTCGCCGCCCAGCCAATTACCGCCCGTGTTAAATGTGTTCCCCGTCACCACAAACATGTTAGTCCCATCGCTGGCCACGCCGCCGTGGCCCCAAATTCCGCCACCAATTGCTGTTGTGGCCCATCCTCCAACATTAGAAGGATTATTGATGTCAACACCGACCACCCAGCCGTGATAGGTGGGGCAGTCACCCACGTAGCCAGAGTAAGACACATAGACAATCCCGTTCACCAGCGCGAGTCCACCGCGTTCTTCTTGCGCCGTGGAAAGAAAGTTGATGCCGTTGTAACTTGCGGTGGCATTCACATCCACCGGCCAACCCGGAGTTGTGACGCCGGTGTCCACATCCAACGAGTATACAAAATGCTTAGTCGGGCTGCCGTTGATCAATGCGTCGAAAAAAAGCCTTCGGGAAGCTAGATCGACAACCGGCGTGCCAGTGATACCGGTGGGATTGAAACCTCCGCACGGGGTGGTTGGGACGGGCGGACCAATATCGGTGCGCGACCAGATCGGGAGGCCCGTCGTGGCATCAAGCGCATACACATTGTTCAATTCCGTCACGGTAATGATCATCGGTACATTCGGACCGCCTTCGATGTACAGCGGCTGGGCGTAAACGGCGCCGGAGATCGCGCCGTTAAAATTGAGATCGCGTGTCAGGTTTTCGGCCGCCGAAGGCGTGAATGCCGCATCGATGTAAACGCCGTCACGCGAAGGATTGTTGTGTTCCTGTGTGACGTTAACCTGCGCGCTCGTACGCGGAACGAGAGCGCACAGCGCGAACACGAGAATTGTGACAATGAAAATGAAGCGCGTCATACGCCGCGAAGCGACCCCTCCAGCCTCCGTTACAACAGCATGCCCTTGGTTTGTCAAGGGTTTACGGCAGCACAACGGAAGCGTAAAAGTAACGCGATCGTCAGTTTTCCGACAAGCGGTCGCCGCGAACAGCAGACATTGCTGGCTGGTTGCGAAATTACGCGCCTCTGCTAGATACACCGTTCAGTTTTTTACCATCACGCCCATGCCTAATTACGGTTTGCTGTTGGGTTGCGCAGCCACGTTAAGTTTCACTGTTGCGCTCGTAGCCCAACCCGCGTCAGCAACCAAGCCCGCTAAACCCGCCCACTCCATCGAAGCGGCACCTAAGGCCGTATCTCCGAACGCGGAAAAGGAAGCTGCGCCAAAGAGTCCAGCCCCTCCCAAGGAACCGCCGATCACTTTTAATTCGGTGCACGTCGATGGCCCCTACATCGCGATGACCTTTGACGATGGACCGAGCGCGGCGCTTACGCCGAAATTGCTCGACATACTCGCTGCGCATCATATGAAGGTCACATTCTTTGTGCTCGGAGAAATGGTGGCTGAGCATCCTGAGATTCTCGCGCGGGCCGCCCGGGAAGGCCACGAAATCGCGAGTCACAGTTGGTCGCACCCCAATTTCGCGAAGATGTCGCAGGAAAGTGTTCGCAGCCAGTTACAGCGAAC
>Ga0137412_10001892_pt2 | contig 10673 bp, 5 predicted proteins | sample CZODoug2_1_16fun_FD_122160 | JGI IMG/M metagenome (GOLD analysis project Ga0137412, IMG submission 122160) | Vadose zone soil fungal communities from Angelo Coast Range Reserve, California, USA - CZODoug2_1_16fungal (Hybrid Assembly) | ecosystem: Environmental > Terrestrial > Soil > Vadose zone... | reverse complement strand
TAGATCGCGACCAGCGCGGCCTTCACGTCAGGCTCCATCTTGCCGCCGTCGCCGCAGACATAGATGATCGCGCCCTGCTCGATCAGGCTCCAGATCTTGTCCTTTTCGTCCGCGACCAGGTGCTGCACGTAGGTCTTTTGCCCATCGACACGCGAGAACGCCGTATAGAGCTCGCATACGCCGTCGGCCGCGAAGGCCTTCAGCTCGCCGGCATAGAGAAAATCCTGTTCGGGATGCCGGCAGCCGAAAAACAATATCGCGGGTCCGAGCGCTGCGCCCTTCGCCTTGCGCGCCGCACGCTCCTGCAAAAAGCCGCGGAACGGCGCGAGCCCGGTGCCGGGGCCGATCATGATGATCGGCACCGAGCAATCATCCGGCAGGCGGAAGCCGGCTTTCGTTTCGCGCACCGATGCATGGATGGTGTCGCCGACCCTGCGGCCGGCGAGATAGGTCGAGCAGACGCCCCTGAAGACACCGCGCCCGGAGCTTGCCGGGCCTTCGACCACGGCGGTCGTGATGCTGCAGCGCGCGGGATCGCCCGACGGCGAAGACGAGATCGAGTAATAACGCGGCGCCAGCAACGACAGCATTTCCAGATAGGCATGAAACGGCAATTCGCAGGCCGGATGTTCGTCGAGCAGATCGAACACAGACTTACGCCGCTCGAAAATCTCCACCCGATAGCGCTCGGCCGACGCAGCATCCTCGCCGACAAGGCTAAGAAGCTTAGGCTTGGTCACCGGACAGCGCGTGTGCTCCGACATGATCTGGATCTGCTTGCGGGTCGCGACCTGCTGCAGCTCGGCGAACTCGGTCAAGAGGCGCCCGACCGAGATCGGCTCGCCCGCCGGCAATTGCGCCCGTCGGCCCTCGGCGACCTGCAGCCTGACCTGATCCGCCGGCAGGAAGCCGAAACGGCGCGCCACGGAATCGACCAGCGCCGGATCGTTGCGCGGCACGATGCTCAAGTGATCGCCGACCCGATAGCTGATGCCGGCGGGAAGCTGCACCTCGATATGCCGGGTCGAGCGATCCGAGGCATTGGGCGCCGTCTTGTTCTGCAATTCGGTGTTGGCCACGACCTTCATCGGCGCAGCGCCGCCGAGCAGCGCAACGGCGCTGACGGTGGTCGGCGCGACCGGTTCGACCCGGTACAACGGCTCGTCGTCGGCGCTGCGGCTGAAGCTGGAATCGAGCCCGAACACCCTCACAGAGGCCTGCGAAAGCGCCGCGAACCATGTCTCGAATTGGCCGTCGAGATCGCCACGCGCATCGCCCTCGCCCCGCGCATAGACGGCGCGCGCGCCGTGTGCGGCGAGCTTCTCGTCGATCAGGCGCGGGATCGATTGATAGGTCGCGGTCCAGTCGCTGTTGCCGCAGCCGAACACCGCATAGCGGACCTTGGCGAAGGTATCCTTCGATAAATCGCCGCGCAGCCATTTGACGAATTCGGTGGCATTGTCGGGCGGCGCGCCGTTGTAGGACGCGCAGAAGATCAGCACCCCGCCCTGCTCCGGCAACTGGCCCACGACATCGTCCAGCGGCGCCAGCCGCGTGGCAAAGCCATTGACCTCGGCGAGATCGGCCACCCGCGTCGCCAGTTCTTCCGCGGTGCCAAGGTTCGACCCATGGAGCACCAGCAGCGGCGTGTTGTGGCCCGGCCGTGTTCGGGCGCGCGGCGCGGCGATGCCGGGAGAGGCCGAGGCCGTGGCCGCGCCGGCAAAGGCGCCGCGCTCCTTGTCGCCGCGCGGGCGCACCTTGAGCTTGAATCCATCGGGCTTGACGGTCAGCGTTTCCTTCAGCACCAATTGATAGCGGTGGACGTCGATCAATTTGAAGCGCTGCAGGATCATGCCGATCGCAAGCGCGGCCTCATGCATCGCAAAGCCCCGTCCGATACAGGCGCGCTGGCCGTTGCCGAACGGCTTCCACGCATTGACCGGGCGCGCCGCCTCCGCCTCGCGGCTGAAATTCTCCGGATTGAAGGCGTCGGGATTGGGCCCCCATACGCTGGGGTCGCGATGCAGCGCGGACGTCAGCACGGTGATGAACGTGCCCTTCTTCAGCTTGTACTTGCCGCCGATGGTCTCGTCCTTCAGCGGCGAAATGCCATAGGCCGGCGCCGGCGGCCACAATCGCAAGGTCTCCTTCAGCACCTGCGTGACATAACCGAGCTGCGTGACCTGCTGATAGGTCGGCCTCGCATCGACATCGGGCCCGAGCACCCGGTCGACCTCCTCATAGGCTTTCTTCAGCACCTCGGGATGCTTGATGAGTTCATACAACGTGTAGGACAACAGCCCGCTGGTGGTCTCATGGCCCGCGATCAGGAAGGTGTTGATCTGGTAGCGGATGTTGACGTCGTCGAGCTGCGTGCCGGTGACGCGATCGACGCCGGTCATCATCGCGCCCAGCATGTCATTCTTGTTCGCGTCGGCCTCGGCGGCCCTGCGGCGCTCGGCGACGATCTCGTCGACCATCGCGTTCATGAAGGCGACGTCGCCGGCCAGATCGCGCCGGCGCTTTTGCATCCACCATTTCTCGAACGGCAAGCCGCGGATCATCATGATGGTCTCGAGCGAACGCATCAAGGATTCGACGAACGGATGATAGTCGCGCCGGTAGAACGAATTGAAGCGATAGTCGAAGCCGCACAACCCGATGGTGTCGAGCGTCAGCGCGGTCATGTCGCGGACCACGTCGATCTCGTCGTCGGCGTTCAGCCGTTCCCATTTCTTGACGAGTTGCTCGGCGATGTCGACCATGCTCGGGTGATAGGATTGCATGGCGCGATTGCCGAACGGCTGCAGCAGGATATTGTGCGCCTTGCTCCAGTTCGGCTCCGAAGTGTGGGCGGTGAACAGGCCGTCGCCCGCGATGGTGCGCACGCGGCGCAGCGGCCCGCGCACCGACTTGTCGAAGCGCTTCTCGTCGGAGAGCTCATCGACCAGGTCGTGACCGGACACGATCACGAACGGATTACCCATCATGTCGAGCCAGAAGATCGGCCCCAATTCCTTGGCGAGCCGCATCATGTTCTGCACCGGCGCGCTGGAATCCAGCGACAGCATGTTGCCGACCACCGGCTTGGCCGGCAACTGCGGGATCGGGCTCAATCGGTTCTTGGATGCCATGTGCGGACTTGTTTCTCCTTGCTTTTTCCTCGTCATTGCGAGGAGCGAAGCGACGAAGCAATCCAGACTTTCTTCTTGGTCCTGGATTGCTTCGCTGCGCTCGCAATGACGCGGCCCCTACCCAAACCTCTTTCTCCGCCATTCGATCAGCTTGGCTGAGACCTCCTCGGGCTTTTCCTGCTGCGTCCAATGGCCGCTGTCGCGCACGAGATATTTTTCCAGATCGGGAATGATCTTCTCCATGCCGTCGGCGGAGGACGGCGGCAGCACCACGTCGTTTTCGGCCATGATCATCAGCGATGGCGCCCGCACGGTGTGATCGAGATCGGCCGAGCGCCGCCAGTTGCGCGTCATGTTGCGATACCAGTTGATGCCGCCGGTGAAGCCGGTCCTGCCAAAGGTGTCGACGAACACCTTCTTCTCGTCCGCCGACAGGATCGGCGTGCGCGGATCGAGTTTCGCATCATAGGCCGCGATCACCTGCGGAAACGCCAGATTGGTTTTTGGCGACGCGCCAATCCCGGCGGCCGCGGGCTCGGACGGCTTCTCCACAGGTCGCGGCATCGGCTTGCGCATGAAGGCATCGAAGGTCTGCTCGACACGGCCGGCGAAGATCTTGTCCGGCCCGTGCGTCGGGTCCTGGAACTGCACGATATACATCTGGTCGCCGAACCGCTTGCGAAAGATCTCGATCGGATCGGCCGGCGCGCGGACCATGTGCGGCGTGTTGATGCCGACCACGCCTGCGACACGGTCGAGATGCCGCAGCGGCATCTGCCAGACGACGAAGCCGCCCCAGTCATGGCCGACGAAGATCGCCTTTTCGATGTCCAGATGATCGAGCAGGCCGACGAGATCGCCAGTCAACTGCTCGATGTCGTAGGCTTCCACCGGCTCCGGCCGATCGGTCGCACCATAGCCGCGCTGGTCGGGCGCGATCACCCGGATGCCGGCCTCGCCCAGCGCCTTGATCTGGTGGCGCCAGGAAAACGCCAGCTCCGGCCAGCCATGGCAAAGCACCAGCGGCGGCTTGTCGGTCTTCGGGCCCGCCTCGTAATAGCCCATCCGGATTCCGTTGGTCTGGGCAAACTGCAGCGGCGGCATCTCGATCATGTGGCACTTCCCTACTCGTATGCACTACTCGGCCGCGCCTTTGACACTGGCTTCCGGTGGCGCAAAGGCCGTCTCCAGCGCGTCAAACTCCGCCGGCAGCATATCGCACAGCAGCTGGACATGCGGAATGATATTGGCGCCCGCGATGAAGCCGAAATCGAGCTGGTCGCGATAGCTCTGCACGGTGATGTTGAGCGCGAGCCCATGCGTCGAAATCGACACCGGGAAAATGTGCAAGAGCTCCGCGCCCGCGGCATAGAGCGTCTGGCGCGGCCCGGGCACGTTGGACACCGTGATGTTGGCCGCCGGCGGCAGCACGTCGGAGAGGTTGGAGCGGCTATAGAGCAGCGCCAATATCTGCACCAGGATCGGCGTGCCCAGCATCGAGATGTTGGAGACCTGCGGCATCAGCGCGCGCAGCGGATGCGACATTTCCTTGGATTTGGTCGACTGCGCGATGATGGCTGCGAGCCGCGCTTTCGGGTCTTCGACATTGGTCGCGATCGAGCAGATCATGCCGAACACCTGGTTGTTGGAATCGGTGTTGCCCTCCTCGCGCAGCGAGATCGGCACCGCCGCCGTCATCGACTTCGCCGGCAGCGCGCCCTTCTGCAAAAGATAACGCCGCACCACGCCGGAGGCGAGCGCCAGCACCACGTCGTTGAGCTTGCCGCCGGCCTGCTTGGCGACCGCCTTGGCGCGCGACAGCGAAATCGAGGTGCCGGCAAAGCTGCGCTCCGAGGAGATCGACTTGTTGAGGATGCTCGGCGGCGACATCATGCCGGCGAGGCCGTCGCGCGATTTCGGATCGGCGATCTTGCCCATCACGTCGGAGACGCTTTTCAGCATGGTCGGAATATTGGCGGCGAACTTCACCGCGCTTTCGAGCTGGAACATCGCGTTGTCGAACAGGATCGATCCGAGATCGCTCTTGCCCGAGCGCGGCAGCTCGATGCTCTTGGCGGCAGCCGCCGCCCGCAGCGGCTCGCTCCAGAACTGCTGATAAGAATCGAGCAAGGTGGCGGCGATGTCGCGCGGCTCCTGGTCGACGCTTGTTTTCGCCTGGGGCGGATCGACCTGCCGCGGGACCGGGGTGACGTCGTAGATCATGTTGGTCAGCGCGGCGCCGGCGCCGCCATCGATGCAGGCGTGATGCATCTTGGAATAGAGACCGATCTCGTTGTCCTTCATGCCCTCGAAGACATAGAACTCCCATAGCGGCCGGGCGCGGTTCAGAAGCTTGGCATGCATCCAGCCGACGATGCGCTCCAGTGTCGCGCGGTCGTGCGGCGCCGGAAGGCTGCCGCGGAAGATGTGGCGGTCGATATCGAACTGATCGTCTTCGACGAAGCTCGGATGGTCGATATCGAGCGGCGTCTTCTCCAGACGTGCTTTCAGGATCGGCGCGAGATGCAGCCGCGAGGCGATCATCGCCTTGAAGTCTTCGAAGAAGTCGCCCTTGTAATCGGCCGGCAGGCGGAAGATCGCCATGCTGCCGACATGCATCGGCATCTCCGGTGTTTCCAGATAGAGAAACGACGCGTCCAGCGAGGACAGCTTTTTACCGTCACCCATGGTCTCCTCCCACGAACCGACACGCAGCGCTTTTCGCGCTCTGGCGTTTCGCCGATTGTGCATGGTTCGGGGGCGGCTACGCAATGGCAAACGGCCAAGATCGGAGCCAAGATCAGGGCCAAGATCAGCCGAATTGAGTGCTCAAGGCCCAGCCTGGAGGCGCAATGATACGGCCGGCGAAGCTCGCAGCGATCAAGGCCGCGCCTTTCGCGCCGATCGTGATTATTTCTTCTTGTCGACGGCGCGCGAGCCGCCGCCCATCATGGTCACGAACATGTCCTGAAACCGCTCGGCGAGTTTCGGATCGAAGGTGAACCAGCTCTGCATCAGCGCTTCCGGCGAGATCTTTTCGATATTGGCCGTCATCTGATGTTGAAGCTGGTCCATCACCGCGGTCTGCATCGGCGTCACGTCCGGCAGGCCGAAAAATTGCCGGGCTTCCACCGGCGTGCAATCGATTTCGACATTAACCTTCATGTCAGCTCCTGTTCGATTCTGACGCCCCTCAAGCATGATCCGGAAAAGTGTGTAGCGGTCTTCCGAAAAGATCATGCTCCATAAAAAACCTGGAGCGCGATGGCCACTCAGCCAAATCCCCTCGCGCTCCAGTATCGCCGCGACGGCCTTCCCCAAGCAAGTGAACTGTGCAAAGCGCCTCCTCCGGAGGCTGTCAATCCGCAAATATGCTCAACCAAATCGCTCCGCCGCAAACGGGGCTGGATCGGCGAACGGTGTCTCCCCGGTCATCATCTCCGCCAATAGCCGCCCGCTGACCGGACCGAGCGTCAGGCCATGATGCTGGTGGCCGAAATCGAACCACAACCCGGCATGACGCGGCGCCTTGCCGATCACCGGCAGCATGTCGGGCAGGCATGGCCGCGCGCCCATCCAGGGCTTGGCGTCGACCGGTTCGCCCAGCGGGAACAGCGCGTGCGCACGCGGCAGCGCCCGTTCGATCTGCACGGGCGATGCCGGCGCATCGCGGTTGGCGAATTCGACGCCGCTGGTGAGGCGAATGCCGCGATTCATCGGCGCCAGCAGGAAACCCTGATCGGCATCCAGTACCGGATGCTGGAGCACGGCATTGCCGCGCGGCGCCAGATGCAGGTGATAGCCGCGCTTGACGGAGAGCGGGATCGAATAGCCGAGCGGGCGAAACACCAGATCGGACCACGGCCCCAGCGCCACCACCGCCTCGCGCGCCACCGCGGCATCGCCTTTGCCATTGCTACCCTTGCCGCCGACGCGCCAGCCGCCGCTGACCTGTTCGAGCGTCGCAGCATCCGCGCGCAGAAAGCGTCCGCCCTTGCGCGTGAACAATTCGGCATAGGCCTTCGCCAATCCGCCGGGATCGGGCACGAAGCCGGGCCCGGGCAGATGAATCGCACCCGCGAATTCGCCCGTCAGATTGGGCTCGCGCTGCGCGATCGCGGCGGGATCGAGCAGTTCGCCCTCGACGCCATATTGCCGGGCGCGCTCGAATTCACGCATGGCCTTGCCGAGCGTGCTCTCGGAGCGGAACAGCTTGATCCAGCCTCTGCGTTGCAACAGCTCCGGCACGTTGGCCTCGTTCATCAGCAGTTCGTGCTCGATCAGGCTGCGCTGAATCAGCGGCAGCACCGCCATCGCCCCGCGCAGCGCGCGATCCGGCGCGGAGGCTGCAAAGTAGCGATAAAGCCACGGCATAAAGGCCGGCAAATCGACCGGCCGGTAGCGCACCTGGGGGGCACGGTTCAGTGCATAGCGCGCGATCTCGGCGAGATCGCGCGGAAACATGTAAGGAAACACCGAGGCGGATTCGATTATTCCCGCGTTGCCATAGCTCGTCTCTTCACCAGCAAGTTCGTGCCGCTCGACCAGGATGACGTCACGACCGCGCTTCAGCAGATGCAGGGCGGCGCCGACACCGACCATGCCTGCGCCCAATACGAGAACATCGGCCTTAAGTTCCGTCATCGTCACTCCGAAAATGCTGGGTCATACGCGTGCGTCTGCTGCTTAGGCCGAAGCTAACCATTGCTAATAAGCCGCGCAAACCGGCATGGTCTGGGCGGAAATCGCGCTTGCGCGGCGGCCAAACTCTGGCAACATGGTTCAGTCGATCGCCTTGCGACATCGAAGACATGCAGCAGCTATAGCGGAGAATGTAAACAAATGTCGGTACGTCAAAAATTGTTTGCGACGACGGTCGCCACGGCCGCCGCCCTGATCGCAACTTTGGCGATATTACCGGCCTCGGCCCAGACCCTGCGTTACGCCAACCAGGGCGACCTCAAATCGCTCGACCCGTATACGCTGCGCGAGACCACCACCACCGCGCATCACACGCATATCTATGAGGGTCTCGTCGGCCGCGACCGACAGCTGAAGATCATCCCGGCGCTCGCCGAAAGCTGGGAGACGCCGGAGCCGACCCGCTGGCGCTTTCATCTGCGCCACAACGTGAAATTCCATAATGGCGATCCCTTCACCGCCGATGACGTGATCTTTTCAGCCGAACGGGTGCGGGCCAAGGGCTCCAACTTCACCAGTGTCATTCCGCCCGACGCCAAGTTCGTCAAGGTCGACGATTACACCGTCGATGTCATCCTCACGTCGCCCAATCCCATCCTGATCACGCAATGGGATGGCTGGCTGATCATGGACAAGAAGTGGTGCGAAGAGCACAACGCGGTGGCGCCGACACCGGCTTCCGCAACCACACCGAGCTACGCCTCGCTCAACGAAAACGGCACCGGGCCTTTCGTCGTCGAGAGCCACCAGCCGGGCGTCAAGACCGTGTTCAAACCGTTTGCGGGTTGGTGGCGCAAACCGGAACACAACCTGAAAGAAATCATCTTCACGCCGATCGCCTCCGACGCCACCCGCGTCGCCGCCCTGCTCTCGGGCGAAGTCGACGTCATCGAGCCGGTGCCGATCCAGGATATTGCGCGGGTGAATGCCAGCGGCAACGCCAAGGTTCTGAATGGACCGGAATTGCGCACCCTCTTCATCGGCATGGACCAGCAGCGCGACGAATTGCTCTATTCCAATATCAAGGGCAAGAATCCGTTCAAGGACATCCGCGTCCGCGAGGCCTTCTACAAGGCCATCGACGTCGAGCTGATCAAGACCCGCGTGATGCGCGGCCTTTCGACGCCGTCGGCGCTGATGATCGCGCCGGAACTGTTTTCGCTGTCGAAGGATTTCACGCGACCGAAATACGATCCGGACGGGGCCAAGAAGCTTCTCACCGAGGCCGGCTATCCCGACGGCTTCGAGGTCACGATGGACTGCCCGAACGACCGCTATGTCAACGACGCCGCGATCTGCCAGGCGGTGGTCGGCATGCTGGCGCGGATCGGCGTCAAAGTGAACCTTTTGGCGCAACCAAAGCAGCAGTATTTCGCCAAGGTGCTGAAGCCCGGCGGCTACCAGACCTCGTTCTACATGCTCGGCTGGCAGCCGGGCTCGCAGGATTCGCACAACGTGCTGCACGACATCATGGGCTGCCGCGACGATCCCAAGGATTCCACGCGCGGCGAAGCCAATCTCGGCGGCTACTGCAACAAGGAGCTGGATGCGCTGACCGACAAGGTGCTGATCGAGACCGATACGGCCAAGCGCGAACAACTGATCAAGCAGGCGTTCGAAATCGGCATCAAGGATTACGGCTACATTCCGCTGCACCAGCAGGCGCTGGCGTGGGGCGTCTCGAACAAGGTAAAACTGAGCCAGCGCGCCGACAATCAGGTCCTGTTGTACTGGGCAACCAAACAGGAAGAGTAGGACATCCGACTAACCAAAGGTCCCGGCGGCTTTGGCTTCCGGGACCTTTCCTTTTGGAACGCGATCCCGAAAACGGCTTGCCATGGATGTCGACGATGGATGTCAACAGTGGCCGGTGCCGGTTTTCGGGACCACGCTCGAACAAACCGGATACGGCAGGATAGCGGTTGATCCCGAAGCTGCCGCGCTTTAAATCGCCAAGGCGCTTTAAGTCGCGAAGCCGATGCCGTCTCATCAAGTGCAAGAGAAGTGAAAGGACCCCATGCTCGCTTTCACTCTTCGCCGGGCGATCCAGGCCATCGGCGTCATGATCGCCGTCGGCATCATCGCGTTTTCCATGTTCCGGTTCGCGGGCGATCCGGTCAACCAGATGGTTGCCCTCGACACATCGGGCGCCGAGCGCGCCGCGATCCGCCATTCGCTCGGCCTTGACGACCCGATCCCGGTGCAGTTCGTGCGCTATTTCGTCAATGCGGCGCAGTTCAAGTTCGGCGTCTCCTACCAGTTCCGCCAGCCGGTGGCGAACCTGTTGAAGGAGCGCCTGCCCGCGACAATGGAGCTTGCCGTCTGCGCCACGATCTTCGCGATGGTGTTCGGCATCCTGATGGGGGTTTATTCGGCGCTGCGGCGCGACACGCTGCTGGCGAACACATTTCAGGCGATCTCGCTGATCGGCATTTCGCTGCCGACCTTCCTGATCGGCATTCTCCTGATCTATCTGTTCGCGGTCATCCTGGGCTGGCTGCCCTCGTTCGGCCGCGGCGAGGTGGTGCGGATCGGCTGGTGGACCACCGGCCTGCTCACGCTCTCCGGCCTCAAGGCTCTGGTGATGCCCTCGGTTACGCTCGGCCTGTTTCAGATGACGCTCATCATGCGGCTGGTGCGGGCGGAAATGCTCGAAGTGCTGCGCACCGACTATATCCGTTTCGCGCGCGCCCGCGGGCTGACCACCCGCGCGATCCATTTCGGGCACGCGCTGCGCAACACGCTGGTTCCCGTGATCACGGTCGCCGGGCTGCAATTTGGCTCGGTAATTGCATTCTCGATCATCACCGAAACCGTGTTCCAGTGGCCAGGAATGGG
>Ga0137412_10004924_pt1 | contig 10674 bp, 11 predicted proteins | sample CZODoug2_1_16fun_FD_122160 | JGI IMG/M metagenome (GOLD analysis project Ga0137412, IMG submission 122160) | Vadose zone soil fungal communities from Angelo Coast Range Reserve, California, USA - CZODoug2_1_16fungal (Hybrid Assembly) | ecosystem: Environmental > Terrestrial > Soil > Vadose zone... | reverse complement strand
CGCGGCGCCGGCAGGTTCGGCGCAGCACACATGCTGAGTTCGGTCTCGGAGCCAGGCCTTGAGAAGACAGCGCAGGCTGCGCCGGATGCGTTGCGCTTCTATCAGCTTTACGTTCGCGGCGACGACGCATTCGTTGAAGACGTCGTCAGCCGCACCGTCGCCAATGGATATTCTGCGTTTTGTCTGACCGTCGATACCGCGCACTACAGCCGGCGCGAACGCGACATCGCCAAGCGTTATGTCCGCGAAAGCCGCATCAGGGCCACCGGCGGCGACTTCCAGAAGGGGCTGCAGTGGCGCACGGTCAAGCTGATCAAGGATAAGTTCAAGATACCGCTGGTCATCAAAGGCATCGCCACCGCCGAAGATGCGGCGATTGCGCTCGATCACGGCGTCGACTGGATCTATGTGTCGAACCACGGCGGACGCCAGCTCGACCACGGCCGCGGCGCGATGCATGTCCTGCCCGAAATCGTCAATGCAGTTGCCGGGCGCGCCAAGATCATGGTCGACGGGTCGTTCTGCCGCGGTACCGATATCGTGAAAGCGATTGCGTCAGGCGCCGATCTCGTCGGCATCGGCCGCCTGCAGTGCTGGGCGCTGGCCGCGGCAGGCGAGGATGGGATCGTCCGGATGCTGGAGTTGCTTGAGGACGAGGTGATGCGGTGCCTCGGGCTGCTTGGCGTCACCAGTTTTGCCGAGCTCGACAGGTCCTATCTGCATGCGGCGATGCCGGCCAATCCGCCGAGCGTATTCAGCGCCTTCCCGCTACTGGATATCGAGCCCTATCGATATTGAGAATGGTCCACCCGAGGCGTGCTTTGGGCAGGTCGGCATCAAAGAAGGCATCAAACGTTTCAGTCGCAGATCGTTCCGGGGTCACGCACGCCTCGGTTCCCCGGGATGGGTCGCCAGCGTTATCGGGCCGTCAGGAAGCTCTCTTCGGAATCGCACTGGTTGCAATGGTAGGTCAGCAAGTCGAAGGCCCGCCTGCGCGGCTCGATCAGCGCCAGCCGCATCGGCTCGGCGCATTTGATACAGGGCATTTCGATGGTGGCCCGAAAGCGGGTGCAGGTCGGCGTCGGCCGTAACGTGTGCGGCATCGTATCCTCGAATCCGCCGGAGGAAACGCAATGCTCTTCTCGGGGTCCACGAGCCCCGAATCAATATGCCATAGTCCTGACATCATTGGAATCCGGTTGCAGCGCCGCGATGTCACGGAACCGAAAGCCGAAATTCCCTTTTGGCCGGCGCGAGGGGACAACTACGCGCCGATCGCGGCCAACAAGTTCCATTGGATCGTCCTGAAAATGCGCGAAGCGCTGACGTTTTTGGCCACATTCAAAAACGACCATCCGATGCATGAACACGTTGGCCGTTATTTCGATTTTGGCGCTGCTCACGATTTCGGGCGCTGCCTATACCGACCAGATGATGACAAGCGGGCAGCAGGCGGGCCAGCGCGCGAACTGACGTTGGCCGTGGGGGCTGGCGTCCAGACTAAACCTTGGGGGACGACCAATGCTTTCAGTGGACCAATTTCTCAGACTCGTAAGCGTGCCAGCCGTCTTTCTGGCCTTCCATATCGCGACGCAGATATCAGGCGGCTGAGGTTTTTTTGGCGCCTGATCGGCGGTCCGCCGGGTAGTTTCCGCGGTCGCCCAACGTTCCGAAGCGCCACCGCGCCTTCAATACGGCGCAGACAGCGCCCGGAAATATGCTAACGTCCCTCCAAAGTGGGAGGGCGACCATGACTGACCCGAAATTGGAAGTTCCGGCGGAATTGCGCGATCTGGCCGAAAAAACCATCGACCAGGCCGAACAAGCGTTTGGCATGTTTTTCGACGCAGCCGCCAAATCGATGGCTTCGATGCCGAGTCCGGGCACCGAGATTTCGAAACAGGCATTATCCTTCACTGAGCAGAACATGAAGGCCGCGTTCGAGCACGCGCGCAAGCTGGTGCACGCCACCGATCTTCAGGAAGCCATGCGCATCCAGTCGGAATTCCTGCGCAGCCAGTTCACCAACGCGGGCGAACATATGCGCAGTATCACCGGCGGCGTGATGTCGGCTGCGAGGGATGCCTCGAAGGGCAAGCTCTAGCGCCGTCGCGCCACCGCGACGCCGAGCAGGAATGCGATGAACACGCTCGCGAGCGGCGCCTCGCGGGTAATCGCGCTGACGGTTGCGAGCGCGCCTCCAGGCCGGCGGGATGCCGCGATTGCCTTGCTCAGCTGCTCGACCGCGGCTTTCAGCCCGTCCGATAATTCCGTCATCGTGCGCGACACGTCGGTCGCCGTATCGATGGCGCGTTCGGTCATGCCGGGCTGCAGCGACGGGGCGGGTGTCTCCATGGGCATCGGTCAATCGCTCGCCAAATTTCAAGGGAAGCCGCCACCTTTGGCTATCCGCGCGTGCGCTGTTTGACAGCGGGTCAATGACCTTTGGCTATCCGCGACAGGCGCCATTTTGAACGGCGGGTGACGGCCTCGCCCGGAGAAACGTGGCAGAAGTAATTTGGTTCCGCCCCACGAATGGGCCGTGATACACCCGGCAAATCACCGGCAAAGCACCATCATCGCAGGAAATTCAATGCCCGGCTGGAAGGGGCGCGCTAACGGACGCTGACAAACGCGCCCCAGGCGGCGGCAAGGCCGGCGCCGACAAGGACCATTAGCGGGTTGTCGCAGAATGCGCCGCCATATCGGCAGACATCTCCGCTAAATGAGCCGAGTTCATGATGGCCCGCGGCGTAAAGCACACCGGACAGCACCACCAGAACGGCAGCCGCAAAATACATTGGCCGTCTCCTTCGATAGCTGACCAATTGTCGGTGTGCCGCCTGATCCGGCGACCGGTTCGCTTGTGCTCCGACGAAAAGCATCCGCACACTTGACGCGTCGGGCAAATCAGGGGCACACCGGCATCATCGCGAAATTATAAAGCCCGCGCGGAAAAATCCGCAGCGGGTTTTTCACTGGCGCGATGAAAATCGCGAAGACAGTTTTGATTTGTCGAAGCTGTTTCGTTGCATTTTCAGCAATTCGTTTACTGCGCAAAAACAGTTTGACACGTCGGGCAAATCACGGGCATAGCGGCATCGTCGGAGATCATTGCAAAGCCCGCGCGGAGGAGTCCGTTGCGGGCATTTTCAATCGGGAACCCGCCGATATGGGCGATAGTGTGAAACCTGCTCCTCGCTGCCGCCGCAATTCTGCAGTGGCATGGCCATCGCGAAACATTCGGGGAATCGCGATGAAGAAACCGCTGGTAGCCGCCCTGATCGCAGGGTCGCTCATCTCTTTCATTTCGTTCGAAGCAAAGGCCCAGGAGCGTGCCGGGGATGCTGCCCTCGGCGCCGTCTCGGGGGCCGTGGTGTTGGGGCCCGTGGGCGCGGTGGCGGGTGCGTTCATTGGATACGCGGCGGGGCCGTCGATCGCGCGCTCCTGGGGAATCCGGCGCTCCGCATCGTCATCCCGGGTTCGACGCGCGGCACGGAGCGGTTCCGCCACACAAGAGCAGCCGACGGCAATCGCGAGCGCACCGCCGCCGATCCGATCCGCCGAGTCCCTTCCGGCCAAACAAAGCGCGCCTCCGGCCAAACAAAGCGCGCCGCCGGTCCAGGTCCTGGAGTAGTGCGGCTGCGCCGGCGATGTCTCGAACAATTTGACACGTCGGGCAAATCACTGGCATAGCGGCATCATCGCAAGAATCTTCAAGAGCCCGCGCGGAGAAATCCGCCGCGGGCTTTTTCATTGGATATTTGAATCGGACGGCGGCCGCACGTCACGACGCCACATCCTCCCACGCACCCTGCCTGAGCGTCGGAAGCGAGCCGCCGTCCGAGCCTTTCATGAGTATTTTTTGCCGGCGTGCGCGAACGCGCCGGCCCGCGGCGTGGCACAAGGTCACCGCCGCACGCGGCCCCTCGCGTCGAGGGATACACGATCGGCGGCTTCAACGACAGCATCATGACCATGGTTCCCAACCTGCAGTCCAAGATGCGGTGGGACATCTTGAAAGATTTCGAACCGGTCTCGCTGGTCGCGACCGTGGAGTGGGGACTAATCGCCGGCAATCAAACGAACTTCAAGTCCGCGGCTGATCTGATCGCCGCCGCAAAGGCTGCGCCCGGCAAAATCGATTATAGCTCCGGCGGTCCCGGCAGCCCGCAACATCTGGCGATGGCGATGTTCGCGTCTGCCGCAGGCATTTCGCTCACCCATGTGCCCTACAAGGGTGCGACGCAGGCTGCGACCGATGTTGCCTCGGGACAGATTCCAGTTGGCTTTCAGGGCTTGGGAACAGTCGCCGCGTTGGTACGCGGGGCTCAGCTAAGGCTGATCGGGGTAACCACGGAAAAGCGGTTGGCGCAATTTCCCGACGTGGCCACTGTTTCGGAATCAGGCCTGCCAGGCTTCTTTTTCAATTCCTGGTTTGCGATCCTCGCGCCTGCGGGCACGCCAAAGGAAATCGTGAACCGGTTGAACGCCGAGGTCCTGAAAGCGCTTGGTGACACTGAAGTTCGCCGCAAGCTTGAGGAATTGGGGTTTGCTGTGCGCGGCAGCTCAGCCGAGGACCTTCGCGTCATGACACGCGATCAACTCGCCAAATACGCGCGCGTGATTAAGGAAATGGGAATCGCCAGCGAGTAACTTCCCGGCCGCCGATGCTGGCGGCCGGCGATTCCAAATTACCAGTAGCAATAGATGCGGTGGCCACCGCGGCCGATATAGAACTCCGCGCCCGCCGTGCACGGACCGGTGCCGAAGACGTAAGCGTCGCGCGAGTCCAGCCGGCGCTGATAGTCGCCGGTGTAGGGATTGTTCGGTCCTTGTTCTGGCAATTGGCGTTCGGATAGAACTGTGCACAGTAGCCTGGGTTATATATCACTTTCTGCGCTATTGGCGGCGTTGCCGCCGTCAACGACAGGAGCGCTGCGGCTCCCAACAATGCGAATTTCGTCATGGGTATTCTTCGGGATTGCATGTCCCATTGGTGCGGTTCCGCTTTGCAAGGTTCACGGGCGGGTTTACGTAAATTGTGAGCGATAACGGCGCTTCACATCCTTTGGCTGTGTGAAGGGTTGCTTGCTACTGCTGTCTCCGTTGTAGTCGCCGAAATCTTTCCGACAATTGTTCCTTCCTCCGAAGGCCATCATGCGGTGCGTCGCCGTTCCGAGGCCCCTGTCTGCAAAGGGCGGCTTAAGCGCTTGTTCTGCCATCGCCTTTCGCTAATCTGATCCTGTTGATGGAGGAAGTTCAGAGTGTTTTGCCAGGTCTGTCGATCGACGCTGAAGGTCGGCGATTTGTACTGCTCCTCCTGCGGGGCGGTCGTCCCGGGTCGCCCGTCCGGGGCATCCAAGCCGCCGTCCGGAGAGCGCAAGTACCTGACGGTCCTCTGCGTCGATCTGCAGCGCTCGACCGACCTGATTTCGGAGCTGGATCCCGAAGAGGCGATTTCCCGGCTCGAGCCTGCTTTGATTGCCATGCGGACAGCGGTGCGCCGTAACCGCGGCATCGTGAGCAAGGAAGGCGGGGACGGACTGATCGCACTTTTTGGTGCGCCGCACGCGGACGACAATCACGCGGTCATGGCCTGCCACGCCGCAGTCGAACTGGTTCGCCGCATCAAACTGCTGGAAGACCCGCGGCTTCACGTGCGGGTCGGGATCCATTCGGGTTATGTCGTCGCACATGTGATCGAAGCGGACTTTTCCTCGATCTATGAGGCGGGCGGGCCGGCGGTCCATCTGGTCAAACGGTTCGAGAGCGCAGCCCAGGCCGGGCAAATCCTGGTCTCGGAATCCTGCCAAAGCCTGGCGGCCGGGCTGGTCACCTTCAACAGCATGCCCCCAAGACGGATGGAGGGATTCGCAGCGCCGGTTCCCTGTTACGAGTTGGTAGAAATCAGCGGATTGACGCGCTGGCGAGCCCGCTCGACCAAGGGGCTTTCGTCCTTTGTCGGGCGCTCCGAGGAAATCCTGCTTCTCGAGCGGGCCGCCGGCGATGTTGGGCCGACCGGACAGATCGTCGGACTGGTAGGAACCTCGGGGGTCGGAAAATCCCGCGTAGCCCACGAATTCGTCGATACATTGCGGCGAAAGGATTGGCAGGTCCTGGAGGCGGAGTGCAATCCGCTTGAACAGGCTGCTCCCTATTCCCTGCTGAAGAAGCTGCTTCAAAGCGCCCTGCAGGCAGGCCATACAAAACCGGCGGCGCAGCTTGCTTCACCGGAGGATCCGACGCCCGCGCATGCCGATTTTTGGCCTGCCGCGCTTTGTTCTGTTCTCGACCAGCCAATCAGCGATCCCCGCTGGCACGATCTCGAACCATTGCTGCGACGGCGCGTGATCGTGGACGCCGCCCGCGACGCGATCGACAGGACTATCTCGATCCGGCCGACCGTGCTGCTGCTGGAGGATTTGCATTGGATCGACGGCCAGAGCGAGAGCGCGATCGAGACCCTTATGTCACTTGCGGCAAACCGGCCGCTCCTGGTGCTACTGACGTGGCGGACCGAATACACGCCAGGTTGGCTGGCGGAACTCGAGGTCCGCCGGATATGGCTTCGATCCCTGGACGTCGCTTCGGCGAATGCGCTGCTCGACAGCCTGCTTGGCGACGCGCCCGACCTTGCCGCGCTCAAGGCGCATATCCTGCGCCATACCGGCCAAATTCCGCTTTTCATCGAGGAGGTGGCGCGGCAGCTCGTCGCCCGCGGGATACTGAAAGCCGATGCCGGCCGGTTTGTCGCTAAAGCGACCTGGGACGCACTCGAAATTCCTCCGACCGTGCAAGGGGTCATCGCGTCCCGCATCGACCGTTTGCCGAAAGAGGACAAATCCCTCTTGCAGCTTGCCTCCGTCGTCGGGCCGCGCGTCTCGCCGAATCTGCTGGCGACGGTGACCGGCATGCCGGCCGCACAATTGCAAAGCCGGCTTTGGTCACTGGAAATTCTGGATTTTCTGACGGAGTCGAGATGGCCTGCGTCGCCAGAATACATATTCGCGCACGATCTCATTCGCGAAGTCGCCTATGACTCGATCCTTCGGGCGCAACGGGAGGTGCTGCATCGCAGGATCCTGAACGCGTTGGAAGCAACGTCAGCGGGGCGCGAGGAAGACCTGGCGGAAGCGCTGTGTCATCATGCGGTCAAAGCTTTGGATTGGGCAAAAGCCGAGCAATACGGGCGCATGGCAGCAAAAAAGGCGTCCGCCAGATCGGCTTTTCGCGATGCGACCGAATACTTTCAGATCGCGATGGACGCGATCGACAAGCAACCCGTCTCTACGGTACGAGAACAACGGGCGATCGATCTGCGCATTGAGGCCAGGCTCGCGTTTGTTTCGTTCGGGAGCATCGAGCAATGGTTCGGCCTTGGTCGCGACGGCGAGTTGCGTTCCGAGAAAATTGGCGACGAAGGGAGGCGGCTTGCCTCGATCGCGATCAGGGCGGCGGCACTGAATTTCTACGGAACCCCCTATGAAGCGATTGCCGCAGGGGAGGAGGCGGTCGCGCTCGCAAATCAGTTGAACAGCACGACCTGGCTTGGCTTTGCCGAGTACGGCCTCGGCCAATCCTACTTTCTCGCTGGCCGATATCGCGATGCGGAATTCTGGCTTTCGCGGGCGAGCGCGCGGTTCGCTAGCGCGCCAGAAGACGTGCCGGCGGGGACTACAGGGTGGACCCTTCTCGTGCTCTGTAACATGATGAGAGCCATTGTCTTTGGATGGCTCGGTGAATTCGACGAATCCGAACGCTGTTCGGAACGTGCCGGCGAACTCGCTGAACGGAACGACCGTCCCTATGACATGATCGCCGCCGACTATGGCCGTGGTGTCGTGAAGATGATGCGCGGCGATCTGGAGGAGGCGGAAAGCGCTCTTGAACAGGCGTTGCGCACATCGCGCGACAGCGAGGCCCGGCTGTTTTTGCCGCCTGTGATGTGCGCGCTTGGAAACCTCTACTCGCAACGTGGCCAGCCGGGTGAGGCAAGGGATATCTTGCTTCGCGCCAAGGACGAGGCGGAAGCGCTTGGCCATGAAACAAGCAAAGTGGCCGTCTCGGCATATCTGGGCACGGCTTACAGCCTCTTGGGAGAGACCCAACATGGGCTGTCTCTTGTGCGCGCCTGCCAGTCTGGCGCCAGGCAGAAAGGCTACGGAGGTATCGAGGCTTTGGCGGCGCTTGCTGAAGCCAACATCCTTGCTTCCCAGGGAGGGCCCATGGCGGAAGAAGCTGTAGGATGTTTAAAGCGGACTATAGATATCGCCTCCAGGCTCGATGCCAGGCCCCTGCAAGCCGCGGCCAGGAGCGTGCTCGGCCGATTGCTGTCCATTTCCGGCCGGATACCGGAGGCCCAGGATGAGCTGACTCAGGCCATCAGCCTTTTCGAACATTCAAAAATGACGGCGCATCTAGAACGTGCTAAAGCAACGCTTTCCAAGTTCTCGGATATGTGATTTTTGACAATACGGCGGTGAACGCTGTCCCTTATTGGAGGAGCGAAGAATGGGCGGATTGGTCTATGGTGGAAAGTTCGAGCAACACATAAATGAACTTTACAGCCCAAAGAATATTCACGAGACAGCCAAGAAGTTCAAGGAACACGAGCAGAAGCACGGTCCTTACTCCTTCGGTGACAAATTTACGAAGAATTTGGTGCCGGACCAGAAGAACTGGGCCGACGAAGCCGGCTCGACCTACGGTCACAGCAACTGGGAGAAACATTCCGGCTCCATCCCGGAATCGATCCGCCACAAAATCACCGAAGTGATTGCGACCAACATGAGGTCGGAGCACCCGTTGCCCCTGGTTCTCAAGGTCGGTGAAAACGTCGACCATACGCACGAGCTGCGCGTCCGGACTTTTGCGCATGACGGCCATATGCATATTGGCCTGCATATCCTTTGCCCCAATACGTCGCTGAAGAAATAGCCGTTTCGACAGAGCGAGACGACCGGAGAGCCAGCAAGACCTGACGGGTTTTGCTGGCTTATTGCGTCTTGAGGAAAAATGCCTCCCGAAGGCCCGGCTGGATTGACCCGGCCGCATTCGTGGCGCCGCCCCGATGCATGGCGGAATCGCGGCCCGGAAGGCGGTTTCCGGTTGAAAAGCCCGGCGCCGTTGACTACGGAAGGACTGCGTCCCCGCGGTCCTCCCTGGAGTTCTACCGGCGTGCCTCAGGACAACAAAGGCGAAGCTCGCGGATTTGCGAGCGGCAAATTATCGGTTTTGCGCAAGCATCCGTATTTCGCCGATCTTGAGCCCGAGGCTTTCGACCAGCTCTGCCGTTATGCCAAGCACGTCACGCTGAAGCGTGGGACGGCGATCGCCTCCAAGGGAGATCCGGGCACCAGCCTGTTTGCGGTCATCAGCGGCACCGTCAAGATCAGCGTTTCCTCGCCCGACGGTCGCAACGCGATCCTGAACCTGATCGGTCCCGGCGAGATTTTCGGCGAGGTCGCGCTGCTCGATGGTCTGTCTCGTACTGCCGATGTCACTGCAAATACCAATTGCGAGCTTTTCATCATCGATCGCCGCGATTTCATTCCGTTCGTGCGCAGTCAGCCGGCGCTGGCGATGAAGTTCATCGAACTGTTGTGTACGCGGTTGCGCCGGACCAGCGACCAGGTCGAACAGGTCATTTTGCAGAATTTGCCGGGGCGGCTCGCCAGCGCCTTGCTTCGCCTGACCGAGCGGCACAAGGAAGCGCAGGGCGAGCGGACCATCGCCATCACGCAGCAGGAACTCAGCGAAATGGTCGGTATGACCCGCGAAAGCATCAACAAGCAATTGCGGGTTTGGGCAGGACGCAGCTGGGTCCGGCTTGAGCATGGCGCCATTGTCGTCTTGAAGCCCGAACCGCTGCAGGCACTGGTCGAAGCCGGATCGGACGACGACGGCTAGCCGCGGTTTCTTCAGCGAATTCCTCTCATATTGCGACATATCTCACAAACAGGTGAAGCAGGCATGTGAAGCATTTCACAGGGTCTTTGCGAGTGCCGCGGTAAGAGACGCCCCGGGGAGCACATCCCGTATTGGAGGCGTCCATGCATGGCTCGATCGACAAGTCACCGCAAGCCGACCAGAGCATTTACAGGAGCTGGAATATCAAGCTGATCGCCTTGCCCGTTCTGCTCGTGATCGCGCTGATCGGATATGCCGTCAGCCATCCCGACGTTTCAAGATGGATATCGGAAGCCGTCCAGGCGGAGTTCGCCGGCAGCGATCTGGTGCCGGACCTGGCTCCGTCGAAGCAGCTTGCTCAGCCGGCGAACCAGATTCACACTGTCTTGGCGCATTGACCAACTACCGAGCCGAAACCAGATTGGCGCCGCGTTCGATCGTAAACTCGACGTCAATCAGCCCGCGCGAATGGTTCATATCTGACTGCGACATCAGCAAGGTAAGATCCTTGCCCCTGAGCGAAGCCAGCACCTGTGACAATCGCTCGGACAACGCGGGCGCAATCCCTTCGAAGGGTTCGTCGAGCAGCAGGCACCTGGTGCCGATCGCCAGCGCGCGACCCAGTGCTACCAGCTTCTGCTGACCGCCGCTCAACAGCAGCGCCTTGCGGTGGCGCATCTCGGCGAGCTCGCCGATCACCTGGTAGACGAAATCCAGCCGCGTCTTGCGGTCGAGATGATCGGCCACCCATAGCGGCAGCAG
>Ga0137412_10004923_pt1 | contig 10674 bp, 10 predicted proteins | sample CZODoug2_1_16fun_FD_122160 | JGI IMG/M metagenome (GOLD analysis project Ga0137412, IMG submission 122160) | Vadose zone soil fungal communities from Angelo Coast Range Reserve, California, USA - CZODoug2_1_16fungal (Hybrid Assembly) | ecosystem: Environmental > Terrestrial > Soil > Vadose zone... | reverse complement strand
TGCGCGCAGCGTGATTGACAAACTCCGGCTGGACACCATCGGGGAGTTCAATGCTCCCGAGTGGTGGTCGTGGCGCTGGGGCAAAAAAAAGAATGTAGACGCGCCACAAGTGTTTGCCGCTGGCCCGGCTCGCGCGGATCGAGAAGTCTATCGGCGAGTACTGGAGCGCTTTGAAGACCGGCTGCAAATTGTTCCCATCAACCGGAGCCGGCTGGTGACCATTCAGTTCGATTCCCGCGATGCCGGACTGTCCGCGCGCGTGGCCAATAGCCTGGCGGAGAACTACGTGGAGCAAAACCTGGAAGCCCGGTGGACGGCAACGCAAAAGGCCGCAGACTGGCTTTCGCAGCAACTGTCGGGAGTCAAAGGGAGATTGGAGAAATCGGAAGAGCGGCTTCAGGAATATGCGCGGCGTAATGGATTAGTGTTTCTCGAAACGGACAAGGAACCAAGCCGGAACATCGAGAACGAGCAGGTCCAGCAATTGCAAGAAGAGTTGACCAAAGCAGAAGCCCGGAGGTACGAGAAAGAAGCGCTGTACCGCGTGGTCGAGGCCGGTGACTACAACGTCTTGCCCGGGGAGTTTGAAGGCAAGGTGATTCAGGATTTAACGGAGCGTCTAGCGGAACTCAAGCGAGAATATGCTCGGTTATCCACAACGTTTAATGCGGACTATCCACGAGTAAAAGAGATTCAGAGCCAGGTCGAGGAAATCGCCGCGGCGATCCGCGAGCAGCGCAAGGATGCAGTAGGCCAGATTACCGGCGACTATCTCGCCGCGGTTCGCAGGGAGAATTTGGTCCGGCAGGCTCTCCAGCAGGAACAAAAACAGATGAACCAAGTGGCCGCGCGGGCGGTGCAATACAACATCCTGAAGCGCGAAGTTGACACGAACAAGCAGTTGTATGAAGGGCTCTTACAGCGATTGAAAGAAGCAAGTGTTTCCGCCAGCCTGAAGGCCAGCAACATCCGCATTGTAGATGCCGCTGAACCGCCAACAAAGCCCGTGAAGCCGAAAATCCCGCTCAATCTGGGAGTGGCCGCAATCCTCGGGTTAGGGCTGGGCTTTTGTGCCGCCTTCCTGCAAGAACGGCTGGACGATACTTTGAAAGGCACGGACGACGTCGAACGGTTGTTCGGCCTTTCGGCCGTCGGGCTAATCCCTGCGGTATCCCAGCCCAACGGCAATCACCACGGCGTGTCCAGGCTGTTGGAACACACCAAGGCTCTTAGCGTCAAAGAAAATGGCAACGGCCGGAAGTCCAATGCGGCATGGTATCGCATTGATGAGGAAGGGAAACAAAACGCACCGCTGGTAGAAGCGTTTCGAAGTTTGCGCACGTCGATCTTGCTTTCCACGGCTGATCATCCACCCAGCTCTTTGCTGGTCACCAGCACGCAACCCGGGGAAGGCAAGACCACCATCGCCACGAACCTGGCCATTGCTCTTGCACAAGTCGGCCAGCGAGTCTTGCTGGTGGATGCAGATTTGCGGTCACCTTCGCTGCACCGGCTGTTCGGAGTGCGAGAGAACTTTGGTCTGGTCAGCTACCTCACCGGTCATCAGGATTGGCATAGCGTGGTGCGGCCCTCGGGATTCCCTGGCCTCGATCTGCTGTTCTGCGGGCCCATACCGCCCAATCCATCGGAACTTCTCTCTTCGCGAAGCATGGGAGAACTAATCCGTTCCGCACGAGAGCAATACGAGTTTGTCATTCTGGATTCGGCGCCCATGCTGGCGCTCGCGGACAGCCGCATTCTCGCTACGCTGGTAAGCGGCGTACTGCTGGTCGTGAAGAACGCGATGATACCTCGCGAACAGGTAAAGCAGGCGCTATTTGGCATTCAGAGTGTGGGCGCAACTGTTATCGGCGTGGCGTTGAACAGAGTAGATCTACACACCAATGGCTATTTCGACTACCATGCGGATTGCTTTCCTGACGACAAAGGATCGGCGGGAGGTTTCCTGGAGGCGGACTCTCAGGGTACTCTACAACAACAGAGGTGAGCCGTGGGTCCGCTGTGAGAAGCGCAGTGCTTCGAATTGCTGAAGCGGGTCTCACCAGCGCGATATGGATTGCGGTGCTGGCGTTTGGCGGGACTTCCCCTCCTTTTTTCCTCGTAACCGAAATAATCATTCTCGGGCTTGGAGTCTTTCTCCTTTCCGCCAGCTTACGCGCGCCTCTTACCACCATCAGGCTTCCCCTCGCAGCTCCGATGGCGCTGATTGCCTGGGTAGTGCTGCAAATCCTTCCATTGCCTGCTTTTTTGGCGTCGTTGTACGCGCGACTGCACATTGCTCCCGCGGGCCATACTCGTTTTAGGCTCAGCGTCGCCCCATATCAAACGGTTTCCCATCTGCTTCTGTTGGTCACCTTTTTGACTTCCTTCTATCTAGTTTTGTTGGTAGGTGGGGACAGAAATGCAAGGAAGCGGCTGGTTTATGCCCTTGTTGCATTGGGAGCGTTCGAGTCTTTCTACGGTTTGGTGCAGTATCTGACCGGATGGCAGCAGATTTTTGCTTATGTGAAGAAGTATTACTTGGAAGACGCCACCGGGACCTATATCAACCGCAATCATTTTGCGGGCTTGTTGGAAATGACGCTGCCATTCACAGTAGCCCTGGCCTTGCGCCTGGCCGGCAACCTGAGCCGCGCAGCTGAACGCAGTGAAGCGAAGGCGCGCCGGCTCTTATCCAATAGGGAACTGCTTCCTCTTGTATTCTTGCTCTTTCTGGCCGTCGCCATGTTCACCGCGCTGGTCTTCTCGCGGTCGCGCATGGGAATAATCTCTGCTCTCGCTTCGCTCATGGCCATTTTTGCCGTGGCCGGAAGTTCTTCGTTATCGAAGCGCACCAGGGCGGCGGTCGCGGTGTTGTTTTTCCTCGGCGTTGCCGGAATGCTTCTTTGGGTGGGAAGCGATCCCGCAGTCAAGCGCTTTGAGACCCTTGGACATGAATACACCCGAACTGGGCAGAATCGCATATCCATTTGGCGCGACACACTTACATTGATTCACCAACACCCTTTCTTTGGGACGGGTTTGGGAACCTTTTCCGTGGCGTATACTTCGGTGCAAAGCACTTTTCTTACCCTTTTGGTGGACCACGCCCACTGCGACTATCTGGAAGTGGTCAGCGAACTCGGATTGCCGGGAGGCATCCTGGTGTTTGGTTCCATTTTCTGGATTCTCGCACGAACTGTCCGGCGTTACCGGAAGACCGAAGATCGCTTTGAAGCCGCGGTTTGTCTTGGTTGCATCGGGAGTATCGCCGCCATCCTGGTGCACAGTATGGCCGATTTTAATCTGTATATCCCCGCGAATGCGCTGGTTTTTACGGTTACGCTGGCACTAGCGTGCAAAGAAAGGGAAAACTCTGAACTCACAACAAGTGACATTGGCGCGGCTGCAAGCAATCGATCATCTGGGTAGCATCTTGTTCATGGGCCGCTCACTTAACTCGTTCTGCTGATTGAGTTGGTGCCATCTAAAGCGGGAGTCTTTGGCGGTGTCTGGGTCGGACGGGTTCACCAAGGTAATAGACGATGCTGTTGACCACGCGTATGTCGTTTTGCCCGCGTGTGGCACCGGCAGAGTTGAAGAAATGAGCATGCAAACAATCGATGGTGACGCGAAACCCGAACGCAGGGGAAAGGCGGTACTCTGCGCTGCCGCCAAAGGCCCATGCAGGATAGTGAACGTAGCCCACACTCAACCCGCCGCTCGTGTTTGGAAAGGTTCCGGTTACCCTTGCCCCGCCGGCCAGTACATGAGCGTAGGTACTCACCGAGTTGCCATTCCAGACAGAAAACACCGGACCGAATAAGTAGCTGAACGCATCGGCGCGATGGCCACCATTGAAGACGCTGGGAGCACGCGTGTAACTAAGATCCAATTTAGCGGAAATGCGCCTGCCACTATCAGCGGCAACGCTAACGTCCATTCCGGTCAAAGCAACGCGACCTGACGAAGGTATAGCGAGATTGGTAACGGAATACCCGGCGCTGAGGTTGAATACGGTAAAGCGTCCGGGGGCGATCGGCGGTTGCTTTATCGGACGAAAGTAGATGAACGGGGGAGGCTGCGCCGGTAGTATCGGCGTGGGCTCAGGACTTGGAGGCGTCGTCGTATCTAAACCCGGAGGGGAATCATTTGTGCTTGGAGAGCTTTGCAATAAGGGGGTAGGTTGCGTGGGCGGGGTAGGATTTTGTGCCATGACCGAGACTGGCCAGATCAAAGAGAAAACGATTTTCCACACTGTTCGCATAAGAACACGCGGGGTGGGCAGGAGTGCGACGCTCCGATTTCAGCCGGCGCGATAACGCGCTCACAGCGACGTATTATGACCAATTGAGGTGGCTAAACAAGCAGGTAAAACCCTTCTTCGGGCTCAGGGAAGGTACTGATTCAAGAAGAAGCTTCAGCAGATAGTCTAATGCTCTTATCTTTCGTTTTTTGTTCCCACATTAGAAAAGCGAAGCATCCTACAAGTGCTTTGAAAAGAATGGCGGGGACGACGAGACTCGAACTCGCGACCTCTGCCGTGACAGGCAGCGTTTTGATGTAATCGATTGATATCAAACGGTGTCGGCGGACATCTTTTGATACCACAAGGTACCGTAGGTCACTTCTTATCGTCCCCTCATTGTACCCGGATCGTGCTTTGTCCACTCGCCCGGCTATTGTCGGCTTCCTTGGCGTTTCTTGTGCTCGGCATCCTGCTCTAGCATGCTCACCATGAGGCGAACCGGTGACCGGAACGTGGTCGCGCGCAGCCGGTCGAACATGGTTTGCAAAATCAACGAGTCCATGGGCTGCAGCAAGGTCCAAAGTTGCGTCGTACCCACCACCTTCAGTCCACGATGTCGAGCTATAGTCACCCCGTCTCGTTCATCCATCAACAAAAGGATGGCTTGGAGTTCGGACGCGAGCGATATCGCTTCGCGCTCACCCGCGTCGAGATGTTCCAGAGCCGAATCGACGGGCCGTTTCAGGCTCACAACTTCCAACCATGCAGGAGGCTGCGAAATCCACGCCCGCACGAGGGCGGGAGTGTTTGCATGAGCCAGCTCGGCCTTCACAGCGGGAGGGATCAAAACCGTTCGATACAGTTCTGGAAGAATATCGGTTGCTTGGATGAGTACAAGATAGTTTAGAGGAGTTGTGTCAGCTACGATCGATTGCATCTACATGCCGAGCTGCCGGTGTGTCTCGCGATCCCGCTCAATGTCTTCTAGAGTGTATTCCAGTTCGACGCCATGACGCTTCAGAAAGGCATCGACTTCCATCCGGGTCTCGTATCCCAGCAAGTGGCGCAGTTGGGCAGCCGAAATCTTGCGTTCGCGGTACGCTGCCAGGGCCAAAGCCTCGAAGGCCGCGCGGGACAAATCTTGGCCTGGAGCAGCCAAAGCTGCTGAGAGTTCGTCAGGAAGCGCAATCGTGACGTGTCGCATTATTAGAAATTATAACATCATTCGACAGGGAAATACGGTGGCCGACCCGAATGGTCGTTAGCGGTGAGCCCTATTTAAAGAAATAAGTCTCTTGAAATATGGTGGGGACGACGAGACTCCAACTCGCGACCTCCGCCGTGACAGCGGCCCCCTGAAAGGTTTTACAACGACATACAAGACCGCGGGGACTGCCAAGGGCCGCCTAAGCTGTTAAAAATCGCACAAGACACGGTATTCTGTGGGTTGGGTTGGGGGTTGGAAATTTTGCGACTGAAGTGGCGAGGGCTAGCTCGCCATCGACCTATCGACAGGAGATTTAGAGGTGACCAAACCTCAGCTGCCTGGCCGAAGTTTCTTCCACGGTACCAAAGTAGACCTAAAACCGGGGGATCTCATTGGGCCCGGCTACAATTCTAACTACGGTAAGAGGAAGAAGGCGGCCTACATTTATTTGACCGGCACGTTGAATGCGGCTATCTGGGGAGCCGAGCTCGCCCTTGGTGAGAGCCCCGGCAGAATCTACGTGGTGGAGGCGACTGGCCCTTTTGAAGACGACCCCAATCTGACTGACAAGAAGTACCCGGGTAACCCTACGCTTTCATACCGCTCCAAGGATCCCCTTCGTGTCATAGGCGAAGTCCTGAATTGGCAGGGGCACTCCGCCGAAGAACTCAAAGCCATGAAGGGTGGTCTCGAGCGACTTAAGAACCTTGGTGTTGAGGCCATCGAAGACTAAGGAGTTGGTCAACAAGGGAATCATTCGCACCTGGGGTCTGGACAGATAAAAAACGGGGCGCGTAGCCCGGGTTCAGGTTTAAGGAACTTGGTGCTTTCGTAGTTGGCTGCCGAGTGTAACTGCACAATTCGCCTCGCGTCGTGTACAAACGAGCGAGTGCCCAAAGTCTGCCCTGAGCGTTTCGCAACAAGGGAACTACGATGTTTGGGAAAAATGGCGGGGACGACGAGACTCGAACTCGCGACCTCTGCCGTGACAGCGCTGCGTGGATAGGTTTTACAACAACATACAACAACGCGGGGACTGCCAAACTACCCGTAAGCCGCACAAGACTACACGAATTGTGGGTTGGGTTGTGGGTTGGAAAATCGTGTCGCTGGCCTCGGGCACGCCGCACCGGAAATCCATTGCCTAACGGTTTGGTTTCCTCTTGCACGCCGCCAGTCGATCTGCTATATACTGAACCACATGGTTCAGTATAACGAAACCCGCCTCGACGCTTCGTTCGCCGCGCTGTCGGACGCGACCCGGCGCGGCGTGCTGGAGCAGCTCAGCCGCGCCGACGCTTCGATCACGGACCTCGCCGGAAAGTTCCATATGACCCTCACGGGCATGAAGAAGCATGTTGGCGTGTTGGAGCGGGCAGCGCTCGTCACTACTGAAAAGGCCGGGCGCGTCAGAACCTGCAGGCTTGGCATGCGCGCGCTGGAAGAAGAGGCCGCCTGGATCGAGCGGCACCGCCAACTCTGGAGCGCACGCTTCGACGCGCTGGACAAGATTGTCGAGCACTTGAAATCAAAGGAGAAGGCAGATGCCCGAAGGAAAAGAAGGTAGTCCCGCCGCCATGAACCGGACCGCCGTGGAACGCAAGTCCGACCGCGAACTCGTCGTGACGCGGACGTTCAATGCCCCGGCGCACATCGTCTTCGAAGCGTGGAGCAAACCCGAATTGTTCAAGCGTTGGTGGGTTCCGAAGTCGGTGGGCATGTCGCTGCTCTCGTGCGACATGGATGTGCGCACCGGGGGCGCGTATCGCTTCGTCTTCAGTCATCCGGCCTTCGACCAACCGATGGCGTTCTTCGGCACGTACAGAGAAGTGACGCCGAACAAGCGCCTCGTCTGGACGAACGAAGAAAGCGATCAGGGCGCCGTGACCACGGTGACGTTCGAAGAAAATGCCGGCAAGACGCTGGTCACCCTACACGAACTCTACCCCACAACGGCGGCCCTCGACGAAGCCCTCGCCGGTTCGGCGGAAGGCCTGCCCGAACAGTTCGCGCAGCTGGAGGAGTTGCTCGCAGGCAGATCGTGACCACACCGCCGCCACCGGCGTATGGAAGGGATAACGATGACATACACGAACAGACGCGATTTCCTAAAGACTGTCACAGCGACCGCAGTGCTGACTGCAATCCCTCCCGTTCAAGCCAAGGAGACCCCCACTATGTCAAAAGAGAATTTTGCCGACGTCAATGGCCAGCATATCTTTTACAGCGTGCATGGCGCCGGCAAGCCGCTCATTCTTCTTCACGGGGGCATCAACCCAGACAGCTTCGGGAGCAATCTGGCCGAACTGGCCAAGGGCCGGCAGGTGATCGCCGTCCATCTTCAGGCGCATGGGCGCACGCCAGACACCGACAGGCCACTGCGCTGTGAAACGATGGGCGACGACGTTGCCGCTCTGATCGGCCATCTGAAACTCGGCAAGGCCGACGTGATGGGCTACTCGCTGGGCTCCTTCGTCGCGCTGCAGACCGCCATCCGCCATCCGGACGCGGTCGACCGGCTCGTGCTCATGGCCGCGAGGATGAGGCAGGACGACGCTTATCCGGAGGTGGTGGCGGCTTTCAATCAGTTGGAGGCCAACGCTGCCATGCTCGGCGGCAGCGTCAAGGCATCGCCGTTAGGGCAGGCCTATCCCGATGTCGATTGGACGAACCTCTTCCGCAAGGTCGGGGACCTGACCAAGCGCCCCTTTGACTGGAGCGCCGACGTCGCCAAGCTTCAGGCTCGCACACTGCTGGTCTTTGCCGACGCTGACTACCTCCGGCCCGAACACATGGTCGAGTTCTGGAAGGCGTTGGGAGGCGGCCAGCGCGATGCCGGGATTGATGGCTCACTGCGGCCCGCAAACCAGTTCGCAATCGTGCCGAACACCACTCACTACACGCTCGCGGTCGAGCCGATGCTGCCGGAGATCGTCGAGCGCTTCCTGGGAACCGCATAGAAGGCAGTCGGTCGCGGCGAGGCCCGGAATTTGTCGGACGCCCAAAACAACTAGCCATGGCGGTCGGTCACGCCAAGGCGATGGAAAATCGTAGAGGTTAAGATCATGTCGCAGGACTGCCGCTGCAAGGCAATTCACTCGACTGATTGCACCCTCCTGCCCTTCCATTCGCCTCCATGCCTGAAGATTCTTCTGCTCCGCCACGGCGGTGCAGGAGGAAAAGATGAAACGCGGATGTATGCAACGAAATAGTCGCAAAGAAGGCCCTGATGTCTGGCAGTTTCGCTGGTCTGAGACCAGACTTGACGGCAAGCGTCTTTACCACAAGAAAATTGTCGGCACAGTCGAGCAATATCCTGATGAAGATGCTGCACGGCGCTCCGTAGTGGGGCTGCTCTCAGAACTCAGCACCGATGGCCGACCAACGAATTCCGGCACAATGACCGTTGCTCAACTTTGTGATCACTTCGAGCAACGCGAACTCCCAAAGGAAAACACTTGGCGCAGTCACGCGACCAAGAAAATCTATAAGGCGTACTTGACTCGCTGGATTCGCCCTCACTGGCAGAAATACGGACTTGCCGAGGTTAGAACCATACAAGTCGAGTCCTGGCTTCGCGGATTGCCATTAGCAAAAAGCAGTTGTGCCAAAATCCGAAACCTGATGTCCGTCCTCTTTAATCACGCCTGCCGATATGAGCTGTTTGACCGCAACCCAATCTACCTCGTTCGTCAGAGCGCCAAACGCCGAACACCGCCGGCCACTCTGGTGCCCGCCGAAATCAAGGCGCTAATCGACGGCCTGGCACTTCGAGAACGCACATTAGTCCTTCTTGCCGCATCAACCGGGTTGCGGCAGAGCGAGATATTCGGCCTAAAGTGGGGCGATATCGACTTCGAGCGCGGCACGATGAGCGTCATCCGTTCCATCGTGTACGGAGTGGTAGGCCCGTGCAAGACCGAATCATCGCAAAAGCCAGTGCCAATGCATCCGACTCTCGCGGACGCTCTGACGCAGTGGAGAAAACGTTGTACCTACACAAAGGATCGTGCGCGACAACGGTCACCTGGACGTTGTGATCCACAATGCTGGCCACATGGTGTATGGTCCGGCTGAAGCCTTCACGCCCGAACAACTCGCAGAGCTCTACGACGTCAACGTCCTCAGCACTCAGCGGGTTAACCGTGCTGCTCTGCCTCAGTTACGAAAGCAGAATCACGGTCTGGTGGTGTGGGTATCCAGCAGCAGCGCAGCGGGAGGAACACCACCTTATCTTGCTCCATACTTCGCGGCGAAGGCGGGCATGGACGCGATAGCGGTACAGTATGCCCGCGAACTGGCGCTGTGGGGCATCGAAACTTCGATCATCGCTCCCGGCGCATTCACCGGCGGCACCAATCACTTCGCGCATTCCGGCACGCCCGCCGACAAGGAGCGCGTAGCCGAGTATGAAGCGGGTCCATACAAAGGCTATGGAAAGAAAATCCAGGAAGCCTTTGCCGCGATTGTTCCGCCCGACGCGGATGCGGGCTCGGTGGCGGACGCAATCGTTAAAGTCGTAGACGCTCCGTTTGGCAAGCGCCCGTTCCGCGTTCATGTCGATCCAACGCAGGACGGGGCGGACGTGGCATTTGCGGTAATAGATCGCGTGCGTACGGAAATGCTGCATCGCGTAGGCCTTAGCGAATTGCTGACGCCTGCGCGCGCGGAGTCAGGAACCGCAAGCAACGCCTGAGTGAAGGCTCAAAAGGTGTTCGCGAGTATGGGAATTTCAGGAGTAAACGAACAAGGTCATCTCGGGACGGCGCAAAAGTGCGCTGGAAGGGGTGGGAAGATCGAATCCGGAGATTGAGTTCGTTGAACTCGACATCGAAGATCCCAAGAGCCGGAACAAGTAGCCGACCCGCGCCATGCCACGCGGGAGTTCAATGTCCAGTCGGTTGATCTTACCCGCAGGCGAGAGCTGAAACCTAAAGTATGTCTGAAAATCGCCCCATCGGTCCGAGTGGAATGCGCCGGTCGGGCAGGCAACCTAATGGAAACCTATGCTGTCCTCGTAGAGGTCGGAGCACTTTTCGGGAGAATTTCTGAATGCATACGCTGAAGGTTATTTTCGGCGGCTTCTTGCTCCTGGGAGTATGCCTGCTACTTGGGCGCTGGATTGGCGGCGCAGCAGCGACGGTGGTCGCCACTACAATCAAGTATTTTCTCGTGCTCTGGCTAGTCGCCACACTGGTCAATATGTGGGTTGGAGTCA
>Ga0137412_10004922_pt1 | contig 10675 bp, 8 predicted proteins | sample CZODoug2_1_16fun_FD_122160 | JGI IMG/M metagenome (GOLD analysis project Ga0137412, IMG submission 122160) | Vadose zone soil fungal communities from Angelo Coast Range Reserve, California, USA - CZODoug2_1_16fungal (Hybrid Assembly) | ecosystem: Environmental > Terrestrial > Soil > Vadose zone... | reverse complement strand
ACAGCGCCTTGTAGAAATCGGTGATGTCGTAGTTGTGGTTGGCCTGTCCGTTGTGACCGATTTCGGCAACATTCTTGGGCGCGTAATGGTGCGGGTTGCGGGTCGAAGCGTAATACTGGAACGGCGCGTGGTGCGGCGAGTAGTCGGCCGTCGCCACGTGGATGTCCGCACCCGGGTTGATGGTCGGGTTCGGTACGGTCAACAGGATTTTGCCGTTTTCGCTGTACTGATGCGCGGTGTGCTGCTGAGCGCACTTCGCCGGAGTCGTGGTCGATCCATCAGATCCCACCACGGCCGGGGAGGTCGCGGCGAAGCCGCCTTCAAACCAACCCCAGGTGACCCCTTTCAGATTCAACAGGTCACCGACGTTGCGGCCTTCCATTTCCACCGTTCCCTTGCCGTTGGCGGTACCACCCGCGTCAGCGCCGCAATCATCCAGCGCCGGATCAGGATCGCCCGTCACGGTAACGGGCTTGAATCCCGAGACTTTACCCTGCGCGAACGAGGTGGCGAGGCGACCGTTGCCGGTCTGTCCCGAGACCAGGTTGATCGCACCTACCGTGGACGGTCCAAAGTTGGTGTCGAACGAGTTGTCGTTCATCGAGTAGTGCTGGGCGTAGTTCCACAGCGCTGTCACGGTGTTGCCGTCGTAGTAGTTCATCACGCTCGAGCCATCGGTAGCGCAACCTTCGCTGACACGCGAGGTCGCCTGCACGAACTTGTCGAGCAGACCACCATTGGCAGCCTTCTGCTCAGCGGTGTAGTCGTGATTGAACGAGCAGGTATAGGCATCTTCACGACCCAGCCGCTTCGGATTGAAGAGGTTGGGATTATTCGTGAGCATGGCGGCACTGAGGCCGTTGACGCCCGGTGTATCCGGATCCGCCTTGAAAACCGGCTGCTCGGTGTTCTTCGCGTTCGGGTAGGTCGCGAAGTAGTGATCGAAGCTTTCGTTCTCGCCGAAAATGATCACGACGTGCTTGATGGGCGTCCTGGTCGACGCTGCCGAACCACGGCCGCGATTATCGGGTTGCACTGAATTCGCCAGCGCGGGCGCGGCGAAGCCGGCCGCCATGACGGCACTTGCCACAAATGCGGCAACAATGGACTTGGAATGACCTGGAATCACAATCCCTCCCCACAAGAGTTGGTTGAGTGGCACGGGCCACCGGAAAGCCTTCATCGAACTGGTTGAGAGCGCGGCATGGAGTTATTGGCGCTGCTGCTGTGGGTTGTAGGCGCCGCGCATTGCAGTTCTGTTGCAGTTGTCCGACTGTCGGTTCCTGGGCGCCGTCTCTTGACAATTATTTAGATTTAGCCGTCACACAACCGTCACAAATCACGGTTAGTTATGTGCCCGATGAAGAACACGCGCACGCTCAAAATCGGCTGTGCAGGACTGCTGATGTCCCTGTCACTGTCCGCGCAGTCAACTGCGCCGGGAACGCTGGACGCCGCGGCGGAACGTTATCGTCCCGAGCTGGCTGCGGCCGTCGAGCAATGCCTGACAGGCGCGCAAACCCTGCGCGAGCGGATCGTGGCGAAGGACCTCGAAGGCGCGAAGAAAGCCTGGATTGCCTCGCGCGTGGGCTGGGAGCGATCTGAGGTCTTCACGAGCGGCTTCACATCGGAGCTGGACGCTGCCATCGATAGCTGGCCCAGTGCTATCAACGGTTTTCATTTCATTGAGGCCCGCTTGTTCGGCGCGCAGCAGATGGATGTGCTGAGTGCGACCGACGCTTTGATTTATCACCTATCCAACCTGCGAATGATGGTTCGCGCCACACCCCTGACGGGTCAGGGGATGTTGGAAGGCACCGCCAAGCTCGCGTACGAAATCGGCGAGAGCAAGGCCGATGGCGGCGAGTCCCGCTTCAGCGGCACATCGCTCGATGACATGCGAAACAACGCCGATGGAATCGCGGCGGCCTATCGGCTCGTGTTCGAGTCGGAGCTCACTGCTCGTGAGCCGGTGCTGGCGGCCGCAACGAATGCCCGGATCAAGGAGTTGCAGGACGCGCTGCAGCCGAAGAGCCTGGCGGACATTGATTCAGACAAGCTGCGCGCGACGAGCGAGGACCTGGTGTTGTCATTGCAGAAGGCGGCGACCGCCCTCGGGCTGCAGCGGCCGTCGCTGTCAGACCTGGCGCAACAATAGTCAGCTCTTATCGCACAACTCCACATCCCCACTCATCGTCTTGAGTCGGATGCGCGCTTCTTCCGAGCCATTGCCGCGCGTCCCATTCAAGCGGCGGCCGGGCCCATACTTGCTGACACGTTCGGCTTCGAGCCCCATGCAGTTCTTGATATCGCCACTGAACGTGGTCACCTGGTAGTCGAGGCTGCCGTCGTGGGTGGTGCGGACCGTCAGCCCGCCACTGACCGACTCCGCATCGACTGAGGCTCCCTTGACGAGCTTCCCCTCGAACCCGAGAGCACCCGACGTGGACCGCATGCGGATGCTGCGCGAAGGCTCCAACTTGAGATTGATATCGCCGCTGACAGTCGTCGCTTCCACATCGCCGCCGACCCGATCGACCCGGATGCTGCCACTGATGGTGGAGATGTGGATTTCGGGGCTGTTGGCGCCCTCCTTCGACCTGCCGCGCAACACAATATCACCGCTGACCGTCTTGATTTCCGAATCCCGCCCGAACGTATCGGCATTGATACTGCCGCTGACTGTCTTAGCCATCAGCTCCCCTTCAACATCGGTCACCCTGACATCGGCACTGACACCGGAGACGTCCAACTCGCTGTCGCGCGGAACACGGATCAACAGGTCGGCCGAGGCGCTCCTGAAGGTGTAGTTGGGCACGCGAACCTTGATGCTCGTACGGCCGTGATCCGTGGTGACGTCGACCTTGTCGACGCCGGGACCGATGTCGCCGCGGACCTCCACTTCCTGTTTGTCCCAACCTGACACTTCGATCCGGCCGGCTACGTTGGAGATCTCCACCGAGCCATGCGGCTGCACCGTCAGCCGCTGCTCGATTTTCTCGGCGTGCGCCAGCCCTGTGGCAGCACAGGCGCCGATCAGCAACCAAGCCTGCGTACGAATGAACATGATCAGATCCCCTCGCCGGGTCTGCCGGCTTCGTGCACGGCAGTCAGCACGCGCATCTCATCCTGATAAGTGTTGACGAGCAACTCCTGTAGCAATGCATTGCTCGGGTCCTTGCCGAGCTCTCTTTCCAGGTCGCGCTTCGAGTCGTTGATGGCTTTCAGGCTCGTCAGCACTTTAGCCCGTGATTGCGGTGGCAGGCGCGCCAGGCGCGATTCCAGATCCTTTACCAACTGAGCACGCTGATTGATGTACTTGGGACCCATCACATAGGCTGCGTGGAAGGCGCCCGGCTCATCCGACGGTCGGTTGCTCGCAGTGACTCCCGTGGCGCCGCCGGTCATACCGCTGCCATTCGGCAGCGCCCCGCCGGGTACCGGCAACATAACCCGCCCGATCCAGACACCCACCGCCAAAGCAACAATCACCGCCGCGGCTGCCAACACACGCAAACGGACAGGGCGTGAGGCGCCGGGCGCCGGCGTCCCGGCCGCGGATTTCGGGCCGGTGGCGATCTGCGCCTCGATGCCTTTCCACAAGTCCCGTGGAGGGGCGATTTCATGCGGCAGATCGCGAAGCGAGCCGATCTTGCGCTGGTCGTTGCCACTCATATCAACCTACCTCCACTCCGAGCCGGTCGCGCAACAACCCGCGCGCGCGATGCAGTTGCGCCTTGCAGGTCCCTTCCGCGACGCCGAGCATCGCTGCGGTTTCGGAGTGTGAATAACCATAAATCGCATACAACACCAGAACATCCCGTGCGCCATCCGGCAAGCCACCGATCGCTGCCTCGATGTCATTGACCTCGAGCGGCGTTTCCAGGGTCCAATCGCTCTCGACCGGCTCATCCTCTCCCGCCGGTGCCAGGCTCTCCCAGTCGAGCATGGCGGGAGTGGCCTTGCGCCGCTTGCCCAGGACCACGTTGACCGCAATCCGGTGCAACCAGGTTGCCATCGAGCTGCGGTCCTCGAACCGGTCGAGGGCGCGCCAGGCATTGATGAACGCTTCCTGGGTGCAATCCTCGGCCAGGGCCACATCCCGGGTCATCCGCAGGCACAGGCCGTAGACCCGGCTGGCGTGCTCGCGGTAGAGCCTCTCGAAGGCGCGGGTATCCCCGGACCGGGCGCGCTGAACGAGCGCGCCTTCCCAATCGACCGTAGATTCCTGCCGCCCTGCCTCTTTCATTCGTTTAGTTAGAGGCTACAGCAGTATGAAGGGTTTAAACGGGCGGGTCCGGCTCAGCGGAAGCCGCTGCTGGGGGGGTGCTGCGGCTGGCGTACCAGTTGATCGCATACTGCAGGAGCTGGGCATTGGTCGCCAGGTTGAGCTTGCGCTTCAAGCTCTGCCGGTGGGTTTCGACCGTCTTTACGGAGAGCCCTAAGGCTTCGGCGGCCTCCCGGGAGGACAGGCCCCGGCCAATGAGGCTCAGAACCTGGAGCTCGCGGTTACTGAGCCGGTCAATGGGATCGGCACCTGACCCGATCCCGCCACTGCCACCGTCGATCCGGCCGAGGTTACCGGCCAGCGATTCACTCAGGTACGTCTCGCCCTCGAGCACCTTACGCAGGGCAATCAGAAGCTGGTCGGATGCCGCCTGCTTCATTATGTAACCACTCGCGCCCGCGGCCAGCAGCCGCTCGGCGTAAATCAACTCATCGTGCATGGAGAGGACCAGCATGGGCAGCTCGGGACGCTGAGCATGCACATCGCGCACGAGCTCCAGGCCGTCACCCTGGGCCAGTGATATGTCAACAATCACCACATCGGGTGCCAGAGCACGGATTGCCGCGCGGGCCTCGCGTTCCGTCTGCACCTCCCCGCACACCACGAGATCCGGCTCAGGCTCGATCATCCGCCGCAAACCCTGTCGCACGATCGGATGGTCATCCACGATCAGAACACGCCGCTGAGCGGTGACACCCGAAAAACCCGGCACGCGTGAGGGCACTTTCATGAACGGCTAGCCGACAAGGAACGTAGACATTGGACCTGAGGCACCCGAGCGATCAATGCGGCGGTGGTCCCGGAGCTCGGGGTACGGACTCACGCTCCACCCGGTTGTCCTCCTGGGAACCATCCAGCGGGCACGAGCAGCGCACGCAGGCGCCGCCATTTGTTCCTGACTCGAGTATGAGATCGCCACCCAGCATTTGCGCACGATAGCGCATGATCTTCAATCCCAGCCCCCCGTCCGCATCCGGCGTAACCGGCTCAAATCCGCGGCCATTGTCATCTATTCTTAGATGCAACTCACCGCCCACAGTTTCCAGGCTGACCGTAACATCGCTCGCCCGGCTGTGCCGGATCACGTTGGTGAGGGCCTCCTGCACAATTCGATACAAGTGCGTTGCCGACGTCTCGCTCAGACGCAACGGCTCATCGAAGCTGGCGTTGAAATCAACATGGACTCCATAACGTTCGCTGGCGCGCGCCGCGAGCGTTTGCAGAGCCGCAGCGAGCCCGCCGCGTTCGCCGCTCACCGGCGACAGGCCGCGCGCGAGTGAGCGAGTGCTTTCGATAGCGTTGTTCACGAGCCCGATCACTTCCTCCACATCCAGTCGGGCGGCCGACCCTTCCTTGCGCAATTGCGCGGACACCCCCCGCAGCATCAACGCGATTCCCGTCAGGTCCTGGCCGAGCCCATCGTGCAGATCGCTGCCGATCCGCTGCTGCTCGCGATTCGAAATCTCGATGATTTCCCGCTCCAGGCGCTTGCGCTCGGTGACATCATTCAACACCGCGAGCCAGCGTTCGGTTCCACTGATGCGCAACGGGGTGATGACGCAGGTGGCCACAAACCGTGAGCCGTCCTTGCGCTGACATTCAAACTCGACCGGCACGACCTCGCCGTTCTCGCCGTTGTCCCGCAGCGTCCGCTCGAACCGCTTGCGCTGCAACGCAGGCATGCTGAACAGCGGATCGATGGCTCGCCCCAGCAGCTCCAGGGCACCGTAGCCGAACATCTTATCGAATGTCGCGTTGGTCAGTGTGATCAGATGCGTTACCGCATCGATGAGCACCACGCCTTCACGCATGGTCTCGAGGATCCGCGCCTGCGTGCGCAACGCGTCCTGCTGGGCGTGCCGCTCCGTCACCTCCGTGATATTCACCACGGCACCGAAGATCCGGCCATCGGCCTGGACCGCGCGGGCCCGCAACTCCAGGTAACGCGGCCCCCGCTTCGGATCGATGATCACCTGGTCGAAGTCGCGCGGCTCCCCCGTGTTCATGACATGCTCGAATATCTCATGCATGTAAGCACGGTCGGCCGGCGGCGCAAAATCCTCTACTGGCGCGCCGATCCAGCCGTCGGGCGGCACCCCGTGCATTGCACGATTCAGAAACACACACTGGCGCTGCCGATCGAACAATGCCAGCCAGTCGGCCGAGCTCGCAGCGACCGTCTGCAGCGTCATCTGTGACTCGCGCAAGGCGATTTCGGCCCGCTTCCTTTCAGTTACGTCCGTCACGGCAACAGTTAGCGACCGAATCGAGCCGCTGTCAATAACCGGAATGACACGGTGCTCGTGATGTGACAGTGTGTTGTTGGAGTTCGGATGGCGCAGCTCGAAGCGGGCCGGCTCGCCCGTGCCGAGCACGCTACGATACATTTCCTCCACATGGGCCCGGTGCGCCCTGGGAATGAATTCCAGCAGGCTCCGTCCCACCACATCCTCATAGCGGTACTCGCCAAACTGCCGGTTCATGAACCGCACGCGCAGCGACTCGTCGACCAGGAAAAGCCAGTCCGGCGTGTTCTCTGTAACCGCTCTCAAGACCGCTTCGGACTCCCGCACAGCCTGCTCGGCGAGCTTGCGTGTCGTGATGTCATAGGCGGAACCCAAGACACCGGTGACAGCACCCGTGTGCGGATCGCGTACGGGCAGCGTACTAACATACAACCACTTGCGCTCGCCGTGGATGGTGTGGATGCGGGTCTCGCCCGCCTGCGGATCGCCCTGCAGGATGCGGACATGACGCGCCGCAACGATCGGCTTCCACTCTTCGTCAATCAACGAATCCCACCGGCCCTGCGGATCCTCCAGCGAGCAGCCGAAAATCGCCTGCATGCCATCGCTTGCCCATACCGGTTCGGGCTGGTTTTCGGCGTTGTAGCGATACTCAAACACATAACCGGGTGCCATGGAGGCAACAGTCCGATAGCGGAACTCGCTCTGCCGCAGGGCTTCCTGGGTGTGTACGCGGTCGGTGATCTCCACGAGGAAACCAACCATGCGCGTGGCCCGGTCGCAGGCATCGCGTTCCGGCACCCGCCCGCGATCGAGAACCCAACGCCACCCGCCGTCTTCGTGACGCAGGCGATATTCGGCTTCGTAGAGCTCTCTGCGGCCGGCGATGACATCCTGGAGCACGGCGTCGACGCGCGCGGCATCTTCCGGATGCACCCGCTTGTTCCAGAAAGCCCAGGTGCGATCCCCGGGTTTGGGAACCACTCCCAGGATCCGGTAGTAGGGCTCGGCATGGCGGGCTTCGCCGCTTGCGAGATCCCAGTCCCACATTCCGCCGCGCGCGCTTTCGAGCGCCGTCTCCAGTCGGCGTTGACTGCGAATGTATTCGAGCTCGGCTTCCTTGCGCTCTTCGATGTCCATGCAGACGCCGACCATGCGCAAGGCCGCGCCGTTGGCATCCCGCTCAACTACACGGCCACGCTCAAACAACCAGCGCCAACGGCCTTTCCTATCCCGGATACGATATTCGGCATCGTAGTAATCGGCTTTGCCCGCGACGTGATCGCTGAAGCGAGTGGCGGCCGCCGTGACATCGTCCGCGTGGATGTTGGCATCCCAACGGGCAACATGGTCCAGGCCTTCGCAGGAATGCAGCTCCAACCGGTCGCACCAGTCGCTGTACCAACGCGTGCGCTCGGTGCGGAAATCCAACTCCCACAGGCCCATGCCGGCGCCCCAGACAGCCGTTTCCAACCGCGCCTCACTCGACCTGAGCTCGCGTTCCGCGCGCTTTTGTGCATCGATATCCAGGGAGACACCGATGGCGGAAGTGGCCTTGCCTTCGAAATCCCATGCAACCGCGCGGCCGCGAGTGAGCATCCACTTCCACTCGCCGCTGGCCGTGCGAATGCGGTACTCCGCTTCAATGGAGGTGCTCTGGCCGCTGAGGTGCTTGCGGATCTGAAGCTGCACAGCGGGCCGGTCGTCAGGATGGATGCGCGAAGCCCACGGGTTCGGAATACTTTCCCACTGCTCGCGGGTGTAGCCGGTAATGGCGAACCACAACGGGCTCATCACGGCGACGTCAGTCGCAACATGCCACTGCCAGAATGCCGCGCGTGCGCCCCACAACGCCGTAGCGAGACGGGACTCGTTTTCCTGTAACGCGACTTCAGCGCGCTTGCGGTCATCGATTTCCAGGCAGATGCCGGATACGCGCACCGGCAGACCCTCGCTGCCGCTGGCGAGCACACGACCGCGTTGGAGCAGCCAGATCCAGCGCGTCTCGGCAATCAGCACGCGGTATTCGATGTCGAAGCGATCGAGCCGTCCGAGCTGCACGGCCTCGAGCTTGCGGCGGAACTCGGCAACATCATCCGGATGAATCTGTCGCGCCCAGCTCTCCAGCGCGTGCGGCCCCTCGCAAGGATTGAGCCTCAGGGCCGCACACCACGCCGGGTCCATGCGGAAATCCTGTGCGGCAATGTCCCACTGCCACGTGCCGACCTGGGCCTCGTTGGGGTTTGCCAGGGAGCCGGCCTTGGCTGACTTTTCGTGCGGCACAGCATTCATTGCGGACTTCATTGTCGCCTAGATGACTCGATTCGAATCTGCACTGACTGAGCCTGTATCTCAAGATTTATGAGCGTATAGGCTGTCTGGCCCAGGCCTTTGTTCAATTACACAGGGTTCAACGACACAGGAGGTCTTCCCTTGAACGAGCGCACATCCGTCAGTCCGGCGTTAACGGACTATTCACAGTGGCAGGCGCAGGATTACTTCAAAACCTATTACAGCGAGGTCGTGCTCCCCGATGAGCAGGTCGTGCTGGCCTACCAGATCGAGACACTGCAACGCAGCGAGCACAAATTCGGCCGCGGGCTCGAGTACGGCTGCGGGCCCACACTGCACCGCGCAATCGCGGCAGCCCGCTATGCGTTCAGAATCGATATGGCGGACTGGTTACCTGACAACCTCGCGCAGGTGCGTGCGTGGGTCGACTCCAGCAGCGCCAACACCGACTGGAATCGCTTCACTGACTACATCTTATCCATTGAGAGCCGGGAAAGCCCGGCGGACTGCGAAAACCGGGGCGAGGCAGTCGATACGGGCCGGATCCAGCGGCGCGAGGAACAAACGCGCAAGGTCATCCGCAACGTGCACGTGAGCGATGCCCGTTGGCGCCATCCGTTGGGCCCGGAAAAACAGGGGTTTTACGATCTGCTGGTGTCAGGATTCTGCCTGGACGCGGTCTCGAGCGAAAAGCCTGTCTGGCATCGCTGCATGTCCAACGTGCTGTCGACCTTGCAAGAGGGTGGGCTGTTGATTCTCCACGCGCTCCACCGGTGCAAGGCCTACAAGGTGGGCGAACGGATGTTTCCGGGCGCCGACCTGTCCGAGGACGATCTCATCGAGTCTTTGCTGGCCAACGGCTTTACGCGCCGGAGCACGGACGTTCATGTGATCCCCTGTCCGGACAATATTCAGTATGGGTATGGGGGCATCCTGGTGGCATCCGCCAGGAAGGGCTGAGCCTGAATGGGCTCCCGGCCGCAGGCCGGGAGCCTGTCTCGGGAACGCGACACATTTATTGGGAACTTTGGGTGCGTTGGAACGCTCCCCTATAACAGAGTAGGAAAAAGGCAAGGAGTCACTGTGAAGGCCTCAAAAAACTGGGTGTGGCAGCCCCCCGCCGAAGCCATCGAGACCATCGCCGCTGTGCTCAGCGCGCATTGGGCTGCGGCTAAATCGCAACAGTTGGCGGCATTCTGGCCGAAAGCCACGAGCTGGCGGACTCAGCTCACCACCGCACGAGAGGCGGCAGGCTCATCAGGTAAGCTTCCGGATCCGCATCCGTGCTGAAGCCGAATTTCGTGCCCCGGTCGTAAACGAGATTGAATTCGACATAACGTCCGCGCTTCACCAGAAGCTTCTCGCGAGCCTCGTCATCGAACGGGGTGTTTTTCCGGCGCGCGACCAGTGTTGGGTAGACGCCTAGAAAGGCCTCGCCAACGGCTTTGACAAAGGCGAAGTCCGCCGCCACATCCGCGCTCGCCAACTCATCGAAGAAAATGCCGCCCACGCCGCGCGGTTCCTGCCGGTGCGGCAGGTAGAAGTAACGATCACACCAGGCCTTGTATTCAGCGTAGGCATCCGGCCGATAGGTATTGCAGGCGGCCTCGAACGCCGCGTGGAAGTCCCTGGTGTCCTCAGGCATCGGAAAGGTTGGAGTCAGATCCGATCCGCCGCCGAACCAGCCGCGGCTCGTGCGCAGGTAGCGCAGGTTCATGTGCACCGCCGGCACATATGGATTCCACATATGCGCTACCAGCGAAATTCCACATGCGATGAAGCGGCCTTCCGACTCTTCCGAGCCGGGCACCTGAGCGCGCGCCTGGGGAGAGAACACGCCCCAGACATT
>Ga0137412_10004921_pt1 | contig 10675 bp, 10 predicted proteins | sample CZODoug2_1_16fun_FD_122160 | JGI IMG/M metagenome (GOLD analysis project Ga0137412, IMG submission 122160) | Vadose zone soil fungal communities from Angelo Coast Range Reserve, California, USA - CZODoug2_1_16fungal (Hybrid Assembly) | ecosystem: Environmental > Terrestrial > Soil > Vadose zone... | reverse complement strand
TTCGGCGCCTTCGCCCCGATCTACGGCACCATCATGACCTCGTTCATCGCGATGGCGATCGCGGTGCCGCTCGGGCTCCTGATCACGCTTTTCCTCACCGAGCTGTGCCCGCTGTGGCTGCGCCGGCCGATCGGCATCGCGATCGAGCTCCTGGCCGGCATTCCGAGCATCATCTACGGCATCTGGGGGCTGTTCGTGTTCGCGCCGTTTCTGCAACAGTATGTGCAGCCGGCCCTGATCGATACTTTCGGGCACGTCCCCGTCCTTTCCAGCCTGTTCGCCGGGCCCCCCTACGGCATCGGCGTCCTCACCGCCGGCCTGATCCTCGCCATCATGGTGCTGCCCTTCGTCACCTCGGTGTCGCGCGACGTGTTCGAGGCGGTGCCGCCGGTGCTCAAGGAGGCCGCCTACGGGCTCGGCTGCACGACCTGGGAAGTGGTCCGTTACGTGGTCCTGCCCTATACCCGGGTCGGCGTGATCGGCGGGGTCATGCTCGGGCTCGGCCGCGCGCTCGGCGAGACCATGGCGGTGACCTTCGTGATCGGCAACGCGCACCGGGTCTCGTCCTCGCTGCTCGCGCCCGGCACCACCATCTCGGCCACCATCGCCAACGAGTTCACCGAGGCGATCGGCGACCTCTACACCTCGTCGCTGATCGCCCTCGGGTTTCTGCTGTTCGTGATCACCTTCATCGTCCTCGCCGCCGCCCGCTATCTGCTGGCGCGGATCGAACGGCGGATCGGGTGAGCCCCATGATGGATCTCTATGCGCGCCGCCGCCTGCGCAACCGCATCGTCATGGTGCTGTCCTACGCGGCGACCGGCGTCGGGCTGGGCTGGCTCGCGCTCATCCTCGGCACGCTGTTGTTCGAAGGCGCAAGCGGGCTCTCCCTCAAGGTGTTCACCGAGATGACGCCGCCGCCGGGAGCCGATGGCGGCCTGCTCAATCCCATCGTCGGCAGCCTGATCATGACGGCGATCGCCGTCGCCATCGGCACGCCGGTCGGCATCCTGGCCGGCACCTACATGGCCGAATACGGCCGCTATTCGAAGCTCGCCCATGTGGTCCGCTTCATCAACGACATTCTGCTGAGCGCGCCGTCGATCGTCATCGGGCTGTTCATCTACGAGGTGATGGTCGCGCCGATGGGGCACTTCTCCGGCATCGCGGGCTCGGTCGCGCTCGCGGTCCTTGTGATTCCCGTCGTGGTGCGCACCACCGAGGACATGCTGTCGCTGGTTCCCAAGGAGCTGCGCGAGGCCGCGACCGCGCTCGGCATGCCGCTCGCCTATGTGATCGGGAAGGTGTCCTACCGCGCGGCGCGCGCCGGCATCATCACCGGCATCCTGCTCGCGATCGCGCGCATCAGCGGCGAGACCGCGCCGATCCTGTTCACCGCGCTCAACAACCAGTTCTTCAGCACGAACCTGAACGCCCCCATGGCGAGCCTGCCGGCGGTCATCTTCCAGTTCGCGCTCAGCCCCTATCAGGACTGGCAGAAGCTCGCCTGGACCGGCGCACTGATCATCACCATGGCGGTCCTGGCGCTCAGCATCACCGCCCGTATGCTTGCGTCTTCGAGGAAAATGTCATGAGCACGAGCATGGCCGCAGTTCACGGTTCGAGCCCGGTTCCCATCGTCGCGCACGCGGCCGACGCGGCCGCCGCGATGGAGGAAAAGGTCACGGTGCGCGGCCTCAATTTCTATTACGGCGGCAACCGCGCCCTGAAGGACATCAACGTTTCGCTCTACGCCAAACGGGTCACCGCTTTCATCGGACCCTCGGGTTGCGGAAAGTCGACGCTGCTGCGCGTCCTGAACCGCGTCTACGATCTCTACCCGCACCAGCGCGCCGAGGGCGAGGTCATGCTCGACGGCGAGAACATCCTCATGCCGGCGCAGGACCTCAATCTCCTGCGCGCGCGCGTCGGCATGGTGTTCCAGAAACCGACGCCCTTCCCGATGTCGATCTACGAGAATATCGCCTTCGGGGTGCGGCTCTACGAGCGCGCCGGCAAGGCGGATCTCGACATGCGGGTCGAGCAGGCGCTGCGCCGCGCCGCGCTGTGGGACGAGGTGAAGGACAAGCTCGGCGCCAACGGCCTGAGCCTGTCGGGCGGCCAGCAGCAGCGCCTGTGCATCGCGCGCACCGTCGCGGTGAAGCCGGAGGTGATCCTGCTCGACGAGCCCTGCTCGGCGCTCGATCCGATCTCCACCGCCAAGATCGAGGGGCTGATCGACGAGCTCAAGGACGACTACACGATCGCGATCGTGACCCACAACATGCAGCAGGCCGCGCGCTGCTCCGACTTCACGGCTTTCATGTATCTCGGCGAGCTGGTGGAATACGGCACCACCAGCAAGATGTTCACCACCCCGACCGACCGGCGTACCCAGGACTACATCACCGGCCGCTTCGGCTGACCCGAGCTCGACCGACGCGCGGTGGCCGCCGGGACACGGATGCGAGGACTTCGACATGACGATGATGGAACACACGATCAAGGCCTTCGACGCCGATCTGCAGGATCTCGTGCGCGTCGTCGCCGAGATGGGCGGCCTGGCGGAAAAGCAGATCGGGGACGCCTTCCAGGCGCTGGACAAGCACGACATCGCGCTCGCCGAGCGCGTCGTCGCCGATGACGCCAAGATCGACGCCCTCCAGCGCGAGATCGAGGAAAAGGCCATCCTCACCATCGCGCGGCGTCAGCCGATGGCGGTCGACCTGCGCGAGATCGTCGGCGCGCTGCGCGTGTCGAACGATCTCGAGCGCATCGGCGATCTCGCCAAGAACATCGCCAAGCGCGTCGGCGCGCTCGAAGGCGACTTCCGGCCGCAGCAGGTGCTGCGCGGCGTGGAGCACATGACCGACCTCGTGCTCACCCAGATCAAGGACGTCCTCGACAGCTTCGCGCGCCGCGACACGGCCGAAGCCATGGCGGTGTGGCGCAGCGACGAAGAGGTGGACGCGGTCAACAATTCCCTGTTCCGCGAGCTGCTGACCTACATGATGGAAGACCCGCGCGACATCAGCTACTGCATCCATCTGCTGTTCTGCGCCAAGAACATCGAGCGCATGGGGGACCACGCCACCAATATCGCGGAGACGGTCTATTACATGGTCGAAGGACACGCCATCGCGGAGGAACGCCCCAAGGGCGATACCACCGCGGTCACCAATGTTCCGTTCCGGAACTGAACGGGAGGAATCTGCACCTCATGTCGGCCCGAATCCTGATCGTCGAGGACGAGGAAGCGCTTACGCTCCTCCTGCGCTACAATCTCGAAGCCGAAGGCTATGCGGTCGACGCCTCCGGGCGTGGAGACGAGGCCGAGCTGCGCCTCAAGGAAACCCCGCCCGACCTCGCGGTGATCGACTGGATGCTGCCGGGGCTTTCGGGCATCGAGCTTGTCCGACGCCTGCGGGCCAAGCCGGAGACGCGCCGGCTGCCGATCATCATGCTCACCGCGCGCGGCGAGGAAGGCGAGCGCGTCCGCGGGCTCGCGACCGGCGCCGACGACTACATCGTCAAGCCCTTCTCGGTTCCGGAGCTGCTCGCCCGCATCCGCGCGCTGCTGCGCCGCTCGAAGCCCGAGCGGGTCGCGGCCACGCTCTCGGCCGGCGACATCGAGCTCGACCGCGACACCAAGCGCGTGTCGCGCTCGGGCCGCGAGGTGCCGCTCGGGCCGACCGAGTTCCGGCTGCTGGAGTTCCTGCTGGAAAATTCCGGCCGCGTGTTCTCGCGCGAGCAGCTCCTGGACCAGGTCTGGGGCCGCGACGTCTACATCGACGAGCGCACCGTCGATGTCCATGTCGGCCGCCTGCGCAAGGCGCTCAACCGCGGCCGCATGCCCGACCCGATCCGCACGGTCCGCGGCGCCGGCTACGCGCTCAACGACCGCTTCGGCAAGACAGCCTGACTCCCGAGGGCTTGAATTCCGGCCCCCGGGCCCTGACGGGGGATCACGATCCCCGTACGGCGCGCCGGTCGCGGCGGGCTGCGGGCGGCTGGTAGGCGACCCGCGAGTGATAGCCGCAATAGGGCGCGCTCTCGAGCGGCGCGCCGCCGCAGAAGAAGAACTCCGCCGTCCCGGGATCGCCGATCGGCCAGCGGCATTTGCTGTCGTTCAGCTCGAGCAAGCTGCAGCGCTGCCCGAGCGGGATGATGTTCTCGATCAGCTCGGGCTCGGCCGCGACATCGGTCTCATACATCGGGGCGAGCGCCGTATTGCCCCGCATCGACGGACGCGCCAGCCGCATCATATGGCCGGAAGCGCGCGGCTTGCGCGGCCGCGGCGCGGTGGAGGAGGGACTCTTGGCCCGCCCCGACAGCCCCAGCCGGTGCACCTTGCCGATCACGGCGTTGCGGGTGATGCCGCCGAGTTCGGCCGCGATCTGGCTCGCGGACAGCCCGTCGGTCCACAATTTCTTCAGGAGTTCGACCCGTTCGTCGGTCCACATCATTGTTTTTTGTCCCTGTTCCCACCGCGCCGAGGGGCGGACAGCCCCGACAGAATCCATCTCTGCCCTCCGGCAACGTGAAGTCGCCGTCGGTTACGCCCCGAAAACAGACAAAACTCAGGAAACAATCCGCCGCACGAGATATCGTGTCTAACGAGAATTAACCTACTATATGGCGCGACTCGCGCGCAAGAGTCGGCGCCCGCGGCTTCCACATGTTCGTCCAGTAGTATCGCGGCTGTGTCTTTTCGGCACCGCGGATCGATCGAGACCGCTGATGAAAGCGATCAAAATCGGCGTGTTGACACCCCGCGGGCCCGCAATAGAATGTTTGGACGTGCCGCCCCGAAGGCGGCACATTTCATTTCGGCACCTTTGCAAGCATCAAATCGGGGCCAGACCGTGACGTCGCATCTCATGCCGACTTTCGCCCGCGTCGACCTCGCCTTCGAGCGGGGCGAAGGCGCTTGGCTGGTCGCGACCACGGGCGAGCGCTATCTCGACTTCACGTCGGGGGTCGCCGTGAACGCGCTCGGCCATGCGCATCCCCGGCTGGTGGAAGCGCTGTCCGCGCAGGCCGCCAGGCTGCTGCATGTCTCCAACCTGTTCCGCATCCCGGAAAGCGAGCGGCTGGCGGAGCGGCTGTGCGCGCAAAGCTTCGCCGACTACGTGTTCTTCGCCAATTCGGGCGCCGAGGCGATGGAGGGCGCGATCAAGACCGCGCGCAAATTCCACGCGGTCAACGGCGCCCCCGAGCGCGTCCGCATCATCACCTTCGAGGGCGCGTTCCATGGCCGCACGCTGGCGACGCTCGCGGCCGGCGGCCAGAAGAAATATCTCGACGGCTTCGGACCGGTGGTCGAGGGCTTCGACCAGGTGCCGTTCGGCGACATCGCGGCGGTCAAGCGCGTGATCGGCCCGGCCACCGCCGCCATCCTGGTCGAGCCCATCCAGGGCGAGGGCGGCGTGCGGGTGGCGTCGAACCAGTTCCTGCGCGAGCTGCGCGTGCTCGCCGACCGGAACGGAGCGCTGCTCATCTTCGACGAGGTGCAGACCGGCATGGGGCGCACCGGCGACCTGTTCGCCTATCAGCACACCGGGGTGACGCCCGACATCATGGCGCTCGCCAAGGCGCTCGGCGGCGGCTTTCCGGTCGGGGCCTTCCTCACCACCGCGGAGGCCGGCAAGGGCATGACGGCGGGCACGCACGGCTCGACCTTCGGCGGCAATCCGCTCGCCATGGCGGCCGGCAACGCCGTGCTCGACGTGATGCTGGCGCCCGGCTTCTTCGAGCGCCTGCGCGGCATCGCGCTTCTGCTCAAGCAGCGGCTCGCCGAGATGAAGGACCGGCATCCCGGCGTGATCGCCGAGGTGCGGGGCGAAGGCCTGCTTATCGGGTTGCGCTCGGTCGTTCCCAACGGCCAATTGGTCGACGCCTTGCGGGCCGAAAAGCTGCTCACCGTCGCGGCCGGCGACAATGTGGTGCGGCTGTTGCCGCCGCTCATCGTCGAGGAGGCCGATATCCTCGAGGCGGTCAACCGGATCGACCGCGCCGCGAGCGCGATCGAACGCGCGGCCGGCCGCCCGGTCGAACAGGAGACGGTACGGTGAGCGGTCCTTCGATCCGCCACTTCCTCGATCTCATCGACATTCCGCCGCGCGAGCTGCGCGGGATGATCGAGGCGAGCCGCGCCATGAAGAAGCGCGGCCGCGGCGCGCGCGGCGGCAAGTCCTCCGCCGCGAAACCGCTCGCCGGCCGCATGCTGGCGATGATCTTCGACAAGCCGTCGACCCGCACCCGGGTCTCCTTCGACGTCGCCATGCGCCAGCTCGGCGGCGACGCCATCGTGCTGACCGGGCAGGAGATGCAGCTCGGCCGCGGCGAGACCATCGCCGATACGGCGAAGGTCCTCTCGCGCTATGTCGACGCCATCATGATCCGCACGCTCGATCACACGACGCTGACCGAGCTGGCCCGGCACGCCAGCGTGCCGGTGATCAACGGGCTGACCCGCCTCTCGCATCCCTGCCAGGTGATGGCCGACGTGCTGACCTTCGAGGAGCATCGCGGAGCCATCAAGGGCAAGACCGTGGCCTGGACGGGCGACGCCAACAATGTGCTGACCTCGTGGATGCACGCGGCCCAGCGCTTCGATTTCGCGCTGCGGGTCGCGACGCCGCCCGAGCTCGCGCCGAAGAAATGGCTGCTCGATTGGATCAGGTCGTCGGACGCCGACATCCGGGTCGGCCGCGATCCCGAGGTCGCGGTGCGGGGCGCGCACTGCGTCGTGACCGACACCTGGGTTTCGATGGGCGACAAGGAGGGCACGCGCCGTCACAACCTGCTCAAGCCCTACCAGGTCAACGCGCGCCTGATGGCCAAGGCGCGGCCCGACGCGCTGTTCATGCACTGCCTGCCCGCCCACCGCGGCGAGGAGGTCACCGACGAGGTGATCGACGGGCCGCAGTCGGTGGTGTTCGACGAGGCGGAAAACCGCCTTCACGCCCAAAAAGGCATTCTCGCCTGGTGCTTCCACGGCGGCGACTCGTGACTATTTAAGGGGGGAGGCGCGGGGCCGACGTTCGCGAACCCGCCAAGAAACCGCTTTCGAAGGCCCTTATGACCGATATCGCGATCCCCTCCCGCGCGCCGGCCGAGACCCCGACCGAAGATGCGATCCTGCCCTTCGAGGTGGCGAGCCTCGACTTGCGCGGCCGCGTCGTGCGGCTCGGCGCGGCGCTCGACCAGACGCTCGCCAACCACGACTATCCGGCCCCGGTCGCCAAGCTCCTGGGCGAGGCGATCGTGCTCACGGTGCTGCTCGGCTCCTCGCTCAAATTCGACGGCCGCTTCATCCTGCAGACCCAGACCGACGGCCCGGTCCGCATGCTGGTGGTCGACTTCAACAGCCCCGGCCGCATCCGCGCCTGCGCGCGCTTCGACCGCGCGCGCGTGGAGGCCGCGATCGCGGCGCGGGCCGCCTCCGCCGGCGAGCTGCTCGGCTCGGGCCATCTCGCCATGACGATCGACCAGGGGCCCGACATGAGCCGCTATCAGGGTCTGGTCGCGTTGTCGGGCGGCGGGTTGGAGGACGCCGCGCATGAATATTTCCTGCGCTCGGAGCAGATCCCGACGCGCGTGCGCCTCGCGGTCGCCGAGGAGATCAGCGCCGACAAGACCGGGCCGCGCCATCGCTGGCGGGCCGGCGGCATGCTGCTGCAGTTCCTGCCGAAGAAAGCCGAACGCATGCGCGGGCCCGATCTCGATCCGGGCGACGCGCCGGAAGGCACCGCGCCTCATGCCATGACGGAGGACGACGCCTGGGTGGCGGGCCGCTCCCTGATCGCCACCGTCGAGGACATCGAGCTCATCGATCCGGAGCTGTCGAGCGAGCGGCTGCTCTACCGGCTGTTTCACGAGCACGGCGTGCGGGTCTTCCGCGCGGTCGAGGTCGAGGCCAAATGCTCCTGCTCGCGCCAGAGCGTCGAGGCCATGCTCAAGAGCTTCTCGCAGGACGACCGCGACCACATGGTCGAGAACGGGGTGATCTCGGTGACCTGCGAATTCTGCAGCTCGACCTATGTGTTTGCGCCGGAGGACGTGGCGTGAAGAAGCGTCATTGCGAGCGAAGCGAAGCAATCCCGTTCCGCATGACGTGCCTATCGGGATTGCTTCGGCGTGCTTCGCACGCCTCGCAATGACGCGCGCCTATGGGCGCGCGTCAATTGATCGTGCGTCTGGTTTCGGGACCATCGAGCGAGAAGGCCGGAATCTCGATGTCGAAACGCTCGCCGCGGGCCGACACCATGCCGTAGGTGCCGACCATGAAGCCGGACGGCGTCGGCAGCGGCACGCCGCTCGTGTACTCATAGGATGCGCCGGGCTCCAGGACGGGCTCCTCGCCGACGACGCCGGCGCCGCGCACCTCCTGCACGCGGCCGAGCGCATCGGTGATGCGCCAGTGGCGGGTCTTGAGCTGGACCGCTTCCTCGCCCTGATTGCTGATCGCGATCGTATAAGCCCAGAAGAAGTAGTTCTTCTCCTGGGAGGAGCGCTCCGGAAGGAATTTCGGCGTCACCGTGACCGTGATGTTGCGGGTAACCGTCTGATACATGGTGAACCTTGGTAAAACCTTCGCAAAGCCTCACGGCCGAGCCCGCGACTCGTGACGATCCGGGCCGCATTGAATCGCGTCCTGGCGCCGCGCGCAACGGCCCCGCAAGCCCGATACCGCCGGGCTCGATGCGGACGGGTTCGCGGCGAGGCGCCTGCACCGGACCATTCGGCGTTCTCGATCCTGTGGCTTCCCGTAGTATGATAAACTGCCTCGAACCACCAGCCACATCGGTGCCCTAAAGTGCTGCAAACAAGGCTCGCCAGCCACGGCCGCGACGCAATGGCCGCTACGGAAGTGAACGCGATGCCTCCTGTCATACCGGCCGGCCGGGATCTGCGCCTCGACCTTTTTCGCGGGCTGGCGCTGTGGCTGATCTTCCTCGATCACATTCCCTCCAACATGGTGAGCTGGATCACCATCCGCAATTACGGGTTCAGCGACGCGACGGAAATCTTCGTTTTCATCTCCGGCTACACCGCCGCCTTCGTGTATGGCCGCGAGATGCGCGACCGCGGCGTCGTGGTGGCGAGCGCGCGCATCCTCAAGCGCGCCTGGCAGGTCTACGTCGCGCACATTTTCCTGTTCGTGATCTACATGGCGGAAATCTCCTATGTGGCGGCGAGCTTCGACAACCCGCTCTACGGCGAGGAGATGGGCATCTTCAATTTTCTCAAGCAGCCGGACGTCACGCTGATCCAGGCGCTGCTGCTGAAATTCAAGCCCGCCAACATGGACGTGCTGCCGCTCTATATCGTGTTGCTGACCGGGTTTCCGCCCATGCTGTGGCTGCTGCTGCGGCGGCCCATGCTGGCGCTCGGCGCGTCGGTCCTACTCTACGCACTAACATGGCAGCTCGACTGGAACCTCGCCGCCTATCCCAACGGGACCTGGGTCTTCAATCCGCTGGCATGGCAGCTTCTTTTCGTATTCGGCGCCTGGTGCGGGCTGGGCGGCGCCGCCCAGCTGGCGCCTTTCGCCGGTTCGCGGCTGGTGCTCGGGCTGGCGGCGGCTTATCTTGCCTTTGCTTTCGCGATCGCTCTTACCTGGTACATTCCCCATATCGCGGTGTATGTGCCGAGATGGCTCGCCGAGTGGATGTATCCGATCGATAAAACCAATCTCGACGTGCTGCGCTTTGCGCATTTTCTGGCGCTGGCGGCATTAACCGTAAGGTTCGTTCGGCGCGACTGGACAGGCCTTGCTTCGCCGTTACTGCGGCCGGCGATATTGTGCGGGCAACATTCACTCGAAATTTTTTGTTTGGGCGTATTCCTGGCATTTGCGGCTCACTTCGCGATGGTCGAGATATCCGACGGCCTGAGCATGCAGATCCTGGTGAGCGTCTTAGGGATTGTCGCAATGGTGGCGACGGCGGCGCTGATAACATGGTATAAAAAGGTCGAGGAACGAACGCACGGACCGCGCAAGGCACCTCCGAACGCGGACCTGGCGGGGGGCGAGGCATGAGAGCGCTGATCGCAAGCTTGTTGGTGGCAATGCTCGCCGGCACCGCCTGTGCGGCCGACGAGGCCGCGTGCTTCGTCGCGGGCCACCTGGTGCAGGCCGACTTCGCGCTGCCGCGGGTTGCCGCCGCGATCGCAGCCAAGCATCTCAAGATCGTCGTGCTGGGATCGGCGTCCTCGGCGCTGCCGGGCCAGGAGGGCGTCGCCAAGGCCTATCCGGCGCGCCTCGAAGACTCGCTCGCGCGACGGCTCCCCGGCGTCGACGTGAAGGTCGCCACCCATACCAAGGCGCGCGACAAGGCGATCGAGATGGGAAAGACGCTGGAGAATGTCCTGGCGGAGGACAAACCCGACCTGGTGATCTGGCAAACCGGCACCGTCGACGCCATGTTGGGGGTCGACCCGGACGATTTCCGCTCTGCGCTCGACGAGGGCCTCGATACGCTGCAGGCTGGCAAGGCCGATGCCTTGTTCATGAACATGCAGTACAGCCCGCGCACCGATTCCATGATCGCGCTCGGTTCGTATCTCGATGCGATGCGGTTTGTTGCATTGCAGCGTGAGGTGCCCCTGTTCGACCGCCTGGCCGTAATGAAGCACTGGAACGAGATGGGGGTTTTCGACCTCTATA
>Ga0137412_10004920_pt1 | contig 10676 bp, 4 predicted proteins | sample CZODoug2_1_16fun_FD_122160 | JGI IMG/M metagenome (GOLD analysis project Ga0137412, IMG submission 122160) | Vadose zone soil fungal communities from Angelo Coast Range Reserve, California, USA - CZODoug2_1_16fungal (Hybrid Assembly) | ecosystem: Environmental > Terrestrial > Soil > Vadose zone... | reverse complement strand
GATGCAGGGTCTGGGACTGCTACTCGTAATGGCGATCCTCGTCATCTATCTGGTACTGGGTATTTTGTACGAGAGTTTTATTCACCCCATCACAATTCTCTCGGGACTGCCCTCGGCGGGTTTCGGGGCGCTGCTTACGCTATGGATTTTCGGCCTTGACCTCAATATTTACGCTTTCGTGGGCATCATTATGTTGGTCGGCATCGTGAAGAAAAACGCCATTATGATGATTGACGTTGCCCTCGAAACGCAGCGTGAGAAGCACGAGAGCGCGGAAACTGCCATCTACCACGGTGCGGTGCTGCGCTTCCGGCCCATTATGATGACGACCATGGCGGCGTTGATGGGCACGCTGCCGATCGCGCTGGGCTTCGGCGCGGGTTCGGAGTCCCGGCGCCCGCTGGGGTTGGCGGTGGTCGGCGGCCTGATGTTTTCGCAATTGCTGACACTGTACATAACACCGGTGTTCTATATCTACATGGACCAGTTTCAGACTTGGTTGGCGTCGCGGAAGGGGCGTAAAGTCAGGAGTTCGAAGGAAGTCCTGGTTCCGGCCGCCGTCCTGCGGGATTCCGGCGACTGACAACTTTTCGAGCGCCGCTTTCCAATTTCTGACAGACACGTCCAAGTGATGTAAATTGTTGAGTCCCACCTATAAAGGAGTTGTTCGCATGCGTTCGATCCCCCGATTGAGCCTCATGATTCTTGCTGCCGCAGCAATGCTCTGTTCGTTGGCCTTTGCCCAAACCGCTGAAGAGCTAGTCGCGAAGAACATCCAAGCCAAAGGCGGCTTGGAGAAACTGAAAGCCATTCAATCCGTTCGCATGACAGGGACGCAGGACAACGATGGCTTTAAGGCTGCAGTTAGCCAGGAAAATAAGCGCCCCGATCTGGTGAGGGAAACCTTCGCGCTGCAGGGCATGACCTCAATTCAGGCGTACGACGGCGCATCCGGATGGCAGGTTCGGCCCTTTGGCGGGCGCAAGGATCCCGAACTGATGGGTGAGGAGGATCTGCGCAGTTTACTGCTCGACGCCGACTTCGACGGTCCCCTCGTCGACTACAAAGAGAAGGGCAATAAGATTGAGTCGCTTGGTCACGATATCGTGGACGGCGACGATGCCTACAAGCTAAAGGTGACGCTGAAGAACGGCGACATCATTTACTACTACCTCGATCCTGATACGTTTCTGGAAATTCGCAAGGAACAGCAACTGTTTCTGCGCGGCTCGGTGCAGGAGTTTGTCGTCAACCTGGGATCGTATAAGCCGGTGAACGGGGTTATGTTTCCGTTCTGGAGTGCTGGCGGGCCGAAAGGGACCGATCCGCTGCCGAACACGACTTTCGACAAGATTGAAGTGAATGTGCCGCTGGAGGAAACGAAATTCGCCGTGCCGGCGACCTTGAAGGCTGCGGCTGCGAAGCCGGAATCGGCCAAGAAGTAATGGGCCCCTTGCCGAAAGCTTCCTACAGAAATCTCATGACATCGCAAAAAGGACACTCTCCCATGAAGGCATTTGCCACCGCAGCTTTGATCTTCGTCGCTTCCATTTCGTTCCATTCCGTGTCGGTGGCACAACAACCTGTGAAGTTCGATTCCGCCACCATTTCCGGTTTGCCGGTGCGCAACATTGGCTCCGCCATGATGAGCGGGCGCGTGGCGGCTATTGATGCCATTACCGAAGATGGACGGCTGACCGTTTTTGTTGGTTCGGCCAGTGGCGGTGTTTGGAAATCTGTAAACGGCGGACTCACATTCAAGCCTGTCTTCGATAAGCAGCCGGTGCAATCCATTGGCGCGGTCGCCATTGACCGGTCGAATCCAAAGATTGTTTGGGCCGGATCGGGCGAGTCCTGGGCACGCAACAGCGTTTCGATCGGCGACGGCGTTTATAAGTCGACGGACGGCGGCGAGAATTGGAACAACGTTGGGTTGAAGGATTCCGAACACATCGCCAAGATTCTTGTCGATCCAAAGGACGGGAATACCGTTTACGTTTGCGCGGTGGGCCACTTGTGGAATGACAACGACGAGCGCGGAGTGTACAAGACTACGGACGGCGGCACTACTTGGAAGAAGGTTCTCGCCGGCGCGAACGCGTCCACCGGATGCGGCATGATCTCGATGAGTCCCTCGGATTCCAAGACGATTTTCGCGTCGACCTGGGATCTGCGCCGCCAGGGGTGGACGTTCCGTTCTGGCGGTCCCGGGAGCGGCCTCTACAAGTCTACGGACGGTGGCGAACATTGGACAGATCTGGCTCCGGCTAATGCGAAAGGCCTGCCGGGCAAGCCCTGGGGACGCACCGCTCTCGCCGTTGCACCTTCGAATCCCAGGGTTGTTTATGCCATGATCGAATCCAAGGACAGCGCGCTTTTCCGCTCCGGGGACGGCGGAGGAACCTGGAGCAAACTGGATAAGAGCCGTTTTATGGTCTGGCGTCCGTTCTATTTTGCGAATCTCATCGTCGATCCTAAGGACGAGAACAAGCTCTTTAAGGTCGATCTCGGACTCATTTACAGCACGAACGGCGGCCGCAGCTTCAGCCGGGCGTCAGGCGGCGCTCACGGCGACTTTCATGATGTTTGGATTGACCCCGCCAATAGCAACGTCGTATATGCAACGGACGACGGCGGCCTGTGGCGCAGTGAGGACGGTGGGACTCTGTGGAAGCATCAAGTGAACTTGCCGGTTTCGCAGTTCTATCACGTGAGCATCGACCAATCGAATCCGTACCACGTATACGGCGGCCTGCAGGACAATAGCTCGTGGATCGGGGACTCGTCCTATCCCAGCGGCGTGAGCAACTCACGATGGGAAAACATTTACGGCGGCGATGGTTTTTGGGTGTTCGAAGACCCGTCCGAGCCCGACTACATCTACGCGGAGGCGCAGGGCGGGACCATTGGCCGCGTGAACCGGCACACTTTGGAGAACCGCTTTATCCAGCCGCAGCCATTGTATGCGGAGAAGAAACTGCACTTTAACTGGAACACGCCCATCCACATGAGCCCGAACGAGAAGGGGACGATCTATATCGGCGCGCAGTTTCTCTTTCGATCGCGCGACCACGGGCAGTCGTGGGACCGCATTTCACCGGATCTGACCACGAACGATCCCGAGAAGCAGAAGCAGGAAGAGTCTGGTGGCGTTACTATCGACAACTCCGCGGCGGAGATGCATACCTCGATCTATTCCATTTCCGAATCACCCAAGAACGGCCAGATTATCTGGGTGGGGACCGACGATGGGAACCTGCAAATCACGCGGGATGGGGCGAAGACCTGGACCAACGTCATAGGCAACGTTTCCGGCTTGGGCAAGAATTCCTGGGTCTCAACCGTCGAGGCCAGCCGCTTCGACGAAGGCACGGCCTACGCTACGTTTGACCGTCACACCTTCGGCGACATCACGCCGTACGCCGCCAAGACCACCGACTACGGCAAAACCTGGACTATGCTGAACTTGCAGCCGAGCGGGGTTCGCGGCTACGCGCACGTGATCAAAGAAGACACGGTGAGCCGTTCGCTGCTGTTCCTGGGAACAGAGTTTGGGCTCTGGGTGTCTATCGACGGGGGACAGCGGTGGGCCGAGTACAAGGGCGGGAATTTTCCGTCTGTCGCGGTGCGCGATATCTCTGTGCATTCTCGTGAGAGCGACCTGATTCTCGCCACGCACGGCCGTGGAATCTGGATTGTGGACGACATTTCGCCGCTGCGGGCGCTTACCCCGGAGCTGATGCAGAAAGATGCCGTCCTCCTTACGAGCAGGCCAGCGATCCAATACATGAACGCCAGCGGCGGCTGGCCGGAAGGCGACGAGGCGTTCAGCGGTCCCAGCCGGCCGACGGATGCGTTTATCACTTACTATCAGAAGAGCCGCCACATCTTTGGTGATCTGAAGATTGAAATCTTCGATCACGATGGCAAGCTGCTGGATACGATCGCCGGCAGTAAACATCGCGGATTGAACCGGGCGACGTGGTCCATGCAGTTAAAGGCTCCGATTGTGCCTCCCGCAGCCCAGGCTTTGTTTCAGGCAGCGAACGGGCCTCGCGTTCTTCCCGGCACGTATACCGTCAAGCTAACCAAGGGCGACCAGGTCTACACTGCGCCGCTCGAGATTGCCATGGATCCGCGTGCTACTTACAACCTGGAGGATCGCAAGGCGCAATTCGATCTTGCCATTAAGTTGCGGGATTTGCTGGGCCACATGACGTATACGACGGACTCCATCACTGGAGTGCGGGATGCCACCAGCGCATTGGCTGCAAAGCTTCCTGAGAAAGATCCGCTGCGTGTACGCCTGGAGAAGCTGCATGACGACATGGATCAGCTGCGCAGCAAGATTGTGGCCACTAAAGAGGGCGGGGCGATTACGGGCGAAGAAAGAATCCGGGAACTGCTGGGCAACGTCTACGGGAGCGTGATCGGTTACGATGGCGGCCCGACGAAAGATCAGATCGACCGCACGGCCGCGCTGGCGCACGAACTGGAGGATGTCCTTTCTGCGTTCCAAAAAGAGGCCGACAAGGAACTTCCGAGCCTGAATGCCGCCTTGGGCAAGAAGAAGCTTGAGCCGATCAAAGTGCTGAGTACCGGGGACTGGGATAAGTTGCACGCCGAGGGTGGGGGCGAATCTGGGGTTCACGCGGCGGAGAGAGGTAGAGATCGCTTTGATACGGACTGAAGTCTAATAAGCTTTAAGAGTTTCGAGGTTCTAAGACCGCGCGGGCGGGGCGCGCGCGACTAAACTAGCCGTCCTACCCTAGTCCGACGCGAAGCTTTTCGCGATCCAGTTCGCCTTCCCAGCGGGCGACTACCACCGTGGCAACGCCGTTTCCGATCATGTTGACCATGGCGCGGAACATGCTCATGAACCGGTCTATGCCCAGGATTAGCGCCATCCCAGCTACGGGAATTGTGGGGATTACCATCAGCGTACCTACTAACGCGATAAACGCCGCTCCCTGGACTCCGCTGGCGCCTTTCGAAGTTAGAACAGCGACCGCCATCAGCGTTAGTTGCTGCATTAGAGTCAATGGAGTGTTTGTGGCTTGTGCGACGAACAGCGCCGCTAGAGTCATGTAAATGCTGCTGCCATCGGTGTTGAAGGTGTATCCCGTGGGCACCACCAATCCCACCAGCGACTTGGAGCAGCCCAGCCTTTGCAGCTTTTCCATCAGCGTTGGTAGCGCAGTTTCCGAGGAGCTGGTTGCCAGCACCAACAGCATCTCCTCCTTGATATAGGTGAGGAATTTGACGATGTTGAACCCGGCGAACCAGGCGATTCCGCCCATCACGATCAGCACAAACAAAAAGCAGGTTATATAAAACGTGGCAATCAGTTTCAGCAATGGGCCAAGAGACGCCAGGCCATACTTGCCTACCGTGAAGGCCATGGCTCCAAACGCCCCGATGGGTGCGAAGCGCATTAGGATGCTGACCACGGCAAACACAGCGTGGGTCAAGGCGTCGAATAAATCGACTACGGGCTTGCAGCGCGGGCCGACCGAAGAGAGGGCGATGCCGAAGAGGATCGCGACCAGCAAGACCTGCAGGATGTCGCCTTTGGCAAAAGCGTCGACGACTGTGGTGGGAATGATGTGCAGGAGGAAGTCGGAAACGTTTTGGGCCTTTGCTTGCCCGGCATATTCCGCAACCGCCTTGGAGTCGAGGCTGGCAGTGTTGACGTTGAAGCCGCTGCCGGGGTGAACGAGATTGCCTACCAGCAAGCCGAGGAAGAGCGCAATCGTAGAGACGATTTCGAAATAGAGCAGGGCCTTGCCGCCAACTCGGCCTACCTTCTTCATGTCCTGCATTCCAGCGATGCCGGAGACGACGGTGCAGAAAATGATGAGCGTGATGATCATCGTGATCAAGCGGATGAAGGCGTCGCCCAGGGGCTTCATGGCGATGGCCCGCTCCGGGCTGAGTGCGCCGAGGATCACCGCCAGAGCCATCGCAATGGTGACTTGAACCCAGAGCGTGGCGTAGAAGGGCTGCTTGCGCGGAGGGGGCTTGATTGCGGGTTCGGTGGACTGTGGCATCAGTTCATCCTCATTTGTGTTCACCGAAGCGACGTTGTGGAGCACGTTTCATAAATGGTCCGCGGGGGGCTTAACTTTCTTGCGCCGGCTAATACAGTCCCAAATAAAAAGCAGATCCCTCCACTTCGCGGTTACTTCGCTTCGCGAACCACCCGCTCCGGCCGGGATGAGGTATTTCTAGGAAACGACAGGATTCCCACTACGACCGTGTTCTGCAGTGAGTGGGGAATGCACTACTCGTGTCCAGTAACTTTTGTTGCTGGGGCGTCGGCGTTGCTATGAACTTCGGCAGCATGCGCTTCGGTGTTATGAACATCCAGCGCTTTTAGCAGCCAAGGGATGATGACCTGCTTGAAAATGACTGGGTCGGGCCAGACTTTTACTTGACGGCCCAGGTGCCCGCCTTTGGGGTTGATCCAGGCTTCTTTGGGCACGTCGCCGCTGTCGAGAAGGAGATAAGCTTCTGAAATCGGAACCTGGGTGTCGAGCGTGCCCCCGATGACGAGCATGGGTGTCGTGGGCTTATCGAGCAGGCCCTGGGCCTTTAATGACATCTTGGGCGCCGTAGCGACGAGCTGGTCCAAAGTCGTGATGCCGTCGTAGACCGACATGAGCGCGGGAATCTGGTCGAAAAGATATTCGCGGTTGCCTACCAGCTTGCCTTCGATGAATTCCTTTTGAAAGAACTCGTGAATCGCCGGAGACTGCGCCGACACCGCTCGCAAACGCGCATGTTCCACAATCGAAAGCTTGGTGGCCCAATATGCGCCCCAGCTTACGCCGTGGACGGCGAGGCGGGTTTTATCCACTTCGGGGCGGGTTTCCATGTAGTCGATCACGCGCGATAACATGCGGTCGGCGGTCTCGCTGACCTGAATCGGCGCCTGTCCGGTGCCGGGGCCATCCACGGCGAGGTAACCGACTCCGTGAGCCAAAATCGCCGAAAAGTTCTCCGTCAGGTCTTCTTTGCGGCTGTCGAGGCCGTTGATGGCAAGGACGAGGGGAACGAGTCCGGTCGTATTTTTCGGGAGACGCAAGTAGCCGGTGATCGTTTTGCCTTCGAAGGGAATGTGGACTACTTCGAGAGGCGGATCAAAGAACCTAGCGTGGGCGAGGAAGGCTTCGATCGCTTTCGCATAAGATTGCTTCTTCCCTGGAGAAGCCGGCACGGGCCAGCGGCCAAAGGAATAGAGCCGCCAGGCGCGGATGTAGTCGGCGTCGGCTTTGGCGGGATCGGAGTGTTCCAGCGTCTTCGCTTCTGCCATGTAGCGGTCGGCGACGCCCATGAAGCCCGCGGCCCACTCGTCTTTGTCTGGGGTATGGATTGAGGCAAATGCTTCCTTGACGTCTGCCGGATCGAGACCGATGAGGGGGTACATGCCATTTTCGGCTCGATGAATGGCTTCGGACTTGATTTCGTCGAGGGTTCGCTCGGCTGCGAAAGCTGTCGCGCATGCGCCGCAACTCATCACGAAGGCTAGCAAAAGAAGTTTGGGGGAGGACGTTCTAAACATGGGGTCGTACCAGTCCGTGTTGAGGTGCGGTGATAAAGAATTTAAGAAGGGTCGGACATAGGTTTGTCCGGCCCGATCTTGGTTCTTCGAAAAGCTGAGAGCAGTTAGAAAGTGAGCTTCAAGCTCAGTTGTATGGCGCGGCTTCCACCCGACCCGATAACTGGGTTCGCGGCGGCTACGTCTGGAGTGGCGCAGGAGCATCCAAAAGGCTGAGCTGAAGGATCGTTCAGGCCAAACCCATTTTGTCCGCCATAGGGATTGGCGAAGTTGGGATGATTGAATAGATTGAAGAACTCCACGCGACCCTGGGCGCCGAAACGCTCACCCCATTTGAAATTCTTGGCCAGCGAGAAATCCACATTTTTGAAGCCGTTGTCGCGGAATGTGTTGCGGCCCATGGTACCGAACGTTCCGAAAGCCGGAGGAATCATGAACGAGTTTCCGCTCGCATAGCAGCCGAAAGCTCTGAGTGCGTCCACAGTCAGGCCGGGCGTTCCGCCATCAAGCGCCAAAGCCTTAGAGTTACAAGCATCGTTGGTGGTTGGATTCATGGTGATATCGCTATTTCCGCCGAAGAAGGGAATTCCAGGGAAGGTCTTTGGCTTGAAATCCGACGTCTTGCCAAAGAAATCCCACCGATTGGGACTGGAAGCAGGCGGACTGAACGGTAAATCCCCGCTTCCGCTCACGCCAGTTCCCAAATCGATCGGCCCCCAGGGCTGAGCGCTGGTCAAGGTGACAATGGAATTTATTTGCCAGCCCTCCAGCAATTGCCCGAAGCCTTTCTTGCCGGGCAGAAGGTAAGTAAGGGAGAGTGTCAGGCGGTGGCGGGCATCGAAGTCGCTGCTCCCATACTCCAGCCCGGGACGCGTGGAATCCACCGGCAGGCCGTAGCCGTAACCAAAGTCCCAATTAGCTCCCACGTCGTCGAGAGCGTGCGAGTAGGTATAGCCAAGCACAAAATCGAGGCCATGGAAATTGCGAGCCGTCAGGGTGTTCTGCCAGCCGCTATACGTGGAACCATATAGATTCGAAAGTGTATTGATGTAACCGAGGTAAGGATACTGGGTCCCAAAAGGTAGGGCTCCCGTAGCCAGATCTGCTTGGTTGACATCCACGACGCCAGCGAGTTTGGTTCCATGGTTGCCCACGTATGTTGATTCGAGGGCCAGCTTGCTCGAGAAGGCGTGCTGAATGCCCACTGTCCAGTTCGTCACATACGGAGTACGGAAGTTGCGGTTCATAGCGAAAGTGTCGCACGGTCCAGGGTTCGTGCCGAGGCCGTCACCACATTGCACCAGTCCCGTCACGCTGGACGGGTAAATGGCCGTAGTCTGGTCTTGCCAGGTAATGTCCTGCGGATGAAGCGTGATTCCTGTGGTCACAACGCTTCCGATGCCTGGGCAACCGGTCGGGCAGGCGGCGTCAAAAATTGTTGCGCCTGTCGGGACTGTGCCGACGCCGAGCGTCACGGTATTCTGGGTGTTCTGCTGGGACAAAAACGTATTCATGGAGAGCAAGCTGTAAACGATGCTCGCGCCTGCCCGAACCACGGTTGTTCCCTTGCCCGTAACATCCCATGCAAATCCGATGCGGGGCGAGAAATTCCTGTGGTCGGGGTTATAGATGGAACTGATATTCTTGCCGACCTGCTCGAATCCAACCGTTGGCTCCCAATTCCCGAGTAGATCGTTGGCTTCGGTAGGGACAGCCTGGAACTCATAGCGGAGTCCGAGATTCAGCGTTAGTCTCGGAGTGATGCGCCAGTCATCCTGGATGAATCCCGAATAGAGCCATTGCGACAAATTGCGTGTGGGGTCGCCAGCCAGGAAAGTCGCCTGGTTCGGGTCGCCGGCAAGAAAGTCTTCCAAGGGTGTCGAACCGCCAAAAGCTCGGTCACCCTGGAAGCGGACGCGGCCCCTCCCGGCTCGGAAGGTAGCTTGATGGACTAGGTCTCTGCGCACTTCACCGCCGAATTTGATCGCATGCTTCCCCCGGAGATAGGAGACCTGGTCAATAAAATCATAAACTTTATCCGGTCCAACGATCTTTGGAAAGTTGTGGAAGGCTCCCAATTGGGTGAAGCCGTCGACCCGGACGTCAGGTATTCCTGCAAGCAGAGGATTGCTGAGCCCCGTGTTGATGACGTACGGGAAACTGATATCGCTGGGCAGAATTTGAAGAACGTAGTGGGTGAAACCTCCCCGAAGCTCGTTGGCCCAGGTGGAGTTCGGTGCATAGGTCCAGTGCGCAGATACCGCTTGTGCGCGGGAATGAACGCTGGTACGGAATTGTGCAAGCAGTTCGTTAAAGTCCATGCCCACGATGGTGTCATTCCCAAAGAAATACGAGCCGCCAATCGTATTGTGATCATTCGGGTGGTAATCTACCTTGCCGAGGGCGTTCTTTGAGCTATTGACGTTCGGATAGTTGAGAGTTACACCCGGTCCCTGCGCATTGTTGGGAGTGTAAAACCCGAGTAAGTAAGCACTGAGGGGATTCACCCCTATTCCGTGCGCAGCCAAATCAGCTGTGGCGTCGGGAACACTTAGGCTGCAGTCGCCGGTAGTCACAAGCGAGCAATTACTCCCCCCGCCACCTGCGATGGAAGCTGTTGTGGGTACGTTGCCCCCCAACGCATTGCCGACCGTGTACATCTGAGCTTCAAACGCTCCAAAGTAGAAAAGTTTGTCGGGAATGATTTTGCCGCCCAAGCTGAACCCGTACTGCTCCAGCTCCACCGGAGTCTTCCCCGCCGTAGTGCCATCGGGACTGAAGTGGTCAAAGTAATTGCGGGCATCAAACGAATCTGACCGCCCGAACGCATAAGCAGAACCATGAATATCGTTGGTGCCGGACTTGATGCCGACGCTCGTGATGGCGCCGGGCTTCCAGCCGAACTCTGCCTTGGGATTCACTTGGGTGTTGAATTCCTGAATTGCATCGATCGGCAGAATAGTCGCTGCGTCGCCGATAACCGCCGCCGCGTTGGTTACGCTGAGACCCATGAAGGCCTCATCATTCGTGATTCCGTCAACGATGAAGCTCGTATCTTCCGGCCGAATGCCGTTGGTGGTTTGTGTCCACGGACCACCACCGGGATACACGGAGG
>Ga0137412_10004919_pt1 | contig 10676 bp, 8 predicted proteins | sample CZODoug2_1_16fun_FD_122160 | JGI IMG/M metagenome (GOLD analysis project Ga0137412, IMG submission 122160) | Vadose zone soil fungal communities from Angelo Coast Range Reserve, California, USA - CZODoug2_1_16fungal (Hybrid Assembly) | ecosystem: Environmental > Terrestrial > Soil > Vadose zone... | reverse complement strand
CATGAGGCGGATGAGCCCTTCAACGGTGTCGCGCACATCGCAGAAGCAGCGAGATTGCTTTCCGCTGCCGTAGATGCTGATGACGGTGTTGTCCAGGGCGGACTTGACGAAATTGGGGAGGACCATTCCGTAGCGACCGGTTTGCCGGGGACCAACGGTATTGAACAAGCGAGCCACAATGACGGGCAGTTTCTTTTCCTTCCAGTAGGAGAGAGAGAGAAACTCATCGAGCGCCTTAGAAGCCGCGTAGCTCCAGCGGCCCTTTGTGGTAGGGCCAAGGACGAGATCCGCATCTTCGTGGAAAGGAACGTTAGTATTCTTGCCGTAGACCTCCGAGGTGGAAGCGGTGAGAACGAGTTTCCTCTTCTTGCAGGCGGCTTCGAGGATCAATTGAGTGCCGTTTACATTGGTCTCGATGGTCTTGACGGGGCTTTCGACGATGAGCTTGACTCCGACAGCGGCGGCCAGATGGACGATCACATCGGCATCATCGACGAGTTCGGCGAGCAACTGGCGATTTTCGATGTTATCCAGGTGATATTGCATACGATCGGAAGACTTGAGATGACGGATATTTTCGACACTGCCCGTCGAAAGGTTGTCGAGCAAAACGACGCGGTCGCCGCGATCAAGAAGCCGCTCCGCGAGGTGTGAACCAATAAAACCGGCGCCGCCGGTGATCAGATAACGCAAACGGCCTCCTTAAAGGGCCTCGGAGTCATCATCGCGATCGCGGGAGACGCGCGCAGTGACGGCTTCGGAATCTTCTTCATGCGAAGCTTCGGCCGCGTCCTGGGGACCATCTCCATACGAGTACGGATAATAGTGGTAAGAGTAGTAGTAGTCCGGGGCGCTGGAATCCACGGCATTGAGAACGACACCGAGGATTCGGCACTTCACGCTGTTCAGCAGATCGCGAGTCCGCGTGAAAGCTGCCTTGGGTGTTTCGCCACTCCGAACGACAAGCAAGACGCCGTCGGCTTGCACGGAAAGAATCACGGCATCGGTAGCGGCCATGACGGGTGGCGAATCAATGACGATAAACTTGAATTTAGTGCGCAGCTCGGCGATGCCATCCGCTAACTTGTGTGACGACAACAAATCCGCAGGATTCGGAGGGATCGGTCCGGTGGGAATGGCAACGAGATTCGGAATCGTGGGGTGCGGTACACACACCAGATCAAGACTTGATACTCCGGCCAGATACGAACTTAAGCCGGCATACTTTCCGCCGCCGAGATTGAGGAGACGTCCAATGCCCGGTTTGCGAAGGTCGGCATCTACGATCACGGTGCTGTCCCCGAGCTGCGCCAAGGTGACGGCAAGGTTCGCGGCCGCCGTGGTCTTGCCTTCGCGTGGCAGGGCACTGGTAACCAAGATCACCTGTGGTGGATGATCAGCGAGCGAGAGCAGGATGGACGTTCGCAAGGCACGGAACGATTCCGACATCTGCGATTTAGGAAGATGCTGAGCGACCAGCTCGATTCGCATTCCGTGGCCATTTGCGGCAGGACCCGGCAGCAGCCCGCGCTTCTTGACATGCCCGTTCGACCCGGTAAATTGCGGCACGACCGCGAGCGAAGGCAACCGCGCAAGTGTCTCGATGTCGTCGGGCGTCTTCACCGTGTTGTCCAGATACTCGCGAAGGAGGGCTAGGCCGATGCCGCCAACCAGACCAACAAGAAACCCCAGCACCATGTTGCGAGTCTTTGCGGGACGGGCCGGCGTGGACGGGATCATAGCCGGATCAACGACGCGAATGTTCGAAGAGCGCAAACCTTGGGAAATGGCAGTTTCCTTCAATTTCGTCATCAGGCCTTCGTAGAGAGTCTTGTTCGCCTCGGCCTCGCGCTTGAGGATGTTGTATTCCACAAGCTTTTCGGCCATGTGGTTGGTCTCGGCCTTCTGCTGATCGAGGGCCTGGGTAAGGAGAGATTCGCGCTGCTGTGCTTCGCGGTAATCGCTCTCCAGAACAGCTAGTATGTTCTTTTTTTCTTTTTCAATGCTCTGGTCATAGTCCTTGAGCTGCGCCTGGAGACGCTGCACCTTGGGGAAATTAGGACCATACTGGTTCAATGCATCCGTATAATCTGATGACACTTCGCTGCGTTTCTTCAACAATTCGGTAAGCGCAAGATTGCTTTGGATCTGTGGTACAGCATCGAGATTCCCGGACTTGGCAAACTGATAGAGCGATTCCTTTTTCATGCGCTCGCTTTGCGCGTCGGTCAATTGCTTGTTAATGTCTGAGAGCCGCTGGGAGGTGATGTTCTGTTTGTCGTCGAGTGTCCAGATCTGGTTTTGCCGTTCGTAGGCGATGCGCGCATCTTCGGCCCTTTGCACTTTGATCTTTAGCTCAGTGAGCTGATTCGCCAGCCAGGCGGAGGCCCGCGTTGTGGCCTCATACTTACTGCTAAAGTTTTGCTCGATGTAGGAGGCGATGTGCGCGTTGACAACTCGCGCGGCGAGCTGGGGATCCGTCGATTCGAATCTGACATCCATCAGGCGGCTGTTAGGGACACGCTTCACGCTGAGACTTTCCAGGAATTCAGCCAGTCCGGGCGGGCGCTTCTGGTTTGCCAGACTACCGATCGCTACTGCCTCCGAGGGCCCGTTCGGCGACGAAAATTCCGGGCGAGCCGAAAGGCCGTTATTGCGAATGGTTTGCAGCGCGAGTGTTTCGCTGGTCAGAATCTTGGACTGCGTCTCGATGTAGTTATCGAGATCCATCATCAGGTCGTAGGAATCCGGTCCTGGGAACGGCAGAATGCTCGCATTTTCGCGGTCTAATTCGATGCGGGTGGTTGCGACATAAATCGGCTGCATGCGAAAGGTGGCGATCGCAACGAGGGTCACCACCGCGAGCAAAAAAGAAAGAATTAACCACTGGTGCTTGCGCAGAATCAGCAGATAGTCGTAGAGGTGAGGTTCCCGCGGAGAGAGCTCCCAGACTGGCAATCGCCCGGGGACGGGCATCAGGTCGATGGCGCCATTCGAACCATTTTCACGCGGCACGAGTTTGTTTTCTTCAGCCATTTTCTAGCGATACGCAATTCGGTAGAGTGCCACTCCGGCTCCCAGCGCGAGTCCGAATTCCAGAGCTCTATACATCGCCTGTTTCGAGGCACTATCCGGCACATACAAAATGTCACTGGCCTCGAGTCGCACATCTTCGCTCGTACGCTCCAGCACTTTCTTGAGATCGACAGCGACTTCGTGCTGCTGGCCTTGACTGTCCTTGCGGATGATGACTGCTCGATCTTTCTTCGCTGTACGGCTCAGGCCACCAGAGAGCGCAAGCAATTTCAAGGCGCTCATCTGTGAGCGATCATTAGCCATGACGTATCCACCGGGCTTGCTCACCGCTCCGAGTATGTAGGCAATTCCCGCGTGTGGGACGGTAACGATATCGCCGGCCTGGAGAATAATGTTGTTCGTGGCACTTCCGGATTCCACCAGTTCGTCGAGGTTGATGGTAATCGTATTGCTCAGGGGGGGCGGTTCATTGGGCGCAGGTGGATTGGCAACAGCATCAGGGGAGGCTGCGGAAGCCGGACCCGTAACGACAGTCTTAGGTGCAGAGGAGATGTTTGAGGCCGAGCCTGCGCTGGATCGAGGCTCCTCCCGGGCAGCGCCGGCCGGGGTCGATTCCTTTGGTGTCGTCGTCGGAGCGGAATCTTCCGGTCCGATTGCCGGGGGCTCTGACGAATCAACCGGGGGCTCTTGCGATGGGCGCGTCACGATCACCGTATCGCCTGCATCGTTGGCGATTCCGCCTGCTTCTGCGAGGACTTCAAGGATGGTGACGGGCCGATCCGCCTGGTACACCATGGCGTGTTGTACCGCGCCGACCACAGTGATGGGCTTACTTTTTCTTTCTTTTACGCTGACGCTTACTTGCGGATGAGAGACCAGACCATGGGCTTCGAGCACTTCCGTTATTTTTTGTTCCGTCTGGACCTCCGTCAGGCCTGCGACATGCAAACGGACGGGAACCAAGGGGATACCGATGGATCCCGTCTGGCTAACGCGCACTTCCCGGCTAAGTTCTTTTACATCAAAGACCTCGACGTCGATCACATCCCCGTTGCCGATTACGTAGTCGTGCGGCGACAGGCGTGCCGTCGAGGAAAGCGCGCGGATGCGGTCATTGGTCTGTTGCGGCGTTTCGAGAACGGTCTGCTGCGCACGGCTGGACGGCGCCAAAACCAGCATTCCTAGCAGGGCAGTCGAAACGAAACACCAAACCGAAGCACCCGGTCTGCCTGGCTGTATGAGAATGGATGACCCCCCACGTGATTATACAGGGAGAAGGACAAAACCAATCAGGGATTTCGAGAATTGTGACGGCTTCGCCGACGGGATGCTGCGGGCTGGCCGGTCTGCTGGATTTCCGCGGTGGCCAGATGAGCCATCAGGAAAAATAGCAGTGCGTTCGCCGGGATATGCAGGTTGAAATCGACAAAGCTGTGGACGAGAAAACCAGAGCAAGCCACCGAACCAGAGAGCTGCAAGGCTCCCGACAAAGAATGATTGAACTGCCGGAGACGCTCTAGAGACTGGACCAAGAGAACGCCGAGAAACCAGGCGCAACAGATGCCACCGAGGAGACCCGTCTCGGCCAGGATTTCTAGATAGTCATTGTGGGTGTGATTTACAATCTTTCCGTCGTAGAGAGATTCGTAGGGAGGGTAAACGAGTTGCAGGGTGCCAAGTCCCGTGCCCACGAAGGGGTGGTCCAGAAAGATCCGCCAAGTGTCCCTCCGCATGGAGGCGCGCTTCCCCGAAGAAACTTCGAGTAATTGCACGGATGATAATCGTTCGAGGATCTGTCCGACTCCAAGCCAGGAGACCAGCAGCAAGGCAACGAGCAAGACAGCGCCTCCCGCAAACAACTGCTTCCCCATCTCGCGCCGTAGAATCATCACCATCGCCAGCACACTCAGCTCAGCGCCGAAACTCACGATGCCTCCCCGCGACGCAGAGAGGAACAGTGCCCCGATGGGAAGAACCGCGAATAGTCCTACAACTGGCCAGCGCTCCCGCCGGACCCGCCCCAAGACAAGCGGAACAAGCGCAAGCGGGAGGACCAACTCTGCAAATCCGGCGAAGTGATTCCGATTCACGTACGGCCCAAATGGCATTCCTCCAGAGCGTATCTCGCGAAACCAGTAGAGCTTTCCGTTGGATGTCAGGTGTTGGAGGATAGCGAAAAGGCTAACCAGGAAACCGAAACCCATTCCGAACCACACGAAACTTCGCCAATCTTCTAGAGTCCGAAAGGCTTGAACCGCGAGAAAAAGGACAATCAGGTCGGCCAGGAGCAGTAGCAGTTCGATTCGCGTGTTGTAAGGAGAGGAAGTCCAACGGAAAAACCACTGCCCTAAAACGATGATCGAAAGCGCCGCGAGCGGGGTCAGGAGCGGTGACAAAACAGGCTGCTCTTCGCGGTTGAAAAAGATCCAAATAGACCAAGCCAGGAAAAGCAAACCCGCGCCGGTTTCAAAGACAGCTCGCGACCATTCCTCGACCTCCCCGTGGGCTGCCACTGCGAACACGACCAGCGCGCAGATACCAAAACGGAGGAACCTCATGGCTTCGAATGCTCCGCCGATTCCGGCACCAGCGCGACGTCGTCCACCCAGGTTGTCCCCTGAATCTTGTTCTCAATCTGATCGCTGAGCAAACGAACCAAACAAACTTGCAGTTCTTGAACGCCGTTTCCCGAGGACCAAGGTAGCTCGATACGGGTCCAGGGCTCGCTACCATGGACGTCCGGCGTCACCGCCACAGAATTGTCCTCTGTTCCGAGAGAGCGCAGCTGGAATCGGACGCCTTGATCCGTTGTGACCGCCCTCGTTTTCACCCACGCCGAAAAACGGTAGGAGGTCAACGGCTGCACCGCAACGTAATGACAAATATCCGTGGAACTGACGATGGACTTTCCATCAAACGTCAGCCGTAAGGAATGATTTCCGGTGTGCCTTTCCTGGGCATCGATGCTGAATTGCACATTTCGCAAGCCCTCCGGAAATAGCCAGGAATATCCCCCTCCGGTGACTCCAGACTCGAAGCCGCCGTCCCACAAGAGCGATCCTGGAGGGCCTTGAAGCTCAGCCATGCCGGCAACAAGCACGGCCTGGTCCCAGACGCGGCGGGCATCTGTGATTCGTTTGGTCTTCCTCAATGCGCTGACAAGGGGAAAAACATCCCGCAGCGGCACCTGGAGATGAATTGCGACGAGCCGGTCCCATACCTTGAGGGCGATGTCGGTTTGGCCGTCGGTAATTTGGTCCCAAATCACAGCGACGTAGACCTCGCCGATCGACGGGAGGATACGATCCAGAATCTTTTCGATGTTGGGTTCGACACGCAGTGAACGGGAGAACGCTTCCGCGCCACGCCTTGGATCAGCTTCGACAGCGTGCCGCATTTCGGCAAAGGCCGGTTCGAGTTCCCGCTGCCGCAACAAGAAATTCCCGTACCGCCAAGCGACTTCGGCGGAAAGAGGATAGACCTTTTTGGCATGCAGAAAGGCGTCACGTGCAGCGACGAGTTTGGCTTCCGATTCATAAGCGGTGGCAAGATCCAGCCAGGTGTCCGACGATCCCGGATTCAACGACAGAGCAGAAAGGTAGGAGCGAATGGCGCGCGCGGCGTCGGGATCCTCGAGGTTGTACTGCCAATAGCGTCCCAGGAGATACCAGTTGCGCGGGTCAGCGGGCTCCAGGCGCGTGGCGCGCTCGAGGGATTCTGCATTCTGCAAGCCAGCATAGTGGGCGGCGAGTGCATTTCGAATGCTGAAGTAAGAGAGGATCAAGGCGACAGCGAAAGAACCAACAACAAAAAACCCGCGCTGCGCGTTGCTGTAGAGACTCAGAATCATTCTCCGGTACTGTGCCTAGACCGTTTCGGAGTTGCAAGACAAAAGTCTATTGCGGCACGCGATAACCGCGCTTTTCAATCCTTTCGCGAGATCCCCGGATGAGTGCCGATGAAATCTGCGGAACCCGGCGCGGTTGATCGAGGAGAGAGCAGCCAGTACAATAGGACCCCAGCCAAGCAGCACGTAAAAATGGAATTCTCGTTGCCAGAGAACTCCGCTCCTCGGCGTATGCCCAGGCGGAATGGGAATGCCGTCTCTGTGGACGAAGATGACGGCGTGGGACTCCTTTTCGCTATTTCGAAGCGCCAGCCACTCGGATAGAAAGGCAAGAAGATTGAGCGGTATCGTCGGCATTTACCACCGGAACGGTGCGCCGATGGAGCGGGCGCTATTGCAGTCGCTCGTCGATTTTCTCGCTTACCGTGGACCCGATGGCCGCGAAAGCTGGATGGAAGGTTCCGTTGGGCTAGGCCATGCGATGTTCCGGACCACGCGCGAATCGCTGGAGGAAAGCCAGCCTGCGAGTATTGAAGGGCGATTTTGGATTGTCGCGGACGCGCGACTGGACAGCCGGGAGGAATTGACGCGCGAGCTGCAGCGCTCAGGCCGGGTGGTTCGGCCGAGTGCTCCGGACTCGGAACTCCTTCTGCACGCTTACGCGGCGTGGGGCACGGCGTGCGTTGAACACCTGCGGGGCGATTTTTCCTTCGCGATTTGGGATGCGCGCAACAAACAGCTGTTTTGTGCGCGCGATCATTTCGGCATCAAGCCTTTTTATTACTCACAAAAAGGAGACCTTTTTCTTTTCAGCAACACACTGAATTGCCTTCGCTTGCATCCCGAGGTGGCGACGGAATTGAATGACGCGGCGATCGGCGATTTCCTCCTGTTTGGGCTGAATTGCGACAATGCCACGACGAGCTTCCGCGATATCCAGCGCCTACCTCCCGCTCATACGTTGACAGTCTCACGAGACGGCCTCCATATCCGGCGGTATTGGACGCCCCCTACAGACGGACGAATTCGGTACAGGGATCCCGCGGAGTACGTCGAACACTTCCAGTCTATTTTGCAGACCGCCGTGGCCGATCGGCTGCGCACGGAGCGCGTCGGAATCCTTCTCAGCGGCGGGCTGGACTCCTCGTCTGTGGCGGCAGTAGCAAAGGAACTCGCCAAGAAAAGCTCTATCCCGGCACAGCTTCGAGGCTTCACCTACATTTACAGGTCATTAATCCCAGACCAGGAAGAAACGTACGCGCAAGAAGTCGGGGACTTTCTTCGCATACCGGTCAAGTTCGTGCCAATGGATAAGGCGCAGCTCTTCGAGCGCTGGGACGACCCCGAGGTAAACGCACCGGAACCGGTTGAAGATCCATTTCTTGCCGGGATTTTCGACGCTCACCGCGACATTTCCGCAAGCTGCCGGGTTCTGTTGTCCGGGGAGGGCGGTGATGAGCTGCAAACCTTCCAGATGTGGCCCTATGTGCGAGATTTGCGCCACAGAGGGGAATGGCAGCAGCTTCTGACGGACGCGGCAAACTACTTGTGGGTGAGGCCTTTCCCGTGGCGGGGCATCCGCGCCCGAGCGTTGCGTTGGTCCGGAAGAGATCCCGACCAGCCAGTGTACCCGCGCTGGCTGGCTCCGGAATTCACAAGCCGGGCACATCTGGAAGCACGATGGAAGGAACAGAACCAACAGCCAAATTCGTGGCCGAAGCATCCTATCCACCCAAGGGGATTCGCATCCCTGGCATCACCGTTATGGACGCACCTGTTTGAGCAAGATGACCCAGGAGCGACACGTTGCCTCGTGGAAACTCGATACCCTTTTTTGGATTTGCGCTTGGTGAGTTATCTGCTGGCGCTGCCACCATTCCCTTGGTTGTACAGAAAGACTCTAGTGCGCGAGGCGATGACTGGACGATTGCCGGAGGGGATACGGACGAGGCCGAAAACACCACTACAGGGCGATCCCGTGTCGGCACAACTGCGACTCGCTGGAGCGGAGCGGCTGAAAGAAATTCCCTGGAGTCCGGATTTGGATCGCTACATTGATCGAAGAGCGATGACTGCGCCGCATGGTAACATGGACCAGGAACAAGCAAGCGTCAGTTTAAGACCTTACTGCCTCAACATTTGGTTGCAGTCGGCGCGGAGAATTCGTTATAACATTCATGCGGAGGCCAGTAATGGTTAAGCCCGTAAAACGGGAAACAAAAAAACCTTACTCAAAACCATCGTTGACCGCTTACGGGACGGTTCGGGAACTTACGCAGACGAGAGGGCCGAATGGCCTCAAGGATAAAGTGGGAAGTCGCGCACCGGCGCACACACACGTTTGAGTGAAAGCAGGACCTGCGGTGTCTGCTTTGAGAAAATTGTCCAAGCGCCCTCCATCAGCCCGAAGACCTTGAGATGCCTTCCCGCAGATGAGCCCGAATTGAAAGTTCCAGAATAATTTGCCAAAATTCAGTGATCCGGACTGTAAAAAGAAGTGGATACCCTGCACACTGCCTTCGGCTTAAAGATTTGCTCCAACATTGCCATTCCAGGATTGGTTTCTCAGAACGTTCCGGGCGCGGCGGCTGACCTTCGAGTTCACCTGGGGCTTTCTCCTTATTCTGAAACGCGAATCCAGAGCGGACTGGAAGAACTCACCTATGTCAGCCCTTATGCGGATGATGCCGGCAATCCGGGACTGCGAATCTGGAAATCACCTGACGGCCTCTACTTGCGGCTGGAGTACTTCGACGGCACACAATTCTGGCTGGAGAGGGCGGGAAAAGAGATTTGGGCGACGTGGCTGGAGGCCTCGACGCTCGAAGATGCATGCTCCTATCTTGTGGGGCCAGTGCTCGGGCTATTGTTACGGCTGCGCGGAATCACCTGTCTGCATGCCAGTGCAGTGACGTTGGAGGATTGCAGCGTGGCATTCGTGGGCGCCGAAGGAGCCGGAAAGTCCACCACAGCAGCGGCTTTCGCACTAGAAGGGCACGGCGTGCTTTCTGACGACGTCGTGGCGCTCGCCGAGAATGCATCAGAATTCGTCGTCCTCCCGGCTTACCCCCATCTTTGCCTTTGGCCGGAATCCGTGACCATGCTCTTTGGAGGGCCTGACGCCCTCCCGCACTTCAGCAAGAATTGGGAAAAGAAGCGCTTGCTCCTGGGCGAGCGGCAGACACGCTTCGAAAGCCGCCCTGTTCCGCTGGGAGCGGTCTATTTCCTGGGGGGGCGGCGTTCGCAAGCCGCACCGGTGGTGGAAGCGGTCCGTCCTCAAACGGCACTATTAGCTTTGGTCGCGGACACTTTCGCCAACAAAGTCCTCGATCGGGAGATGCGCGCTAAAGAATTTGACGTGCTGGGCCGGCTGGTGACCAGCGTTCCCGTTCGCCAGGTTTTTCCGCATGACGATCCCGCACGGATTCACGACCTGTGCCGGGTAATTCGCGAAGATTTTGCTTCCGTCAGAAAAACTCCCGAGGACTCACCCTTTGTACTCGAAGCGAAGTCCAAATCCGTTTTCGAGTAAAATGCGTTATCTGGTACGATACAGTTGCCCTGCCATTTTTGAAGTGGTTTTTTCCATTTTGGGTCACTATGCTAGCTGTGCGCGGCATGCTTGCTCCCTCTCCCAGTAATCCCATCGTGCGTTTGCTTCGAACAGTCGTGCCCTGTTCCAAATCGGGAAATTCGAGTTTGACTGTGTGGCGAGGCCACTTTGGGAGCAGTCTGCAATGACGGTGAATAGCAACTACAGGTTCTAGGAGGATGGTTACCATGAAGCTGAAGG
>Ga0137412_10004918_pt1 | contig 10676 bp, 5 predicted proteins | sample CZODoug2_1_16fun_FD_122160 | JGI IMG/M metagenome (GOLD analysis project Ga0137412, IMG submission 122160) | Vadose zone soil fungal communities from Angelo Coast Range Reserve, California, USA - CZODoug2_1_16fungal (Hybrid Assembly) | ecosystem: Environmental > Terrestrial > Soil > Vadose zone... | reverse complement strand
ATCCGGGTGCGGAAGGAGAACGTGGTCTCCAGGTGCTCGGCGTGCGTACTGATCCCGATATCGGCGTCCATCAGGAAATTCCGGCGGGCGGCGTAGTCGACCCAACCCTCGTTGAAGAACACGGTCTTGCCGGTCGCGCCGAGCGAGTCGGCCAGCGCCCGGGCGGCCACCGCCGTGGCCATCTCCGGGATCTCCGGGTCGGGATGGCCCATCCCGAGGAAGAACAGCCGCAGGTCCGCGCGGGTCTGCGACAGCTCATGCACCGCGCGGATCAATGTCAACGGGTCAAACCAGTTGTAGACGCCGCCGGCCCACAGCAACACGGTGTCGGTCTTGGAGATGCCCGCCACCACGTCGCGGATCGCGTGCGCGCTCTGGTGCGCGGCCTCCGCCGGCAACCCGAACGGCACCACCGCGACCCGGGAATTCAACGACGGATCCTCGTCGTACGTCCACGGATTCAGCCGGCCCAGCGCCGCCATGCTGCCCAGCCAGAACGCCCGTTGCTGCTCGCTGGCGACCAGGAAGAAGTCACCGCGGTCGATCTGCTCGCTCAGCACCCGGACGGTCTTGTGTACGAACGCCTTGCGCGTGGTCGGGTCGAGGCTGCCGGCCATCGCCAGCTGTTCCAGGTGCATCGGGTCGTACAGGTCGACCACGATGATCTTGTCGGTGTCGGCGATCCAGGGTGCCTTCTCCATCACGAAGCCCTGGAGCACGACCACGTCGGCCCATTCCACGTGCGGGCGCAGCCGGTCATAGGGCACATACCGGCAGTCGACGTCGACCCGCATCAGGTCGCAGCCGCGGGTGGAGATCAGCCGCACCTCGTTACGGCCCCGCCCCGGCTTGCCGTCCGGGCCGGGTTGGGTGCCATCGGCGGCCAGCTCCGCGGCCAGGTGCATCGCCCGGATCGGCGGCCCGGCCATCGCCGGACCGATCAAGTCGTCATTGAGCACGAGAATGCGCGTCATGCCGCCGTCACATGTCCTCTCTCATTCGGAGCCAATGTCACATTCGTACGCTCTATGCGTACCAAGGTGACATTGGCTGCAAAAAAGTTGGTCATGAGGAGCGCACGACCGAGGTGGTCAGCGTGCGGCGGGCGGAGTCGGTGAGTGGCTGGCCCTCCGGGTCGCAGAGGTAGCCGTAGATCCCCGACAGCGCCTTGTCCCAGTCGTTGTAGCCCTCGGCGATGTCGGCCAGCCCCTGCGCGGCCAGCCGTTTGCGCAGCGTCGGGTCGATGACCAGCTTCTCCAGCCGGTCGGTGAGGGAGTCGGCGGTCCGCTTGGCCAGCAGGCAGTTCTCGCCATCCCGCAGCAGCCAATGCCCCCATGGATTGTCGAATGCCACCACCGGTACGCCGCAGGCCATCAGCTCCAGCGGCAGGTAGGACGGGTGCCGCGACAGGGTCAGCGCCATACCGATATCGCAATGGCGGTACAGCTCGCCGGTCGCCTTGTAGTCCAGCAGACCGAGCCGTTTCACGTCGGCCTCGGCGCCGGCACCGATCGCCCAGGCGCCGGCCGCCACGATCCGGACCCGGTCGCCGAGCCGGCGCTTGAGCTCCTCCAGCGCCGGGGCGGCCAGTTCCCAGCAGTTACGCCACATTCCGGGACGGGCGTACAGGAATACCGTCGCCGGCGCGTCCGGGGTGCGCTGGTGCCGCCACCGGGCGTGGAAGACCTTGTCGTCGACCGCCGGGCTGAACGCGAACCCCTTGCCGCCGTACTCATCGTGATAGACGTTGCGCAGATTTTCGGTATTGCACAACCCGTAAAGACCCAGGTTGTACGTCTCCTCGGCCAGCCCGAATTCGGTGCCGTTCGGAAAGAAGCCGGGCTCGTAATCCTGAATTATGTAGAACTTGCGTTTCGTATGCGGGAAATGCGTCACGGCGTACGCGGTCAACCACAGTGTCGCGACCGATACGTCGGCGTACGGCACGAGCTCGAGACTCGCGTTCGAGTCCACCCGGTAGAACGCGACTTCCGAATTCTGCAGGGCCGGGAACGGCGCAGCTACGGCGGATCGAATGAAATCCTCGTTCGGCTCGCCGAAGGTGACGAAGCGGTTCAACACGCCGTGCTCACGGGCCAGCTTGTCCGCGATCCGCAGGATCGTGTTGATGCCGCCGTAGAACGGGCTGTCCACCCCGGGAATGAACCAGTTGATCGACTTGACCTCGAACGGCGCCGCATTCTGCGCGTGCAGCGCGTTGACCGCGTCGGTGTCGGCCGGCAATGCATGGCAGATATCGGCCAGGAATCGTGAATCCGCCGCGCTGCTCTGCTGCCGGAACACCCCGAAGTTGTGCCCGAGGATCGGCCCGATCCGCTGCGCCACGGTCGGCTCGCCGTCCGACTTCAGCGTCGGCTCGCGGTGATTCAGCGAGAGGTTCGGTGAGAAGTACGGGTCCCCGCCGAACAGCCAGTTGTTGTACCGCCAGAAGCTGGTGAAGAAGTCCATCCGCGGAATGTCGGTGCCGCGGGTGGCCGATTCCAGGTGCCGGATCCGGGTGTCGGCGGTGACCACGTTGCGCTTGCCACGCAGCACCATGTCCAGGCCCAGCACGACATCGCTGCCACACAGGATGAAACGCTCGTCGAATCCGCCGACCTCGTCGAACAGCTCGCGTCGGATCGTCAGGCACGCGCCGGTCACCGCCAGCACGTTGCGCGTCCACTCGGTCGGCCCGAGCAGCGAGTCGCTGTTCGGCCGCATGCCCTGGAAGAGGTGGTCGGCGAATCCGCCCATACCCAGCACGATGCCGCCGTGCTGGATCTCGCCGTCGGGGCCCTCGAGCTGCACGCCGACCACGCCGACGTCCGGCCGCAGCGCCCAGCCGACCACCTGCCGCAGCCAGCCGGGGTCGATCAGCTCGGTGTCGTCGTTCAGGAACACCAGCACCTCGCCGCGGGCCTGCTCGACCGCGGCATTGTTGACCTGGGAGTAGTTGAACGGGGTGGTGTCCCACCAGACGGTCTTGAGGTCCAGATCGCCCTTGTGCCCGTCGTACCACTTCTGCTTCTCGGCCACCGACTTGTCGCCGTTGTCGATCACGACCACCTCGAAGTCGGGGTAGTCGGTCGCGGCCAGGGTCCGCAGGCATTTCGACAGGTAGTCGCCCTTGCGTCGGGTCGGGATGATCACGCTGACCCGGGGCAGCTCGCTGTCGCTCCAGCGCAGCCGGACCCGGTCGGCGTCGGCCTCGGCGGTGGCCTGCCAGCCGACCCGGTCGAGGTGGTCGGACACGACCGAGACGTCCTGCTGGGTGGCGAGCTCGGGCCGGCTGGGCACCGAGGAGAGCACCCGGGCCACGTGCCCGACCCGCTCGTCGTCGAGGTTGCCGCGCAGCAAGAGATCCCAGCTCGCCGCGCTGGCCTGCTCGGTGCTGTAGTCGGGAGAGCCGATCTTGCGCAGCCCGCCGGTGACCAGGTAGCGGCGGCGGCGGATCGCGAATGCCCGGTCGAGGTAGTTGGCCTCCATCACGAGCTCCGGGGACCAGCGGGCCGGCCGGAACCGGGGGTTCGAGCGCACGTCGTCGGCGCTGATCAGGTCGTCGTCCCAGGACACCACGTCGATCAGCGGGTCCTGGTGCGCCGCGGTGGCGATCGAATACACGCAGTCCGGCGCCAGCACATCGCCGGCCCGCAGCAGGACGATGAAGTCCAGCGGCGCCTCGGAGATGAAGAAGTTGGCGGCGTCGATCGGGGAGCCGTCATATTCGGCAACGTTGACCCGCTCGTCCGGCGAGCCGCCGGTGATCCCGCCCTGCAGTATGTCCGCGCGCCAATGCGGCCAGCTCTGCGCGGTCAGGCTCTGCACCGTCCGGGCAATCGGCCCCTCGCCCGGCAGCACCACCAAATGCACCCGCACCGGGTCGGGCAGCGAGTCGGCGTAGGCCCGTTGGAAGGCCAGCTGCTCGGCGTCGGCGCGGTGATGGGCCAGCCAGTCCGCGTACGCCGGCTCGTCGATCTTGGGCTCGGCACCCGGCGGGGTCCAGACCTGCTTGAGCAGCCGGGTGTAGTCGATGGCCGACCGATAGGTGAGCAGCGCCGAGCGGGCCACCTCGCGCTGCCGGGAGCCCGGCGGCAGCTTGGTCTTCACCCGCTCGCGCAGCCGACCCTTGAGGCCGAGGGTGGCCGGGTCGATCGGGTCGGCGTGCTCCGGCGGGACTACCGGCTTGGGCACTACCGGTACCGGTACGCCCGGGTTGGCCGGCGCCTCGGCTCCCGCCGGGGGCTGCAGCTGGTTGAGTCGATCGCGCAGCGCCTCGGCCTCCTGCTGCAACAGCTCGCGGCTCTGCGTCTCCCGGATCAGCGCGTCGCGCAGCACCTGCAGCCGGCGCAGCATCGTCTCCTGGGCGCCGGCCGGCTCCCGGGTGGCGGCCAGCGCGGCGACCCCGGTCTCCGGCGCACTGCCGGACAACTGGTCGGCAACCCCGAACACCTCGTCGAAGGACATCTGCCGAACCCGCGGCGGGCTGCCCAGGTCGGGCACCGGGACGCCCTTTGCGGTGGCCTTGACCCCGCACTGCCAGCGCGATTCCGGCCCGGTCTTGTGGTAGACGGGGTCCCAGCCGGTCGGGTCGATCGACTCCACGTCGTCGTAGCCGGCCCGGGTGAACAGCTCCGCCAGCGAGTCCTGGTCGTAGCACCACACGTGGTGGCTGGGCTGTTCGTAGGAGTAGATGTAGCGGAAGTTGAGGTCGTCGGCGCTGACCTCGCCGGCGCGGTAGGCCGCCCAGGTCTCGGTCATGTCCGGCGTGACCGCGCTGACCACGGCGCCGAGCGGCAGCTTCTCGTTCATCAGCTTCAGCAGGACGAGTGAGTCCCCGGGCATGATGTGCTCCAGCACATGACCCATGTAGATCTCTTCGACCTGGTCGCCGTACTGCCGGATGAAGTCGATCGCGTCGAGGTGGATATCGGCCTTGATATCCGGGCTCTCGTCAACGTTGACCCAGCCTGGCATGTAGGCCAGGCCGCAACCCAGGTTGACCCTCACGCGATGTCCTCCTTGTTCCCGGTGGCGGGGTTGCCCCGCAGTAGCGGTGTTGTGCCGGAGCTCCAGTGTCCGTCCAACGAGATCGCCCCGACCACATCGGCGGCGTGCCCCGGCTGCACGGTCAGGTCGAAGGCCCGGTCGCGGTAGTCGTACACGTGCAGCAGCGAACGGTCGACGATAGCGGCGCTGACCTCATACCGCCCGGGTGCCAGCGGCAGGTCGTCGATGGTGAAGTCGATGAAACCGTCGCGGTCCAGCCGCTCGATCCTCAGGTCAGACTTCTCGCTGTTCGGCCCGGCGATGTGTACGCCGTGCTCGTTGTGGAAACCGATCCCGAAGACCGGGTCCTCGATCGGCTCGTTGACCTTGTAATGCACCCGTACGGTGAATTGCTCGCTGTTGCGGCCGGTGGCGCCCAGGTGCCCCACCGCGTCGCGGAACTCGACGTTGGTCACCTCGACGTCGCCGGTGCCGCGGCGCAGCGCGTCGCCCTCGACCTTGAGCCGGCTGCCCAGCCGCTCGGACTCGGCCTCGTTGACGGTCTCGAGGTATTTGTCGATGACCTCGTTCGGCGATCCCAGCGCCAACAGCTTGCCGTGCTCCATCCACGCGGCCCGATCGCACAGCTGCTGGATCAGCGTCATCGAGTGGCTGACCACGATGATCGTCACGCCCTGGCGGCGCAATTGCAGCATGTAGTCGAAGCAGCGGCGCTGGAATTCCTCGTCGCCGACCGCCACGATCTCATCGACCATGAGGATTTCCGGGTCGAGATTGACCGCGATCGAAAATCCCAGCCGCACATACATTCCGCTGGAATAGACCTTCACCGGGGCATCGATGAAGTCGCCGAGACCGGAGAACTCGATGATGCGGTCGAGCTCCTCATCGATGCGTTTGCGGCTGATGCCGATGATCGCGCCGTTGAGGTAGATGTTTTCCCGGCCGGTGAGCTCGGGGTGGAATCCGGCGCCGAGCTCCAACATCGCCGACACCCGGCCGCGCACCTCGATGCTGCCCAAGGTTGGTTGGTGAATGTTGGACAGCAGCTTGAGCATCGTGGACTTGCCGGAGCCGTTGTGTCCGACGATGCCGAATGTGCTGCCCCGGGCAATCTCGAACGAAACGTCTTTCAGCGCCCAGAATTCGTCATACCGCGTGTGTCGCTTGCGGGCGGTGATGGCTTCTTTGAGGTTGGACTTGCGGTCCCGGTAGATACGGAATCGCTTTGACACATTCTGCACGATGACCGCCGGCTCGACATTTTCGATACGCGGCCGGTCGTACGAGCTGGTCAGGTCGTGCTCTTCGTCGTTGTCCAATGGAGTGCTCGTTTCGAAGGTCGTCACAGCTCCTCGGCCACCTCTCGCGCGCCCCGCTCGAACAGCCACCAGCCCACCGCCAGCAAGCCGAAGCTCCAGATGGTCAACGACACGAAGTTTTCCCAGGACGGGATCTTCAGATCGTAAAAGCAATTTCGGAATGCCTCGACGAACTGGGTGAGCGGATTCCAGTAATAGATATGGAGCCACGGATGCGCCGGCGCGGTGCCAATTGTCTGGTGGACATCGCTGGTCTGGAAGCCCTTGATGTGCGCGTCTATCTGCGACTTCGGATAGACGATCGGCTCCATATAGAACATCAGCTGCAGCCAGATCGACACCAGATAGGCGACATCGCGGTAACGCGCATTGACCACCGACAGCGCCAGCCCGGCGCCGAGTGAGAACGCGAACAGCAGGATCAGGAAGAACGGCACGAACAGCACCGTCCAGCTGATGTTGCCCAACAGAATGTAGGCGACGATCAGCAGGCCCATTTCGATCGCCGTCTGGTTGAGCGTGGCGAGCGCCGCGCCGAAGACCGGCGCGGAGGCCGGGAAATACACCTTGCGCAGCAGGCCGCCGGCCGCGATCAGCGACCCCATCGTGCCGGTCAGCAGACCGAAGAACATATTCCAGCAGACCAACGCGGTGAACAGATATATCGCGAAGTTGTGCAGGTGCCCGTTGCCAGCCGTCGGCGGTTGGAACTTCAGGAAGAAGCCGAAGATCAACGTGTAGACACCGAGCGTGGCCAGCGGGTTGACCATCGACCAGAGCGAGCCGAGGACGCTGCCCTTGTACTTGGCCTTGAGTTCGCGGCGGGCGAAATTGCCGACCAGGGCGCGGTGCATCCAGACGCTCTCGTACACGGTGCCCCAGGCGGCGCGGGCCAGGCCCAGCGGCCCGAGGCGTAGCCGTTTGTCGTCGGTGCCGTGGGAGATCGTGACCGTGCCGGAGGACGCCGGCAGGTCGCTGCCCGACGGGCGCTCGGATGTCGAGAAGGTGGATTGGGAGGTCATACGGCCGTTCTCGGTAGGGAAACGGATCGAGTCAGATACTAGCGAGCAGGGTACGGACGCACCGACCGCCCGCGTGGACGGCCCCGGCTCACGGGTCGGCGCCCAGCCAGTCGGCGGCGACCGCGGCCCTGCTGCGGGTCGCGGCCCGGCCGATCTGCCGACGCGTGCGCAGCGCCCAGGGGAGCAGCCGCAGGTAGGAGCCCAGCACCCGCAGCCGCAGACCGGTCCGGAACTGGTGCCCGGCCGGGCGGCGGCCGCGCAGCCGCTGCACCAGCAGGCTGGCCGTGGTCAGCGGAAAGCGGGTGAGCTGGATCGCGGCGAGGCGGGCCGGCGCGCACCGGGTCAGCATGAGCAGCCGGTTGCGTTCGTTGTGGAACGCGAACGCTGGTGAGCTCTGATCGGCGGTGGCCGAGTGCTGGTGCACCACGACCGCGGCCGGCTCGTAGGCGACCCGGCGGCCGGCCAGCCGTAACCGCCAGGCCAGATCGGTGTCCTCGTAATAGAGGAAGAACGGCGTGGCGAACCCACCGACCCGGCGGGCCGCCTCGGTACGCAGCGCCGCCGCTCCACCGGAGAAGCCGAATACCTCTCTTCTGAACGCGTACGCCGGGCCGTCCGGCTGGCCCAGGCCGACGTCGTAGCCGTAGCCGTCGGCCCGGATCCCCACACCGGCGTTGTTGATCAGCTCCGGTGTGTCCGCCAGCAGCATCCTGCCGGTGACCGCGGCCAGGTCCGGGTCGGCATCCAGCGCGTCGACCAGGGCGGCCAGCCATGCCGGATCGGCGCTGGCGTCGTTATTGAGCAGCGCTATGTATTCGGTGTCAGCGGCGGCCAGCCCGGCCTGCGCACCGCCCGCGAATCCGGTGTTGCGCGGCAGCGTGCGCACCTCGGCATGCGGGTACCGATCGCGCAACAGCTCGATGGTGCCGTCGGTGGAGGCATTGTCAATGACCAGCAGCCGGTGTGGGCACGTCTGCTTGGCCAGCGAGTCCAGGCAGTCGGATAGCAGCGCCGCGCCCTGCCAGGTGACGACGACAACGGTGACCCGCGGCTCAGGCACGCTCAGAGCAGGCCCGCGGCGTGCTTGGCGGCCAGCACCCGCTTGACCGAGGTGTACACCTTGTTACGGAATCCCTTGTCGGTAGCCATTTTGTGCAGCACCGAGGTTTCCATCGCGCTGATCGTCGAGTCGTCGGTCTGCAGCATGATGTCGCCGCCGGCGCCCAGGAACCGCAGCGCCCGGTTGCTCGGGCTGATCGTGGCGGCCGAGGCCGCGGCCAGCGAGTCGGAGATCACCACGCCGGAGAAGCCCAGCTTCTGGCGCAGCAGGCTGGTGACGACCTTCGGTGAGAACGCCGCCTGCTGGGTGTGGTCGATCTTGCTGTAGTAGGCGAAGCCGACCATCACCATGGCCCGGGCCCGGATCCCGGCCGAGAACGGCGCCATGAATGCGCTGCTCGTCGTGGTTTTCGAGTCGACCACCTTCGCCACGTCGTCGGTATTGCCGGTGACCCGGCCAAGACCCGGGAAATGCTTCTCCACCGTCGATACGTGGGATGCCCGCATTCCCTCGGTAAAGGCGATGACGTGCGAACCGACTGTTGACGTCGTGGAGCCGAAATTGCGCCGCAGCGCGCCGATCGGTGGATTGTTGCCCGCGGTCCCGGCCGGCACCACGTCGGCGACCGGGGCCAGATCCATGTTGATGCCGGCGTGCTTCAGCTGCCCGCCCCATTTCTTCGTCGCCGACTTCTCCCAGGATGTGGAATGGGTGCCCTGCGCCAGCGCGGAGGGGATCGAGGAGAACCCGGAACCCTTGAACGGCTGGATCAGGCCGCCCTCCTGGTCACCGGCGATCCACATCTTGACCCCGCGGGTAGTGCGGGTGCTGACCCGGGCGCGCAGCTGCGCGGTCGCGCTGGCCACGCTCGAGGACCCGGTCCAATGTCCCTGCAGGATCACGTTGCCGACGTGATCCTTGCTGATCAGCGCGTTGATCGTGGCGTGTGAGGCGCCGCTTTGCACGCTGGCCATGAACAGCTGCCCGACCCGCTGCGCATCGCTCATCGCGTTGAACGTACGGGTGATCGGACCGGCCGCGGCGCCGTCCGGCTGCGCGCTGGATGCCGGCGCGGCGGATTGGGGCTTCGCCGAATGGGTCGCGGCGGGCGCGTGCACGGTGACGGTGCCCGGCATGAAGGCAACCGCGCCGACCATCGCCCCGCATACCACGGTCGCCGGGGTGAACTGTCGGGTCAACCTGAACATCGCACTGCTCCCTCAACGGACTGGCTGCGATATGCGAGACGCCGAATCCGGGCGCGCCGTTGTCGCAGCGTACGAGCCTCGGCCGCCGGCGAGCGAATCCACAGCGGCCCTCCATGGAGCCAATGTCACATTCGTATGCATAGAGCGTACGAATGTGACATTGGCTCAGGAAGCACGAACGATCGACCCCGGCGCGGGCGGAGTCGGCGGCCTGCCAAGCTAGCGGACGTGCGGGTTGCGCTCGTGGTCGAGCAGAGTCTGGCTCCGGTGCCCGGTGGCACCGGTCGCTACAGCATCGAGCTCGGCGCGGCGCTGGCCGACCGGGCGCCCGAAGGCAGCTCGGTCACCGGTTGGGTGGCCTGGCACCGCGACCCGGCCGGGGCGCAGATTCCCGGCGTCGGTGGGCCGCGGATGCTCCCGCTCGCCCGCCGAGCGCTGATCGCGGCCTGGGAACGGCGGGTCGGCCCGGCCCCGCGCGACGCCGACCTCGTGCACGCGCCGACCCTGCTCGCGCCGCCCCGGCGTGGCCGGCCGCTGGTGGTCACCATGCACGACGCGGTGCCCTGGACCCACCCGGAAACGCTGACGCCGCGAGGCGTTGCGTGGCACCGGAAGATGGCCGCGTACGCCTCCCGGGAGGCCGACCGCGTCGTGGTGCCGACCTACGCGGTGGCCGCCGAGCTGGGCGAGCTAGTCAAGCTGGGGGATCGGGTCAGCGTGATCGGTGAGGGGCCGAGCGAGGCGCTGCGGCTGCCGGTCGACGCCGCCGAACGGGCCCGCCGCCTCGAGCTGCCGGCGGACGGGTACCTACTGAGCCTTGCCACCCTCGAGCCGCGCAAGGGCCTGGACGTGCTGATCGCCGCGCTTGCCGATCCGGTCGCCCCGGCGTTGCCGCTGGTGCTGGTCGGCCAGCCCGGCTGGGGCGGCGTGGACCCGGTCGCCGAGGCGGCCCGGCTCGGGGTCGACCCGGATCGCATACGAGTATTGGGCCGAATCCCCGATGCCGACCTGGCGGTGGCACTCAACCGGGCCAGCATTCTGGTGATGCCGAGCC
>Ga0137412_10004917_pt1 | contig 10676 bp, 6 predicted proteins | sample CZODoug2_1_16fun_FD_122160 | JGI IMG/M metagenome (GOLD analysis project Ga0137412, IMG submission 122160) | Vadose zone soil fungal communities from Angelo Coast Range Reserve, California, USA - CZODoug2_1_16fungal (Hybrid Assembly) | ecosystem: Environmental > Terrestrial > Soil > Vadose zone... | reverse complement strand
TCAGGGATGACTTCCGCGTCCAGCTCCTTGCCACCTCTACCGGATCGTCTCCGTTCCAGGCCGGCGTGGCGGACATCCTCAAAGCAGCGGGCATGCCGGTGCTGCCGTGGGAGCAAGCCATTGACACCCAGGTGGACCTCGCTATCTCGGCCAGTTTGGGTGGTGAACTCTCGCGCGTTAAGGGCAAGTTGATCATCCTTTCACATGGAATCGGGTATAATAAGATACTTGAGCCGCCGACCGTGTTCGGGCTCGGACCGGAATGGGTACTCGCTGACGGTGCCCCCGTCGCAGACGCGATGGTGTTCTCCCATCCGGAGCAGATCGACCGCCTCCGCGACAGTTGCCCGGAAGCCGTTCCGGTCGCGGTTCTGGGTGGGGACCCGTGCTTCGACCGCATCCTGTCGGCCCGGCAGAACCGGGAACGATACCGCCTGGCTCTGGGGGTTCGACCGGGCCAGCGGCTCGTTCTGCTGAACTCGACGTGGAATCCAACCTCCCTGTTCGGGGACGGCGGCGCCGAGGACGTACTGCCGCTGCTCCTACGGCGGTTGACCTCGGAGTTGCCAGTCGACGAGGTCCGACTGGCAACAGTGCTCCACCCGAATATCTGGGCCGGCCATGGCTCAGGGCAACTTCGGCTGTGGCTGGACCGCGCCCACCGCGCTGTTGAACATGGCCGGCGACCGCCCGGTGTACTCGCCGCGCGCGGCCCGGTTCCTGCCCGGCGGCGGGTATGGCGAGGACGTCCTGGTGGCCGGCGGACTGGCCGGCGATGGCGGCCGGGACGAGCTGGTCGGGCACGCCCGCGCGGTCGGCGCCGAGGCGGCCCGCCGCGCGCTGCGCCGCCGCGCCGCCCGGCTGGCCCAGCTGCCCACCCGGGCCGAGCCGCCGCCCTCGGCCGTGCCGCCGCCCTCGGCGGCCGTGCCCGGGGAGGGCGCGGTGGCGATCCCCGAGTTGCCGGTGGGTGAACACCCGGCGCTGTTCCGCGGCCGCACCCACGGCATGGTCGACTTCTCCGAGGACGTGTCGTCCAAGGACATCCAGGCGGCCGCGCGGGAGGGCTACGACTCCGTCGAGCTGGTCAAGCGGTACACCACGTCGACCATGGGGCCGGCGCAGGGCAAGCTGGAAACGGTGAACACGGTGGCGGTGTTGGCCGAGGCCACCGGTCGCTCGATCGCCGACACCGGCACCACCACCTGGCGGCCGGTGCACGTGCCGGTGACCCTGGGCGCGCTGGCCGGACGGATCTTCGAGCCGGTCCGCTACTCGCCGATGCAGCCGTGGCACGCCAGCCACGGCGCGGCGCCGCTGGTCGCCGGCCAGTGGATCCGCCCCGAGCACTACGGCGACCCGGCCGCCGAGGTGCGCGCGGTGCGCGAGCGGGTCGGGATCATCGACGTCACCCCGATCGGCAAGTTGGACCTGCGCGGCCCGGATGTGCCGAAGCTGCTGAACCTGCTCTACGTCAACAAGTGGTCCAAGCTGGGCATCGGCCGGGTGCGCTACGGCGTGATGTGCGCCGAGGACGGCGTGGTCTTCGACGACGGCGTCACCGGGCGGCTCGGCGAGGACCACTACCTGATGTCCACCACATCCTCGGGTGCCGGCGCGGTCTGGGAGTGGGTGGAGAACTGGCTGCAGACCGAGCACCCCGAGTGGCGGGTGCACGTGACGCCGGTGACCACGGCGTACGCCAGCATCAACGTGGCCGGGCCGAAGTCCCGCGAGCTGCTGGGGCGGCTCACCGATGTCGATCTGAGCCCCGAAGCGTTCGAGTACATGCACGTGCGGACCGGGCGGGTGGCCGGCGTGGACGACTGCGTGCTGTGGCGCATCGGGTTCACCGGGGAGCTGTCCTACGAGCTGCACACTCCGGCCGGCTACGGTCCGCACGTGTGGGAGGCGCTGCTGGAGCACGGCGCCGACCTCGGCGTGGCCCCGTTCGGCGTGGAGGCGCAGCGCGTCCTGCGGCTGGAGAAGGGCCACCTCATCGTCGGCCAGGACACCGACGGGCTGACCAGGGCGTACAGCGCCGGCCTGGACTGGGCGGTGAAGCTGGACAAGCCGGACTTCGTCGGGCGTCCCGAACTGGCCTGGCAGCACGAGCGGGACCAGGCGAACCCGACCGGCTCACGGCTGGTCGGGCTGGCCATGGTCGACCCGTCGGTAGTGCCGGAGGAGGCCAGCCAGATCGTGGTCGACGGGCACCGGATCGTCGGGCGGATCACCTCAAGCCGGCGCTCGCCCACGTTGGGTAGGGCGGTGTGCCTGGCGCAGCTGGACGTGTCGCTCTCCGCCCCGGGCACCGAGGTCACCGTCCGGTTGCGCGACGGCAATGAGGCGCGCGCCCGGGTCAGCGAGCACCTGGCCGCCGTCGATCCGGACGGCGAACGGCAACGGGTCGGGTCGAGCGGCCCGGTAGGCCCCTGCCGGGAGTTCACCGTGCCGGCGCCGGCCAGCCCGATCGTGCTGGCGCCGCTGAGGGCCACCGGCCAGGTCACCCTGACCGACCAGTCCGCGCTGGCGAAGGTGCTGGTGCGGGCCGCCGTCAACGGGCCGGTGGGCACCGCGCTGGGTACCCGGTTCGGCCGCGCCGCCCGGGATGCCGACGGTTCGTTGGTGGTCGGTTCCGCGCCGGGGGAGTGGCTGGTGCTCGGCGAGCGGGCCGGCGCGGCGGTCGAGCTGGCGGCCCGGTTGAGCGGGCTGGAAGAGCTGGTCAGCGTGGTGGACGTGACACAAGGGCGGGCGCTGTTGCGGCTGACCGGGCCGCGTGCCGCCGCCCTGCTGGCCAAGGTCTGCGCGATCGACCTGGCCGACGACGTCACCCCGGACGGCGCGGCGTTGTCCACTTCGACAGCGAAACTGGTCACCGGTTTGGTGCGTGACGATATGGACGGCGTGCCCAGCTACCTGTTGCACTGCGAACGATCGTCGGGGCAGTACCTGGGGGACGCCCTGTTGGATGCCGGCGCGGAGTTCGGCATCACCACCGCTGGTTAGGAGACTTGTTCGATGGCCTTCCCGAGTGACCTGGAGATCGCCCGCCACGCGCAACTCAAGCCGATCGAGGACGTGGCCGGCGAGATGGGCCTCGGCGGCCACCTGCTGGAGCCGTACGGCCGGGACGTGCTGAAGATCCGGCTGGAGGCGGTCCAAGAGCTGGCCGACCGGCCGAAGGCCAAGTACGTGGTGGTCTCGGCGATCACCCCGACCCCACTGGGCGAGGGCAAGACCACCACCACGGTCGGGCTCGGCCAGGCGATGAACCACATCGGTAAGAAGGCCACCGTGGCGATCCGCCAGCCGTCCATGGGGCCGACCTTCGGTATCAAGGGCGGTGCCGCCGGCGGCGGGTACAGCCAGGTGGTGCCGATGGAGATCCTGAACCTGCATCTCACCGGCGACTTCCACGCGGTCACCGAGGCGCACAACATGCTTTCCGCCGTGCTGGACAACCACCTCTACCAGGGCAACCAGGCCGACTTCGACCAGCACCGAATCACCTGGCGGCGGGTGCTCGACGTGAACGACCGGGTGCTGCGCAATGTGATCGTCGGGTTGGGCACGCACATTGACGGCATACCCCGGCAGACCGGGTTCGACATCACCGCCGCCTCCGAAGTCATGGCGATCTTCGCACTGGCCCGCTCGCTGCCGGAGATGCGCGCGCGGCTGGGCCGCATCGTGGTCGGCTACTCCCGTCACGGCCAGCCGATCACGGCCGACGAGATCGGTGGCGCCGGCGCGATGGCGGTGATCATGCGTGAGGCGCTGAAGCCGAACCTGATGCAGACCCTGGAGAACACGCCGGTGCTGGTGCACGCCGGCCCGTTCGGCAACATCGCGCACGGCAACTCCTCGGTGATGGCCGACCTGATCGGCATCCACTCCGGAGACTTCCTGATCACCGAGGCCGGTTTCGGCGCGGACATGGGCGCCGAGCGGTTCTTCAACATCAAGTGCCGGGCCTCCGGGCTGACCCCGGACGCCGCTGTGGTGGTGGCCACCGTCCGGGCGCTCAAGGCGCACTCCGGCAAGCACAAGATCGTCGCGGGCAAGCCGCTGCCCGAGGCGCTGCTGCGGGAAAACCCGGACGAGGTGCACATCGGCGGGGCGAACCTGCGCAAGCAGATCGAGAACATCCGACTGCACGGGGTGTCCCCGGTGGTGGCGATCAACGCGTTCCCCGACGACCACCCGTCCGAGCATGACGCGATCGCTGAGATCGCGGCCTCTCTGGGGGCCCGGTCGGCGGTGTGCACGCATTTCGCCAAGGGCGGTGCGGGCGCCACCGAGCTGGCCGAGGCGGTGGCCGAGGCGGCCGACGAGCCGTCCGACTTCCATTTCCTCTACCCGGACGAGGCGTCACTGCGGGAGAAGATCGAGACGGTGGCCACCAAGGTGTACGGCGCGGACGGGGTGGACTACGACCTGGCCGCCGCCCGGCAGCTGGACAGTTACGAGCGCAACGGGTTCGGTTCACTGCCGGTCTGTATCGCCAAGACACACCTGTCGATCTCGTCGGACTCGTCGTTGAAGGGCGCGCCGACCGGCTGGCGGCTACCGGTGCGGGAGGTCCGCGCCTCGGTGGGTGCCGGGTTCATCTACCCGATCTGTGGCGACATGCGCACCATGCCCGGCCTGGGTGCCGATCCCGCCGCGCACCACATCGACCTGGACGAACACGGCGAGATTGTAGGCCTGTCCTAGACACTAGGGTGTCCGTCCGTGGGTGCGTCGAGATCGACACCAGGGCTGTCGCCGGGCTCTTCGGAAAGCAGCCATCCCGTCCATCTCGGTGACCGGCCGTTCCGGGAGTACGCGCTGGGGGAGTACCTCGACGCGGTCGCGGCCCGGCAGCCGGCGCCCAGCGGTGGCGGGGTCGCCGCGGTGACGGTTGCCTCGGCGGCCGCGCTGGTGGCGATGGTGGCCCGGTACTCCGCTGCGCTGCCCGGCTCGGGTGCGCTGCCCGGCTCGGGTGCGCAGGCCGGCTCGGGTGCGCTGCCCGGCTCGGGTGCGCTGCCTGGCGCCGCCGAGCTCGCCGCCGAGGCCGACGCGCTGCGTGTCCAGGTGCTCGCCGAGGCGGACGCGGATGCCGCCGCCTACGCCGAGGTGCTCGCCGCGTACCGGTTGCCGCGCGACGACCCGGCCCGCGCCGACCGGATCCGCGCCGCGTTGGCCGGCGCCGCGGAGGTGCCGGTGCGCATCGCGGCGGCCGGCGCGTGGGTGGCTACCTCCGGAGCCCGGGCCGCCCTGGGCGGCAATCCGAACCTGGTCGGCGATGCGATGACGGCGGTGCTGCTGGCCGAGGCCGCCACCCACGCGGCGACCGAGTTGGTGCGGATCAACACCCGGCTCGGCGAGCTGGACGCTTCGCCGCTGGCCACCGCACGGGCCCATCGGGCAACAGCGGCGGCAGCCTGCCGTGCGCTCACTACGGATGGTGAATCCGATTAATTGCCGATAAGGCAATTCTTTGACCCAGGAACGTAACTCATGGCCGCTGCCAATACGCGAGCTAACCCTCCACACTGGGATTCGCGGCGGTTATCCCCCTTTTTGGCAACGGTATGTCCATGAGGGGTTTACAGTGCCCGGTTCGGTCCAGCATGATGTACATCACAACAGGCAGGCTCGGAAACCCGCTGCTGAGGCCGGGTGGGGCCTTATCGATAGCGCGGACAGGAGTTCCCGATGGCACCTGTTGAACCGGATCCCTCCGCCGGTGCGCACGCCACCGCCGAGGTGGAGGAGCGTCAGCTACTGAAGGCCATGTCCTGGTGGGACGGCTTCATGATCGCCCTGGCCAACCCCGGGTTCCTGGTCGCCGCGCTGGGCGGGTCGATCGCCGGGCTCGGCACCACCGGAGCGCTGGTGCTCTGGCTGATATCGGTGCTGCTGGGCAGCTTCCAGAACAACATCTACGCCGAGCTGGCCACCATGTTCCCGGAGAAGTCCGGCGGCATTGCGGTGTACGCGCACGAGGCCTGGCGCCGGTACTTCTCGCCGATCGGCCCACTGGCCACCTTCGGCTACTGGTTCGCCTGGTCCACCGTGCTGTCCATCAGCGGGTTGATCTGCGGCACGCTGATCGCCGCCGAGTTCTTCCCCAGCGTGACCTTCGAGGCCAGCGGCGGGCACTTCCACATCGACCTGCCGGTGACCATCGCGATCGTCATGCTGCTGTTGGTCTGGATGTTCAACGCCCGAGGCATCCGCTCCACGGTGTGGTTCTCCTACATCACCGGGGTCCTGCTGATGATCCCGCTGCTGGTCTTGATGCTGGTGCCCTACCTGACCGGGGACTGGCAGTCCGCCAACATGACCTGGGAGATCGGCAATAACGGCGGTATCGCCCTGGCGCTGACCTGGCTGTACTTCATGGGCTGGTCGGCCTATGGCTTCGAGGCCTGCGCCACCGTCGCGCCGGAGTACCGGGACACCGCGACAGAGACCCCGAAGGCGCTGCGCGCCTCGGCGGCGTTCTCGGTGGTCGTCTACGCGCTGCTGCCGCTCGGCCTTGGCGGCACCCTGGGCACCGAGAAGGTGGCGGCGGACAAGACGGCGATTGTGTTCTACAAGGACGCGTTGGACGCGATCGCCGGGAATGTGTTCGGCGGCGTGCTGGTCGTCTGCATGGTCGCCGGCATTGTGCTGACCATGAGCACCGCGACGCTGGACGGTTCCCGCGCCCTGTACGGCATCGCCAAGGACGGCATGACCATCAAGTGGTTCGCCTATTTGAACAAACACCGCGTCCCCGGGCGGGGCATGGCGCTGGACGCGCTGATGAACATATTCCTGGTGGTGTTCTTCGGGTCGGCCATTGAGATCCTCGCCGCGGGCAACCTGGGCTACATGGCGGCGCATTTCTTCGCGCTGTCCGGATTCCTGTTGCTGCGCAAGGACCGGCCGGCATGGCCACGGCCGATCAAGCTCTCGGCGGTCTGGATGCCGATCGCGGCGATCCTGGCCGCCGCCAACCTGGTGTTCATCGTCTGCGGCGGATTCATCTTTGCCGACACCTACGGTTACGGGCTGAGCAAAACGCTGATCGGCGCCACCGTCCTGATCATCGCGCTGGTGCTGTACTTCTACCGGCGCACCGTGCAGGACCGGCTGCCCATGCAGTGGCGGGATCCCGGCCCGGCCGTGCCCAGTCAGGCCGCCAGCGCCGAGGCGGGCTGAGCCGATGGGGGAACGAAGCGGGGCGGCCCGGACGGCCGCAAGGCGAAGCGGGGCGGCGCGGACAGCCGCGGCGGCGCGGACAGCCGCGGCGGCGCGGCCGGCGGCGCGGACAGCCGGGGCGGCCCGGCCGGCGGTGCCGGCACCCTCGGCACGGGAGCGGCTGGCCGGACACGAACGCCCGGGCGCGGTGCGCAAGGGCCCGCCGATCACGGTGCGCTGCCCGTGCGGCGAACACCGCGAGCTGGCCTACGGCGAGGTGTGGGCCTGCGCCTGCGGCCGACGGTGGAACACCGGCCAGATCGACACCGAGCAGTACGACCGGCTGCGCCGGGTGCAACTGCGCTACCGGGTGCTGCCCGTCTGCCTGGGTGTGGCGACCTCCCTGGCCGCACTGTTCTTCCTGCTCAGCCACAACACGTTCTCGCTGTTCCTGCTGCTGCCGGCGGTGCTCATCGGTTGGGGGATGGTGCTGCGGCCGATCCACCGGCGCCGCTACGCACAGGCACTCGGTCAGCTGCCGCGATGGGAGCTGCGCCCGGAGTGAGTGTGAGCAGGTGAGCAGGTGATGAGCACCGAGAAGAGCTGGGCCGGGGGTCCGTTCTGGGGGCTCGGGTCGGACTGGGACCCGGACTGGCTGATCACCGACCGGCACCGCGAGCTGCGGGCCACCGTGATCGAGCTGTGCGCGAGCGAAATGCGGGCCAATGCCGAGCGCTCCGACGACGAGCTGCGGTTCCCCCGGCGCAACCTGGAACTGCTCGGCGAGCACGGCTTCCTCGCCCTGACCGTGCCGGAGGAGTACGGCGGGCTGGGCGCCGACCACCTTGCGTTCGCGCTGGTGGCGGAGGCGATCGCGCGGTACGGCTGCGCGTCCACCGCGATGTGCTACGTCATGCACATCGCCGCCGTGCAAGCGATCATGCTGCGGCCCACGCGAGAGCTGGTGGACCGCTACATCCGGCCGCTGAACACCGGGCGGATCGGCACCCTGTCCTACTCCGACCCGCGCACCGGCGGGCACTTCTGGTACCCGATGTCGTCCGGTGCGGAGCGGGAAAACGGCTCGTTCCGGGTGCGCAAGAGCTCATCGTGGACCACCTCGGGCGGGTTCGCCGACTTCTACGTCATCCAGACCACCAGCCCCGATTTCACCGGCTACCACGACCTGTCGGTGTTCGTGGTGGACGCCGACGTGGTGCTCGCCAAACCGTCCACGTGGGACGCCATGGGCCTGCGGGGCAACCAGTCCGGCGGGGTCGAGGTGCAGGCCGCGCTGGTGCCGCCGGAGCAGCTGATCGGCCCGGTGGGCGACGGCGCCGAGTCCAACGACGAGGTGGTGGACCCGTGGTTCCTGCTCGGCTCGTCGTCGGTGTGGAACGGCATCGCGATGGGCGCGGTGGACATCGCCAAGCGGCACACCACCGGCAAGGTGCACGAGGACACCGGGTTGCGGGTGTGCGACTACCCGACCATCCAGGACTACGTGGGCGAGGCGGTGATCGACACCAACGCGGCGCGGCTGGCCGCCTACTCGGTGGCCGGCGCGCTGGACCGGGCCACCGACGGCAACACCCGGGTGCTGCAACCAGGTGAGACCGCGCGGGCGGCGTACCTGCACTGGTGCTGGCAGCTCAAGTTCACCGCCGCGAAGAACGTCACCGGCGTGGTGGACAAGATGCTGCACGCCTGCGGCGGCTCCGGCTACCGCCGCGACCTGCAGCTGGAGCGCTACCTGCGGGACGGCAAGGCGGGCTGGGTGATGGGCCCGTCCAACGAGGTGCTGCGCCAGTTCGTGGGCCGCTCGGTGCTGCTCGGCTTCGGCGCGGTGGACTACTGGAACCAGACGGTGGACACCCGCGCGCTGGCCAACGAGACCAAGAAACTGGACGCCGCCGGCAAGCGGGCCCTGGCCGAGCAGCTGCTCGCCCAGGCCGACCTGGCCGAGAAGGAGGCGAGCTCATGACCCTGGCCGCCGAGCGACCCCGGCTGTTGCTGCCCGGGCTGCTGCCCCGGGACCCGGGGCTGGAGCGCTACCGGGTCCGCCCCGGCGGGCTGACCGCCGTGCCGCTGGCCCCCGGCGACCGGCTCACCGTGCTCGACCCGCAGGGCCGCCAGTCCGCCGAGCTGACCGTGCTGCCGCCGGACTCGGTCGATTCGGGCGGCCCGGCCCAGCCCGCCCCGGCCACCGTGCTGCGCGCTTTGGCCGCCCGGGCCGCGGCCGACGGCACGGCCGAGGGCGCGGCCGGTCGCGCGGCCGGCGCGGCGCTGGAGCTGCTTGCCGCGTACGGCGTGGACCCGGGCGACGCGACGGCGGCCCAGCTGTTCGGCGAGTGGTCACCGGCCGGGGCGACCGAGACGATCACCGCCGACCGGGACGGGGTCGCGCTGGTTGCCGCCCCGGCCCGGCGGATGAGCGTGCACGACGAGGCCGCGAACCCGCCCACCGAGCTGCTGCTGGAGCTGCGCCGCGCGGCGCCCCGGCCAGACATCAAACGCGAGCTGCCCCCGCCGCTGGCCGAGCCGGTGCTGGACCTGCGCATCGACGCCGCCACCGCGACCAGCTACCAGGTCAAGGCCGGCCAGTACATCCAGATCATCGACGTGGAAGGCCGGCAGTGCTCGGACTTCCTGGCGTTCGGCGCGCACCGGCTGGACGACGGCGTGGAACGCGGCCTGGACTCCACCACCACCCGCTACTTCATGGGCAACGCCTACCCCCAGCCCGGGCTGTACGGGAAGTTCTACGACGAGGACGCCCAGCCGCTGGTGGAGATCGTCCGGGACACCGTCGGGCGGCACGACACCTTCGGGCTGGCCTGCAACCCGAAGTACTACGAGGACATGGGCTACCCCGGGCACATCAGCTGCACGGAGAACTTCAACAACCAGCTGCGTGGGTACGGGGTCGCGGAGCGCGCCGGCTGGCCCGCGCTGAACCTGTTCTACAACACCGCGTTCGACGCGAACAACGTGTTGGTGTTCGACGAGCCGTGGTCCCGGCCGGGGGACTACGTGTTGATGCGCGCCGCCACCGACCTGGTCTGCGCGTCCTCGGCCTGCCCCGACGACATCGACCCGTCGAACGCATGGGTGCCCACCGACGTGCACGTGCGGGTCTACGACGCGGAAAGGACGTTCTCCATGGCCATTGCGCACCGGGTGACCCCCGAGTCGGACGCGACGCTGACCAGGGACACCGGCTTCGCCCCCCCGGTCCGCGCGCTCACCCGCCAGCTCACCGAGTACCGCGGCTACTGGCTGCCCAGCAGCTTCGACGGGTACGGGGCGCAGGAGGAGTACTGGGCGTGCCGGGAGCGGGCCGCGGTGATGGACCTGTCCCCGCTGCGCAAGTTCGAGGTCCTCGGGCCGGACGCCGAGGCGCTGCTGCAGGCCACGCTGACCCGTAACATCCGCAAGCTCTCGCACGGCCAGGTCGTCTACTCGGCGATGTGCAACGAGACCGGCGGCATGATCGACGACTG
>Ga0137412_10002097_pt1 | contig 10676 bp, 10 predicted proteins | sample CZODoug2_1_16fun_FD_122160 | JGI IMG/M metagenome (GOLD analysis project Ga0137412, IMG submission 122160) | Vadose zone soil fungal communities from Angelo Coast Range Reserve, California, USA - CZODoug2_1_16fungal (Hybrid Assembly) | ecosystem: Environmental > Terrestrial > Soil > Vadose zone... | reverse complement strand
GCCGCCGTTTCCGGGTTTGAACGGCGAGCCCCGCCATTGGATCGAATACGAGCCGTTCGTCTGGCGCGATCGCGATTCGCACGAGCGGCTCGCCGCGAAGGTCGTGGATGGCAGGGCCGTGCGTTTCAGTATCGACGAATTATCGCCTTTCATAGTCTTCGACCGCGCGCCCTGGTATCAAAATACTGTGTGGCTGCGCCCGGTGTTCATCATGAGCGCCGCGGCCCTGCTGCTCACCACCATCTTCTGGCCCATCACTGCACTTGTGCGCAGGCAATATGGTGCAGCGTTGACGTTAGACGCTCCGTCATTGCGTGCCTACCGCCGAAGCAAGATCGCCGCGGTCGCCATCACCGTGGCCATCGCCGCGTGGATGACTACAGTCGGTTTGATGCTCGCCGACTACAACAGGCTCACCTCACGGTTCGACATGGTTCTGTATCTCACGCAGGCGTTGGGCATCATTGCCTTCATCGGCGGATTCATTCTGATCCTGCTCAATTTGCGTGCAGTCTGGACCGGTCAGCGCCGCTGGCCCGCCAGGACCTGGAGTGTCGTACTCACCCTGTCAGGATTCTTTGTTCTGTGGGTGGGCTTCGCCTTCAAGCTCATCCGCCTCGGAGCGAATTACTGATGTCAGGCATCACAATGGATGTAAGCGTCGAGAAGCTGCGGTTGGCCGCGCCCTTTCGCATCTCGGGGTTTGTCTTCGAAGAACAGGATGTCGTTGTTGTAGAGCTTCGCGACGGTGCGCATCGGGGCCGCGGCGAAGCCTCCGGCGTCTACTATCTCAACGACAAGACCGCCCAGATTTTGTCCGCCATTAAATCCCGACGCACCGCCATTGAGTCCGGACTCGATCGCCTGTCGCTGCAGCAGCTTCTACCACCCGGCGGTGCCCGCAACGCGGTCGATTGCGCGATGTGGGAGTTGGAAGCCGCTCGCAAGGGGGTTCCCGTCGGGCAACTGGCGGGCATCGGAGCCCTGAAACCGTTGACGACCACTTTCACGCTGGGCGCCGATGAGCCGCAAAAGATGGCCGACGGCGCGCGCAAATATGACCACGCCCGATCGCTCAAGTTGAAACTGACCGGCGAGCTGGACACGGATATTGCGCGAGTCCAGGCGGTTCGCAGCGCGAGACCGGACGTCTGGATCGGCGTGGACGCCAATCAGGGTTACCACATCGACACCCTGCGAGAACTGGTAGGTGAACTCGTTCGCGCCAGGGTGTCGTTGCTGGAGCAGCCCCTGCCACGCGGGCGCGAGTCGGATCTGCAGGGATTCATATCCCCAATACCGATTGCCGCCGACGAGAGTGCCTCGAGCCTGGCGGACCTGCCTGGTTTGAGCGGCCGGTTTCAGATCGTCAACATCAAGCTCGACAAGTGTGGCGGACTGACGGAAGGACTGGCGATGGCACGCAAGGCACGGGAGCTCGGCCTCGGTGTCATGGTTGGGAACATGGTCGGAACGAGTCTCGCCATGGCGCCTGGCTTTGTGCTGGGACAGCTTTGCGACGTCGTGGATCTGGACGGGCCTATCTTTCTGTCGCGCGACCGTGCGCCCGGCGCGGTCTATGCCGACGGCCAGATCCAGTGTGGCGAGGAAGTCTGGGGCTCCGACTGAAGCATGTCGTCGCGATTCCAACGCTTCCTGCTACCGGGCTTCGCATTCAAGGCCGTCGTCATCGGCGGCGGCTACGCAACCGGACGCGAGCTGGCAGAGTTTTTCATGCCGAGCGGACCGTGGGGCGGTGTCGTCGCCATGTTGCTCGCCACGTTGATCTGGGGCGCCGTGTGTGTGGCCACATTCCTGTTTGCGCGCCGTTTCGGCGCCCTCGACTACCAGACCTTTGTGCGTGCCCTGCTGGGCCCTGCCTCGATTGTCTTTGAGATCGCGTACGTTCTGTTCGTCATCCTGATACTGGCTGTCTTCGGCGCCGCGGCCGGAGCACTCGGGGAAGCAACCCTGGGTGCGCCGCCGATTGCTGGCACTCTGGCACTGATGGGATCGATCGCGTTGGTGGTCGCATTCGGCACTACGTCCGTCGAGCGGCTATTCAAGTACGTCTCGTTCCTGTTGTACGGCGTCTACGTGTTGTTTGTCGTGTTGTCGTTCACTCACTTCGGCGACCGGATCGTGGCCGGCTTCGGAACGGCAGCGCCGACGGATGGTTGGGTGATGGGCGGCGTGACCTACGCAAGCTACAACATTGTTGGGGCGGTCGTGATTTTGCCCGTTTTGCGTCATCTGACGAGTGACCGCGACGCCGTCATTGCCGGCCTGATTGCCGCGCCGCTGGCAATGCTCCCGGCCTTGATGTTCTTCTGCTGCATGATCGCCTACTACCCCGGGATAGCAAACGAGACGCTGCCTTCCGATTTCCTGTTACAGCGACTCAACCTGCCGCTGTTTCATCTGTTGTTCCAATTGATGATTTTCGCAGCCCTGCTCGAAAGCGGCACTGGGGCCGTCCACGCCATCAACGAGCGCATCAGCAACACCCTACGTAAGCCGCTGGGCCGCCCGGCCCGACTGGCAATTGCGCTGTCGATCCTCGCCGGCTGCATGTTGTTGGCGCAACGCTTCGGTCTCGTGACGCTGATCGCCAAGGGCTACCGGGCCCTGGCGATCATTTTTCTCGTCGTCTATGTATTGCCGCTGCTCACCATCGGCGTCGCTCGCCTGCGGCGTAGTCGGCCGGTCAAACTCGGGTACTGACGAAATTGCCTGCCGGGGATGCGCCCTGCAGATCGCTGGCCAGTGTAGACAGGAAGTTGCTCATCGTCGGCTGCGACGAATCGGTGCTGCCGCCCAACGCCGAAACCAGGTTGTTGAAGCTCGTCTGCAGGTCCGACGACGAGTCGCTCGAGTCGGATGAGGCCAGCTTTTCAACGGCAGCCTGCAGATCTCCGCCATGATGATGCCGGCCCCCGCCTGATACACCTCGAGTTGCCGACGTCCCGGAACCACTCGAGTCAGTAGATCCGGTACCGCTGACGGCATTGGTATTCTGAGCCTGCAACGTGCTCATCAGGCTCTGGATAAACTGCTGCATCGCGGCAGCCGCATCCAGACTCGACGATGAGCCGTCAGACGAGTCCGAGGAAGTCGCGCTGCCGCTCGAGGAAGATGAAGTCGAGGATGTTGCACTTGCACTCGTCGTGCCGTCCCCGGTCACTCCAAGCTGCGACAAAGCCTCCAGTATGGAGCTCATCAGCCCGCCGCCCTGCTGCGGTGGCGGTGGTGGGGGCGGCGCGTCAGAGCTGAGGTCCGACGTGCTCGTAGAGTCCGCCTGAGTGCCGGTCGTACTGCTGGTCGTATTCAGTTGGGCGAGCCAACTGTTCATGTTGGAAACACTGCTGATCGTCATGTTGCTCACCTGCGCGGGTTGACTGGACAGTCGAGCCAACATAAATGAGCGGAACGCGGAATCTTGTGAACCAGCTAACAGAACGTCGCTGGCTGCTCGTGAGCAATTGTGACCAACTTTTACAGCGGCAAGGACTTGCCGCTGTGGCCTTCGCCCACCTTTCAAACACCTGCAGCGAGCGGCAAACGCCTGCCGCCCGCTGCAATGCGCATTACCTGCTGTCGCGAATCTTGCTCAGCAACCGCAGGATCTCCATGTACAGCCACACGAGGGTGACCAGCAGGCCGAACGCTGAGTACCACTCCATGTAGCGGGGCGCACCCTGCCGCGCACCCGACTCGATCAGATCGAAGTCGAGCACGAGGTTCAACGCAGCGACACCACAGATTACGACCGACACGCCAATGCTCAGCGGGCTCGAGGAATTCAGGAACGGCACATCGACGTGGAACAGGCCGAGTACCATGCTGACCAGGTACAGCAAGGCAATGGCGCCCGTGGCACCAATGACGATCGTCCGGAACCGTTGCGTGGCTTGAATCAGGCGCATCGAGTACGCCACCAGCAACACAGCCAGGACCCCAAACGTCAGACCCACTGCCTGGACCGCAATGCCAGGGTACTTGCGCTCCAGAATCGCTGAGATACCACCCAGCGCCAACCCCTCGAGTCCAGCGTACGGAATCGCGAGATACGTAGCCGTAGTCGGCTTGAAGCTGATAACAAGCGCGGCAATGAGTCCACCGACGATACCAATGAGTATCGACGGTCCGACCACGGAGGCGTCCCCGGTCGAGAGGTACTGCGACCACGGGTAGAACGCACCCACCATGAGAACGACCAGCAGCAGGAACGACTTATTGATCGCTCCCTGCAGAGTCATCCGCTCGCCAGCGACCGTCGGCCGCGGCAGTCCTGAAAACGTCTTCTCGTTCAGTCCCGGGTTACCGGATCGCACGGGAAGGGGCATCGACATCTCCTACAAAGAATGGCTGCTGAATTGTAGTCCACCAGGGCAGGACGTGCGGCTGCCTGTCCAGTATTCAAGGCGTAACCATAGCCTAAAGCCCAGTCTTGGCCTGGGCATTCCCAGTTACACAGCCTCCGGCAGCCCAGCCGCCACATTCTGCGGCAACGGCCGCACCGCAATCAGCCGGATCGCCACCGCCAGCGCCAGTACCAGCAGCACAATGGTAAACACCGCGACCCCCGGCCACTGGGCCCGACTCCATGCCACGCCGCCGGCGGACCCGAGTACGCTGGACCCCACGTACATGAAAAACGAATAGAACGCCGCCGCCTGGGCAGGCGCAGCGTGCCCCCGACGCCCCACCCAACTCGAAGCCACCGAGTGCGCCCCGAAGTAACCCGCCGTGGCGACGCCGATTCCGGCGACTACCACGAACAACGGGGTCGCGGCGGTCATTCCAACACCCGCGAGAAAAACGAGAATGGGGATCCAGAATACCCGGCGCCGGCCCAACCGGCCGGCCAACTGACCAAACCAGGTGGAGACAAACGACCCAACAATGTAAAACAGAAAGATGGCACCGACCGCGGACTGGCTCATTGAATACGGCGGCGCCAGCAGGCGAAAGCTCACATAGTTGTAGATGGTGATGAAGGATCCCATCAGCAGGAAGCCTTCCGCATACAACCACGGCAAACCGGCATCGCGTCTCAGGATATGAATGCTGGCGAGTACGGACGCGAGATCATGCCTTCGTGACACAAACGAACGGGATGTCGGCGCCGCCCATCGAAACACAAACGCACCGATCAGGCATATCGCTCCGATGCTGCCCACGGCAGCACGCCAGCCGAGCCAGTCGGCGATGACACTGGAGCCGATGCGTCCCACCATCCCGCCGATTGCAGCGCCGGCAATGTAGAGTCCCATCGTGCCACCGATCGTTTTGGCATCGACCTCTTCAGCCAGATAGGTCATGGCGATCGCGGGTATGCCGGACAAAGCAATACCGGTGAGAAAACGCGTGAACAGAAGCGCATGCCAGCTCGGCAACGCCGCCGACACGATGGTCAGGATCGCCCCGGCGAACAGCGACATCACCATCATCTCGCGACGGCCAACGCGGTCCGAAATCACACTCGCAATGAGCAGCATCAGGGCCATTGACCCGGTCGCCAGGGAGACAACCAGGCTGGATTCCGCTGCGCTGACATGGAAATCGCGCGCAAAGACCGGCAGCAGGGATTGCACGCTGTACAGCAGCGCGAAGGTCGACAGACCTGCAATTACGAGTGCCAGTGCGAACCGGCGATAAGCCGGGGTGCCCGCTGATATGCGGGTTGAAGCTGAGTCGGTAGCCATTGTGCTACCGAGCAGAATGCCCGGAATTCGCACTCGCTGCCAATGCGCTCACCGCAGGATGAAGGGTCACATTCTTTGCATTCCGCTGTGCCTTGATACTGAGCTCGGCCGCCAGCAGGCATTGGGCCTGATCCTGCGCAACCTGCGTCCGGTTCACCACATCCGCCACAAACTGCGGCCCGAAGGGCAGCGTCAGGTTGCTGCAATCCATGTAGCGCGATTCCTTCTGATCGACAATGAACAGGTTGTTGCCTGACTTCGCAACCGCGACGTTCGTGTACTTGCGCAACTCGATGTACCCCTGCGTGCCGAGCACAAACAATCGGCCGTCACCCCAGGTACCCAGGCCATCCGGGGTAAACCAATCCAACCGTACGTAACCCATGCCGCGGTTGCCGCGTAACATCATGTCGCCGAAATCCTGGAAGCGCGGCCGGTCGGGATGGGCGACATTCGCAATCTGCGACGCCACCACGTCCGCCTCGGTAGAGCCGGTGTAGTAAAGAAACTGATCGACCTGGTGCGAGCCGATGTCGCAGAGTATTCCGCCGTACAGGTCGGTGTCCCAGAACCACTCCGGCCGGCCGCTGCCGCCGCCGGCATCGCCAGACCGCTGCTGAACCTGGTGGGGCGCGATATTGATTGTTTGAATGACCTGGCCTATGGCACCGGATTGAATCAACTCGCCGGCCTTGACGGCGGCTTTGACCTCCAGCCGCTCGCTGTACATGATCCCGTAGATGCGCTTCGTGTGCGCAATCGTCTTACGAACCGCAGCGAGTTGCTCGAGAGTCGTGATGCCCGGCTTATCGGCCAGAAAATCCTTGCCATGCGCCATCACACGAACGCCCAGCGGCGCGCGCTGACTCGCAATCGTCGAGCTCAGAACCAACTGTATGGAGCCATCATTGAGGATCTCATCCTCGCTCTTTACCATCTTCACATCGGGATAGCGCTTCGTGAATGCAACCAGCTTGTCAGGCTCTGCACCGAAAGCGGCCACGAGCTGGCCGCCGCCGCGCTGGATGGCTCCGACCATGCCATGGATGTGATCGTGGCTCATGCCACAGACCGCGAAGCGAATGGAATATTTCGGCTTGCTGTCCGCGTCGGGCGCACGAGGAATCGTCTCTTGCACGACATTCGTGTGTGCCGGAAGTCTGCCCAGTGCGGCGGTTGGCAGCAGCGTGCTCGCGCCGAGTGTCTGAAGAACTTCCCGCCGACTGCGCGACTTGCCGTCCATTACTGCCCCAGGATTGAAGTAGGAGGGGGCAGTGTACCTTACGTCTAGAACGCAGCTCCCGAGGACACCATGAACATTGTGTGGGCAAACACTCCGACCGCCATCGCAAGCGTCAGCACGACCAAGGTCGCCGCCATACTGAACCGGGCCGCAGTGCCGCCTCGCTGCTGAGCTCGCCAATACAGCTCAAACACGCCCAGCGGTAGCAGGTAGGCAATAAACCCCAGGACCGTGAGTGCCGGACCCTCGAAGGTTTGCGGGTTGAACCCGACCGGCCCCTGGTTGATGAGTATCCAGAAGAACACGCCCGCGCGGAAAAACCACACGCCACTGACCGCGAGAAACAATCGAATCGCCCAGCGGCGGTGGACCCCGAAATTGCGCGCCAGGGCATACCGAAGCGCCTGCGCGGCGAACGCCAGGATCAGGACCGCATCCAGGTCGATGGTTGCATGTTGGAGAAACCCGCCAGGCGTGCCGCCACGAATCACGGAGAGATACAGCGCCGACGTGCTCGCCAACACCGCAATGACAACGTAGGAACGCCCGACCCAGCGGTGGAATGCAGGAAAGTGCGCACGAATTTGCGGAGTCAACTGCAACAGTCCGGCAAAGCTGATCAGTGCGGCCATCGCCAGGTGAACGGCGAGCACGCCATTGCCGATCGAGTCGCCGGGGACGAAGCCCTTCGATAAAAGCTTGTTCCAGCGGTGGAAATCCCCTGCCAGCGACGCGCGCCCGTAGAACGAGACAATGTGCGCGACAAAGAACAACTGGCCGGCGAGCACAACTGCAAACCACAGTCGTACCGCTGCTTTCAGAGCCCAATCCGCCCCTGCCATGGGCTTCAGCCGCAGTCCGTTCTCCCTCAACCCGTCCGCTGTGGTCGCCATACTGCCCCCGAAGCACAGGTGTCACACGAATACTGTGACACTCAGTACCCCCTGTCAAGGTCTGCCGACAAACCAATCCCGCAGACGGAACTGCGGGACCACGATCTCCTGGAAAAAGTGGTCGACAGGCTCATAAACCCGGATGACCACTTCAGGGCTGGCGTCCGGATCAATCAGGGGTAATGTCGCCTCCACGTGATCAATAGGATCCACGGAGAACCGCAGCGGTACCGGCTCGTAGTTCAGCTCACAAAAGAACTTCTCACGAGGACTGCGCAGATCCATGGAGCTTCTCAGCGCCATGGAAACACAAAACGGCAAAGCGCCGATCTGACGACAGCCGACCTCGACAGTGGCGTTCTTGTTGTCAACTCGCGTGGCACACCATCCGAACCCCGGCAGCCGCCGGGCATCATTCACACCGAGCTGCCCCGACACTGGCATACCCCGGAGCACGCTCGCGAAATACTCCAGCTCCACGCGCACAGACTGCTCGGCCAACTTCGAATAGACGTCTTCGGGCAGGTCCAAGGCCTGCCAGTACAGCCCATTTCTGGGAACGTCAAACGCTTCTGCCATCCCGCGATAAACAACCACGCCATCGCCGCGAATCAAGCGAACAGTGGATCGATCCGCGTGCAGAATCACGCCGGCGGGTACTTCCAAAAACTGCAATGGCATCGCCACGCGGATCCTATTGGCAGGCGGTGAGTGGGACTTCGAGACCGTGAAGAGCTCCGGCGCGGCATCTACTGCCGATAGCGGTCTGTCCAACTCGACGGTGACCCTGACTTGCCGCCCGGCCTGCGGCTTCGCCGCGAATGCCTGCTGGATCGAAAACGCCGGCCCCCACGGCAGCGCCGGAATCAACGTAAACAACACCACCCCACCCGCAAACAACGCCCGCGCCTGCTGCGTAGCCTCCCGGGAGCGTCGCAAATACTGCCAACACAAAGCAGCCAGGGTCACGACCAGCACCTCCCCATGGCTCACAACCCGCCATATCCACTTCAACCCCGTGCCGCCCGTCGACGTGGAAACAATTGATCCAAACAGCACCACAATGAGCAGCACCACGAGGCCAAAAATAATGGCCTCCACGACGCTGCGGGTCATAGCCGCGACGGCCATCACCGGTAGGCTGTAACACAGCGCGATCTCAAAGTTGCTGTCCAAAGTAGCGTGCAGCACCGGCCCCAGGGGAAATCCCTCGGCCAACCCCTCCAGGACGTCCACGACCACGATGGGCCCATGCACCAACAACACGATGGTGAGAAGCTTTCCGATCAGCAGATCGAGACGCACGACGGGCCGCGTCAGCCAGTCCTGATTGACACTGGGAACAGCCTCCTGCTGAACCGTCAGCACAATCAGCAGCGTCATGCTGATCGCCAGCCCGAATGTCAGCAGCGCGGCCACCACGGACTTCGACTCGGGCATCGGAAACGGTTCAGAATGGTGAATGACTGCCATCACCAGCACCTGAATCAGAGCCGTCGCCACCGCCAACGGCCACATCAACCGCCAGTCCTTCCTGAAGATGTGCCACCCCAGGTTACGACTCATGGCAGCGCTCCCGCGCGCGCAGCGCGTGCCAGTGTTTTGAATACGTCATTCAATGGCAGGGTTTGAGTGTCAATCTGCCGCACGGGTCCGAGCACGAGCCGGAGACGCTCATCCAGGTTTTCATCGGTGAAGCGGCTATCTACAAAAGTGAGCACGTTCCCGAATGCACGCGCCTGCAGCCACTCTTTTGGCATGCGCTCGGGGACTACGGCTGGCTGCTCCAGGGTCACGCGCACTTCGCGCAAGCGACCACTCAGCTCATCGAGCGGTTCCTCCAACAGCATCTTCCCGGCATGCATGAAACCTACGTGGGTGGCCACACTTTCGATCTCCTCCAACTCCTGCGAGGCAACAAACAAGGTCAGATCGCCGATCAGGGGCAGCAGGCCCTCCATGAGCTCTTCGCGAACCAGCGGATCCAGCCCACTGAAAGGCTCATCGAGAATCAACAGCTTCGGTCGGTAGGGCAGCGCACACGTCAGGCCGAGAGCGAGGCGCATGCCATGGGAAAGCTGGCCGATCTTGCGCTCGGGCGGCAGTTGCAGGCGCGAACGGATCGAGCTTTCCAACTCGCGATCCCAACTCGGATAGAACGGCCGCAGGTACTCAATGTATTCGCCCACACTCAGGCGACCTGGCAGCACCTGGCTCTCCGATACGTACCCGATCTGCGCCAGGACCTCCGGCGGTAACTGCTGCGAATCGACTCCCAGGACCGTTGCCGTCCCCTGCGTCGGGCTGATCAGATTCATCAACACCTTGATAGTGGTCGTCTTGCCCGCCCCGTTGGCACCGATCAGCGCGTAGGCGCTGCCGCCGATCCGGCCGGAGAAGGCGCCGCTCGAGACCATCGCCAAGGCGATCGCCGAGCAGCTCGGCAAGCCCGAGGACTGGCGTGCCTGGCACGCGCGGCTCGGCCAAGGCGACGCCGCCGACCACGTCGCGGAGCTGCTCAAGGACCTGCGCATCGGCGAAGCCCGCAACGCCACCGTGCTGCTGCCGATCGACCAATTCGAGGAGGTGTTCACCGTCGCGACCACCGCCGAGCGCGACGCATTCATGCGGTTGCTCGCCGCGACGCTCGACCCCGCGCGCGACCTGCCGCTCATGGTGGTCGCGACCGGCCGCTCCGACGTGCTCGAGGGCCTGATCCAGGCCGGCGATCTCGCGCAGCTGACCGAGACCTTCCCGCTGCCGCTGATGCCGCTCGATCGGGTGCCGCGGCTGGTCGAGGGTCCGGCCGCGATCGCCGGGCTCAACGTGGAG
>Ga0137412_10004916_pt1 | contig 10677 bp, 12 predicted proteins | sample CZODoug2_1_16fun_FD_122160 | JGI IMG/M metagenome (GOLD analysis project Ga0137412, IMG submission 122160) | Vadose zone soil fungal communities from Angelo Coast Range Reserve, California, USA - CZODoug2_1_16fungal (Hybrid Assembly) | ecosystem: Environmental > Terrestrial > Soil > Vadose zone... | reverse complement strand
ATCTCGTACGAGGACTACGCCGTTGCGCTGGTCGACGAGATCGAGCAGCCGCGCCATTCCAGGCGCCGATTCACGGTCGGCTACTGACGAGGCTCCGAGTCCTCGTAATCGGAAAAACTCGACAACAGGGGAGGGAAGTATGTGGAAAGTTAGAGGCGCACTGTTGGCCGCCATCGCTCTGGTGATCTCGACCTGCACGGGCCACGCCGAAAAATTGTATGGCCCGGGGGCGAGCGATACTTCGATCAAGATCGGCAACACGATGCCGTACAGCGGACCGAACTCCTTCTTCGCTGTTGTCGGTCGAACACAGGCAGCCTACTTCAAGATGATCAACGATCAGGGCGGAATAAATGGCCGCAAGATCGACTACATCTCCTACGACGACAGCTACAGCCCGCCGAAGACGGTGGAGCAGGTCCGCAAACTGATCGAGAGCGACGAAGTATTGTTGCTCTACAGCGTTCTGGGCACGCCCACCAATCTGGCGGCGGTCAAGTACATTACCTCCAAGAAGGTGCCGCACCTTCTGACCGCGTCCGGGGGAACGGTGTTTGGGGACTACAAGCAATATCCGTGGTCGATGGGATTTCAGCCGCACTCGCAGGGCGAAACTTCCGTCTATGGAAGATACCTCGCGGAGAACTATCCGAATGCCAGGATTGGCGTGCTCTACTCCGCCGACGGTCTCGGCCGCGACAACATCACAGGATTCAAGAAGGGTCTCGGCGCCAAGGTCAGCAATATCGTCGTCGAGCAGACCTATGAAGTGACGGACCCGACCATCGACTCGCAACTCGTGAAGATCCGCACCACGGGCGTCGACGTCTTCGTCAATCTCACGACACCAAAATTCGCGGCGATAGCGATCCGCAAGGCTGCGGAAATGGGATGGAAGCCGCTGCACATCCTGGTCGGCATTTCGCTTTCGGTCGAGAACGTCCTTAAACCCGCGGGCCTCGAGAACGCCAAGGACATCATCACCTCGAACTACATGAAGGAGTTTGGCGACCCGACCTGGGACAGCGATCCTGGCATGAAGAAGTTTGTCGCGTTCATCGACAAATACCTTCCGGGCGAGAACAAACACAATTGGAACATCGCCTATGGCTACATGTCCGCGCAAGCGATGGTGCACATCCTCCGGCAATGCGGTGATGATCTCACTCGCGCCAACGTGTTGAAGCAGGCCGAAAGTCTGAAGGACCTTGAACTTGACCTTCTGCTGCCCGGCATCAAGGTCAATACGTCGCCGACGGATCACTACCCGATCCAGCAGGTGCAGATGCACAGGTTCGACGGCACGCGTTGGCAGGGTTTTGGGCCCATCCTTGAGCTGGATTGAACAGAGTCCTGACGCCGGGCTTGCTGCAGCACGCGACGCCCGGCGCCAGTTTATCTCGTGTCACGCCGAGGAATGGTCATGAACAGGACGCTGGCCGGCAAAACCATCTTCATCAGTGGCGGCTCGCGGGGAATCGGGCTCGCCATTGCGCTGCGCGCGGCGCGTGATGGAGCCAATGTTGCCATCGCGGCCAAGACTGCGGACCCCCATCCGTCGTTACCCGGGACGATCTACACCGCAGCTCGACAGATCGAGGAAGCCGGCGGGGAGGCGCTTCCGCTCGTCTGCGATATCCGCGACGAGGAGCAGGTCGAGGCGGCTGTGGCCGCAACGGTCAAGCGGTTCGGCGGCATCGACATCTGCCTCAATAACGCCAGCGCGGTTCGGCTGACGGGAATTCTCGACACGCCCCTGAAGCGCTACGACCTGATCAATGGCGTCAACACCCGCGGCACGTTCCTGGTGACGCAAAAATGCCTGCCGCATCTGCTGGCCGCGGGGAATCCGCACATCCTGACGATTTCTCCACCGCTGCACATGGAAGAGCGGTGGTTCGCGCCGCACGTCGCTTATTCGATAGCAAAATTCGGCATGAGCCTCGTGACGCTCGGAGTTGCCGGTGAATTTCGCGGACGCGTGGCTGCCAACGCGCTCTGGCCGCGAACGGCGATCGACACCGCCGCGATGACCGAGTTCAAGTCGCATCTTGACACCAGCCGATTGCGCTCACCCGAGATCATGGCCGATGCCGCCCATCTGATCCTGACGTCAGATGCGAAGGCCGTTACGGGTCATTTCTTTGTCGACGATGAGGTGCTGGCTGCCCATGGCGTCGCTGACCTCAGCCGCTACAATCCGCTCGGCGTTGCCGACACCGACATCACGCCGGACCTGTTCGTGCCAAGTCTGCTGGAGCTCTCCCGGAAACGTGAATTGGGGCCGCTCTGAGCTGCTATGACGAGGCGGCGCTTTTTGCACGCTTGGCGCCACGCGACTTCGGCTCGGGTATCCCGCTTTCGGCAACCAGGTCCCGGGACCGCGCGAGCAGGCTTGGTACAAGGGTGTCATCCACCCCGAGCAGGCGCAGGCTTGCCCGCGCGAAACGCTCCTCATGCTCGGTGATATTCCCTGTCTCGGCAAGCGCCGTCAGTTCCGCGATCAGGAGCCATGGAAAGACCTTGAGCCAGTAGTCATGGCCGCCGACGGGCCGCAGCACTCCGGCTTGCACCGCCTCACGCTCGGCGTTCACCATGAATGGCGTTGCGACCTTGTAGAATTCATCAACGAAGACGTAGGGACGGCCGAGCAACCAGCGGATCGCCGGATCCTGCCACAGCGTGCGCATGATCACCCGCGCGCCGACGCAGGGAAGCAACTCGACGCGATCCGCCTTTTCCAGGATGCTCCCCGTGCGGTCCGCGACGCGCTGCAGCGACGCGCCGACCAGTGCGGCTACGACCTCGTCGATCGACTTGAAGTGGTTGTAGAACGAACCATAGGCGACGTCCGCCTGCTCGGTGATGTCGGTGACGACGGTGCCATCGATTCCCTTACGCCGAAAAACCAGTTCGGCCGCAGCAAGGATGGTTTCGCGGGTCCGCTGGCGTCGCCGCTGGTTGCGATTGGCAATGCTGGACGTGTCGCTCTTGATGATCTTGGCCATCGAATCTCTGAAATTGCCGCACCCCGCCGAGGCGGTTCGCTTGCGTCGAGGAAGCAGAGGGAATCGCGTGATCCCGGATTTGAGGAGCCTAACATCCTTGTCGCTGCGGGTCGATTCCGTCCAAAAGTGTATTATTTGTCATTATTGATATATTGTGTAAATTAGGATGCTGCGGCAGGCGTGACCGCGGGCGGCGGCTTTTCGCAGCCTTGCTCAGGCGCTGCCGATATCGCGCGTGTCATCGACGGAGGTGATCGGATGAGCCAGCCAGGCATTGCTGAGGACAACCTGGTCACGCGATGGGCGAGGGCGTGGAGTACGCAGGACACTCCGCTGTTTCTGAGCATTTTCGCCGCGGATGCCCTCTATTGCGATGTCGCCCTCGACAAGGCGTTTCGCGGGCGCGAGGCCATCACGGCCTTCTTCCAGGGCACTTTCCGAACCTTCCCGGATTTCAAGATGGAGATCATGCACAGCGCCGTGACCGGGGAAGCCGCGGCCGGCGAGTGGGTGATGTCCGGCACATTTCTTGGCGAGTCGTTTGGCGTGCCGCCGACCGGAAAATCATTCCGTGTCCAGGGGTGCTGTTACATGCGCCTCCTCAATGGGCGGATCATCGAGCACAGGGATTACTGGAATCCGGCGATGTTCGACCTCCAGGTCAAAATCTGACCGCGGGAAATTCCGGCTCCAATCCATTGTCGTCTCAGGCGGAACCCGTTTTCAGGGGCGCCGCCATGCTGGCGACCGTTGATTTATACGAATTGTCAGCATTGACATATCATATAAATACGAGTTTACTCTCTCGCTATCAAGCGCCGGCGGTCACCAGCAGGCGAGGCAGTCGCGGGAGGACAGGCATGAAGCATGTTGGCCATTTTATCGCCGGCGAATTGCTGCCAGCGGACGACGGTTCGCAGATCTTAAATCCGGCAAGCGGCAAGCCGACTGCAATTGCAGCGATCGCTACACCTGCTGAGGTCGATCGGGCTGTCGCTGCCGCTCGCGCTGCCTTCCCGTCCTGGTCCGCGCAGGGCCTGCAGAATCGCGCGACGGTCATGCTCGAGCTGCGCGGCGCGCTGCAGAAGGCGCGTGACGAGCTCGTCGATATCGTCGTTGCTGAACTTGGCAAGACGCTCGCCGATGCCGGCGCTGAGGTCGATCGTGCTATCGAAGTGCTCGGGCAGTTGGCCTCGGTCGGCAGCTGGTACGGCGGCGCTTTCAGTCCGGGCGTGTCGCGTGGCGTCGACGCCATGGAAGTTCGCTTTCCCATCGGCGTGGTCGCAGCGATCAGCCCGTTTAATTTCCCGGTGCTGATCCCCGTGGTGCAGAGCGCAATGGCGCTCGCCTGTGGCAACACCGTTGTCCTCAAACCGAGTGAGCGCGATCCGTCCGCTACGCTCCGCCTCGCCGAGATACTTTCCAGCGCCGGCCTTCCCAAGGGCGTTCTCAATGTCGTGCTCGGCGGCAAGGCGATTGTGGACCGTCTGGTCGATCATCCCGACGTCGTAGGCGTCAGCTTTGTTGGCTCGACGCCCGTCGCGAAGGCCATCCGCATCGCCGGCGTCAGCCGCAACAAGCGCGTTCAGGCGTTCGGCGGCGGCAAAAATCACATGGTGGTGTTGCCCGACGCCGACCTCGACCTTGCGGCAGACGCTGCGGTATCCGCCGCCTATGGCGCGGCGGGACAGCGCTGCATGGCGGTGTCCGTGGTGGTCGCGGTCGGGACGATTGGTGATGCGCTCGTTCGCAAGATCAGGGATCGGCTGGCGAAGTTGCGGACGGGCGATCCCGCTGAACCCGCCACCGAAGTCGGCCCGCTGATCACAGCCGACAGCCGCGACCGCATCGCGTCCTATCTCGCCAGCGCAGCATCGCAAGGCGCATGCGTCGTGGCCGACGGTCGCGACGTGCCGACGAAGGGTGAGGGATGGTTTCTTGGCCCGAGCCTCGTGGACCACGTGCGCCCCGGCATGGCGCTGCATTCCGATGAATTGTTCGGCCCCGTGTTGTCGGTCGTCCGTGCCACCAGCTTCGAAGAAGCGATCGCCATCATCGCAGGTCACCCGCTCGGCAATGGCGCCGCCATTTTCACCAACGATGGCGGACTTGCCCGCCGCTTCGTGGACGAGGTCGAAGCAGGCCAGATCGGCATCAACGTGCCGATCCCGTTTCCGGTCTTCTTTCACAACTTCGCCGGTTGGAAGGACAGGGCGTTCACCGAGACCAAGTTGTTCGGACCGGGCGCGATTGCCTTTCACACCCGGACGAAAACCGTCTCGGCCCGCTGGCCCGACTCCAACTCCACCAAAGTCGATCTCGCTTTCCCGACGGCGAAATGAGCCAGGAGTCTGATGGCATGCGCTTTGTAGGCTACGTCAAATCCGGTGGGCGCGATCCGCACGATCGCATGATGGGAATAGTGATCGACGACGACGTCGCGCCGCTCGCAACAATCGATACGTTCTATGAAGATCTGTCTGGCTGGAGACGGCGGGCCTCGGAACTCCGTCACGGCAAAATTCCGCTCGCTGAGCTGACGCTCGCACCACCCGTGCCGCGCGACGCCAAGATCGTTTGCGCAGCCATCAATTACGTCAAGCACGGCGCCGAGGCGAAACTGCCGACGCCGACATTCCCGAACCTGTTCGCGCGATGGGCCTCCGAACTCGTGGTGCATGGCGCGCAAATTCCGGTGCCGGCCGCTGAACCGGACGGGCTCGACTGGGAAGTTGAACTCGCCGCCATCGTCGGCGTCACCACCATAGATGCCGACGAAAAGACGGCTGCGGCGAACGTGTTCGGCTACACGGTGGCCAACGATGTCAGCGGTCGCGCGGCGCAGCTGCAATCGACGACGCTGAGCACGGGGCAGTGGGCGCTTGGCAAGAATGTCGACAGGAGTTGTGCCATCGGCTCCTTCGTCGTGACGGCGGATGCCATTTCGCCTGCGAATCTGAAACTGGAGAGCATCGTCGACGGGCGCGTCATGCAGCATGGCAGCACGGCGGACATGGTGTTCAGCGTTCCACAGCTCATCGCCTTCACGTCCCGTCACGTCACGCTGCGGCCGGGCGACGTCATCCTGACGGGCACCCCTGATGGTGTCGGGATCGGCCGTAGTCCGCGGGTTTACATGAAGCCTGGCGCCTCGCTCACCACGTGGGTCGAAGGCATCGGCAGCATCACCAACAAGATCGTCGACAGTACCTATCGCAAGTGAGGAAACAGCAGGGAGCATCAACATGGCTGGCGTTGAACGAACGAATGAAGGGCCGATCGCGGTGGACACAACCGTGCCCGACAGCGCGCTGACGCGTGAGCAGATCATCGCGCGTAACCTGCAGGTGGTCGAAGCGCATTTCCACAATGAGACGCCGGAGCATGTCGAGCGCGCTATCGCGCTTTATGGCGACACCATCAGCTGGGAGGCGCCCACCCGCGGCATCGTGATGAACGACAAGGCCGCGATCCTCGAAGCCTATCGCGGGATCTTCCGTACAGTCGCCTATCGTCGCGTCGTGCCGCTGCGCCGGTTCGCGACCGAGCAGTTCGTGTTCGATGACCAGATCGGCCACATCACGATCGTCGGCAACGAGATGCCCAACATTCCCTATCCCGTCGGGTCCGAGCTTGCCGTGCGTCTCACGCATCTGTTCGAGATGAAGGACGGCAAGATCGTTCGCGAAATCGCCTACGAGATGTGGCGCGAGGAGGGGGCGGCGAATGCCGTCGACTTCATACCGCCGGGCACGCCCGAGATCGTATTCACCGCGCCGGGCGCTGCGGCGTGAGGCAAGGGTGATGCTGCAGCTGTCTCGCGACTCTTAACGAGGAAACCACCATGATGCTCGCGGATACGACGCTGGCCGAACGCCGGCGAATCGAGGATGGCGACCTCCGGCAGCTTTTCCTCGATGCACGCACCCATAACGGCTGGCTCGACAAGCCGGTGCCGGATGCCGTGCTTGCCGAGATCTACGAAATCGCCAAATTCGGCCCCACCAGCATGAATACGCAGCCGATACGGCTGACATTCCTCCGCACGGCGGCCGCCAAGGCGCGTCTCAGGCCGTACCTTGGGCCGGCAAACGTCGACAAGACGATGGCGGCGCCGGTGACGGCCATCGTTGCCCACGATCTCGCCTTTCACGAGCATCTGCCAAAACTGTTTCCTCACAACCCGAATGCGAAAGGCGTGTTCGAAGGCAAGCCGGCGTTGATCGAGACCACGGCCTTTCGCAACGGCAGCCTGCAGGGGGCCTACTTCGTTATCGCCGCGCGTGCGCTCGGACTGGATTGCGGGCCGATGTCGGGTTTTGACAATGCCGGGGTGGATGCCGAATTCTTTGCTGGCACCCAGGTCAAGTCCAATTTCCTGTGCAACCTCGGTTGTGGCGACCATGCAAAGGTTTTCGCGCGCTCGCCACGCCTCGATTTCGCGTCCGTCTGCACACTGCTTTGAACACCCGCCATGGACGAAGGAGCATGCACATGACGAGCAGTTCGCGGCCACAGGCCGCCGCCGGTCCTGCCGCAGCCGGCAGCGATCTCGATGCACTGATGCAAGCCAACATCGTGCGCGTTTTCAACGAGCGCAATCCGGCCCGCCGTCGCGCGGCGTTAGGTGAACTCTACACCGAGAACGCAACCCTCTACGATCCCGAGACGGTTGCGACCGGACGGGAGGCGATCTCGGACGCTGTCGGCAACCTGCATCGCATGTTGCCATCAAGCTTTATCTTCACCGCGGTCGGACACGCCGTGGGGCACAATGGCGCCGCGCGACTTTTCTGGCAGGCGGGTCCGCCCGATGGGCCGGCTGCCGTCACCGGGACGGACGTCGCCCATATCGAGAACGGGCGCATCAAGCTGCTCTACGTCTTCGTTGATCCAGGCGTCCACTAGGAGCAATCGTCGATCTGCGCGGCTTTGATGCAGGTCGTCCAGGCTGGTTGAGAGGCTTGGAACGCACCATGGAACACGCGATCGCAGAGATGGAGCGGCGCCGGTACGAGGCGATGCGGCAGGCGGACATCGCCGTATTGCGCGAAGTTCTGGACGACCAACCGGTCTACGCGCATTCAAACGCGGCAACTGATGACAAGGAATCCTACTTGGCGAAGGTGCAGGCCGGAGTCTTTCGCTATGAGTCCATCTCGATCGAGGAACAAAGCACTTTGCAGCTTGGGGACGTAGCGCTTCTGCGCGGCCGCATGAGGGCGCGTGGATTGCTCAACGGTACGCCGCTGATCCTGGACAACCGCTTCCTCGCCGTGGTTCGCAACTCGGGAGGGCAGTGGCGCCTGCTGAGCTATCAGCCGACGCCGGTCAGGTGAGGACTCACTGCCTCGCACTGCGGAAGACGCCTGGCGAAAAATGGAAACGTATTTCGACAGCCCGGGCCCCGCGTGTGAGATCGTCAGACCTTGCTCGGTTGACCGTCAAAATTCCCTGATTCTGGGCGGTGATACCCTGTTGGCCTGACACGATTCCCTGTTAGTTTGCACAGGGAATCGACCTAAATTGGCTGCCAATGCCGTGCTTTCGGCCGCACCCGCGGGTCTCCGAGTTGCCAAAATCGTGGATTCCCTGAAAAATTCCCTGTTCGCAGGGAATTTGCCCGGAGACCGGTTCGGTCAGCACTGCGTCGCCAGCCAGCAATTAAGACACTGAATTCGTTATGTAAGCAGCTCGATCCTCGCCCCTGTGTGTACCGAAAACCCTATCCGGGTTTATCGAATGATGGAATCGGCTAGATTGGCGCAATGGTTGTGCTGATTTGCTTTGTTCTGGCCGTCCTGGCCTCGCCATTCAAGTCGAAGAGCCGGCTTGAGGCGGAGAATGCGGCGCTCCGACATCAGCTGATCGTCTTGCGCCGCAAGGTGAGGGGCCGGGCCCAACTTACGAACAACGATCGTAGGTTCTTCGTTCAGCTTTATCGTTGGTTCCCGTCGATCCTCCAGGTTCTCACGATCATCCGGCCCGACACCCTCGTGCGTTGGCATCAGGCCGGCTTTCGCCGTTGTTGGCGTTGGAAGTCGCGCACCCGGGGAGGGCGGCCACAGATTGAGACCGAGCTGCGCGTGCTGATCCGGCGGATGAGCGTCGAGAATCCGCTTTGGGGAGCGCCACGCATCCACGGGGAACTGCTCAAGCTTGGGTTTGAATTGGCGCAGTCGAGTGTCGCCAAATACATGGTCAAGCGGCGTGGCCCACCAAGCCAGAGATGGCGAACCTTCCTGCACAATCATGCCCCAGATATCGCCGCCATGGACTTGTTCGTTGTCCCGACCATCGGCTTCAACCTGCTCTATGCCTTCGTCATCATTCGGCTAGACCGCAGAGACCTTGTCTGGATCAACGTTACAACAAATCCGACCGCGGAGTGGATTGCGCACCAGATAACGGAGGCCTTTCCATGGGATGAGGCTCCGCGATACCTCATTCGCGATCGGGATCGGATCTACGGCGCCATCGTCACACGCCGATTGCGGGTAATGGGCATCCGGGACAAGCCGACGGCATCAACTTCACCCTGGCAGAATGGCTTTGCCGAACGGTTGATCGGGTCGATCCGACGCGAGTGTGCGGACCACATCATTGTCTTTGGCGAGGCACACCTGCGCCGGATTCTGCGATCGTATGCTTGCTACTACAAAGCGATCAGAACTCACCGGTTATTGAACAAGGATGCGCCGATCTCTCGCCCGATTCAGCGGACCGGTGTGATCAATCCGCGCGCCATCCTTGGCGGACTCCATCACCACTACGCCCGAGTTTAGGATTTCGGTACACGCACCAGTATGGCGACAATTCATCTGTCGGACGACGAGAGATGCGAGACGATGTTCGGGCATTGGCGCAGGAAGTCGGACGACAATACGGCTTCATACCAAACATCCTGCGTGGCGTTGCCAACTGCCCTGAGCTGTTCGCTCCTTTCGTGCGATACTGGGGTGGCGTCTATTGTTCGCCCGCGATTGGGGCACGCCTGCGGGCCGTGGTCGCACTCGGCGTAGCATTCAGCCAAGAATGCGAATACTGCGTCGGCCCAATGACGCAAAGCGCACTAGCCGCTGGTCTCACGATGGCAGAGATTCAGCAGTTACAGTCGCGACAGCTCGACCATTTCACGTACCCGGAGCAACTGGCGTGCCGCTTCTCGTGTCGGCTGACGTCCGATCCGACTGGCATCGACGCGATCATGCGCGACGAATTGCGAGCGGCGTTCACCGATCCGGAGCTGATCAACCTGGCGCTTGCGGTGGGCACGATTGCCGCTTTCGGTCGGCGCTATGCAACGGAGTAAGCTACGCGCTTGCATCCATGACGACCGGCCTGCTCAAAGGCAGGCGAGTCGGTGCGACACTTTGCGGAAGACAGACGCGATCGGCGCGCATGCGGCGAGAGGAAGGTAGGGCGGTCTTGAAAGCGCGATGCCAATGCTCCTAGAAGAGCATACCTCTTTGCGGCGGCCGCTGCGACAAGAGCGCCGTGCCACTGAATGCTAACGCTGAGCGCAGCAAGGCCTGAATTCGCATCGTGGCCCTGCAGAAATTCTCTTATTCCCACTTTGACGAAACTGAGTTGGGAATTTAGTCAAAACGCCAGCGTGAAATAGGCTGCTTTCGTTCCTGTCCGTGACGAGTTTAGAGTCGGGTCTCAC
>Ga0137412_10004915_pt1 | contig 10679 bp, 8 predicted proteins | sample CZODoug2_1_16fun_FD_122160 | JGI IMG/M metagenome (GOLD analysis project Ga0137412, IMG submission 122160) | Vadose zone soil fungal communities from Angelo Coast Range Reserve, California, USA - CZODoug2_1_16fungal (Hybrid Assembly) | ecosystem: Environmental > Terrestrial > Soil > Vadose zone... | reverse complement strand
CGGGAAAGCAGGTCTCGCAGCGCGCCGAGCTCGCTGGGGACCAAGTCTTCGGCCGTGCGCAGCTGCAACCCCAGCGAGACCGCACGCTGCTGAGCACCATCGTGCAGGTCTCTTTCCAGGCGCCGCCGTGTCTCGTCGGCGGCCGCGACGATGCGCCTGCGGGACTCGATGAGCGCGGCTCGGCTGGTCGCCGCGGCGATCGCGGTGGCAACCAGATCGGCGAACTCGCCGACGCGCTCCTCGGCATCCGGTGGTAACGGCTCCGGCCGCCTCGAGCCGACGACGGCGAGTCCCCACACCATGTCGTCGACAATGATGGGGGCGCCAACCCGCGAGCAAATCCCTAGGTCACGCATGCGTGCCGCGATGGAGCCGGGGGCACGTTCGTAGCTGTCCATCCGGGCGGGTCGGCCCGTGCGAAACACCCTCGCCGAAACGCTTTCGCCGTCGAGCGATAACCGCTCACCGACGGGCACCCTCTCCATGCCGGGGTCGCCAGCGCGGGCTGCGACGAAAACGGCCGCGCCGTCGATCTCGTAGCGGACCAGGGCCGAATAGTAGACACCGACGCACCGCGAGACTTCCTCCACCACCGCTGAGAACTCCTCCGAGGGGACCCCGCCGCGGGCGACCAGTGTCGCGACCCGCCGCAACGCGGCCTGTTGCTCGGCAAGCAAGCCGAACTCGTCACGGCTTACCTCCGCCTCGCGGCGGCGGCGATCCGCCCGAGCGGCGCGTCGGACCACGTCGGCAAGGGCGCTGCCCAACAGCGCGACCACCAGAAAGACGGCAAGTGCCACCCAATCCCCAGGGCTGGTCACGGTCAAGGTCCCGACCGGCTCCGTAACGAAGTAGTCGAAGGCCACGGTGCTGCCCACCGACATCATCGCCGCCAACCTGAACCCCCACCCGGTCGAGACCACCAGGACGCCGATCAGATAGACCACGCTAAAGACGCTCGCGGGGGCCACCTGCTTGAGTAGATGCACCACAACGGTTTCCACCACAATGAGCGACGCGGCGACCACCAGCCCAATCGTCAGCGGCACCGGCGTCGGGCGCACCAACATCGACACCAAGCGCACGCGCACCGCTACGGCCCTACTTGCGCACCACAATTGCCGCGTCCGTTTCCGCGATGGGACGCGCCGCCGATCAGACACGTTGGGCGCCCGCCGCGCGCAGACCGGCGATGGTGGGGAAACCATCGATCGCCATGAGTAGGTCCAATTCGGCGAGCAAGGCGCGTAGCTGGGACACGACGCCGTCGCTGCCGCCGACGGCCAGTGCATAGGCATACGGGCGGCCGACGCCGACCGCGGTGGCTCCCAGCGCAAGGGCTTTGGCGACGTCGGCGCCACTGCGCACACCGGAGTCGAACAACACCGGCATCCCCTCGGGGGCCTCCACGACGTGGGGCAGCGTGTCCAGGGCTGGCAGCCCCCCGTTGGCCTGGCGCCCGCCGTGGTTGGAGCAGTAAATGACGTCGACACCGTAATCCTTGGCCCGGCGCACATCCTCGGGGTGTTGGATGCCCTTGAGCAGAATGGGCAGCGTCGTCAGCGAGCGCAGCCAGCTCAGATCATCCCAGTGCAGCGAGTTGCCCCATATCTTGATCCATTCCAGGGCCGCCTCCTTGAGGTCCTCGGCCGGCGGCTTGGCCAGCCGGTTGAGGAAGGCCTCGTCGGTGAAGTAGTTCTCCAGCACGTAGCCGCGCAGTTGGGGGAAGTTGCCCGCATTCAGATCACGCGGTCGCCGTCCCGTAGTCCAGGTGTCCAGCGTGACCACAATGCCCCTGTAGCCCGCCCGCTCGGCGCGGTGCACGAAGCTTTCGGCCAGGTCTTTGTCGTCGGGGGTGTCGAGCTGGAACAGTCCCGGGGTATCGCCGGCGTGCGGCACCACGTCTTCGATGCGGTCCTGGGTCAGTGTTGAGGCCATCATCGGGACGGCGGTCTCCGCCGATGCCTGCGCGATCTGGATGTCGCCGTGGAAATCCTGCGAGCACAGCCCGATGACCCCGATCGGGCACATGAACAGCGGCGTCGGCAACGTCATGTCGAACAGCGACACCGACAGGTCCCGCTCGAGGGCGCCGTTGAGCATGCGGGGCACGATCCCGTGGCGGGAAAACGCATCCACGTTGGCGCGCTGGGTGCCCTCGTCACCGCAGCCACCCGCTACATAGGAGTGCACCCACCAGGGCAGCACCTCGGCAGCCGTGCGCTCCAGCGAGGTGAAATCGACCGGATACTTCGGCATCCGGCCCTCCATGCCGTCGAAGTAGATGTCGAATTGGTAATCGCCGTACTGCGAGATGGACAGGACTCGACTCCAATCTCGGAATGGGCGGATCAGTATTCGGTAGATGGTCGAGACGCCGCGGTGGCCGTCCCCGCGTGCTCCTCCATTCGACGCGAATGCGCTGTGATCTCCTAGGCCGATGCGCGCGGCGCAATAGACGATCCGCTCAACCTTGTCCGGATGATGCTGGGCTCCCGCCCCCATCGGTGGTTCACTGACGTGATGGCTCACCTGGACGAGCTACGCCGCCGGATCGCGCGACTGGCCGCGGGCAGCCCACGCCCGGTCTGGATCGAGGGAATGACGGTGTTCTCGTCCCCGCGCGTGACCGAACCGCTGGGCACGCTCAGCGAACCCGTGTTCGCCCTGGTCGCCCAGGGAGCCAGGCGCTCGGTCCTCGCTGACCGCATCTTCGACTACCACGCGGGCCAATACCTCGTCGTGACCGTCGACCTCCCCCTCACCTCGCAAATCACCCAGGCCACGCGCACCGAGCCGTTCCTCTCGTTTGGGCTTCCCCTGGAACCCGCGCTCGTCGCGCAACTGCTTCTTGAATCCGGCCCCACCGTCGCCCGCCGGCACGACGGACCGGGCATCGGGATCGGCGACGCCGATGACAAGCTGCTCGACCCGGTCGTGCGGCTGCTGCGTCTGCTCGACGAACCCCGTGACGTGCCGGTGCTGGCGCCCGGCCTGCGCCGCGAGATCCACTGGCGGCTGCTGAACGGACCGCAGGGAGCCCTGATCAGACAGCTCGGCCTGGACAACAGCCAGTGCGCCCACGTGGCGCGCGCGATCGGGTGGATCGAGAACCACTACGACAGGGTGCTGCGCATCGACGAGCTCGCCAAGCATGTCGGCATGAGCGTCGCCTCGCTCAACCGCCACTTCCGCGCGGTGACCGGCATGAGTCCGCTGCAGTACCAAAAACAGCTCCGACTTCAAAAAGCCCGCATCCAACTCATCGCCGCGCCCCACGACGTCGCCGCCGTCGGCTACGCCGTCGGTTACCGCAATCCGTCGCAGTTCAGCCGTGAGTACCGACGCATGTTCGGATCCCCACCCGGGCAGGACGCAGTGCGCCTGCAATCGGTGGCAACCGTCCAGGACTAGACGCATTTCACCACCGCGACTGGCGCAATAGCGAGCCGGTCACCGCATGAGGGCGGCGTGGGTTCCATCGCCGACCAGCACTGTTGGTCCGAAACTCGTTGTGCTGCAGTGTTGTTGCGGGAGCGGTCAGAGAAAGGCACGCTGCTGCGGGCAGGAGCCTCGCCTTTGAGTCTGCGAGGTGTCTCGTTGCGCGGTGAAGGTCTCAATGAGCACGATCGCATTGACCCGGCCGCTTCCGTCTCCGGAACGCACTTGCGCCGTAAACCATTGTGATGCTTAGGAGTTCATGAGTGATCGATCGTCACCGTGACTGTTCCCGACAGTGATGTTCACGCCCGGGGCTGGATACCGAGCCTATCTAAGCGACTTCTCATCCAACACTTGCCCGGCTGGTGCGCGATACCTAGCGGCGCGGCGTGAGCGACGCGGCGATCGACGCCGGGCTCAGCACGTGATCGAGCACCATCGCGGCGCTGCCGATGACACCGGAGCGGTCGCCATACGTCGACGGCACCACCTGCAGCACCCGGGTGGCCAACGCAGTTGCGTTGCCGTACAACGTTTCTCGCAGACCCGCCACGAAGATGTCATAGGCGCCCGCCATATCCCCCGCCACCACCAGCACTGCGGGGTTGAGCAGATTCACCGCGGCGGCAAGGACTTCGCCGACGTGGCGGCCGCTGGCGCGGATCATCCTGCGCGCGTCGGCGTCCCCGCTGTTGGCCAGCTCGACGACGTCGCGCAGGTGACCGACGGTGCGGCCGTCGGCCTGCAGCGCGCGGACCAGCGCCCAGCCGCCGGCGATGGCCTCCAGGCAGCCGGTATCGCCGCAGCGGCACGGCACACCGGCGGCCGCAGGCGTCTTGTTGTGGCCGAATTCGCCCGCCGCCTGCACCGCCCCGCGCTGCAAAACCCCGCCGGCGATGATGCCCGCACCCAGACCCGTCGACGCCTTGATCACCAGCAGATCGTCGAAGGCCTGCCGATCGCCGCGCCGTTCGGCGAGCGCGATGACGTTGGCGTCGTTGTCGAGAATCACCGGCGTATCGGTCAGTTCGGCGAAGTACGGCGGCAGCGGCACGCCATCCCAGCCGCTCATGATCGGCGAGTCGAGGCTGCACCCGCGCTCCCTGTCGACGGTGCCGGGCAGGCTCAACCCGATGCCGTAGATCTTGTCGTTGCGGTGACCCGATTCGTCGAGAAGCGCATCCGATCGCTTGACCACGTCGGGCATCAGGTCGTCGGGACCGAGGCCGGGATCCTGGTCGATGTCGGCGGTCGCCAGGACTTCGCCGGCCATATTGCACACCGCGAGGCGGGTGCGGCTGCGCCCGATCGCCGCCGACAGCACGACACCGGCATCGGCGTTAAAGCTCAACAAGGTTGCGGGCCGACCGCCTGTCGAGGGTGCCTGTTCGCGCTCGATGATCAGCCCCTGCGCCGCCAGCGACGTGATGCGGGCCGCCACTGCGGTGCGCGACAGCCCGGTGAGCTGGCCGATCTCGGTGCGGGTGACGTCACGCCGGTCTCTGATCAGGGCATAGAGGTCCCCGGCGGACGTCGGCATTGCCGCCCTGGGTTGGGCCATGTTGTCAGCGTAACTTCGATCACTTTAGTATTTCAAGTACCTAAGTCGGTTTGCGGTGAGTCGGAAGTCTCTCTACCGTTGGCTGCAACATGACCACTTCACTTGATCGGCCAACCCGTCCCACCTCGGTCGTCGCGCCCGGTCCGGCCGTGCGCTGGCTCGCAGTGCTCGCACTGGCTCTTGGCGGATTCGGCATCGGCACCGCAGAGTTCGTGGCGATGGGTCTGCTACCCGACATCGCGTCCAGGCTCGGTATCAGCGAACCGACCGCGGGCCATGTGATCTCGGCGTACGCGCTGGGTGTGGTGATCGGTGCGCCTCTCATTGCGGCGCTGGCCGCGCGGGTCCCTCGCAAGACACTGCTGCTTACCCTGATGGCGGTCTTCACGCTGGGCAACCTGGCCAGCGTGTTCGCGCCGTCGTACGAGACGCTGATGATCGCCCGGTTCGTCGCCGGGTTGCCGCACGGCGCGTACTTCGGGGTGGCGGCCCTGGTGGCAACGCACTTGATGGGACCGCAGAACCGGGCGAAGGCGGTCGCGCACGTTATGTGCGGCCTCACCGTGGCCACCGTGATCGGTGTGCCGATAGCGTCGTGGCTTGGCCAGGTACTGGGCTGGCGTAGCGCGTTCGGCCTTGTGGTGGCCGTCGGCGTGGTCACGGTGACAGCGCTGTGGTTCTGGCTGCCGACCCAGTTGCGGTCGATGCACGTCACCAGCCCGCTCACCGAACTGAGTGCGCTCAAGCGGGTGCAGGTTTGGCTCGCGCTGGCCGCCGGGATGATCGGCTTCGGCGGCATGTTCGCCGTCTACACCTACATCAGCACCACGATGACCGATGTCGCCGGCCTGCCGAGGTCTCTGGTTCCGTTGGCGCTCATGGTCTTTGGTGTTGGCATGGTGGTCGGCAACCTGGTTGGCGGCCGGTTGGCGGACCAATCGGTGATCCGTGCTCTCTACCTGTCGATGGGCGCGCTCGGCGTCGTCCTGGCGGTGTTCGTGCTGGCCTCACACAACTCGTGGACTGCGCTGCTGGTGTTGTTCGGCATCGGCGCTGCAGGCTCGGCGGTCGCCCCCGCGTTGCAGACCCGGCTGATGGACGTCGCGCACGATGCCCAGACGCTGGCGGCCGCGCTGAACCATTCGGCGCTCAACATCGGCAACGCGACGGGCGCCTGGGTCGGCGGTTTGGTGATCGCGGCGGGCTTCGGCTACACGGCGCCCGCCGCCGCGGGTGCGCTGCTTGCGCTGGCCGGCCTTGCCGTGCTCACCGTGTCGGTGGTGCTGCAACGCCGGACGCTAGTCTGAGCCGGTGCCTGTACTCGACAAGTTCCGACTCGACGACAAGGTCGTCATCGTCACCGGTGCGTCTTCCGGTTTGGGTGTGTCCTTCGCCCAGGCGTGCGCGGAGGCCGGTGCCGATGTGGTGCTGGCCGCGAGGCGCGCCGACAAGCTCCACGCCACATCGCGTCTCGTCGAGTCGGCTGGAAGGCGGGCGTTGACCGTCGCCACAGACGTCGTCGATCCGGCGCAGTGCCAGGCGATGGTCGACGCGGCGATGACCGAGTTCGGCCATGTCGATGTGCTGGTCAACAACGCAGGCGTGGGCACCGCAGTGCCGGCCACCCGCGAGAGCCCGGACGAATTCCGCGCGGTCGTCGACGTCAACCTCAACGGGTCGTATTGGGCTGCGCAGGCGTGCGCGCGGGTGATGCAGCCGGGCAGCTCCATCGTGAACATCTCCAGCGTGCTCGGCCTTACGACGGCAGGCCTGCCGCAGGCCGCCTACAGCGCGAGCAAGGCCGCGGTGCTGGGCCTGACCCGGGATCTGGCCCAGCAGTGGGGCTCCCGCAAAGGCATCCGCGTCAACGCGATCGCACCCGGCTTCTTCGAATCCGAGATGACCGACGCCTACAAGCCCGGCTACATCGAGAGCCTCAAACCGCGAGTGTTGCTCGGCCGCATGGGCGATCCGGTCGAACTCGCTGCGACGCTGGTGTGGCTGGTGTCCGACGCCGGCGGCTTCGTCACCGGGCAGACCATCGTCGTCGACGGCGGCGTGACGATCACCTGACGACCGCCTCGGTCAAATGAATTTGCTTGTCGCTCATATCGAATACAAATGTTTGCATTCACTATGAAGATGTAGCGACAGGGCGTTGCGCTCATAAATTGGAATGTATGAAAAGTCATGTCACCATTGGAATTATCGCAATGACCTTGACGTCGGCCTCGCTGACCCTCGCCGCTGCCGCCGCCGCAGCGCCGACCGGGCCGTCGCAGGTCGACGAAACCGTCCGAACGCTGGAAGCCAGCGGCTACAACGTGATTATCAATCGCAGCGGCGCCGCGCCACTGTCGCAGTGCACGGTCAGCACTGTGCGGCCCGGGCAGACCTATTCGACCACCGATTCCCGGGGCGGCAGCTCGATCCATACCACGATCACGTCGAAGACAGTTTACGTCGACGTGACGTGCTGAACTTGAACCGTCGGTAGTTGCACCCTGAAAGTTGTTTTCCCGTTGGCAGATTCGGCCTCGATTGTTCCGTTGTGCGTCTCGACGATCGACGCGGCGATGGACAGCCCGAGGCCGAAACTGCCCGCCTGGCGCGACCGCGACTTGTCGGCGCGGACGAAGCGCTCGAACAAATACGGCAGCAACGCGCCATCGATTCCCGGGCCGTCGTCGGTGACGGTCAATTCCACGTAGTCCGTTCCGTCGTCAGCTTTGCCGGTGGAGATTCCGGTCGCTACGGTCGTGCCCGCCGGCGTGTGAATCCGCGCATTCGAGAGCAGATTGGCGATCGTTTGGTGAAGTCGCGCATTGTCGCCACGCACCCACACCGCACCGTCTGGCACCGTCGTCAGCCAGCGGTGGTCCGGCGCCGACACCGCGGCGTCGTTGACCGCATCGACGACCACGTCGGTGAAGTCCAAATCGGCGGTGTCCAGGTCCTGCCCCTCGTCGAGCCGGGCCAGCAGTAGCAGGTCGGAGACCAACGAATTCATCCGGCGCGCTTCGGCTTCGATGCGGGCAAGCGAATACTCGGTGGTCTCCGGAAGGATCGAGCTGTCCTGACGCGTCAGCTCGGCGTACCCGTGAATCGCCGCCAGCGGGGTGCGCAGCTCATGGCTTGCGTCAGTGATGAATTGGCGCATCCTCCGGTCGGACGCGGCTCGTTCGGCCAGTGCTCCTTCGACGTGGTCCAGTAACCGATTCAACGTCTCGCCAACTGCGCCCACCTCGGTACGCGGATCGGTGTCGGAGGCCTGGACCCGTGGCGCGATTGTGTGATTCTCTCGATCGAGCGGCAGCGTCGCGACTTCCGCCGCGGTCGCGGCGACCCGCCCAAGGGGGCGAAGCGCGAACCGGACGATGGCGATCGTGCACAGGGCGGTGATCAGCAGCGCCAGCGCGGTCATGCCCACGACGATCGCGGTCTCGCGTGTCACGGCTTCCCAGGCCGGTTTCCACGATGCCCCCGTGACCAGGACCTCGCCCCCTTCGCCCGGACGGCTCACCATCCGGTAGAAGCCGAGTTCGGGCAGTTCGATGGTGCGCGGTTCTGCGCCTGTCCATGACAGTTCGGCGATCCTCTGAACGGCCGCGGGCGGAGCGGCCCGCGCCTCCCCGTCCGCGAAGAATGCGGAGTCGACGACCTTTCCGTTCTGAATCAACGCGAGTACGTTTCCCGGCGCCTGCCCGATGAGCTGCGTCAGCGGTTTCATCGCGCCAGGTGGCGGCTGATCGCCCGACGGGGTCGGGGTGATGCGGTACTTCGTCACCGCATTGCTGAAACCGTCGGCGGACGCGGAGAGTTGCGCGTCGGTAAGGCCGAGGACGGACGCCCGCAGGGTCAGCACCGTCAACGTTCCGACGGTCAGCAACACAACCATCACGACGGCGGCCATCCCGACGACCAACTGGCGGGTAAGAGTCCAGCTTTGCCATATGCGCGCGAGGCGGGTCATTCCGTCGGCCGCAGCATGTAGCCGACGCCTCGAACCGTGTGGATCATCGGTTCCCGTCCGGCGTCGATTTTCTTGCGCAGATAGGAGACGTACAGATCGACGATGCTCGACCGCCCGCCGAAGTCGTAATCCCACACCCGGCGAAGAACCTCAGTGCGGCTGAGGGCTTTCCGCGGGTTGCGCATCAGGAATCGCAGCAGTTCGTATTCGGTCGACGTAAGCGCGATCGGATCGCCGCCGCGGGTGACCTCACGGCTGACGCCGACGAGTTCGAGGTCCCCGACCGTCAAAGTCTCGTCGTCGGCAGGCGTCAGGTACGCCGATCGGCGTAGCAAGCCGCGCAGCCGGGCGACGAGCTCCTCGAGGGAGAACGGTTTGGTCATGTAGTCGTCGCCGCCCGCGGTCAGCCCGTTGACGCGGTCGACGACAGAATCGCGGGCGGTCAAGAACAACGTGGGCGTGTACGTATCGGAATCGCGGATCTGCTGCAGCACGCCCAACCCGTCCATGTCGGGCAGCATGATGTCGAGCACCAGGATGTCCGGGGTGTTCTCGCGGTACTTGTCGACGGCCTCGGCGGCGTCGTGGGCAACGTCGATCTCCCAGCCCTCGTACTTCAGCGCCATCCTTTCAATGAATCCGGCCATCCTTGCGACAGCACCGGGTGGATCTACTTCTAATCCAAAAGTGAGCGCAAGGTGAAACATCACTTCAGAATCGGTTGTGCCCATGATGTTGCCGAAGTATTCGGGAGCCACATTCATCAGCAATTCCTTTCGGAATTTTTCAATCTCAAAGATTTCCCCGTTGTGAACAAAGAGCCAGTTTTTATAACGAAAGGGATGGCAATTCGTCTCCTGAACCGTAGCCATTGAAGTCGCCCTGACATGCGCCATGAACAGACGTGACTCAATATGGGCCGCAAGGTCCCGAAAGTTGGCGTCGTTCCAGGCAGGGCGGATACTTCTGAAGAGTCCTGGCGCCTTCCATCTTCCGTACCAGCCCAGTCCGAAGCCATCACCGTTGGTAGGCGTCTCAGCGGACCGCGAACTGAGACTTTGATCGATCAGGTTATCCTTTGGTTCAAACAATAAGTGTTGGAGCCGAATCGGACCTCCGGAGTAAGCAAGCCATCGGCACATAATATTTTTGATTTAGTGATTAATTGATTTTGATGTTCTTTGAATTCTTTAATTAATCGTCCCTTTGTCAAGGTAGGACATTTACCAGATAACCCTGTTACAGAGTAAGCCCCTAAATTTCATAAAATCAAATGACGAATAAAATCAGTTTGGTGGTGAATTCTTCAGGATCGTCCGTAGTTCGGGTCAGGATAAATTTTAAGATGTTTCCCACAATCAAACCTGATTATTATATTACATGAAATCCAGGCATCTACTTTACCCGATTTGCGAAATGAACAGATTTCTCGTTAGCAGTTTATCCCTCCTGCTCTTTGTGCTCGCCGGATGCAACCGCACGTCGAAGAAAGAGGGCGATTTAAAACCCGAGGAGTTTCCCGTGGTTGAAGTTTTCGCTAAGGACATTAACGTGCCACTGGAATACGTAACGAGCATTCAGGCTTTTCAGAATGTAGAAATACGGGCGCGGGTGGAAGGCTACCTTGAAGATATTTTTGTGGATGAAGGGAAGTTGGTAACCGAAGGGCAGCTTCTTTTCAAAATCAATGATGAAGAATACCGC
>Ga0137412_10004913_pt1 | contig 10679 bp, 7 predicted proteins | sample CZODoug2_1_16fun_FD_122160 | JGI IMG/M metagenome (GOLD analysis project Ga0137412, IMG submission 122160) | Vadose zone soil fungal communities from Angelo Coast Range Reserve, California, USA - CZODoug2_1_16fungal (Hybrid Assembly) | ecosystem: Environmental > Terrestrial > Soil > Vadose zone... | reverse complement strand
ATTCGTTCGGCTCGGTCGGAGGTGAGCGTGGCGAGGCGACGGTAGGCCGTCTCGGCGCCGCCGCGCAGGTCGGGCTCGGTGGCCGGGACGCCGGCGATTCGCGTGGTGGGTTCCGGGCTGCCGTTCCGGACCTGCTCCAAGGCCCGGACGAGCACCTTGACGACCAGCTGCTGCCGTTCGCGCGGATCGATCGGCACGGCCTGGACGGTGGCGGCGGCATCGGCGAGGGCCGGCAGGCCCTTGTCGGAATCGGCGAGGATGTCGGCGCGAGTGCGTCGGGCCGTCACGTAGGCGCCGCTGGTCGGGCCGACGAGATCGAGGGCGGCCAGGGCGCCGTCGACGTCGCCGTTGGCGAGCGCCGTTCGGGCCAACCCGAACGCGGCCGGGGCGACGTAGTTGGCGTCGACCGCCGTGCAGGTGCGGTACAGCCCCTGGGCCAGGTCGCGTTCGCCGGCCAGCTCGCAGGCCACGCCGAGCGCCAGCTTGGGGGCCAGCTCGCCGGGCACCTGGCTCAGCACGGTGTTGAACGCCGTGGTGGCCGCCGGGGCGTCGCCCCGAGCCAGGGCGGCCAGGCCCGAGAGCCACACCGCCCGCCACTCCCACGGGTCGTCGGCCAGCAGCTGCTCGATCGTCTGGTCGGCCTCGGGGTATCGGCCGGCCTCAATGGCGGCTCGGACCCGGGCCAGGCGCACCTCGGTGCTGTCGTGCGGGGCGGCGGCCAACGCATCCAGCCGTTGGGCCGGATCGGCGATCGACACGCTCGCGAGCCACGCCGCCGAGGGGTCGGCCGGATCGGTCTGCAGCGGCGGCAGCTCGGTCCACTCGAGCGTGGCCCCGGAGGACGTCGGCGCACCGAACAGGGCCGACGGGGTGGACTGCCGGGCCGGCCCAGCCTTGCCGTCGTCGGCGACGACCACCTCGCGCAGCACGGCCAGCAGCTGGTCGCGCAGCTCGTCCGCGGACTGGAAGCGGTCGTTCGGGTTCTCGGCCGTCGCCTTGGCCAGCACCCGGTACAGCGAGTCGTAGCGCTGGAAGATCGGGACGTCGTCGACGGGCGGCAGGGCCTTGGCGTAGGTGGACTGGTAGCCCCGGAACTCGAACATCAGCACGGCCAGCGTGCGCCCGATCGTGAAGATGTCGCTGGCCACGCTCGGGCCCAGGGTCGCCACCTCGGGGGCCTGGAAGCCGACGGTGCCGTAGATGGCGCTCTCGTAGTCGTCGACCCGGCGCACCCCGCCCAGGTCGATCAGCTTCACCGCGTCGCCGGACTGGATGAGGTTGTCGGGCTTGAAGTCGCAGTACAGCAAGCCCTGGCTGTGCAGGTAGCTGAATGCGGGCAGGATCTCGACCATGTAGGCGATGGCCTGGTCGGCCGGGAACGGGTTGTAGCGGCCGTTGTTGGTGGCCATCCGGTCCTTGAGCAGCTCCTTGAGCGAGCGGCCGCCGACGTACTCCATGACGGTGTAGCCGGCGTTCTCGAACATCGCGAAGTTGTAGATGTTGACGATCAGCGGGTGCTGCACCTCGGCCAGGAACTGCCGCTCGGCGACGGCCGCCTGGTAGGCGTCGATGTCGCCGGTGTTGAGCAGGCCCTTGAGCACCGTCGGGCGGTTGGACACGTTGCGGTCCACGGCGAGGTAGACCCAGCCCAGACCGCCGTGCGCGAGGGCACCCACCACCTCGTACTGGGCGCTCACCAGGTCGCCGGCCTTGAGCTTCGGCTCGAAGGAGAACTCGGTGCGGCACTTGGGGCAGAACCCGTGGGTGCGTCCGGGCTGGCCGTCGCGGCCGCGGCCGACCGCGGCGCCGCACTTCGCGCAGAAGCGCTTGTCCTCGGCGACGCGCGGGTCCTTCATGATCACGTCGCGCGGGTCGGGCACCGGCGCGGGCGGGACGGACGTCAGCCCGGCGCCGAGCCGCTGCGAGTGGGTGTGCGTGGAGCCCAGCCGTCGGGTGGGACGGGTGGCGCCGGCGCGGGCGGAGCCGATCGGCGAGCTGGACAGGCGGGAGGCGCTGCTGGTGCGGGTGCTGCCGGTACTGCCCGTCTGCCCGCTGGGTGCTGCGTATTGGTGAGCAGAGCTTGCTCTGCTTACCTGTTCGGCCGGGCTGCCGCAGACGTTGCAGTAGCCGTCCTCGATCTCGCCTGTACAGCCAGGCTGAGTACATTTCACGGCGCCTCCACCGGGGGTTCGGTCGTCGCGATCGCGCCCACTGCGACCTGGACGGCGCGGCCGTACTCGTCGGCCAGCGTCCGGGCGGCGCGCAGGTCGCACGGCGCGTGCCACAGCACCGCGCGCAGCTGGGCGAACAGGGTGTCGAGCTCGGGGTCCTCGGCCAGTCCTCTGGCCCCGGCCTTCGAGCGATACGCCTCGGCGAGGCCCCGCAGCTCGGCCCGTTCGGTGAGGGGGGCCGCGTACCGACGGCGCGCCTCGGCGAGGGCGGCGGCGGCCAGGTCGAGCCGTTGTCGGTAGGTGTCGAGCGCTGCGCGGGCGGCGGTCCAGGTGCCGGGCAGATCGGGACCGTCGGGCATCGGCGGTACCGGGCCGAGCGCGTCGACATCGGGAACGGCCAGGCGGGGCGGATCGGCGATCTTGTCCCGGCAGAGCTGCGCCGTCGTCCGGGTGTCGGCCTCGGTGGTGCGCAGCTCGGCCACCCGGGCAGCCAGCATCGCGACATCCCGGCTGACCGACGCCCGCAGCGACGTCTCCTTGATCAGGTCGCGTTCGAGCAACTCGGCGGCGTCGGCGATGCGGCCGACCTCGTCGCCCAGCGTCTTCGCATCGGCGCGTAACGCCGCCTCGAGCTGTTCGCTTAGCCCTTTTGCTTCATCGGCGCGGCGCTCGAGCGTGGCGGCCAGATCGTGGCAGCGGACCAGCGTCTCGCGCAGCGGGGCGATCCGATCGGCGGCCCCCGATCCGGCGATGGTGTCGGCGTCGAGCCGGGCGGCCAGGCGGGCTTCGAGCGCGGCGGCCAGCGTCGAGGCCTCGCTGAGCGAGAACGCGGTCGGATTGCCGAGCGCGTCGGGCAGCCGTCCCCACATCAGTTGGGCCAGCTTGGCGAGTTCCTTGTCGCCGACCCGGCCGCTGTCCCAGGTCTTGATCAGCTCGTCGGTGCGCCGGTCGATCGACTCGGACAGCGACAGGGCCAGGGTGAGATCGCCGGTGAACGCGTCGGCCGTGGACGCCACCTGCGCGCGCCGGTCGAGCGCGTTGAGCGCGGTGCGCAGGTCGTCACGCCAGCGCCGCAGCTCGTCCAGGTAGGCCAGGACGTCACGAGGCGGCGCCGGCGCGGTCAGCGATCCCGGCGGGGTCGGCGGCGTGTCGAGGGTGGTCGCGTTCACGGCAACGCGCGCCCATACACAGGCTGCGGCTGGGCGTTCTTATCGGTCGGCACCCACTTGTTGTGTATGCGCTGCCAGTCGCCGTCGGCCCGCATTTGCTCCAGCAGGGCGTTGACGAACCGGACGAAGTCGACGTCCTTCTTGTTGATACCCAGGCCGTACGGCTCGGGGCTGAGCAGGTCGGGCAGCACCACGGCGTACGGGTCCTGGGCGGCGAAGCCCTGCACCACGGTGTTGTCGGAGATGACTCCTTCGACGGCGCCCTGCTGGAACAGGACCATGCAATCGCTGATGTCGTTGACCACCACGCGCTGCACCTGCTTGTAGTTCTTCACCAGGTTGTCGAAGCCGGTCGAGCCCGCCCCCGTGCACACCTTCTTGCCGTTCATCTGCTTGATGCTGTTGTAGGAGTTCCTTCGCACCAAGATCTGCTGGCCGGCGTGGAAGTACTCGGCGGAGAACGCGATCTGGTTCCAGCGGATGCAGTTGATCGTCATGATGTCGGCGACGAGGTCGACGCGTCCGGCCTGTAGATCAGGGATGCGTTGCGCGAAGTTCTCGACGACGTACTGCACCCGCCCCTGGGCGCTGCCGAAGATCGCCTTGGCGACCTCGTTGACCATGTCGATGTCGAAGCCCTCGAGCGTTCCCTTGATCGGATTGCGATAGCCGAACAACAGGTTGTCGGCCGAGACGCCGACCTTGAGCTTGCCGGCGCGCTTGATTCGTTCCAGGGCAGGTCCGGTAGTCACGGTGCTCGGGTCGTAGGACTCGACCCGCGTGTTGTTCTTGTCGTCGCAGCCGGGCCGCGCCGGGGGCGTTGAGGCCGGTGGGGCGCTGCTGGTCGACGGTGGGGCGACCGTGGGAAGGGTTGGGGTGCTGCCGGCGCTGCAGCCCGCGACCAGGGCGGTCACGGCGGCGGCACCAATGAGGATCAGCCAGCGTCCCCGCCGAGATGACGACCCACGGCGGCGAACCTTCGTCGTCTCGGCGGGGAAGCGCTCGCTCGTCATCGGTACTCCCGCAGCCTCGTGGAGACGCCCAGCCCGGCGGCCACCGCGGCGGCCACGCCGGCGATCAACGCGATCCAGGCGAACGCCAGCAACGGCGACCGAGCACTGCTCAGGTTGTGCCGCAGCTGCCCCGAGCTTTGGTCCAGAGCCTTGCCCGACGCCGCATCGAAGGTGCCGAACCTCGCGTTGGCGCCGTCCTTGGCGTTGTTCGTGGCCAGGGCGACCGCCTCGTCCCAGTTGCCCTTGTCGTCGAGGGCGCGGATGTTCTTGTGCACGGTGGTGTAGGCGATGAACGCCTGGCGCGCGGCGTACTCGTTGTCGCCGTTCTTGCCGGCATCGTCGAGGATCGCGCCGACGTTGGCCGAGAGGTTGTCGAAGCTCGCGTTGTAGGCCTGGCCCTGGCCACGGGCGATCAGGGTCAGGCTCTCGGCGCTCTTCGCGTCGAAGGCGTCGATGCGGGCGGTGGCGAGCTCGAGCGTGGCGAAGTAGGCGCCGTCGCGGGTGCTCTTCGCCTTGCTCTGGCTCCAGGCCATGACGCCGGCCAGCACGATGCCCACCACGAGCACCACCGCCGTGGCGATCACCAGCGGCGGGTTGAACACCCGGCGCACCCGTCCGGCCAGCCAGACCTGGGCGGCGATCAGCGCGATCAGGGCGATCACCAATCCGATCACCAGCCAGGCGGTGGCGTTCGCGCTGGACGAGTACGCGTTGTCGACGCGGTGCTGCACGGAGGTGCCGAGGCCGGCGAGCGGCGGCAACGCATCGGTACGCAGCAGGTCGGTGGCCTGGCGCAGGTAGGCCGCGCCGAGCGGGTAACCCAGCCGGTTGTTCGCCCGCGCGGATTCGACCAGGCCCGTGTAGCGGGTGACGACGTCGTTGACCTTGGCCAGTACCACGGCGTCGTGCGTGTTGTCGCCGGACGCATCGGCCAGGGTCTGCGACGCGGCGGCGATGCCCTGCTGGTAGGCCGCGCGCGCGGCCGGCGGCTCGAGGCCGCCGACGAGGAACGCGTTGGTCAGGTTGGCGTCCGCCGACACCAGGCTCGTCCGGATCGTCTGGATACGCACCAACTGGGCGGCGTCGGCGCGGGCGTTCGACAGCGCGCCGGCACGGGTCGACGCGGCCACGAACGCGAACAGGCCGAACAGCAGGCCGGCGACCACGGTGACGATGCCGGCCAGGCGCAGCCGTCCCGGGGTGCCCGCGAACGCGGCACGCACCGCTCGGGTCACGACCTGCCACGTGTGCGGCGGGTGCTGCACCTCGGGCGCGGCCGGCGCCGATTGGGCGGGCGGCGCGGTCGCCGCCATCAGCTCTTCTCGCTCGTCGTCATCGATTCCTCCCCCGGAGGATGCACCGTATCCGGTAACTCGCCGAGATCGTCAGGTGTCAATTCGCGCAATTGCGTAACGGTGGGTTCCGGGACGTCGCGCAGCCGCCATGCCTGCCGAACGACTGCGGCCTCGAAGAGGTTTCTGACGAAGCGCGCGTTGCCGAATCCGGTGTCGCGCGGGGTGAGCGTCAGGATCTGCCGCAGCCGTTCCTCGGCGCCGGTATTGGGCGAGAAGTCGGACTCAGCGGTGATCTTGGCGAAGATCTGGACGAGCTGGTCGTCGGTGTAGTCGTCGAAGGTCAGCGTCAACCGGAAGCGGCTGGCCAGGCCCGGGTTGGCGTCGATGAAGCCCTCCATCGGGCCGGGGTATCCGGCGACGATCACCACGAGCTCGTCGCGGTGGTCCTCCATCTGCTTGACGAGCGTCTCGATCGCCTCGTCGCCGAACTGGTCGTCGGCCAGGCCATACGCCTCGTCGATGAACAGGGCCCCGCCGATCGCCTTGGTGCACACCTCGGCGGTCTTCAGCGCGGTCTGGCCGACGTATCCGGCGACGAGGCTCGAGCGGTCGGACTCGACGAGCTGGCCCTTCTCCAGGACGCCCAGTGCCCGGTAGATGCCGGCGACCAGCCGGGCGACGGTGGTCTTGCCGGTGCCCGGGTTGCCGACGAAGACGAGGTGGCGGGTGATCGCCGGCTCGCGCAGCTGCTTGGTTTTGCGGAGCCGGGCGATGCGCAGCACCTCGGCCTGGTGGCGCACCTCGGTCTTGACGTCGTCCAGGCCGACGAGGGCGTCCAGCTCGGCGAGCAACTCGTCGAGCGTCTTGGCCGGCGCCGCCTCGGGCTCGGGCGTGGGGGCCGCCGGCGGTTCGGCCGCCCCCACCCGGTTTTGGCCGCCCAGGCTCGTATTTGATGCTGGGCGGCCAAAACCGGATGGCGGGGCGGGCAGGGCGGCGGTTTGCGCGGCGGCGATCACCGAGGCGGTGCCCACCACGGACAGGCTCGGCTCGCCCAGCGAACACGCCGCGGACGCCAGCTCGGCCAGGGCGGCCGCATAGGCGGGGGCCGAGGCGTCGCCCCGCGCCACCAAGCGGGCGAGCACCGGCGTCGCCCGGGTCGTGAAGGGCGCCCCGGCGCGGGCCGCCGCGTCGAATCCGCTGGTGCGGCCGCCGAACACCGCCGTCCAGTCCGCGGCGGCGCCGGGTGCCCGCTGCGCCGCCACCGCGGAGAGCGCCGCCGCCTCGGCGCGAACCCCGGACTCGGCCTCGCCCGCGCCAACGCCCACGGCGACCAGCGCGTCGACGGCTGACCGAACGGCGTCCACCCCGCTCATGCCGCGCCCCCGCGTCCATGATCAAGCGCGCCCCCGCGTCCATGATCAAGAGGGAGAAGTGGCTGCCCGGGCGACCACTTCTCCCTCTTGATCACCGAGGGACGACGGCGGCGGGTCATCGCTGCCGCGGGTCGAGGGCCAGCGCGCCGGAGCCGAACTTCTCGGCCAGGAACCGCCCGTGCGCGATCAGCGCGTCAGCATCGGCCCGGCAGACCGCGTCGAACACGTCGTCCATCTTGGAACCGAGCAGGTCGAGCTGATCGCACAGCACGGTCAGCGACGTCTTCCCGCCCGAGACCGGACGGCGATCGGCGAACGAGCGGGGCAGCCGCATGTACGCCGCCACCGCCTCCGGCATGTAAGAGGTGGCCGTACGCAGCACGTCGTGCGCGGTGAAGCTGCCCGGGCCGAGGTTGGCCAGGCGCGGCACCGTGTCCCGCACCACCGACGCGACCCGGTCGACCCGGGCCACCACCATGTCGGGCACCTTGCCGGCGATCGCCACCTGCAAGCCCGACAGGGATGCCAAGATCTCGTCGTCATCGGAACGAGCCGGAACCGGCGCGGGCGCCGACCGCCGCTTGAACAGGCGCGCCAGCCAACGAAACACTGTTACATCCCGCCTGGGCGGATCGCCCGACGCGCTTGTGCGGCGCGATACTCGCAGGAAGATCGCCTATCGGAGCGGATCTTCCTGCGCGCGCGGCCCCCCGGGGCGGCAGGTGCAGGAAGATCGCCGCCTGCAGCGGATCTTCCTGCGCCAACGGGCGTGTCGACCATCCTCGCCCGGCCCTTACAGCGACAGGTTCAGGTCGCCGCCGTGGTCGTCGGCCGACTTGCCGTCGCTCTGTCGTACTCGCGACAGGTAGGACTGGGACTTGTCGATCTCGCCCTGCAGCGTGCCGATCGTCTGCTTCATCGAGTCCAGGGCGGCCACCTTGAACGTGTCGATCGAGTCCATCGCCTGGTAGACGTTGTCGAACGAGCGTTGCAGCGACTGGATGCCGATCGTGGCCTCGGCCGACTGCTTCTGGATGGCGACGCCCTGGGTGGCGAGCAGCTGCGACGTCGACTCGATCAGGTTGGCCGTCGTGGTGTTCAGCGCGGTGATCTGGTCGAGCACCAGCTTCTGGTTGGCCAGCGCCTGGGCGACGATCACCGCGGTCCGCAACGCGGAGACGGTCGTGGTCGTCGCCCGGTCGACGCCCTTGATCAGCTCCAGGTTGTTCTTGCGGACGAGGTCGATGGCCAGGTAGCCCTGGATCGAGACGGCCAGCTGGGTGAGCAGGTCCTGGTGCTTCTGCCGGACCGCGTACAGCACGTCGTCGCGCAGCACCTTCGCCTTGTCGGCATCCGTCGCCTCGACCTCGGCGATCTTCGCCTCGAGCGCCTTGTCCAGGTGCTCGGCCACGTAGGAGTACTGCGCCAGGCGCTGCATCGTCTCCCAGAGGTGCACCTTCTCCTGGTCGAGCGCCGCGTTGTCCTTGCGCAGCTCGTCCTGCCCGTCCAGCAACGCCTTGAGGATGGCGTCGATGTGCGACTGGGCGCTCTCGTACTTGTGGAAGTAGTCGCGCAGCTTGTCGCCGAACGGGATCATGCCGAGCAGCTTCTTGACCCCGGTGGCCTGCTTGGGGTCGAGATCCTCGACGGTGCGCCGCAGGTCGACCAGCGTGGTGGCGACCTTGCCGGTGTCGTCGTTCTTCTGCATCGCCCGCACCGGCGAGGCCAGCAGCTTGTTCGACGTCTCGGCCGAGGCGCGGATCTCGTCGTTGCCCATCGTCCGGACGTCGTCGGCCTTGGCGGTGAACGCTGGTGAGTGCACGTCCAGCGTCACGACCGAATCGACGTAGTCGGCGACCTTCGCGTCGAGCGCTGGCAGCGCGGCGGCGGGAATGGGCACCATACCGCCGGCTTTGGCCGGTTCGACCTGCTTGACCGGCTCGGGCGCCTGCAGGGTCAGCTCGCTGGGCGGAGTCAGCGCAGCAGCGGCCGCGGTGTCTGACATTGGATGGTCCCCCTCCGGTGGTACAGCTCGGTGCTTACAATTTCTAGCAGAATTCGCACGGCGGCCGGAGGGCGTCAACGCCCTAATAGCACAGGCCCACGCGATTTGGGAAACGATTCACAAGCGCGTAGCGTTTCCGACCAGCAGGCTTCTACCACACCGGATCCGGGGTTCCCGGCCCGGGTGGCTCACGGCCGCCCAACATCGGTATTGCTATGTCCTGGCCAGTACGAGGAGCACATGACCGTCCAGCGTGATGCGGCGGGCGCCAATGGGGCGCGGGCCGTCCCGGACGCCACCGTCGCCCGGCTGGCCACCTACCTGCGGGTTCTCACCGGGCTCGGCGAGGACGCGGCCACGACGGTGTCGTCCGAGGAGCTCGCCGCCGCGGCCGGCGTGAACTCAGCCATGCTGCGCAAAGACCTCTCCTTCCTCGGTTCGTACGGCATCCGCGGCGTCGGCTACGACGTGGCGACGTTGACCGAGGAGATCGCTCGGACGCTCGGGCTCACGGTGCACCGCTCCGTGGCGATGATCGGTATCGGCAACCTGGGCCAGGCGCTCGCGGGCTACGCGGGGTTCGCCAGCCGCGGGTTCCGCATCGCCGCGCTGATCGACGCCGATCCGTTCCGCGTGGGCACCACCGTGCAGGGGATGGCGGTGCGCGACATCGCCGATCTCGAGCTCATCGTCGCCGACGAGAACATCACCATCGCTGTGCTGACCACTCCGGCGCTCGCCGCCCAGGACGTCTGCGATCGACTGGTCGCCGTCGGCGTCACGAGCATCCTCAACTTCGCGCCGGTGGTGCTCGCCGTGCCGGGACACGTCGACGTCCGCAAGGTCGACCTCGCCGCCGAGCTGCAGATCCTGTCCTTCCACGAGAGCCGCAAGAGCCTGCTCACCGCGGGGATGGTGGACGCATGAGCCTGCTCGTGGTCGGCGTCTCCTACCGCACCGCTCCGGTGCCGGTGCTCGAACGCGTCAGCATTTCCGGCGACGACCTGCCCAAGCTGCTCGGCGAGCTGCACGCCGACGAGTCGATCAGCGAGGTGCTGGCGCTCTCGACCTGCAACCGCATCGAGGTGTACGCCGACGTCGCCCGCTTCCACCCCGCCGTCGCCGAGATCACCCGGGTGCTGGCCCGGCATGCCGGCGTGAGCGTCACCGAGCTCGGCGAGCACCTCTACGTCCACTTCGCCGAGGCAGCGGCCGAGCACATCTTCTCGGTGGCGTCCGGGCTGAACTCGATGGTGGTGGGCGAGTCGCAGATCCTGGGCCAGCTGCGGGCCGCCTACGCGCACAGCGTCGACGCGGCGACGGTCGGCTCGGTACTGCACGACATCGCGCAGACCGCGCTGCGCATCGGCAAGCGGGTCCACGCCGACACGGGCATCGACCGCGCCGGCGCCTCGGTGGTGGCCGTCGCCCTCGATCGGGCCGAGCGGGTGCTCGGGGCACTGCCCGGACGCCGCGCGGTGATCGTCGGGGCCGGGTCGATGGGCGCCCTCGCCGGGGCCACGCTGCGCCGCCGGGGTGTCACCGACATCGTCATCGCCAACCGCAGCATCGATCACGCCGCTCGACTCGCTGTCTCCCTCGACGGCCGCGCCGTCGGGCTGGAGGGGCTGGCGGACGAGATCGCCGACGCCG
>Ga0137412_10004912_pt1 | contig 10680 bp, 9 predicted proteins | sample CZODoug2_1_16fun_FD_122160 | JGI IMG/M metagenome (GOLD analysis project Ga0137412, IMG submission 122160) | Vadose zone soil fungal communities from Angelo Coast Range Reserve, California, USA - CZODoug2_1_16fungal (Hybrid Assembly) | ecosystem: Environmental > Terrestrial > Soil > Vadose zone... | reverse complement strand
CTCACGATGTTGGGAATCGTGCTCAGCATATCGCTGGTGATAGCGATGTACGGGCTCAACACCGGGGTGAAACAAGTCTACGGAGAGGCACTCGACAGCTTCGTCGCACCCATTACCGTAGGAAGCAACCCAGCGGTGAAGCCAGGCGGTAACGGGCCAAGGACACTCACCGACGACGACGTCACCGCGCTGAGCCAACAAAGCGACCCCACAATCATCCGCAACGTCATCCCGATACTGAACGGCCAAGCCGGGATCCGCCGCGGCGCCACCGTACGAAAAGGCGCGGTACTGGGCACCTCCACCAACTACCTGTCCTTCAACAACGGTTCGGTCGCCGCCGGCACGATGTTCACCGACGAGCAGTACCGCGACAGCGCCCGAGTAACACTCCTCGGAGCAATCATGGCCGCCGACCTGTTCGGCACCAACCCCGACACCGCCGTCGGCTCAAGCATCTTCATCGGCCGCCAAGAATTCACCGTCATCGGCGTACTCGCACCCGTCGGACGTGTCGACGACTTCACCGCGATGATGCCCATGACCACCGCACGCTCCGTGCTCTACGGCCCCCGCCGCGCCATCAACGGAATCGGAATCCTCGCCACCGACATGAACCTCGTCCCGGCCGCACTCAAACAAATCAAAGAAATCATGGACCGCCGCCACTACATCGACCAGCCAGGCCACCGCGACTTCAACGTCAGCGTGACCCAAAACAACATCACCACCGCCACCGCCCTGCTCACCGTGCTTGACTGGCTCACCCTCGGCGTCACCGCGATCGCCCTGCTCATCGGCACACTCGGACTAGCCAACATCATGCTCATCACCGTGACCGACCGCACCAACGAAATCGGCATCCGCAAAGCCATCGGCGCCCGCCGCGGCGCCATCCTAAGACAATTCCTTACCGAAGCCATCCTCATCGCCGGCATCGGCGGCCTCATCGGCATCGCACTCGGCATCGGCGCCACCCTTACCGGCCAACAACTCCTACCCCGGTACTCGCCCATGTGGGGCATACCCGTGCTCTCCCCATACGCAATCGGGACCGCATTCGGAATCAGTCTCCTCATCGGCCTACTCGCCGGATGCTACCCAGCAATGCGCGCAGCCAGACTCTGCCCCATGGACGCACTTCGCTACTAGTGCCCCGCGCCGGCATCCATTCCAGAGTGCTTTTCGTACTACCAACTCGTCCGCACCCCAATGTCGCAGTCGGTTAAGCTGAGGCTCGAACGCATGGCCAAAAGTCAGCTCGATGTCTCCGAGGACTCGCGTTTGTCGGGGAAGGGCCGGAAGAAGGTGCTCTTGGGCTGCTCGGCGCCGCCGGGCGGACCGCCGTCTGTTGCTCGGCGCCGCCGAACACCTGCCGCGCATCGACCGGCCCGCGCTGGTCATCTGGGCTTCGCGCTGTTCGGACATCCCGCGCCGACCGAGCCGTGGGGATGGCAGCTGTGGGGGCACCATCTTGACGTGCTCTGCTTCATTCTCGGTCGGCAGATGGTGCTCACGCCGACCTTCATGGGCGCGGAGCCCTCGGCGGCCGATCGAGGCACCCACAAGGGGACACTGCTCTTCGACCAGCAGCGAGAGGCGGGGCTCGAACTACGACGGAGCCTGCGCTCCGAACAAGCGTCTCACTGTCCTGCCGAGTCGATGCTCACGTGGGACCTCCCCGACGATCTCACCGACCCGGTTGACGGTAGGCACAATGCCGGCGCCGGCCGGGACAACCTCGTCATCCCCTATGCCGGGTTGCCGGCCGAGAACCTGTCCCCCACCCAACAGGAGCTGCTAATCCGCCTGGTGGGCACCTACGTGTACCGGATGCCGAGCCCCCCGCCGCCGCGGTGCTCGAGGATGTCCAACACCATCTCGACGACACCCACATCGCCTGGATCGGTGGAGCCGGCGACGACGACGCCTTCTACTACCGGATCCACAGCCCCGTTCTCATGATCGAGTACGACTGCCACCAAGGTGTCTTCCGGACGCGATCTGCTCCGCCGCCACCTCGCCCGCCACCATCCGGGGAGACGGTGACAATCACTTCGCCCGCCCGGTGATCACGCCCCGGGGATACGGGCCACGGCCTCGATCTCAATGAGGTAGCCCGGGGCGAACAGGGCCTGGACACCGACTAGCGCACTCGCCGCGCAACGTCGCGTCCCCGCGTGCAGCGGACCCATGATCAGCGGCACGACCTCCGGGCGGTAGTCGACGACAAAGATCGTCTGTTTGATCAGGTCGTCGCGGGTCGCGCCCGCCGACGCGAGCGCGATGTCGAGGTTGCGCACGATCTGCTCTGCCTGCTTGGCGTAGTCGCCCTCGCCCACCAGGTTGCCGTCCTTGTCCCAGGCCACCTGCCCGGATGTATAGACGAGCCCTAGGTCAGGCACGGTCACGACGTGGGAGACCACGCCGGGGAGTGCGTGCAGTCCGTCCGGGTTGGCGTCAATTAGCGTCATGGACTCTTCTCCTTCATTGTGCGCGTAGCGCGATCGCGATTAGGCCCCGAACTTCCGGTACTGGGCCAAGTACTGGGCCAGGTGTTCGGGGGAGGAGGACTGGGGCAGCTCAGGATCGCGCGGGGTTCCGGCATGCCAGGGCAGTACCTCGCCGAATTGGACCAACTCACCGTAGGTCGCCGGGTCGACGCGGGCCGCGAGCACCAGGTCGAGGATGGCTGTCGCGGCCTGGTCCGGGGTCTGCTCCGCGCTGACGTCGAACCACAGCCGCGCTGCCGCGGTGTTGACCAGCCCGGGGCAGACCGCCGCGACCAGGGTGCCCTCTGCCAGGTCTGTCGCGCGGCGCTTCCGGGCGACAGCCCGCACAGCCGCGACCTGTGCGACCTTGGACGGCACGTTGATCCACCGCGGCCAGCCGTGGTCCTGGGCGGTGCCAGCGTGTACGGCGGCGCGCCAGGATGCGACGACCTGGTCGACCTCGTCCAGCGAGGCGTCGTCGAACAGCGGGTGTAGCCGGGGATCGAGATTGCCCAGCGTGCCGAGGGTGCTGGCTACCACGATCAGTCGGCCGCCGGGGCGCAGTACCGGGCCGAACGAGCGCAGCATTGCCGAGGTGCCGCCGTTGGCGACGTCGATGAACTCGTCGGCCTGCTCCGCCTGCGGCCGGTCCGGAGTGTTCCGGGCGATCGCGTTGGATACCACGATGTCCACCCCGCCACGGCGCTCCTCGAGTTCGGCGGCCAGCCCGGCCACGGCGGTGGCGTCGCTGACGTCGAGTACCCGGCCCTCCACCTGGCTGGTTGTGCTGGCGGTCTTGGCCACGAGCGCGGCGGCGTGCGCCACTCGCTCCGGGTTGCGGCCGGTGAGCAGCACCAGGTCGTCCGGGCCCAGCCGCGCGGCCAGACCCTCGGCGAGCGCGAAGCCGATGCCCTGGTTGGCCCCGGTCACCAGGGCGATACGTCCAGCTGTCATGACGCTATGACCTCCGCGGTGAGGAAGCTGTCCAGGGTGATCGGCAGGCTGCGAACACGTACGCCGGTGGCGTGGTAGGCGGCGTTGGCGATGGCGGCGGCGACACCGACGGTGCCGATCTCGGCGATGCCCTTGGCGCCCAGGGTGTTGTAGTGAGGGTCCGGAGTACCGAGCCAGACAGCGTCGATCTCCGGGATGTCCGCGTGCACGGCGACGTGGTAGGAAGCAAGATCATGGTTGATGACCTGGCCGTACCGGTGGTCGGTGACGCTGTGTTCGTGTAGCGCCATGGACAACCCCATGATCATGCCTCCGACGAGTTGGGACCGCGCGGTGCGGGGGTTTATCACCCGGCCCGCGTCGAAGACTCCGAGAAGCCGTCGCGTTCGGATCTCGCCGGTGTCGGCGTGCACGGCGACCTCGGCGAACTGCGCGCCGAAGGCGTGCATGGCGAAGTCCTTTACCGAGGCGTTCGGACGGGCGGTCGCGGTGGCGTGCGCACCCACGGTGGGGGTACTTCCGTGGGTGGTGCGGAAGGTGTCGGTGGCCGCGAGGATGGCCTCGCTCCAGGAGGCGGTTCCCATGGAGCCGGCCCCAGCCAGCGCCGCCGGTAGAGCGGAGGAACCGATTGCCATCTCCACGTTGCCCAGTTCGGCCCCGAGTGCGTCGGCGGCGATCTGGGTCAAGATCGTGAGGGCGCCGGTGCCGAGGTCGGAGGCGGCGAGCTCGACGCGGTAGCGGTCATGGGGCAGCGCGCGGACCGTGGCTGACGAGGGGGGAAAGTGCTGCTGGCGCGGGTAGGAGGCGCTGGCGACTCCGGTCCCGATCCACCATCCGTCCTTCAGCCGGTCGCGTGGTGTGGGGTCTCGTTCCGGCCAGCCGAAACGGGTTGCTCCTTCGCACAGGCACCAGACCAGTTCGCGCGAGGAGAACGGCCGGCCGGAGTCGGGGTCGGTTGCCGGCTCATTGCGGAGCCGGAGCTCGATGGGATCGATGCCGGGCGTCCAGACGTCGAGGATGTACTGATCGCTCGTGAACATCGCGTTGCCCGTGCACTCGTAGCTCTCGCCGACGTTCGCGCGCGTGAGGGCGGCGCGCTTCGGATCGGCGAAGACGCCCGTCTTCTTGTCGAGCAGAAGCGCATCATCCTCGATGCTGTCCCAAAGGGCTTTCGTGATGTCGAGAAACTCAGCCGCGCGCTCGTAGCTTTCGCAGGACTTCCGCAGGTCACCAAGCTCGTTGAGATATATTTGAGCAATCTCCTTTTCCCGATCTGCAGCTTGCCTGAACCGTCCAGCCTTTGTGAGGTTTGTGATAGCGTGGCTAAAGGCGTCAATAGCCACTGGAGACGCGCGGTCAACTGAAGTACATAAAATACCAATGGAAGGGTAGTTACACTCGGGGTGGCCTTGCTTGTAGGCCTTGGCAGCGTTCCACCAGGCGTTTGCGGCATCGTTGATCTCCTTGCAGTTCTCCCTGCACTCCGCTTCTCTTGCGTGGGCGTCGCCAGCCTCCTTGAAGACCTTGTCGATTTTGAAGGCATTCGCAGCCTGTTGATACAGGTCGCCAGCCTCCTCCCACTTGGTACTGTTGGATGAAAACCAGCCTCCTGACGAAGCAGCCTTCTTGTCTGCCTTCTCCAAGAGCGCTTGGGCGGCCGATTTCTGAGGAGCCATGAGAGGCGAGTGTGAGTGAGGAGCACCGGCGCTCTCGGCGTTTCCCCTGCGGATCGGCTGCGGTCCGCGGCCGACACGAGTTGGAAACTGTAAAAACGGTAGAGACTGAAATTCGCTCGCCCAAACCGCTCGCCCCCAAGCCATAACGTTAACCCAGCAGACCCTTCACACCTGACCCCCTCCGCAACTCTTCCAATACCTCCATCTCCCGTGACCTCAGCAATGCCTCTGAACATCAACGAGCTCCGTCGGTTATCCGATCTCCATCCAAAGCCCAGGGCTATCCAGTTCCAGTACGGAACCGCCGGGTTCAGGACAGTGTGAGGATCCACCTTACCTCCATCCCTATCGATCAAATAACCCCATTACAGCGCAAGCATTCTCGATTCGACGCTCTTTCGAGTTGGCGTTCTCGCCGCGTTGAGGACGGAGTCCCTCGCAAGACGACAGACCCGCCGGGGCTCAGGTACGCCGCCAGACCAACATCGCGTTGCGCAGCTGACCGCCCATGAGAGTGGGCCGCGTGGGTCCAAGGGTCAGCATGGACCCATCCAATTGCGCACTGCGGTATTGGATTCCACCGATCCAGTTGGGCATCAGGCTTACCCGAACGTGATGGGCCACCACCCCATCCTCGGTGGTGAATGGACCGGCGTAGCTTAGGTACCCGGCGGCAGCGGCAGCCAGTTCGTCGGCGGGGGCCTGATGGGGGTCGGGTTGGTTGAATGGCTCGCGGTCGGGGTTCATCAAGGTCGCCGACATGTACCCGTCGGGGGTGTACATGATGATTCCCTGCGGCGCGGTGCCCAGAGGGTAGAAGACATCGGAGCCGTCGACGCTGTGTGCCTCGTAGGACTCCAGACGCCAGGCTCCGACCAGGCCAGTGCGCAGATCATCGGCTGTGACGACGGACATGAGTGTTCTCCTTTACTGATTGTCGGACTTCCAAGTACTGCGTTCGGTAGCAATGCCTTCGATGCTTTCGATCAGTCCCGCGATGGCGGCGTCGAAGGCATCAGGGCTTCGCATCACCTTGCTAAGGATCAGCGCACCCTCGAAACTGACCACGGTGTGCGTGGCCAGCGCGACCGCGCGGTCTTCGGCGATGTCGAGTGCGGACAAGTGGCGGGCCAATGTCGTGATGACGTTGTTGAACCCGCGCTGCGCGGCGGCGTGCAGAGCGGGTGAGGACAACGTGGCTTCCAACACGATGGGCGCCACCGCACATCCTTGCCGGTAGTCGCTGGCGACGAGTTCATCGCGCAGTTCGGTGACGACGGCCTCGATGAGCTCCGCTGCCGTCGTTGCCGTCTCGGCCGCGCGATCGATGATCGCGACGGTCTTGTGGGCGTGCAGCACGGTCACCTCCGCTGCAATTTCCTCTTTGCCGCCGGGGAAGTGGTAATACACCGACCCGCGCGGTGCATCGCTCTCGACCAGCACGTCGCTGAGTGCTGTGCCGTTGTAGCCGCGCTCGCGGAAGAGCCGCCGCGCGGCGGCGACCATCCGCTCTCGGGTGTCTGACTGCCTGGCCATGGCGTACCTCACCTCCGTTGACAGGGTTGACCCGCCGGTCTAGCGTCAAGTATAGCAGTTATGTATGCCGCCCGACATACAGAATTCGGACTGGAGGAAAGTGCCATGGACAAGCAGGACTTCGACACCTCAGACGGTGCGATAGCGGTGGACAGTCCACCGAACCCGCACACTCCGCCTGTCGCCAGGGAGTTGGATGGAGCGGTCGCGGTGCTGACAATGCAGCATCCCCCGCACAACTTGTTGGGTGTGGCACTGACGGATGCGCTCATCGACTCGATGCGGTGGGCCGCACAGCACGGCGCGCGCGCCGTACTGCTGCGCAGCAGTCTGCGCAACTTCTGCGCCGGAGCGGATCTCGAACTCTTCGAGAGCGCTTCGCGCGGCGAGGCACCCGACCTGGACATCACCGAATTGCTCCGGGTCTTCGACCGGCTACCCATTCCGATCGTCGCCGCGGTACATGGAGTGTGCGTCGGTGGCGGGTTCGAACTGGCCCTGGCAAGCGATCTGATCGTGGCGGCCGAGTCCGCCAAGATCGGCAGCGTCGAAGCCACCATCGGGCTCAACCCGCTCATGGGCGGCATACAGCGGGTCACCGAACGGGCCGGCGCTGCTCGCGCCAAGGAGATGGCCCTCTTGGCGCGCCGCTACGACCCGGCCACGCTGGAGCGCTGGAACATCATCAACCGCGTCGTTGCGCCGGAGCGGCTCGAGGAGACCGCGCTCACGCTGGCTCGTGAGCTGGCCAACGGACCCACCATCGCGCACGCGTCGACCAAGACCATTGTCTCCCATGCGGTCTCGTACGGCGTCGAGGCCACCGACAACGCCATGAAGGATCTGCAGCGGGAGTTCTGGAAGTCCAACGACCTCAAGGTCGGTTTGGCGTCATTGCAAGAACACGGGCCCGGCGCGGCGCGCTTCGAAGGCCGGTGACACGATGGCTCTACCTCTGGAGGGTGTCCGCGTCGTGGACTTCAGCCGCGTGCTAGCTGGACCGCATTGCGCCAAACAACTCCTGGACCTGGGCGCCGAGGTAATCAAGGTGGAACCGCCAACCGGCGACCTGAGCCGGTTCGCCTTCCCCGCGCGTGGCGAAATCAGTGGCTACTACGCCCAGCAGAACGCCGGCAAACGCAACATCAGCATCGATCTGAACGTGCCCGCGTCGCGTGCGGCCATCTTGCGGCTCTGCGACACCGCCGACATCATCATCGAGAACTTTCGACCAGGCGCATTGGCGTCCTTCGGCCTGGACTACGAATCCGTGTCCGCACGAAACCGGGCGGTGGTGTACGTCTCCATCAGCGGCTACGGGCAACACGGTACGTGGAGCAGCCGCATGGCCTACGCCCCTACCATTCAAGCCGAAGTCGGGATCACCGCCAACACTCTGCGCCAGTTCGACGGTGCGCGCCACAGCGATGCGCTGTCGCACGCCGACGTATACGCCGGACTGCACGCGACCATCGCCGCGCTGGCCGCGCTGGCCCGCCGCCGCGCCACCGGCGAAGGAGAATACGTCGACGTGGCGATGGCCGCAGTGATGACGTCGATGAACGAGCGGATCCACTACGACCTTTCCGACGTTGACCTCGGCGACGAACAGCCCATCCTCGGTGCGACGGACTGTCCATTCTTCCTCAGCCCCGAGGGCTACGAATTCGTCATACCCACAAGTCTGATCGGCAGCGTGTCGTTTCCGTTCTATCTCGCGGCTATGCGACGCCCAGACCTCGCCGACGATTCCCGGTTCCTCACGCCCACTCTGCGACGACAACACCTCGCGGAACTGCGCGCCATCATCCAGAACTGGATCTGGACTTTCGACAGCATGGAGTCGTTGGATGCCCAGTTCGACGAGGCCAAGATCGCCACCGGTCGGCTGCGCGACGCCAAGGACTTCCAAGCGACCGAGTGGGCACGCACATGGGGCACCACTCGCGATGCCTCCGATCGCGCCGGGGGGTTCTTCACCATTCCGGCCGCTCCATGGCATTTCGGCGACGGCGATCAACCCGCATCGGCTCAGCTGCCTGCCCGTCAGGGGGAGCACAACGGCGAGATCCTCACCGAACTCGGGTACGGCAGCGAGGAAATCGAGTCCCTGCGCGCGTCGCTGGCGCTCATCGAACCTGGGCGTGACGTGTGCGCGCCCGCGTCGTCGGGCCGCCCGCGCTGATTACGCACGAATACGGCGAGCAAACCATCCGTCGCTCATCGCGCAGTGCCGATATCCGGCCTTGGAATCTCAGTCATCCCCATCATCGCTGCGTTCAGGCGACCGCGTAGTGATTGGCCGGGCCCGATGTGTCACAGGTGAGGGACCCGCGGGCAACCAGAAGGTCGAGGTGGGCTACGACCTCGAGGATCGCGGTCATGCCGTGCACGGCGCCCAGTTCGTCGACGGTGCGCTCGTGGCGCGTCCACAGCATGCGCCGGGCAACGTCGTAGGCGGTGTAGGAACCGGCCGCTACCAGCCCGTGGACCAGGTCGAGACGCTCTCGGTGATGGTCGAGCAGCTCATCGACCCGGGCCTTGACGCTTTGCGTGACCGCGCCGTGGGCGGGGAGCATCCACGTGTCCGGCAGGTCCAGGAAGAGCCGGAGCGAGGCAAGATAGGACCGAAGTGGCAGCTCTTCGGGCATTCTCTCCAGAGCGATCGAGGGTGTGATGCGGGGCAGGATGTGGTCGCCGGTGAATGCCAGTCCGGCTCGGCGGTCCTCGTAGACCATGTGACCGCGAGTGTGACCGGGCGTTGCTCGTGCGACGAGGACGGTTCCACCGCAGTCGATTTCATCGCCGTCGTCGAGCCAGATGTCGGGCGGCCCGAACGGCATGTCCCGTTCGAACGGTTCGAGCTCCAAGTCGGCGATCGTCTGCGCGAGCTCGGGTGCGCCTGCCCGGCGCAACAGCCGCGCCTGTATCGGATAGGCGCCGTCGATCTCGTCGAATGCCTCGATCGTGTGGTGTTCCTGACGGCCTAGTAGCACTGTGGTGCCATAGCGCCGCTGCCACAGAATGGCGCGGGAGAAATGGTCCCAATGTGCGTGAGTGACGAGAATGCGCCGCACGTCACCGGGGGCGAATCCGACCCCGCGCAGCGCCTCGATGATGACGGATTCGCTTGGCTCGTCGGCCCAACCGGAGTCCACCAACGTCACGCCGTCATCTCCCAGAACGGCGTAGACATTCACCGCGCGCAGATCCGACAGTGGAAGCGGCAGCGGGATGCGTACGACGTGGGAGGTGACGCTTTCCACCTCGTTGCGATCAGTGGTCAGGCGACGATCCAGCATTCAATCAGTCCCTTCGCCCCGACGACGAGCTGCAATTTAACATAGAATAAAAACTTGGTCGAACCTAGAAAAGGTGGCGTATAGGGCTTCGGTTCGGCCGGCCAAATCGGATTCGATCACGGCATCGAACGCGTATAGATCGAGCAGGAGTAGCCGGAGGGCGCTTGCGCGGGCACAGGTCGGTCATCGGCAGAGGCGACCGTCGACTGTACCGGTCGTGGTTGTAACGGCCGGTCAACTAGTTTAATATAGATTAGAAATTGCAGCCTAGCCCTGGAGTCGATGGTCACATGACTGATCCACTGCTCGCTGAGCGCGTCGCCGTCGTCACCGGGGTGGAACGGTGATCGAGGTCGACGGCGGCCTGTACATCTGACGCCGGTGTCGGTCAACGCCGCCGCCGGGGTCGGTCGGATTACCCTCGACCGACCGGAGCAGATGAACGCCGTCAACGTCGAGTTGGGTGGCGAACTCGAGCGCGCGGTCCTTGCGCTCGGATCGGACCCGACGATTCAGGTGATCGTCATTCGGGGCGAAGGTGGAAACTTCTGCGCAGGTGGCGATTTCGCTGAGGTCGACCGACTGCGGAGTGAAGGGCCGGCGGCGCTGAGGTCATTGTTCGTGTCGTTCCGGCGCGCGTGCGATGCCATCAGCGCGATTGACCCACCCGTGGTGGCAGCGGTCGAAGGGGTCGCCGCGGCCGGCGGATTCGAACTCATG
>Ga0137412_10004911_pt1 | contig 10681 bp, 8 predicted proteins | sample CZODoug2_1_16fun_FD_122160 | JGI IMG/M metagenome (GOLD analysis project Ga0137412, IMG submission 122160) | Vadose zone soil fungal communities from Angelo Coast Range Reserve, California, USA - CZODoug2_1_16fungal (Hybrid Assembly) | ecosystem: Environmental > Terrestrial > Soil > Vadose zone... | reverse complement strand
CCGCGAACCGCACCGGCTCCCACGGCCCGTCCGCCAGTGGCCCGGCGCTGACCTCGGCGGTAGTGGTCCGGCGCATCATCCCGTCCAGCCGGACCGACCAGCGGCGCAGCGGCACCACACACCGGAAGCTCAGTGACCCGGTACCGGCGGTGCCGCCGTCTGGGATCCCGGCCGCGCCGCCATGCCCGGGCCCGTCGTCCCCGGGCCCGGCGGGGCCGAACGAGCGGTGCAGCAGCAGCTCGCCGCCGGGCAGGTACAGCGCGAGGATGCCCTCCCACAGCCGGGGGCGGGCCGGGACCCGGCTCCAGTGTGCCCACGCCGCGAGGCCGTCCGCCCCGGGCGCGGCGTACATGACGAACAGCAGGTTCTCGGTCCAGTTGGGCTGCTCGCGGATGCGTTGGATCGCGTCGCGCGCGGGGTCGAGGTGCTCTTCGGTCACCGGTCGGTCACGGCTGGTCGAACGTGAGGTGGAGGTGTTCCGGGCCGTTGGCGATGCCGGGGGACCAGGGCACGTCCCCGGCGCCGCCGGAGGCGAAGCGCAGCCCCGTGACCCGCTTGAACAGCTCGTCGAACGCGATCGTGAGCTGGATCCGGGCCAGGTGCGCGCCCAGGCAGCGGTGGATGCCGAGGCCGAAGGCGGCGTTGCCACCGCGCGGCACACCGAACACCAGCTCGCCGGCCCGCTCGAACTTCGCGTCGTCCCGGTTGGCCGAGTCGAACCGCACCAGCAGCTGCTCGCCGGCACTGATCGACACCCCACCCAGCTCGACGTCCCGGGTGGCCGTCCGGCCCAGGCAGCCGACCGGCGACTCCAGCCGCAGGAACTCGTCCATGTCCTGCCGGATCCACCGAGGATCGCGCACCCGCCGCTCGAGCTCTGGGGCGCGGGCGAGGTGGTAGGCGATCGCGCCGATGGCGCCCCGGGTGGTGTCCAGACCGCCGAGGAACAGCACGGTGACCACGCCGAGGCGCTCGTTGTCGGTCAGTGGCCGGCCGCCGAGCACGGTGCCGTTGGTGATCGCGTTGAGCACGTCGACCCGATCGACGGGGTTGGCCGCGCGCTCCGCCAGGTACTGGCCGGCGAGCATGGCCAGGTGGAAGTACTCCTGGTCACCGCCCTCCAGCGCCACCGCGGTGACGATGTCGATCGCGCGCTGCATCTTGGTGCCGTCCCGCTCGTCGAACACGATCTGGGCGAGTGCGTTGCCGACGAAGGGCGCCGCGTACTCGCTGATCAGCTCCACCCGACCTCGGTCGACCCAGCCGTCCACCAGGTCGGCGGCGATCTTGCGCAGCTGCGGCTCGAACTTCAGCAGGAAGCTGCGGGAGAACAGGGGGTTGAGCAGCTTGCGCAGGTCCGGCTGGAACGGCGGGTCGGCGTCCAGCGGGTTCAGCGTGACCGGGGCCGGCCGGGGCGCCACCCCGGCGGAGGAGAAGGTCTCCGGGTCCTCCAGTACGCGGCGCACGTCCTCGTAGCGGGTCACGACGTACTGCCCGCCGCCGTCCGCCGAGGTGTGCGCCACCGGGCAGCGCGCCCTGGCGTGCTCGAAGACGTCCCACTTGAGCTTCTCGTGCGCCGGGTCCCACATGCTGTAGTGGTCCAGGACCGCGGCGGGCTCGGCTCCCTCGACCGGTGCGGATACCGGGGAAGACACCGACGATGACACCGAAGAAGACACCGGGGCACGCTCCTCTGCGTCGAAGGACGGGCCTGAATCTAGGCCCGTGGACGCCCTATATCAAGCGGTGTTAGTTTATGCGCGTGGGTCACCCCGAGAACCTCTTCGACTGGAACTACTGGCTGACCACGTGGCCGGCCGAACCGGTGCTGCTGACCCGGGCCAATGCCGCCGACGGCTACCCGCGTGCGCTCACCCCGCTGAGCCAGGACCTGATCCTGCCGTTCGAGGACGCCGGGGTGCGCCGGTTCTTCGAGGAGACGCTCGGCGCGATGAGGCCCTCGGACGCGCCGCTGCCGTACCTCTGCGCGCTGTGGGGCCACGTCTACATCAACGCCGACCAGCTGGCCAACCTCGGCGCGGTCATGCCCGGCAGCTCCCGGCAGTCGATCTACCAGCAGTACATGGGCCTGAACCCGGACCCGGACTTCCGGCCGGAGAGCCCCTCGGCCGGCGCCCGGCTGAGCGCGCTGCGCACCCTCGGCCCGGTCGCCGGCGGCATGCTCAAGGCGGCCCGGACCGCCCGCGAGCGGTTCGCGGCGCAGGCCGCCCGGGTGCGCGCGCTGCGTCCGGCGGGCGCGCCCAGCGAGCGGGAGTGCCTGGCCTGGCTGCTCGGGCTGGAGTCGATGATGACCGCCGCCTGGGAGAGCCTGATGATCGGCCCCGGCATCGCGAGCGCCACCTTCGAGGTGTCCGAGAAGGTCATCGCCAAGGCCACCGGGCGCCCCGCCGCCGACCTGAACAACCGGCTGCACGTGGGCCTCGGCGGCAACGAGAGCGCCGAGGCGGGCCGGATGGTCGGCCGGCTGGCGGCACTGGCCAGGGTCAACCCGGCGGTGGCCGAGGCGGTCGCCGCCGATGCGCCGGTGGCCAGGATCCGCGAGCTGGACCCGGCGTTCGGCCGCGAGCTGGCCGCCGGGCTCGAGAGGTTCGGCTTCCACACCGCACCCGAGCTGGAGCTGGCCCAACCGACCTGGCGCCAGCAGCCCGGCCAGCTGCTCGCCATGGTGGCCCGCGAGCTGCAGCGTCCGGCCGAGGAGCGCGCCGCCGACGACCGGGCGGCCGAGGTGCGCCGGCGGGCGGAGGCCGAGCTGGCCGACGGGGTGCGCGGCCCGCTGCGCCCGCTGGTCAGCCGGGTCCTCCGGCTGTCGCGCAGCCAGATGGCGCTGCGGGAGAACGCCAAGGTGCCGATCGTGCTGATCTTCGACGAGGTGCGCCGGGTGCTCGAGGCGGCGGCCCCGTCACTGGTCGCCCGGGGTGCGCTGGTGGCCCCGGCGGACGCGGTCTACCTGCGCTACGACGAGCTCAAGGGGATGCTGGCCGGGGCGGGCGCGCCGGCCGCCGCCGAGCTGGAGCGGCGGTCCGCCGAGCACGAACGGTGCCTGCGGCTGGAGCTGCCGGAGCTGGTCGAGGCCGGCCCCGGTTACGCCGCCCCGATCACCGAGCGGCACGTGCGCGAGCGCGGCCTGCTGCCCGCCGCCCTGGTCGACGACCAGACCACGGTGCTCACCGGTACCGGCGCCTCGGCCGGCCGGGTCACCGGCGTCGCCCGTGTGCTCGGCGACCCGCTGGACGACTTCGAGCCCGGCGACGTGCTCATCGCCAAGACCGTGGACCCCGGCTGGTCGGCCGCGCTGTCCTGCGCCGGCGCGGTCGTGCTGGACATCGGCGGCGGGCTCTCGCACGGCGCGGTGGTGGCCCGCGAGCTGGGCATCCCGTGCGTGGTGAACGTCAAGGCGGGCACCACGGCGATCCGCGACGGCAGCACCGTCACCGTGGACGGCTCCACCGGCGAGGTCTTCCTGGAAGCGCACGCGCACTCCGACTGACCCGCGCACCGACCGAGCGCACACCGACCGAGAGGGACGGCATGTCGGCGACGTACGACTACAAGGACGAGGGCACCCACCAGGTCGACACGGACGATCCGCACTGGCAGGAGAGCGTGTTCGTGCACTGGTACGACCTCGCCGCCGGCCTCGGTGGGGTGCACCGGCTCGGGCACGAACCCAACCGGGACGGCGGCAAGGCGGCGCTGCAGTGCGCGCTGTTCCGGGCCGACGGGCTGCGCTACCGGCGCACCGACGACGAGCTGACGCTGGAGGAGCCGACCAGCGAGCGCGGCTTCCGGGCCGGCGGCAGCAACTGGCACGTGGACGGCGATGTCCCCCGCGTCGAGGTCCACGAGCCCGGCCTGGACCTCGAGCTCGAGCTGCACGACTTCTACCCGATCACCAGCTTCTTCCCGACCAGCGGCAGCCTGGTGGAGGAGTTCGCCGCGCACCACTACGAGTCGTCCGGCCGGGCTCGCGGCAGCGCCACGATCGACGGCCGGACCGTGCCGATCGACGCCACCTACCACCGCGACCACTCGTGGGGCATCCGCAAGACCGCCACGCTGCTGACCCACCGCTGGGTGTCCGGCACGTTCGGCCCGGCGCTGTCCTTCGGCTCCACGGTGTGGCACGCCGCCGACGATTCGTTCGTCAAGGTCGGCTACGTGGTCCGCGACGGCGAGATCACCATGGCCGAGGACGTCGACGTGGTCACCTGGATGGAGGCGGACGGCTACACGCACCGGGGCGGCGTGGTCACCTGGTACCTGCCCGGCGGCGAGGAGCTGCGGCTGGAGTGCCACCTGATCGACGGCGTGGTCGCGGCGCTGCACTCGGCGAAGTACGTCGACGCGCTGTGCCGCACCGAGTACCAGGGCCGGGTCGGCGTGTGCGACTTCGAGATCAGCAACAACGCCCGCAACGGCAGCGGCACTCCGAGCCTGGCGCTGGCCGCCAATGGGATAGACGGCTTCAGCCACCGCTGAGCACTGGAGCGCCGCATCCGACGGGCGGTCACCTAGGCCTTGAGGTGCTCGCCCAGATGCGTGCGCAGGTCCGCGGCGAACTCGCGGTACAGCCCGGTGAACACGCCGCTCAACTGCTCGACCAGCTCGCCATCGCAGTCGAACTCGCCGTACCACTCAAGGAATGTGCCGCCGGGCTCGGTGACGGGCAGTAGGTGCACGGTGCCGCGGTAGGCCCGCACCGGGAACGGGTTGGGCCCGGCGAACTCGTAGGAATAGCGGCGTCCGGGCTCGTCGTAGTGCACCAGCCGCTCCCGGACCTGACGTCCGTCCGGCTCCAGGGTGATGCGGCGCAGCGAGCCGACCGGGCCCCGGCCGCTACCGCCCTCCGGTTCCGCCGAGCGGATCCGGTCCACCCATCCGGCTGTCCCATGGAAGTCGCCGAGCACCGACCACACCCCGTCGATGTCGGTTCGGAACACCGAACTGAAGTAGGCAAGAGACATGTCACTCCTCGGGCTTCGTCGTTGTTGCCCTAGCCAAATGCTGTTAGATTAACGGCAGGATGGCGGAGACCGTGAGCGATCAGAGCGAGGCGCGCGCCGGGTTCGCGGACCTGGTGCGGCTCGAGCGCATCGGCACCGACCAATGGGGCGCGGCGACCACTCGACCGGGCGGGCCGCCCCTGGGGCTGCTCGGTGCGCGCGCCCTCATCGCCGCCGGTCACACCCTGGATACCGATTGGCGCTGGGTGCACTCGGTGCACCTGAGCCAGTCGGCCGAGGCCGGGCCGGCAGACCGGGAGCGCTATCTGGTCGATCGCGTGCGCGACGACGAGTGCCTGTCCACCCGGGTGGTCCGGGTCGGGCGGGACAGGCCCGGCGAGGTCGCGGCGCTGGCCACCGCGACCGTGTCTTTTCAGGTGCCCCGGCGCGGCACCGGGCCGAGCTACCAGTCGGCGCAACCGGCCGAGCTGCCCGACCCGCACGGGCTGCCCGCCTCCGGGGCCGCGGCGCCGCTCGAGGTGCGCCGCCTCGGCCCTGGCCGCCATCGCGGCTGGGTGCGGGTGACCGAGGAGCTCCCGGACCGGATCCTGCCGCACACCGCCGCACTGGTGTACGCCACGGATCTGGTACCTCTCGCGCCCAGCACCGAGGGATACGTCGACCTGGAAACCGGTCACCGGCTGCGCCCGGTCGTGCTGGACCGCACCCTGCGGGTGCACCGAAGCTTCCGGGCGGACGACTGGGTGTGCTACGAGCACGAGTCGGTCTCGGCGGCGGATTACCGCGCCTATGCCACCGTGCGGTTCTACTCCTCGATGGGTCGGCTGATCGCATCGGTCAGCCAGGAGACAGCGCTGGTGCCCGACCGGTCCACAGCGCCGAGCCAGGCAACGCCCAAGGCGGCGTTGTCGGCAATCAGTGCGTGAGCGAGCTGGGTCAGTAGTAATCGAAGGGAGCGGAGCAGATGTTCCACCACGTGGCGGTGGCGTCCAAGGACGTCAAGAAGTCGCACCGGTTCTACACCGAGGTCATGGGGTTCACGCTGAAGAAAGTGGTCAAGCGGCAGACGCCGGAGGGCGGCTGGACCAAGCACATCTTCTATGACACCGGCGAGGGTCAGTTGTTCGCGATCTGGGACCTGCGCGGCATCGAGGGCGTGGTGGTGGATCCGGACAAGTGGACCGGCGGCATGGGCAACGGGCTGCCGTACTGGATCAACCACATCGCGTTCGACTGCCAGGACATCGGTGGCCTGGAGGACTGCAAGCAGCGTTGGCTGGACCACGGCTACAACGTCGTGGAGGTCAAGCACGAGTTCATTCATTCGATCTACACCCGGGACCCGGACGGCACGCTGGTCGAGTTCACCTTCGACACCCAGCCGCTGACCGAGGCGGACGAGCGGGAGGCCGAAGAACTGCTCGCCGATGACACCCCGGCCCAGGTGCCCGAGTACGAGGGCGTGCAGCACAAGTCGCCGCACTACCAGGCGCGGCGCGCGACGGAGAAGCGCGATGCGGAGTTGGCCGAGGCCGGCGCCGCAATGTGAGCGCGAGCCTCGGCCGGGCGCCGGAGGGTCGGTGTGCGCACGTAGGTCGTGAGTGGCGATGGTCGCTATAGCGACCATCGCCACTCACGACCCTGACGGCGAGCTCAGCTGAACTCGGGCAGCACCGGACCGAGCGGGCGTTCGGCAGGTGCCGGACCGCCGTCCCAGGTGTCGGTGCCGGCCAGCGGCGCGAGTGCGGCCAGCCGCCGGACCGCGCGGCGGCCGAGGTAGCCGACCAGCTCGTCCAGCCGCTCGGCGGCGTGCTCCCGCACCAGCGCGCACACCTCGTCCTGGCGTCGCCGCGCATCGGGCAGGTGCCGGCCGAGCAGTTCGGCGGTATCGGCCTCGGCATCCGGCAAGCCGCCCCCCGAGCCGCCGCCCGTGCCGCCCCCCGGGCCACCCAACGAGACCGCTCGCTCCAGCGCGCGGGCCAGCAGCAGGGTGTGCTCCGCGCCGCCGGGCACCTTAGTACCGGCGGCGGAGCGCTCCAGTCGCGCCGAAAGCAGCCCGGCCAGCGCCTCCAGGTCGTCGCCGCCCGTCTCGGCTGCCGTGTCTTGCGGCGGGTGGCCCAAGGACTCGCCCAGCACCTGGCAGAGCGCCATCCTGGCCACCGCGTCCCACCAGAACCGCTGCAGCGCCTCCGGGTGGTGCGCGCGCGGGCGGCGTACGTCCGCGCTCACCCCGGCGAGCATGACCAGACCCGCTGCCACGGTGAAGTAATCGATGGCCGGCCGGTCGACCGGGCGGCCGCACGCGGCCGAGTACTCGGTCACGAATGCGTCGAACGCCCCACTCGGGTAGAGCCCCTCACGGAACCGGGCGTAGCCCAGGTCGGACATCGGGTGCCCCAGGTGGGAGAGCTCCCAGTCCAGCAGCGCGGTGATCCGGCCGTCCTCGGCGAGGAACTGCCCGGGGCCCGCGTCGCCGTGCAGCAGGCATCGCTCGCCGCCCGGTACCGGGTGCTGGGTCAGCCACCAGCGGGCCAGGTCCAGCAGCGGGTCGCCCGGGCCCGGCCGCCGGTCGTAGTCGGCCAGCACCGCGCCCAGCGGCCCCGGCTCGGTACCGCCAGAACCGGCGGCCGAGTCGAGGGCGGCCACCTCGGCGAACCGGCCGGTGTCCAGCGCGTGCAGCACGGCCAACTGCCGCGCGTACTCGCGCAGCAGTGCGGCGCGCCCGGCCGGAGTGTCCGGCAGCGCGGTGTGGCCGGGCATCCACTCCAGCAGCAGGGTGCCGTGCTCCGCGGAGTAGCCGTGCGCCGTCGGGACCGCGATGCCGCTGCCGGCCAGCGCGGTGAGCACCACCGACTCCCGGTGGGTCCCGTAGCCGGACAGAGCGCGCGAGCGGGACTGCACGGCCATCGGCACCCTCGGCGCCTTGACCACCATGGTCCGCGTACCGCCGGGGGTATCGACGTCCAGCACGTGGTTGGATCGCCACCGGTCAAGTCGTCGGACCCGGCGGGGCGGCCCGCCGGCGACCCGCTCGATCCAGCTGGCAAGCTCCGGTGGGAGCGGGGGTGTCGGAGGCGGGAGCGGCTCGATGCCGCCGTAGCCGCCCCGGTGGAACACCAGCGGCGTCGCGTCGGCCTGGGCGTCCAGTTCCCGCACCCGGCCCAGCACGAAGTAGTGGTCCCCGGCCTCGCTGACGCTCACCAGATCACAGTCGATCCACGCCGCCACGCCGGCCAGGCGGGGCGCTCCGGACGGCGCCGGTGCCCACTCCAAGCCGGCGAACTTGTCCCCACCCCGGCTGGCGAACCGCTGGCAGAGCTCCCGCTGGTCGGCGGCGAGCACGTTGACGCAGAACGACGCCGCCGTGCGGATCCGCGGGAAGCTGGTGGAGCTCCGGTCCGGCAGGAAGCCCACCAGCGGCGGATCCAACGACACCGATGTGAACGACCCGACGGCCATGCCGACCGGGCAGCCGGCCGCGTCGATCGCGGTGATCACCACCACCCCGGTGGGGAAGTGGCCGAGCACCCGGCGGAAATGTGCCGGATCGACGGTGAGCGCGGAAGCTGGCCGCATGGTCAGTGCAGCTGGGGGAGGACCCGCGAGCCGATCAGCTCGACCATGTCCTGGAACTCGCCGGCCGGCTGGCCGCCCATGTCGATGTAGATCAGGTTGGTGTCGGTGCTGAGCATCTCGGCCCAGGTGTTCAGCCGGTCCGCGACCTCGTTCGGGCTGCCCACCAGCGCGGGGCCCCGGCTGGTCAGGAAGTCGAAGTCGAACGGCTTGCGGATGAAGGCCGGCGGGTCCGGGTTGACCCGGGGGATGACCTCCTTCATCAGCTCGAAGTAGGCGCGGTAGCGCGGCTCCCAGCGAGCTCGGGCGGCCTGGCTGGTCTCGCCGACATTGACGTGCCAGCAGGCGCCCACCCGGGGCTGGCGCGGGTGTCCGTAGGAGGCGAAGCGCTCCCGGTAGGTCTCCATCACCGGCTTGAACATCTCCGGGTTGCCGAACGCACTCGGCAGCATCAGGTCCAGGCCGAGCCGGGCGGCCAGCTCCGCGGTGGACTCCGACGCGCCACCGCCGATCCACATCGGCAGCACCCCCACCGGCGGCGGCTGCAGCACGAACTCCTCGATCGGAGCGCGGTGCGCCGAACCCGGCCAGTTGACCTCCTTGCCGCTCCACAGGGCGGCGAGCAGCTCGACGTTGTCGTGGAACAACTGGTGCGAGTCCTCGATCCGCTGCCCGAACAGGGTGTAGGTGGAGACGAAGAAGTTCCCCCGACCGACTACAACCTCGCATCGACCGCCGGAGAGCACGTCCACGGTGGCGTAGTCCTCGGCCGCGCGCACCGGATCCAGGTTGGCCGCCAGGGTGACCGCCGTGGACAGCCGCAGCCGCCGGGTGCGCTCGCCGATCGCGGAGAGGATCACCGGCGGGGTGGAGAAGATGTACTCCAGCCCGTGGTGCTCGCCGATGTGGATGCCGTGGAAGCCGGCCTGGTCAGCGACCGCGCCGGCCTCCACGATCGCGCGGTGCCGCTGGGCGGGCGTCTCGCGATCCCCGGTCACCGGGTCGGTGACCAGGTCGCCGAGGGTCATCAGGCTCAGCTTCATCGTGCTGCCCTCCCGCTATCCGTGTACCCATGGAGAAAGTATCAAACACTGTTTGGTTTATCTAGGCCGGCGAGCATCGAAAATGGGTGATCTGGACCGCTAACCGGCGGTGAACCCGTGCCGGTGCATCCAGTGGTGCACCAGGTCGGCCGCCATGGTCAGGTGTGACTTCTGGTCGGCGCCGCTGAAGTAATGGTTGGCCTCGGGCAGCTCGACCAGTTCCCTGTCGCCATGTGGCACCGCCTCGAACACCTGCCTCGGGTGGCTGGGTGGCACCGCGTCGTCCCGGCCGTTCATCAGCACGAGTACCGGGACGGACACCCGGGGCGCGGCGTCACCGGCATCCACCTGAGCGGTGTCCAGGCTCCATTGGGACAACCAGCTGCGCGCAGTGGTGAACCGCATCAGCGCGCCCGGGCTGGTGTTGGCCACCGACGGATCGCCCAGGTAGCTCCACCTCGGCCGGCGGCCGTTGGGGTCGACCGTCGGATCCAGCCAGCGCGGGTCGGCCATCGTGCCGTGCACCACGAACGCGTGCTCGTCGTGCGGGCGGCCGGCCGCTCGGAACTGGGCCAGCTTGGCCTGGGCGGACCCGGTGATCCGCTGGCTTCTGGCGCGTTGCCGGGCGCGGTAGGCGGCCAGGAAGTCGGCGGTGTACGGCGGCTGGTTCGGGTTGGCCGGGTGGTAGAGGTCGAACTCGGAGTCCCGGCCGCGCTCCGGCTCCAGCTCGTTGGTGACCGAGGCGTCCAGGAAGTCGGTGAGCAGGCGGTGCCGACTGCGCGGCGCGGCGAGCAGCAGCACGCCGTCCGCCTTGGGCAGCTCGGTGTCGGCGAGCAGGGTGGGCTCGCCGGCCGCCGTGCGGGTGATCGTCGGCTTCTCCGCCTCGGCCTGGTAGCCCATCATCGGTGAGCCGCCACCGCTCCAGCCGGCCAACACGACCCGCTGGTAGCCCAGCCGCTGCCGGGCATCCCGAATACATTCGCCCAGGTCGAGCAGCACGTTCTCCATCTGCAGCGCGGAGTCGCCGATCGAGTAACGGTTGGCGCAGCCGATGACGTGCAGCCCGGTGCGGGCCAGCTC
>Ga0137412_10004910_pt1 | contig 10684 bp, 6 predicted proteins | sample CZODoug2_1_16fun_FD_122160 | JGI IMG/M metagenome (GOLD analysis project Ga0137412, IMG submission 122160) | Vadose zone soil fungal communities from Angelo Coast Range Reserve, California, USA - CZODoug2_1_16fungal (Hybrid Assembly) | ecosystem: Environmental > Terrestrial > Soil > Vadose zone... | reverse complement strand
CAGAGTATCGTGACCACGGGACCAAACACTTCACGACAGATGACCTCGGTCGGGTCGGGCGCGTTCAAGAGGACAATTGGCTGGACGACCGGCCCTTCACGCGATCCGCCCGTGACCAGCGTCGCACCCGCGTCCACGGCTCGCGTGACCCACATCGCCACGCGCTCGGCTTCCGTTGGCGAAATCAGCGGGCCGATATCGCTCGATGGGGCTTGCGGGTCGCCCGCCCGCAGCACCGCGGCGGCCTGCGTAACCGCCTTGCAGACATGGTCGAAGACTTTGCGTTCCGCATATATGATCTGTGTGGAAGTGCAGACCTGTCCGGCCTTTGCAAACGCTGCCCTGACGGTCGATGGTATCGCGTCTTCGAGATCCGCGTCGTCGGCGATGATCGTGACGGCGATGCTGCCGAGCTCGAGTGAAGCGCGGCGCAGGCCGAGCTGGCCGGACAGCTTCATGCCGACCTCGGTGCTGCCGGTGAAGTGATAGAACGCAATCTCGGGATGGCGCATCAGCAGGTCGCCGGCCGTTTGACCGGAACCTGTGAGCACATTGAACCATCCCGGCGGCAGCCCGGCTGCGTGCAGCACCTCCGCCAACAGCAGGCATGAGATTGGTGTCTGGGATGCCGGCTTGCAGACCACCGGATTGCCCGCCGCGATCGCCGGCGCAATCTTGTGAATCGGCGTATTCAAGGGAGAATTGAACGGAGTGATGGCGCAGACGACGCCGAGCGGATGTCTCGTCGTGAACGCGATCTTGCCCGCGCCCCCTTGCGCACCTTCGAGGGGGATCATGTCGCCAACGACGCGATTCGACTCTTCCGCCGTATTGATCAGGACGTCGACGGCCCGTGTTACCTCGCGAGTGGCTTCTGCGAGCGTTTGTCCGCCTTCCTGGACGATCGTCGTCACGAATTCGGCCTTGCGCTCCGCGAGAAGACGGGCAGCCTTGACCAGGACGTCGGACCGACCGCGCGCATCGAGCTCGGGTGCCTCGAATGCCGCCCTGGCCGCTCGAACGGCGGAATCGACGTCGGCTTCACTCGAGGCAACGACTTGAGCAATCGGCGTGCGGTCGTACTTGTCGAGCACGTCCATCGTGCGGCCGGAGTGTTGTCGCCACTCGCCGGCAATGAAGTTCGAGAAGTGCTTCATGCGCCTGCCCCTTGACGAATGAGGAGCTGTCGATGGCTGGGCATGTGTCAGATCCCCTGCGAATGCGTCAATGCGAGCCGGGCCAGACCGTCGACCGCCACCACGCCGTCTCCCTCCGGCCGAATGGCAACCGGGTTGATCTCGGCCTCGAGAACGCCGTCGAGCGCGGCAAGGCGGGAGAAAGCCGCAACCGCCGCCGCCAAGGCGTCGAGATCCCCCTTCGGTCGCCCGCGATACCCTGCGCTGATCCGAAGCCCGCGTACGTCCGCGATCATCTCCCGCGCCTCGTCCACGCAGACCGGTGCCCGCCGAACGACAATGTCATCATAGATCTCGGCGAAGATACCGCCGACCCCCAGCGTGATGAGCGAGCCGATCGCGGGCTCTCGTTTGAAGCCGATGATAGCCTCCTGAATGGGGGCGACCTGCTCCTGGATCAGGACCTGGTCAATGCGCGCGTCAGGGCGATATTGCCTCGCCGACCGCAGCATCGCCGCGACCACGCGACTGATGTCGGACGGGTCGTAGACGCCAAGTGTCACAGCGCCGGCCTCCGTCTTGTGCGGCAGGTCGGCCGACACAAGCTTGACGACCAAAGGCGGCCGGAGATCGACGACGAGGTCGCGCGCTCGCTCGATATCGCGCAATGCCAGGAGCTGCCTTCTGACGGTCGGGACGCCGATCGCCTGGAACAGCTCCAATGCTTCGGCTTCCGACAACGAGTCTACGTTGGAAGCCAGTGCCGGAATACTTGCCTGTTGTTCGAGCCGCCGACGCAGGTCGAAACGCGGCGCTATAGGCGCCAGGCGAAGTGCGATTGCATCGGCGCACGCTTCAGGGGTTCGAAACCCGGCGATTCCGGACGCGGCCAGCAAGGAAAGCGCTTCATACGCATGCGGTACGGTGAAAACCGCGAGCGGTTTCGCCGTTTCGGAGCGCGACGCGTGTGCCTCCGCGATCGGCTTCACGGCAAGCTCGGGATAGGTTTCCGCCGATGATCCAATCGCTGCCACCACGGCGGCGTAGGTCTCCTCGGCCAGGATCGCGTCGATGGCGACCCGCATCACGTCCGGCCGCGTGCCCGCAAGCGTGAGGTCGATGAGCGGGCCGGCACCGAGTCGTACCCCGATTTCCGCCAAACGGCTGCGGACTCCCGCAGTCGGACCCGCAATCTCGATGCCGCGAAGTCCCAACTGGTCGGCGACCAGCGCACCTCCGCCGCCTGTCGTGCAAACCACCGCGACCTTTCGATTTGTCGACTGTGAAGGTTGAAGTTTCGCCTCGAAGAGCGGCGTGGCTTCAAAGAGCGCCTCGAAGACGCTCACTCGGCGGATCCCAAGGTCGCGAAACAACGCATCCACGGCACGGTCGGACGACATCATCGCGCCTGTGTGAGAGCTTGCGAGCTGTGCCCCGATCTCCGAGCGGCCAAGCTTGTAGGCCAAGAGGGTCTTGCCCAGGCTGAAGGCGCGTTGCGCGAACGCCTCCAGGGTTGCGGCATTCTTGATCGACTCCAGAAACAGCAGAATAGTGCTTATCTTGGGGTCTTCGAGAATCTCAAGACCGATCTCGCCGACCGACAAATCGACTTCGTTTCCCACCGACACCAGGTTCGCGAACCCCATGCCACGCGCGCGGCCGCGGGACACAAAGGTGCCGATCGTGCTGCCGCTCTGAGAAATCACGCTGACGTTGCCGGGGAGCAAAGGCGCTTTCGCGAATGCGGCATTGGCCGTCAGCGCCATGCCGGTGCGGCAATTGATCACCCCGAGGCTGTTCGGCCCCACCACACGCGTTTTGGTCCCGGCAAGCAGCGCACGTAGCTTGTGTTCGCGCGCCAATCCAGCCGGCCCCGTCTCGGAAAATCCGTCGGCCAGCATCGTGACGCACGGGACGCCGAGCGAGACGAGCTCGTTCAAGGCAGCCAGCGCAGGCTCGGTGTCGAGGACAACAAATGCGTGATCCGGCCTGCCGGGCAGGCTACTCAAAGACGGGTATGCGGGAAGATCCTGAACGGTCGATCGATTGCGGTTTACCGGCCATATTTCGCCACGGAATCCGTGGCGCTTGAGAAACGCAATCGGCCGGCCGGCGGTCCGCGACGAGTCGTTCGAGGCTCCCACCACGGCGACCGAGGACGGCGTCAGCAGGCGCCCGCGAAAGGTCCCAGTCATTGCTTCTACTCGGCGGCCTCTTGCTGGACGCGCTGTGAAAAGCGCCGATCGAACACCGATTCCGAGATTCGATTGAGCAGGACTTCGATCGACCCGCCCGCGATCATCCATCCCCGGGTTCGACGCATGCAGTATTGCACCAGGCTCTCGCAACTGAAGCCATGGCCGCCCATGGTCTGGAGCGCCTCGTTGGCGATCTCGAACCCGGCCCGATTGCAGGCCACCTTCGCGATTGCCGTGTCGTAGGCGGAAGGCAGTTCATTGGCCGGATGGGTGGCGGCTTTGTAGAGCAGCAGCTGCGCGGCCTCGAGCTTTATCGCCATTTCGGCGAATTTCCATTGAATGCCCTGGAAATCGCATAGCGCGCGTCCGAACTGGTGACGTGTTTCGGCGTGCTCCTTTGCGATGTTGAACGCAAGGCGGCCGAGCGCAAGAGAGCGCGCGGAATTGCCGATGCGCTCAACGTTAAATCCCTTGATCTGTCGCTTGAATCCACCGGCGGGAAGCAGAACGTTTGCTTCAGGAACATAAACATCGTCGAAATGAAGTTGTTGCCATTCCTCCCCGTTCATGAATCGCGAAGGCTTCCCGAATTCCAGACCGGGCGTATCGCGGTCCACCAGGATCGAGCCAATTCCCGCGACGCCCGGTCCGAACCGGACATATGCGAGAAACAGGCTCGCATGCCGGCTATTGGTCGTGAAAATCTTCGAGCCGTTGAGCCGATAGCCATTGCCGTCGCGACGCGCCGAAGTCGACAGCTCCGTCAGCGCCGAGCCTGCGTTCGGCTCGGTCATGGCCACGGCAATGACGTCCTCTCCGGCAAGGAGACCCGGCAGGTAACGCCTCTTCTGGTCAGCCGTGCCGTATTCGGCAAATGTCCTGATCGCTCCGAAATTTCCCGCCTGCACGATATCCGCGCTCCTTGGACACGCGAGCGCGACCTGCTCGATCGCAATGACGGCGTCGAGGAGGGAGCCGCCTTGCCCACCGTCTGCTTCCGATAGCGTGATTCCGATCAGCCCTTGTCTGGCGATCAGCCGCGCCACGTCGCGTGGGTAATCGTCCGACTGCGCGCGCTGCAAGGCACCGGACGCGAGCTCATTTCTTGCGAACTTGGCGACGCTCTCGCGGAGCAACACCTGTTCTTCGGTCAAAAACAAATCCATGCTGACCTCGCAGCCGTAACGATCGGTGCGGCAGTCATATCGGCCTCTAGGGGCCGGCCTCAAGTTCCAAAACGTCAGGGCGTCATGAGAATTTGTTGTGCAGGTTCAAAGGTGGACCGCTTTGATAAAGTCGATGCGATGTCCGGAATCGCGCGATGAGATTCGGCGCAAGCGCCGCGTTGCGACAGCTGTCACGAGGGCAGGGGCATCTCGTTCAGAACGTCCGCGATCGCCTCGCAAAGCTGATCCATGGTCGCGGCCCGCATTCCCGCGATGGACACCCTCCCGTTCGGAAGCATGTAGACGTGATGACGCTCTTTAAGACGTGTCACGTGGTCCGGCGTCAACAAAGTGAGAGCGAACATTCCGACGTTGTCCGTGAGGGCCGGCGCCACGCGACGGTCGACCTGACGGGCGGCAAGGCCCGCGGCGAAAGATTGCCGCATCTCCGCAAGCCGATCGCGCATCTGGTCAACCTCGGAGATCCAAATCTTGCGTAGATCGGGATCGGTGAGGACTTCCGTTACGATCCGACTGCCGTGGGAAGGAGGAGAGGAATAGATTTTGCGGGAGTAGATCTTCGCACGCTCGGCGCAGCGGCTCGCGGCCGCTTCCGTGGCGGCGATGAAGCTGACGACCCCGGTTCGCTCACTGTAGAGCCCGAAATTCTTGGAGAACGACGTCGTCAGAATTCCTTCGCCGCATGCTTCGAAAACCGCAAGTGCGCCGGCCGAATCGAGCTCCAGGCGTTTGGAAAAGCCAAGATAGGCAAGGTCGACCAGCGGCACGATGCCGGATGCGGCGAGCTGTTTGGCAAGAGAGCTCCATTGATCCTCGCTCAGGTCGGCTCCCGTTGGATTATGGCAGCATCCATGAAGAACGATGACGTCCCCCGGTCGACATTGAACGAGATCTTCCAGGAGCTCCTCGAACAGCAAGCGGCCGGAGCGGACGTCGTAGTAGCGGTATGATGCGGTCCTCAGGCCGACACCTTCGAAGATGCCCTTGTGATTGGGATAGGCAGGCGAGGTGATCCAAACCGTTGCGTCCGGGCTGTGGTCGTGGATGAATTCCGCCGCGATTCGAAGCGCGCCAGTGCCGCCCGGCGTTTGCAGCGACGAGACGCGTCCGGAGCCGACCAAATGATTGTCGGTGCCGAAGACGAGATCGTGAACGGCTGTCCGAAACCCGAGCTCTCCTGCCATCGGCAGATAGGATTTGGACTCCTCGTGCCGCAGCAGGCGCTCCTCGGCTTTCTTGACCGACTTCAGGACCGGGCTCGCGCCGGCCTCGTCCTGCCATACCCCGACCACGAGGTTGATCTTCTCCGACGCCGGATCATCGCGGAACAGCTGATCGAGCCCGGTAATCGGGTCAAGCGGAGCATCCTTGGCGTTCGATAGGAATGTCATCGCGGCCCTCGTGTGCGGAATGTGGGGAATACGGCTAAGCCCATTGTGCGATACGGGTGCAACGACGCCACTTCCAAATTGTCATGCCGGCATGAGGGCAGGTATCGGAGCGCGAAACGCAATAGCGACTTCGTCATTAGAAGTAGATTTTAATCAGAAATGCAATCTCATGTTGGGAGGCGCCGGGGAATCGTCTTCGACGCTCCGGCAAGCCTTCCGTTATGGCGCTATTACAAATTTGAATTCGCATAGCATCGCATATCGTTAGACAATACTGGAACTTGGGTGGAGGAGATATGGACCAAACCCCGTGGCTGGGAAAGCTCGCGACGAGCCTCGCGTTCGCGCTTTGCGCGCTGCCTGCATACGCACAGACCGCGCAAAGCCCGACGCTGGCGAGTATCGTCAGCCGCGGCACACTGAATTGCGGTGTCTATCCCAATTTCCCAGGGTTCGAGACCCTGGACCGTGACGGTAACTACGTCGGGTTCGACGTTGATTTCTGTAAGGCAGTCGCGGCTGCCGCCAATGTTCAGTTGAAGGTCGTGCCATTGACGGCGACCGAACGCTTCCCCGCGCTCGTCAGCAAATCCGTCGACATGCTCGCGATGGTGACGACCCGAACAGCAAGTCGCGATTTTGGAAATGGGCTCCAATTCGCTCCGGTGACATTCTACGACGGCCAGGGCTTCGTTACGAGAAGCAAGAACAAGATCAAGAGTGCCAAGGAGCTTTCTGGCGCAACGATCTGCGTGCTGCAGGGCACGACCAGCGAGCTGAATCTCGCCGACTGGTTTCGGTCCAATAGCCTGAAGCTGAATGCCGTGACTTTCGCTTCGGAAGATGAACTTCTGAGAGCCTACGAAGCCAACCGGTGCGATGCGTTCACCGGCGGAATCGCCATCATTGCCGGGCGCCGCACGAATTTCCGCGATCCCGCCGAGCATATCGTCCTGCCGGAGGTGATCAGCAAGGAACCGTTGGCGCCGGTCACCGCGGAAGGCGATGAGAAATGGTCGAAGATCGTAGCGTGGACCATCTTTGCCACCATGATCGCCGAAGAGAAGGATGTGACGGCGGCCAATGTCGAACAGGCCGCAAAGGACTCCGCTGATCCCGAGCTCCGTCGCTTGTTCGGCAAGAGCGGGTCGATCGCGCGCGACATGGGCATGGACCCGGACTGGGCGACGCGGGCAATCAAGGCGGCCGGCAATTATCGCGAGATCTTCGAGCGCAACCTCGGCGTAAAGACGCCGCTGCGACTGGAGCGTGGCCTCAACGCGCAGTGGGACAAAGGAGGGCTGATCTACGCTCCGCCATTTCGCTGAACGGCCCCAAGTTGACCGCTGCCGCCGACAACCGTGAACACGTCCAATTCGGGTTTGCATGATGTATCTCCGGCGAAACCCGGTCGTACGTGCCTCTGTCTATCAAGCCGCCGCCATTCTGGCGGTTGGCTGGCTGGCCTACACGGGACTTCGTAACGCGCTCGACAATCTCGCGGCCCGAGGCATATCGACGGGCTTCCGTTTCCTCGTGAACGAAGCCGGCTTCGTGATCTCGGAAACTCCCCCGATTCCGCGGCAGCTGGGCTGGGTCGCATGCGCCGTTGGCGCTGCCGCGCTTCTGATCGCCGCCGCCTATCTTGGCAAGCGCTTCTCGTGGCTTCGACCGTTTGCGCCGAGCAAGCGTCTGTCCCTGGTCTTGTCCTTGGCGGTGATTGCCGTCGCCTTGGCTCAGGTCGAATGGACGCGATATCAGCCCACCGGGTCTTATCTTGATGCCCTTCTGACAGGCTTGAGCAACACGATAACAGTGGCATTGCTCGGCTGCGTGTGCGCGACCGTGATCGGATTCGTGATGGGCATTTTTCAGCTGTCGACGAACTGGCTGCTGAGAAATTCGGCACGCGCGGCAACCGAGCTCTGTCGGGATGTTCCATTGTTGGTTCATGTGATGTTTTGGTATGCCATGATCCTGAACTTCTTCCCGCCAGTCAGGGAGTACGCGAGCGTACTCGGTCTCGTTCATATCTGTAATCGCGGATTGTATCTTCCAGCCATAACGGACTTCAAAATAGATCAGATCACGACGCTGCTGGTGACGGGCGGCGCGGTGGTCGCGCTGGCTGCGGCAGTGTTCGGAAGAACCAAGCTGTCTCTCATCCTGGCGCTTCTCGCGTCGGCCGTCCTCATATCCACGGCGAGTTGGGATTTTCCCGAGCTGCAAGGATTCAACATCGTCGGCGGCGTGGCCATCCGGCCCGAATTCGCGGCGCTGCTGTTCGGATTGCTGGCGTATCATTCCGCATTCATCGCGGACATCGTCGTGAGTGGGATAAAGTCGGTCCCGATCGGACAGATCGAAGCAGCCTACTCGCTCGGCCTTCGGCGCCTGCCCGCGCTGAGGCTCGTGGTCATACCGCAAGCGTTGCGCGTCGTCGTTCCGCCTCTTTCACTTCAGTATCTCGGGCTAGCCAAGAACACTTCCATTGGGGTGGCGATAGCTTTTCCGGACTTGGTCGGTGTCAGTCGGACAGTGCTTTACCAGACCGGCCAGGCGATCGAGGTCATGCTGTTGGTGATGGTCTTCTACCTGGCTGTAAGCTTCTCGATCGCGCTGGCGACGAACATGTTCAATCAAACGGTGCAAGTAAAGGGATGGTAACCTATCATCATACGGATCTGGCGCCCGGCGCTGTTGCCAGGGCGCCGCGTTATCGCGCTCGGGCGGCGGCAATCGTTCGAACGGCCAGTGTCCAGGCGGTGGCGTGGATCCGCAAGAGCCTGTTCTGCTCGCTGCTTGATGGTGCGGTTACCATCGTCTTCGTTTCCGTCGCGACCTATTTTGGCCTGCGGTTCCTCAATTGGGCCGTGGTGAATGCGACGGGATTCGGTTCGGTATCGTCATGCAACGCCAACGCAGGTGCGTGTTGGGTCGCAGTGACCGACAACATCAATTTGTTTCTGTTTGGGACCTACCCGGTCGAGGCGCGCTGGCGGGCACTCTTCGTACTTTGTCTGGTTATCGGCAGCTTCTGCCTGTTGTTTCGCCCGGAGTTGCGTCGGTTCCGATTTTGCATTGCGCTGTATTTCGCGTCCGTCGCGCTGGCCTTCGTGATGTTGATCGGATGGAAGCCGATCGGGCTCGCGCCTGTCGATGCCGACCGGATCGGAGGCGTTGTTCTGACGGTGGTGCTGTCCTGGGTTGCTCTTCCGCTCTCCTTGCCGTTTGCACTTTTCCTTGCCCTCGGGCGCCAGAGCGAGCTGCCGGTGATACGGGCCATGGCGATCTCATATATCGAGATCGTCCGCGGCCTTCCGATGGTGGTGGTTCTCTTCCTGGCATCGGTCATCCTGCCCCTTCTGTTCCAGGGAGGGCTGAATGTTCAGGCCGTGTTCCGTGCGCTGTTCGCGATCATGTTGTTTTCGGCCGCGTATCAGGCGGAGGTCATCAGAGGCGGTCTCCAGTCCGTGTCAGACGGGCAAGTGGAGGCTGGGAAATCTCTTGGCTTGAGCTACTGGGCAATCCAGCTGAAGATCGTCGTTCCTCAGGCCTTGTCCGCGGTCGTGCGGCCAATGGCAGGCGTTATCGTGCTGTTCGTCAAAGACACCTCGCTGGTCAGCGTGGTCGGCCTTTTCGAGCTCGCCGGCATAACATCCATCGTCATTACCAAGCCTGAATGGACGCCGTTTTCCATCGAGACATATCTCTTCGCCAGCGCCATTTACGTCGCGCTCTGCTGGGCTGTTTCACGCCTGGCGAGCAACGTCGAACACGAAGTGACTGCGTTTCGCCGCCGGTAGAATGCGCCGATCGCCGGTGCGGATGCGTACGGATCGCCAAGCGCAGGTGCTTTGCGACTTCGACCTTAGCGCCGCACTTCGCAAACGCGTTGGCACATGTGGACCGTCGGCGTCGCGAAAGTCGACGCTCTTGGGGCGCAGAGATCGATTGGGGGATTGGTACGCAGGGTCGAACGTCGCCACTCCGATGATGACAGAAGTCGCGCAGGAATGGCCCTCGATGCCAACGGCAGCTCCGACCGTTATGACTCTATTACAAATTGGAATTCGCGGAAACGTCGTATATTCTTTAAATAATATTTAGCGGAGGGCGCTGTGCATCGAAGCTGGCTAGGCAAGCTCGTGACGGCTCTCGCGTTTGGTCGCCCCGATGCGCAGACGATCGTGCCTTTGCTTCGCGCACGCGCGCGAAAGCACCTCAATCCCCCGACACGGCAGGCCAGGGTCGTGATCGGCGCGAAGCCGCAGCAACAACATTGGTGAGATTTTCCGTGGAGGCTCGAGCATGAACTACCAGTCTCAGCGAAGGAATTTCTTCAAGATCGGCTCTCTGGGATTAGCCGGTGCCTTGGGTGCATCGGCTATGTCTGTTCTGGGTCCGAGGCGGGCAGCTGCCCAGGTCAACGCGAAAAGCCTGCTTCGGACGGTGCTCGACCGTGGCCACGTCCTCGTGGGTACGGGTAGCACCAATGCTCCCTGGCATTTCGAAGACGAGGCGGGAAAGCTCGTCGGCATGGACATCGCCATGGCCCGGATCCTTGCCAAAGGTTTGTTCGACGACGAATCCAAAGTGAAATTCGTGCTTCAAGATCCTGGTCAGCGGATTCCCAATATCGCCGCCGGCAAGGTCGACATCGTCATCCAGTTCATGACGATGACGCCGCAGCGCGCGCAGCTTATTGCCTTTACGCAACCCTACTTCGCGGAGAGCATGGCGCTTCTCGGCAATGCGGACGGCAACAAGAA
>Ga0137412_10004909_pt1 | contig 10684 bp, 9 predicted proteins | sample CZODoug2_1_16fun_FD_122160 | JGI IMG/M metagenome (GOLD analysis project Ga0137412, IMG submission 122160) | Vadose zone soil fungal communities from Angelo Coast Range Reserve, California, USA - CZODoug2_1_16fungal (Hybrid Assembly) | ecosystem: Environmental > Terrestrial > Soil > Vadose zone... | reverse complement strand
TGCGGCCTCTGCCGAGGACAGCACTTGCAGTTCCACTGCCCAGGCGCGGCCGGGCAGCAGCGCAGCGAGCGGATTACCCAAGGCAATCACCCCGGTCAGTACGCCCACGGCACGCACGAAAGAACGGCGATCAGCGCTCTGCGGCGAACCGGTATGCGTGGCGCTTGTGTTCACGTGTGTCGCCCCTCCCCGGGGGCCTGGTGTAGCGATAGTGGAAAAAATTATTGCTGTTGCCGCGCTTCGACGATCGACTGACAGTGTAACTTAAGGAACCGCAACGATCCGCCATGGGACGCGGTCAAACTTTACCCATAGTGAACAAGAACCCGCTCTGCAGCGAACCCACCTGCAAACATTCATCTGGTACCGTGGCCGACGGTCAGAATCGCTTATCCTGATTCACGAGGTATGAGGCGGATGAAATACGAAACCAGGCTGATTTGGGTGCTGACCATCACCTTCGGCTTTGTATTCTTGGACCGCAACGCCGCCAATTTCCTGATGCCCTTCATTGCCGATGACTTGCATTTCAACAATCAACAGATCGGACTCGTGGCTTCTGCGCTGTCCTTTACCTGGGCCGTCGCGGCGTTTCTGGGTGGCGCGTACTCTGATCGCACGGGGAACCGCAAGAGCTTGCTGCTGATTACCGTCATCGCGTTTTCAGTGTGCTCGTTCGCCTCCGGGCTTGCGGTTTCATTCTTGACGCTGTTTGCGGCTCGTCTGCTGATGGGCCTGGCCGAAGGCCCAATACTGCCGATCGCGCAGTCGTTGGTGGCCATTGAATCCACCGCCGCCAAGCGCGGCAACAACATGGGAGTGATGCAGAACTTCGGCAGCAATCTGTTGGGCTCTTTTGTGGCGCCGCTGGTCCTGGTGGCCATCGCATCGACCTTCAACTGGCGTTGGGCTTTCTTTCTGTCGGGCGTTCCGGGTCTCATCATGGCGCTGCTCATCGCCAAATTCATACGCCGGCCTGCCGCGCCGGCCCCGCCGCCCGCTGAGGCAAAAATGGGCTATGGAGAAATGCTGCGGCACCGGAATATGTGGCTGTGCATGCTGATGGCCATTTTCATGGTGGCGTGGATGGTGCTGGGATGGGCCTTTCTGCCGCTGTTCTATACCAAGGTCCGGCATATTACCAACGGCCAGATGAGCATACTGATGAGTGTACTGGGGCTGTCGGCCGCTTTTTTCAGCTTCGTGGTGCCGGCGCTCTCCGACCGTTTCGGTCGGCGCCCCATCATCGTCATCTTCAATTTCATAGGATTACTGGTGCCGCTCGCGGCGCTGCATTTCCAGGGTTCGCTATTCGTGCTGGGCACGCTGATTTTTATCGGCTGGTCTGCCAGTGGAACCTTTCCGCTGTTCATGGGAACGGTGCCGTCGGAAACCATTCCGGCGCGCTACGTGGCGACTTCGCTCGGCATGGTGGTGGGGCTGGGCGAGATACTGGGCGGCGTCGGTGCGCCGGCAATCGCAGGCCGCGCTGCCGATCTGTATGGACTGCAGGCGCCCCTCGTGATCATGGCGATCTGTGCGGTCGTCGGCACCGTGCTCGCGTTGTTTCTGCGCGAGACGGCGCCGATCCGCTTGCCGCAACCGTGGTTTTTGGCATCTTCAGGTGATCAATGCCCCTGACCCAGCTCGAACACTACCTGGTGCTGACGGACGATCTGGACGTTACGCGTAATTTCTATCGCGACGCTCTCGGTCTGTCCGAGGGTCCGCGGCCCCCGCTGGGATTCCCCGGCTACTGGATGTATGTGGGCGACGTGCCCTGCATCCATATCGCCGAGTGGAGTACTTACCGCGCGCATTCGATCGCCCTCGGCATCAGCGTGTCGACGCCGGCACCGGGCACCGGACCGCTCGATCACATTGCCTTCAACGCAACGGACCTGGCCGGAGTGAAGGCGCGGCTGTCCGCCTACCATGTCGCGTATTCCGTGAACGACGTGCCGAGCGCGGGATTGACGCAGCTGTTCCTGAAAGATCCCAATGAGGTCAAAGTCGAGATCAACGTCAGATGAATGAGCGCACCGGGTCCGCTCCGTCCCAGCCGATGCTGGCGCGATAGAACTTGCTGAAAAGCGGCTCGAATCCCGTACCCAGCTCGATGAGTTCCACATAGCCGGCCAGCTGCTCGGTGGTGTCCATGTAGGCCACGCTGCCGCCGCTCGGCACGCCGGCGATAAACGCGAGATCATGACCCTGCGCCTGGTAGTGCGCGACGTCGCGATCGAAATTCCTCGTCGCGCGGCCCCAGTGATGGAATCCGTAGCCCTTCTTCTCGATCCATTCGCGATACACCGACTGCTCCGCATCGTTGGGCTGGATAAGTTCGATATTCATATGTCCCGCGAAGCTCATGGCGAGCGACACATCGGCCTTGGATTCCCGGCCGCGGTACTTGGGGTTGGTACCGCTGAAGTGATCGAGCAAGAACCAGGGTCCCACCTTGAGCTTATCGATCCACAGGCTCATGGCCGCGCGAATATCGGGCACCAGGTAGCACATTTGAATGATTCCATCGTCCGGCTGACCAAATCCCACGAGACTCATACTTGACCCCTATGGTTGCTGATGCGCAAATTTTCGGCCTTCATGGAACGCCGGCAAGCAGCTGATCCCTTGCAATCTACCGGCCGCACCCGCAGGCTGCTCGACCATGAGCGAAAAGGCGGAAGCCGGAGAGCGTTGATGCCGAAATCCACGAGGCGCGTGGTCACGGGCCATGATGCGCGCGGAAAATCGATGGTCCTGTCGGATGGTCCGCCGCCCCAGCATCACCCGATGCACGGCTCGAGCGTAGGCGCCGATTTCCATGAGATGTGGAACGAATCCGAGCCGATTCCTGAGCTGGCGGCAGGCGCGGCCCGGGAACCGAACGAGCGATCGTTTACCATCATGCCGCCGTCGGGCCATCTGCTGCGGATCTTGGATGTTTATCCGCTCAAGGACGGTGGCCGGCGAACCATGATGCATCGCACCCGGACACTTGATTATGTCGTCGTGATCGAGGGGGAACTCACTCTGATTCTCGATGACAGCGAGGTCACCTTGAAGCCGGGAGATGTGGTGGTCCAGCGGGGTACGGACCACGCCTGGGAAAATCGCTCGGACACGATTTCGCGCGCGGCCTTCTTCCACATCGATGCGCGGTTCAGCGAGGAACTCATTGCCGAGCTGCCGAAGCCATTGGTGCTCATGACCTAGGGATAAGATCGAGTCGACCAGCCAACCGAAGACGCCGCTGCCGTTCGGGATTCGCCCCGCGCCGCCCAGCGTCGCCGGCGTTTGCACGAGCAATCGCGCGTCGATCAAGGCGTTGCGGTGCCGAAGAATGTCATCTGGATCGAACCGCGGCGCTCGAGGATTTTCCACTCGCCGCCCTCGCGCACAAAGCGATCCTTGATCTCGCCGAAGTAAACGGGTCCGGCCGACACATACGGCGCGGCCATATCGCCCGTCGGCGTCGTCGAGATCATGGTCAGGTAGGAAAGCCCGCCGGCCTCGTCGCGGCTGACGACGTCGATCATCACGTTGGTGGCAAGATGCTTCGTCAGCAATGTCTTCGGCCGCGTCAACAGGGCGGCGCGAATCGCTTCGCGGCCCTGAATGACCTTGTCGGGCGCCATGGGCCTGGCAAACGAGCCGTGCTCGGCAAAGAAGTCCGCCGCCGCGCTCATTTCGCCCAAGTCCAAGGCACGTGAATAGGCATGGACGAGACGCTCGCAGGCACGTTCGATTTCGATACGTTCCACGGCGCTTATCGTTTGAGTCATGGCGAGCTCCACTACAGGCTGATGTGCGAACCAGGAAGGAATGCGGCCTTAAGAGTCCGCGAAAGTCTGCGGCGCAGGCGGCGGGCGGCCGAGGATCAAGTCGCTGGCCTTCTCGGCGATCATGACGACTGCCGCATTGGTGTTGCCGCCGATGATGGACGGGAACACGGAGGCGTCCACGACGCGCAGGTTATCGAGACCGATGACGCGCAGCTCCGGGTCCACCACCGCGCCGGCATCGCTGCCCATGCGGCAGGTGCTCACCGGATGATGCACCGTGTAGGCCTCGGCGCGTACATAGGCCGCCAATTCTGCATCGCTCATCGCGGCGCTTCCGGGTGAAGTCTCTTCGGCTCGATATTTTGCGAAGGGGGCGGAAGCGAAAACCTTTCGCGCCAGCCGTATGCCGTTGATGAGCGGCGCCAGGTCCTCCGGCGCAGAGAGCAGATTCGGATCGATCAGTGGCGCGTCGAATGGGTCGGGGCTCGCCAGGGTGACGCGCCCGCGACTCGAGGGATAGAGGCCGACGGGACTGATCGCAAAGCCATGACCCACTGGATAGGGAAACGAGGGACCCGGACGCTTGGCCGGCTGGAAGACGAGCTGTATATCGGGCTTGTCGAGTCCCGGAACAGACTTCACGAATGCCGCGGATTCGAACACGTTGTTGGCCAATGGGCCGCGGCGCCACAGGAAATACTCGGCGACATTCCAAAGATTCCGTGGCGTCGCACGCAGCGAGACGCCGTACGAGGCGGGATTGCGGGTGCGCATGTGCACCGGACTTGCCAGGTGATCATGAAGGTTGCGTCCCACGCCCGGGAGATCGTGCCGCACCGTGACACCTACGGCGGCGAGATGCTCGCCGTCGCCGATTCCGGATAGCATCAATAACTGGGGCGATTGGATTGCGCCCGCGGCGAGCACGATTTCCCGATGTGCTTTCACGGTACGGCTGCCGTCTGCGCAGCGGACCTCGACCGCCGCCGCGCGCCGGCCGTCGAGGACAATGCAGGTGACCCGAGTGTCGGTCAACACGGTCAAATTCGGCCGTCCCAGTGCCGGCTGCAGCAACGCGTTTGCCGTGGTCTCGCGCCTGCCGTTCCGGATCGAGAGCTGGCGCAGTCCCATCCCCTCGCTATCCACGCCGTTCAAGTCATCGCGGTAGGGATGGCCGAGATCTGCGAGCGCATCGAAGAAGGAGAAATTGAGAGGATTCGGGCGCGTAACCGTGCGAACGTTCATCGGGCCGCCGCGGCCGTGATACACGCTGGACGCGTGATTCTCGTTGTGTTCGCTCCTGCGGAAGTACGGCAGGATCTCCCGGTAACTCCAGCCTTTGGCTCCGGCGGCAGACCACGCATCATAGTCGCGCGGGTTGCCTCTGAAATAGACCATGCCATTGATCAGCGCCGAGCCGCCGAGGCCCCGTCCTCGAGGCACGGATATCCGCCGACCGTCGAGCTGCGGCTGGGGGACGGATTGGAAGCGCCAGTTCAGTGCGGCGGACCGTTGCGCCATCACGATGGTACCCGGCACGTTGACGAACATGCTGTTGCCGGCTCCCCCTGCCTCGAGCAGGCAGACCGTTCGACGGGAATCCTCCGACAAGCGCGCAGCGAGCACGCAGCCGGCGGTCCCACCGCCCACCACGACGTAGTCGAACCCCTGTGCGACATCCGGCATCTACACCTCTGTTCGCGCCGAGCTTGCGTGCGTGGATATGATACGCGGCGACAACCCGATTTGTTATCCGAGACTCACTCACGCGACTCCCCGTGTGAGAGGATCCACGAAAACACCATGGCGGAGTGTCCATGAGCGACAACCTAGGCAAACTGGAGATCAAGACCGTTCGCGAAGGCGAGGGAATGATACCCATGCAACTCGCCGTGCCGGGCGTGACCGACGATGATCTGTCGGTGATGAAAACCTGGTACTGGAGCGAAGAACTCTCGGTGGACGCTCAGGCTGCGACCTTCCGCATCGAGGTGCGCACCTACCTGCTCAACGTCGACGGCCTCAATGTGCTCATCGATACCTGTTGCGGCAATGACAAGCAGCGCAGTGTTCCCTGGGCGCATCGACTTCAGACCCAATGGCTGCAAAACCTGGCCGGCGCCGGCTGTGGCCCCGACGATATTCATCTCGTGTTGTGCACGCACCTGCATGCAGATCATGTCGGGTGGAATACGCGCCTCGAGGATGGACGCTGGGTTCCGACGTTTCCCAACGCCCGTTACGTGTTCAGCCGCAGGGACTTCGAGTTCTTTGGCCGGCAGACGCACGAAGCACACAATCGAGAGGCCTATGTCGATTCGGTGCTGCCGGTGGTCGAGGCCGGCCTGGCCGACATCGTGGACAGCAACGTCTGCGTGCATCGCGAGATCGAGGATGGCATCTGGCTCGAGGATGCGGCCGGCCACTCGCCCGGCAGCGTCGTCGTGAACGCCCGACGCGGCGGATCGCGCGCGGTGTTCATGGGAGACATCATTCACCATCCGATCCAGCTCGTACGGCCCGACCTGCCGTTCTTCGCCGACGAGAATCCGGTTGAAGCCTGCGCCACGCGCCAGCGACTACTCGAGCAGTGCGTGGACAACGAGTCCGTGCTGTTTCCGGCGCATTTTCCCGATCCGCCCGCCGGCCGTGTCCGTCGTGCCGGGCGCCACTTTTCCTATGGCTTTCTCCAGCGGTAGTCGAAATTCCTCACACCCGAGAAGAAAAATATGCGAGACGATCCGAGTGGTGCATCAAAGCGGTGGATGATGCGGTCGGGCGGGCCGGCAAATTGGGGCGGTGCGGCGCTGGCAGCCTGCGCCTTGAGCGGTGCCGCCGCGGCACAATCCCTGTTCGACAGCGGCAATGTGGGTTTCACTGAACTACAGGCCACGCGCGGCCAAGCTGCGTATACGGCAAGTTGCGCTGCCTGCCATGGCCCCAATCTGGACGACGGCCAGTTCGCCCCGGCCGTGAAGGGCGCCGCTTTCCGAGCGCACTGGCACGATCAGTCGCCCGAGGCGCTCCAAGCGCTGCTCACGAAACGGATGCCGCCCGCGAGCCCCGGTAGCCTCGGCAGCCGTACCTATGCCGACATCGAAGCCTATTTGCTGCGGGAAAATGGGGATAAGGCAGGGCCGGTGGAGCTTGCAGCGTCGAGCATGCCGGCGACGTCCGGTAGGGCCGCGAAAAATGCTCCCGCAGCAGAGCACGATTCGGTCCCACGCACCGTGGGCGGCAATCTCATTGACAATCAGGACGCCGACTATCATGCGGCGATTGCCGCACGAGAGAGCCTGCTGAACAGACTCACGCCGGTGTCCGATACGATGCTGCGAAGTCCTCCCGCCGCCGATTGGCTCATGTGGCGCGGGACCTATGCCACTCTCGGCTATAGCCCGCTCGATCAGATCGATAGAAGCACGGTTCGCCATCTTGGCGTCGCCTGGACATTGGCGCTGCCGCCCAGTGCCAACGAGGCCGCACCGTTGGTGCACGACGGCGTGCTGTTCATTGAAGGCGGCAACATGGTGGAAGCGATCAACGCCGCTGACGGCAGCATTCTCTGGCAATACATCCGAGCGTTGCCGGACGAGCTTTTCAACGGCCGCGATGCTCGGATGAAGGGCTTGGCGATCTATGAGGACCGACTCTATGCCCCAACGGCCGACGGGCATATCGTCGCACTGGATGTCAGGACCGGCGAGCTGCGCTGGGATCACGCAGTCGTTTCTCCTGAGCAGGGAGTGCATCCCGGCCAGTTCGACGGCGCCTTCTTCCATATTTCCGGCGGTCCGCTGCTCGCTCACGGCAAGGTGATCGTCGGTGTCAGTCTCGGGATCGATACCGGCGGCGGCGATTTCATCGTCGGCTTGGACGCGCAAACGGGCGGCGAAAAGTGGCGTTTCAACACCATTGCACGACCGGGCCAGCCGGGCGGCGACAGCTGGAATGGCGCTCCCGTCAACGAGCGCTACGGCTCTGGAGTATGGTCGATCGGTAGCTATGATCCCGAATTGAATCTCGTGTATTTCGGGACCGGCAATACCTACGACGTCGGGACATTGCTGGCGCGGCGCAGCCGCCAGAGCGCGCCCAATAACGATGCGCTCTATACGGATTCGACGGTGGCGCTCGATGCTGATACCGGCAAGCTGTCCTGGTATTACCAGCACATGAACCGTGACGTTTGGGATCTCGACTGGGCGTTCGAGCAGTCGCTGATTACCTTGGCCGTAAACGGCAAGCCCACCAAGTTGGTGGTGACCGGCGGCAAGAGCGCGATCTTCGACGCAGTCAACCGAGTCGACGGCAAGTATGCGTTCTCCAAAGACCTTGGCCTGCAAAATCTGCTCGCAGGCATCGATCCGAAGAGCGGCAAGAAGATCATCAAGCCCGCACTCGAGCCGCAGGCAGGCAGAACCGATGTCATCTGCCCGGCGGCGGCGGGCGCACGGAGCTGGCCGACGACGGCGTTTGATCCCGCTTCCGGCTATCTTTATGTGCCGCTTCTCGATAACAACTGCATGGATTACAGCTGGGTCGAGCGCGACGCCGACAAAATCGCGGCCGGCGGCATGGACGTGCGACTTGGCGGTCGTCCGAAACCCGATAACGACGGCAAGTTCGGCCGCATCGAGGCAATCGACCTCAACACCAAGCAAGTGGTCTGGTCGCAGCGTCAACGTGCACCCATCGCCAGCTCGCTACTGGCGTCGAGAGGCGGCCTGGTATTCAGCGGCGCGCGAGATCGTCGTTTCCGCGCATATGACGCAGCGACCGGCAAGGTACTGTGGCAGGTTGGCTTGAATGCCTCGCCCAGTTCCTCCCCGGCGATGTTCAGCGTCGATGGCGTGCACTATGTGGCGGTCGTCGCCGGCGGCGGCGGTGCCTTCGATGCCGGCAGCCGGAGCCTGACGCCTGAGATAATCGACCCGCCCGCGGGCACGACCTTATGGGTATTCAAGCTGCTTGATTCCGCTGAGTAACAGACCGGGATCACCCCCGAACTTGACGGACCGAAACTTCGAGTTCAGCATTGTTCGTTATACGAAGTGTCTTTCGCTATGCGAAATTCATAAGATTGGCGAACACGGGGAAATCAGTGAAAATCGGCTCCCAGGCCCATCGCAGCTCGGCGATATCGACCTCGAACGAATCCACGATCGTGGTTCGCGGCCGCGACCTCACTCGGGAATTGATCGGTAAGATCAGTTTCACCGACCATTTCTGGCTGCTGCTCGCCGGCGCGATGCCCACGGAGGCGCAGCGCCGCATACTTGATGCAACGCTGGTCGCGATCGCCGAGCACGGGCTCGTTCCCAGTGTTCAAGTGAGCCGCATGACTCTTGCGGCTGCGCCCGAAGCGCTGCAAGGCGCCGTCGCCGCAGGGATCCTCGGGTGCGGTTCCGTAGTGCTGGGTTCCTCCGAAGCGGCGGGCCATTTCTACGCCGCCATTGCGGCTCAGATCACCGCGGGCGCAGCGCCGACGCAGGCCGCGCAATCGGTCATTCTCGACTATCGCGCCGGCCGGCGGCCGATACCGGGGTATGGACATCCACTGCATAAAGGTCTCGATCCGCGCGCCGGCCGCTTGTTCGCGGTCGCGGCCGAAGTCGGATCGGCGGGAACGCATGTCGAGATTGCGCAGCTGGTTGAGCGCCTGTTGCCGGACCTCATCGGCAAGCCGCTTGCACTCAATGTATCGGGAGCCATTCCGGCGGTTCTCCTCGATGCCGGGTATCCGTTGGGCGCGCTGAAGGGCGTGCCGATTCTTGCGCGCACCGCCGGACTCATCGCGCACCTTCTGGAGGAGCAGGTGCGCCCCATTGGATTCGTTCTATCCCACGTGGGTGCCGCTGCCATCGACTATGACGGGGACGCCCCGCCCGATTTCGAGCCGACCCGTGAATAGTCCCCAAAGTTTGTTTCAACTGGGCGGAGTATTGAAGGGCATCCGCGTCATCGAGCAGGGCACGTTCATCACGGGACCCTGCGCCGGCATGATGCTCGCCGACTTGGGGGCCGATGTCATCAAGATCGAGAGCCCCGACGGCGACCCGTACCGCAATTATCAAGGCAATCATTATTCACCGCATTTTCAAGCATACAACCGCAACAAGCGCAGCATTTCCCTGGATTTGAAGGAGACGGAAGACCGCGGCCTATTCGACAGCCTGGTGCACGAAGCCGATGTGTTCATTCAGAACTTCAGGCCGGGGACCGCGGCGCGTCTTGGCGCAGGCAGCGAGCGGCTGACGGGGATCAATCCGCGGCTCATTTACACGTCCATCAGCGGCTTCGGCTCGAGCGGTCCTTACGCGGAACGTCCGAGCTACGATTCGGTCGCCCAAGCCCTCAGCGGGTTCCTGAGCGTTGTGGTCGACTCCAGCCGTCCGCGCTTCTTGGGTCCCGCTCTCGCAGACGCGATCACCGGAATCTACGCGGCCTACGGCGTTCTGGGCGCGCTGGTGCAACGCGGCCGGACCGGCCAAGGCGCATTGGTTGAGGTTTCGATGCTCGAGGCAATGGCGCATTTTGCCATAGAACCCTTCGCCGCCTTCTTTTCGCTCGGCACCACGCCGACGTCGAGCGATCGTCCGCGTCTCGCCCAGGCCTACATTCTGCGCACGGCAGACGAGCGTCTCATCGCGATACACCTGTCTTCCCTCGATAAATTCTGGGACGGCCTCGTCGCTGCGCTCGAAGCACCGGAGCTCAAGTCTGACGAGCGATTTCGCATCCGCCAGGCACGAATCGACAACTACGAGTCGCTCAATGCCGAACTCGATCGACGATTCTCGCGCCGCGACCTGGCGTATTGGATTGAACGGCTCGGCCGCAACGATGTTCCATACGCACCCATCAACACCATCGACGAGGTCGTTCGCGATCCG